>ERZ795043.8-NODE-8-length-331899-cov-2073.333566_pt1:0-185000 | contig 331899 bp, 274 predicted proteins | sample MGYA00375127_ERZ795043 | MGnify/ENA primary metagenome ERZ795043 (study PRJEB30172, sample SAMN05518447) | compost metagenome | isolation source: Feedstock adapted compost from Newby Island compost facility, Milpitas, CA | place: USA:Newby Island compost...
CGATACGGTCACAGCCGATAGCGTGCGTGGTCGTGTTGGTCGGTTTGACTCGCTGATGGTGGAGTTTCTGCGAGGCGATACGGCGTACATCTCGCGCTTGCGGGTGGATTCGATTTTCAGCACGGGAGGACTGTTGCGTGCAGCAGTGCCGTTTGACTCGGTCAAGAGCGGCATCAATCAGAACCAGACGCTGACGGTCGGGAACGGCTCGACGGTAGAAGCAAGCGGCACAGGTATTGTGCGGGCAAACCGCGTGAACTTGACCGGCTCGAATGCGCCGCTGGAGACGAACGGGAATGCGGGCACCAGCGGTCAGGTGCTCAAGAGCCGTGGCGCAGGTCAGACGCCGGAGTGGACGTGGCGGTTGGATTCGTTGGATGTTGGGCGTTTGACGGTTGATCACATCTGGGCTGATACGCTGACGGCCGATTCCGTGCGTGCGCGGGTTGGACGGTTTGATTCGGTGGTGGTTGGGAGCTTGCGCGCAGCGATCCCGTTTGACTCGGTCAAGAGCGGTGTGAACCAGAACCAGACGCTGACGGTAGGGAACGGTTCGGTGCTGGAAGCCAGTGGCAGTGGGATTGTTCGTGCCAACCGCGTGAACCTGACCGGCTCGAATGCGCCGCTGGAGACGAACGGGAATGCGGGCACCAGCGGTCAGTTGCTCAAGAGCAAGGGAGCAGGTCAGACGCCGGAGTGGACGTGGCGGTTGGATTCGGTGGATGTGGGTCGGCTAACAGTCGAGCATGTTTGGAGCGACACGCTGACGGCCGATTCGGTGCGTGCACGGGTTGGTCGGTTTGATTCGGTGGTGGTTGCTACTCCATTTGCTTGGCAGCTCAAAGGCAATAGCGGGACCAACCCTGCGACCAACTTTTTAGGAACGACAGATGCGCAACCACTCGTTCTGCGGACAAATGGAAGTGAGCGGCTACGGGTTGAGTCTGGTGGCAATGTTGGTATCGGTACTCCAAGCCCGACCCACCGACTCCACGTCAACGCACCGAGTGATCCTCTCCGTCTCGAGGGAGTCCAGACAGATGCTTCCCCTGCTGAAGTCTTGACAGTGACGGCAACAGGAGTTGTCAAGAAAGCAAGTGTGGCAAGTATCGTCGGGGGTGGAATTCTCAAAGGAATATTCACACCGACTACCACAGCATCCCAGTTCACGATAAGCCCAGGGCAAGATATCCAGCCAGGTGCTGTCGTTGTGGTGACTGTCTATGGCTCGAGTAGCTCGGGTGTCGTTGGTGCAATGGTGACCAACATCAATGCTGCGACCGACACCTTCACTATTGCGACGACCATGGCTATTGACAATACCTACGCGATCCATTACATCATCATCAACCCGTAGTGCAGCATGGATGAGCCAAGTTCCACATCACTGGATGACACGATGAGAAAACTATGCATTTTTCTTCCTGTACTTGTCGCAGTAACATCCGCTTATGCACAGGGTGTCGGTGCAGATTCGCTCCGATTGCGAAGTACTGCTGGAGGAGCTGCTTGGCTGTTGCTGCCGCAGACTGCAACCTCGCAGTACCGATTGCTCTTGCCCCCAACGCTGGGGACAGCATCAAATCAATTGATGTGGGTCAATGGCGCTACGGGTCAAATCTCCCTCCTTCCGCCAGGAAGCGTTGGGCAAATCCTCCAGCTTGGGGCGGGAGGATTGAGCTGGGTGGATCTATCGCCGCTTGTTGCGCAAAATGCTTGGAGTCTCGTGGGCAACAGCGGGACGAATCCTGGGGTAAACTTTTTGGGTACGACCGATAATCAACCGCTTGTGATTCGCACGAACAACAGCGAGCGGCTGCGGATTACCAGCGGTGGCAACGTTGGTATTGGGACGACGACGCCAGGAGCGACGCTCGATGTCAGTGGTACGCTGAATGTGAGTGGCAATACTTCGATAGGTGGGTCGGTTGTTGCTGTACCGAACATACCGTCCAGTTCGACTGGGACGGAAGTGGTGGTGTGGAATGCCAACAATCTCGAGCGCCGGTCTGCTTCTGGGTTGGTGAGTGCGAATGCGTGGAGTCTGGTGGGCAACAGCGGGACGAATCCTGGGACGAACTTTTTGGGCACGACCGATGCACAGCCGTTAGTCGTGCGGACAAGCAACATTGAGCGCTTGCGGGTTGATGCTGGCGGCAATGTTGGGATTGGTACCACATCCCCTGGAGCGAAGCTTTCGCTGGGTACAGACCAAGCAAATACCAAGCTTGCTATCTACGATGGAGGCAGCGATCAGTATGGATTTGGCATCCAAGGGAGCCAGTTTCGGATTCATCTTGGGAACAGTGGTGCACGGTTTTCGTTTTTGAATGCGCCAGCGGGGACGGAGGTGATGACTGTGTACGGTAGCGGTAATGTCGGGATCGGGATAACGAGTCCGACGTCGCGGTTGCATGTTGGTGGGGATATACGGAGCGAGGGGCATATTGTGGTGAGCAACACCGACAACGCGGCGCGGGAGCTGCGGTTGTATGAGCCCTCGGGGTCAGGTGCGGAGTACACTGCATTTCGAGCGCAGCCGCAGGGAGCGAACATCACCTACACGTTGCCGGCGAGCCTGACGCCGGTGACGACAGTTCAAGCGGGGCTGCTGCAGACCGATGCCAGTGGGAATCTCTCGTGGGTGAGTCCGTCTGCAGCAGTTACGACCTATGCATGGTCATTGACTGGGAATGCCGCTACGAACCCGAGCACGAATTTTCTCGGCACCACCGACGGGCAGCCACTTGCTCTTCGTACCAACAACCTTGAGCGGCTGCGAATTACCAGCAGCGGCAACGTTGGGATCGGGACGACGGCACCCCAGTCGCTCCTCGACGTAGCCGGGGGTGTGGCTATTGGGACCTATGCCGGTTCAACACCGGCACCAAGTAATGGTGCGATTGTCAGTGGTAATGTGGGGATTGGCACTTCCTCACCACTATCCCGTCTTGACGTCAACGGTGGTGTAGCGGTTGGTGCATATGCTGGGTCAACTGCTGCACCAACTAATGGATTGATTGTCAGCGGCAATACTGGCATTGGTATGGCAACTCCCCAGTCTCGCTTGCATCTCGATGGAGGTACCAGTGCAGCAACGTATCTCAAAGTTACTAACGGCTCCACTACGGGAACGGGCAGCGGTGATGGATTCAATATCGGCGTCTCTTCAAGTGGTGCCGCAGAACTGCGCCAGTACGAGAACAACTCGTTGTCGCTCTTTACGAGTAACACAGAGTACATGCGAATGCTCAGTACCGGTGAAATCCGACTCTTTGGTTTAGCGGGTACTAGCGGTGGCAAATACCTTGCCATCGAAAACAATAATGGCGTTGCATCACAACTTCGGTTGGAAGTGCCTGATAATTCAACCAACCTTGGAAGCTACACCGCATTTCAGGCTGGAAATCATAGCGGGCGAAACTACATCTATACCTTGCCAATCGACACCCCGCAAGTCGGCGACGTTCTGAAAGTGATTTCGGTTTCAACAAGTGGCAGTGATATCAATGTTGCACTTGCTTGGGATACAACGCAAGGAACAGCACTGAGCCCAGTCAATCGTGCTGTAGGTACTGGCTTTGCTCCCTACATAACGTACTGGATCAACGATAGCACGATCGGACCGGCAGATTTTGCGTATTGGGATGCGATCAATAAGCGCCTTGGTCTTGGCAATTTCACCAGTGCTAGTCAACCACAGTACATGCTCCACCTTCGCGGTAGTAGTGCTGCGGGTTCGGGAGATCTGTTTATCCAAAAAGATGGAGGCACAGGTGCACGACTCTACTTTGGTGAGCCGAATTTGGGGAGTAATTGGACTGCCTTCCGTGCCGGTTCGCAGTCGGTCAATCTCGATTACACCCTCCCTACCAGTGGACCGACTAACAGTGGTAACGGCACCAATCGCTTCGCATTAGCGACCGACAACGGCAATAGCACTTCGCCATCGCTTAAGTGGACAACGTTCTGGTCACCCAGTGGAAACGCTGGCGTAACCAGTGGATTCCTCGGCACCACCGACAATAACGATCTGCGCTTCCGCACCAATAACTCACAGCGCATGGTCATTACCAGTGCAGGAAATGTTGGGATCGCAACTGCATCTCCGAGTGCAACACTCGATGTCAATGGCACAGCAAATATTGCCAGTAACACAACCATCGGTGGGAATCTCTCAGCAAACGGAACGGCAATTGCCTTCCCCAATATTCCGAGTAACTCTTCAGCGACGGAGGTTGTGGTATGGAACAACAACAATCTTGAGCGGCGTGCTGTCGCGGGGCTTGTCAGTAGCGTCGGCTGGAGCTTGACGGGCAATAGTGGCACCAATCCAGCGACGAACTTTTTGGGCACCACCGATGCGCAGCCACTGGTGGTGCGGACCAATAACCAAGAGCGGCTGCGGATTACCGGTGCCGGTGCTCTTGGCATTGGCACCACCTCACCATCGGGGCAATTCAACCTGGAAGGTAATGGCACAAGCACGGAGCTGTTCCGCATTGCGAACGATCTCAATAGCACGAAAGACAGTGTGATGGTTTTCACCTCTGCTGGCAGACTTGGGGTTGGCACTACCTCGCCAACAACGGCACTCCACGTGGCAGCCTCGAGTAATCCACTCCGCCTTCAAGGACTCCAATCCGATACATCATCAACGGTTCTGGTGGTTGATACTGCTGGCGTCGTGAAAAAGCGATCCCTCGCAAGCATCATGGGTGCACCCACCTATGTTCGGAAAACCAGCGACCAGAGTGTCACCAGCAGCACAACCTACCAAAACGACAATGCTCTGGTGTACACTGCCAGCGCCAATCAAATCTTCGAGTTCGAGGCGTACATGTTCATATCCGGTGGCAATGGTGGGATCAAAATTCGGGTAAGTATCCCCTCTGGAGCTTCGATGAAACTCTACGCCGAACTCAAGAAAGATGATCAACACTACTGGGTCTATCGCAAGCTCACCTCGAGCAGCGATGAAATATCATGGACTGACATTGACAACACCTATGGCTACGCACGGATTCGCGGCATCATCACGATGGGTTCGTCAGGCGGGAATGTGCAGGTGCAGTGGGCGCAGAACAGCTCGAATGCAACGGCAACGACTGTCGAGGCGGGGTCGTATCTGAAAATCACACCAATTCAGTAAGACGAAAAGGTCCGAACACGCAATACTGCTACTCCATCAGCTCGAGCGGTGCATAGCGCACAAGCAAGAGCTTTGTGCCGACGACGTCGAAGCGAACGCGCACTTTCGCATCCGCACCCCGCCCCTCGACGTGCTCGACTGTCCCGCTGCCGAAGGCAGGGTGCAGGACACGCTGGCCAGGGCGGAATCCATTTCCCGTGCTGCGGTGCTGCATTCGTTGCTCTGCATGTGGCAGCCCTGCCAGTAGCCCGCGGGATGATGTGCGGCGGAGCTCATCAGGTCTATCGGCGTCGAGCAGCTCTTGGGGAAGTTCCCCAAGGAAGCGGGATGGCAGCGATCCCTCCATCAACCCAAAGCGCGAACGATTCCGAGCGTACGTCAGCAGAAGACGCTCCCGCGCACGGGTGATCCCGACGTAGAAAAGCCGCCGCTCTTCGGCGTTGTCGCGTTCGGTCGTCGTTGCGCGGAGCAGAGGCAGCAATCCTTCGTTGAGTCCTGCGATGATGACAACGGGAAACTCGAGTCCTTTGGCAGCGTGGAGCGTCATCAGCTGTACTGCGTCGCCGGTTGTCGCTTCATCAACGCTTGTGAGCAACGACACGTGCTGCATGTACTCAGCCAGCGAGGCGTCGGTGCTACTTTCGGCGGCTTGTACCGAGTACTGGGTGATGTCCGCAATCAGTCGTGCGAGGTTCTCGAAACGGTCGAGCGCTTCTTCGGTTGATTGACTGCGGTAGTAGCCGAGCAGACCGACGGTATCGAGGTACTGGTGCACAAGCTCGCCCAGCGGCAGAGTGCCGAGCAGGGCAGTCGTCCGTGCAACGAGTGCGCCGAGTTGTTCGAGCACCAGTTGTTTCTGTTTTGCAATTGCCACGATCGAACGCGCCTGCTGCGCAGCCGAAAGCAGCGACTGGTGATGCTCGCGTGCCCACCGTTGGAGGTGTCCCAGCGTTGCTTGGCCAATGCCGCGCGGCGGCTCGTTGACGATGCGGAGAAACGCTTCCTCATCGTTTGGGTTCAACAGCAATCGCAAGTACGCGAGCGCATCCTTGATTTCCTTCCGCTTGTAGAACGAAATGCCCCCGATGATGCGGTAGGGAATCTGCGCTCGGCGGAATTCATCTTCGATCGCTTGCGATTGTGCGTTGATGCGGTAGAGCACGGCAATATCGGACCATGCTGCGACGCTTCCGCGAGCGCGGAGCTCCTCGGCGTAGCGGACGATGCCGCTGGCTTCATCGAGCTCGTCCCAGAAGCTTGCGACGCGAATTAGCTCGCCGCCACTGCGCGCGGTCCAGAGCTTCTTGGGGATTTGCTGCTGGTTGTTGCCGATGAGTGCATTGGCGGCATCGAGAATGACCTGTGTGGAGCGATAGTTCTGCTCCAGCCGGATGAGGACGTGTTCGGGAAAATCTCGCTGGAAGTCGAAGATGTTCTCGATGCGCGCACCACGCCAACTGTAGATGCTCTGGGCGTCGTCGCCGACAGCGAACAGGTTTCGGTGCCCTCCGGCGAGCAGCTTGAGGACTTCGTACTGCGCGCTGTTGGTGTCTTGGTACTCGTCCACGTGGATGTAGTGGAAGAGGTCTTGGTAAAGTTGGAGCAGCTCGTCGGAGCTTGCCAGCAGGTCAATCATGTTCACGAGCAGGTCGTCGAAGTCCATCGCGTCGGCGCGGCGGAGCGCACGCTGGTAGAGGTGGTAGATGGTCGCGATATGCCGCTCGCGGGGCGTTCCTGCGCGCTGGGCGTACTCTTCGGGCACGACAAGATCGTTCTTTGCGCGGGAAATGGCTGAGCGTACTGCTTGCGGAGGAAGCTCTTTGGAGTCAATGTTCTGCTCCTTGAGAAGCCGGCGGATGAGGGCCAGCGAATCGTCTTCGTCGTAGATCGTGAAGTTCGGAGAAAATCCCAGGTGCTCTGCATTGCGGCGGAGCAGTCGGGCGAAGATGGAGTGGAACGTCCCCGCCCATACGCGTCGGGCAGACCATGCATCGCAGAGCGTAGCGATGCGATGGCGAAGCTCATCGGCAGCTTTGTTGGTGAACGTCATCGCGACGATGCGTTCCGGCGGGATGCCGCTTGCGATCAGGTATGCCACCCGCGCAGTCAGCACGCGCGTCTTGCCGCTCCCTGCACCTGCGATGACCAGGACCGGCCCTTCGGTCGTTGTCACTGCTTGGCGTTGCTCAGGGTTGAGCTGATCAAGGAGGCGCTCGATGTTGCTCACACGCTGCTGGTTCGGTGATCGTACGTGGGGTCGCAAAGATACCGTCGGATGGGCATGCTGCAGTGCTAATTTTGAGCCAGGAGCAAACAGGCGACGGCACGCTTTTTTTCTGCCCACGGTAGAAGCACTTCGATGCTCGGCACTGGTGGCAACATCCGCGCGTGTTCCAAGTGGTGGCTTGGGATGGTGGCATTCTGCGTGCTGGCGAGCAGAGCCAGCACGCAGCAGTTCGTCGTCGCTGACATCTCCACGGCGTCGTTCCCTCTGGTGACGATGCAGCTGTTTAGCTTCGATAGCCAGGGGAATCCATCCCCGCTCGATCCGCAGCGGGACCGCCTTGTGACTGAGCGAATGGGAGTGGTACGGCAGACGACTGCGGCGGTGACGTGCCCACCGCAGTGGGAGCCTTCGCCGATTGCAGCAGTCCTGGCGCTCGACTGGGCCAGTGAGCGCGTTCGAAGCCAAGCGCGTGCAGTACTCCAGGTTTGGGGAGCAACCGCACCACCGCAGAGTACGGTCGGTGCGGTGATCTTCGGCGGGCGTCCCTACCTTGCCTTGGACTTCACCGCAAACGCTGACCACATTGCCGAGATCCTCGAGCGTGCTGAACCCCTAGAGGTTGCCGTGCCACAGCGTGCGCTCGCAGATACGCTCCTCGGCGCAGTTGCGCTCGCTGCACGCTCGTCACGCCAGTGGCGGTGTGCTCTGGTGATTACCGAACACCTTTTCCCCTCTTCCCAACCACCAGGTATTGCAGAGCTGGTGCGGCAGACTGGTGTGCGCCTGATTGTGCTGACGGTAGGGCATCGCCCCCCGCAGTGGCTCAGATCGCTCTGTGCAGAAAGTGGTGGAATAGCGCTGGGAGATGTGCCTGCTGAGCTTCTCCCGCTGCGCGTTCGACAGGTGCTGGCAATTGCCGCGGGGTATCGGCCGTGCACCATCTCGTGGCAAAGCAGCTATGATTGCGTCGCTGATCGCTCCTGTACCTTTGATGCTCCGAGCGTTGGGGGATCGGCAACGTTCAGGTACCAACTTCCGCCGGAGCAATTGCCCCTGCTCGATGTCGTACCGCGCTACCGCAACCTTGGCTCGCTGCCCGCTGGGCTGACGCTTCCGCAGGAAATTGTGCTCACCGCGCGAAATGCGGACCTGACGCTCCTTGCGCTCACCGCTGATCAATCTGTGCAGATCGTCGAAGGCGGCCTTTCCGGCCCGCTTCTGCTCCGCAAAGGAGAGAGCTATCGGCTCCGCGTGCAGCTTCGGGTTTCCTCCAGTGGGCGAACTGTTGGCGCACTCCGCATCGTCAGCACCAGTTGCAGCGGCGTCGATGTTGCCGTGCTCGCTGCGAACACGGAGCAGGTTGGTGCTGCAGCTGTACAGTTTCTCAACCCCGCCAACGATCCAGCAATCGCCTACGCTGGCAGTCTCTACCGCATCGAGTGGACAGGAGCGCTGCCGAGCGACTCGGTTACGCTACGGGTACAACGAGTTGGAGATACGCTCTGGCAGCCACTTGCGCAGAATCTGACAGCGACCTCCTACCAGTGGCTGGTGCCGCAGAAAGGACGCTACCGCTTCGAGCTTCGCGATCGGACCGGGAGAATGCAGGCACTGTCCGGTGCAGTCCAGGTTATCAAACCGCCGCTGAGTTTGGTTTCACCCGATGTGCAGAGTGCTCGAGTGGGAACGGCGCTGGAGTTTCTGCCGCCGCAGCTTCTCTGCTCGGATACGTCGGAAGCTCTGCCGATAGATTCTATCCGTTTCGTCAGTGGGAAAGTGTTCTCGCTGGCGCGTGGTGTTCCAGATGAGCTGCCTCCGATGCAGTGCATCACGCTCTGGCTCCGCTTTTCCCCGAACACCAGCGGCATGCACACCGACACGCTCGAAGTCTATACACCGGTCGGGATGCAACGCGTTGCCGTGGAAGGCTACGCGCCTGCTCCGACACTGACGCTGCCGCAGACGATCTGGGTGGGAACAATGCCGCCTGGGACGATGCGGGATACGCTCGTGCAATGGTTGACGTGCGCGACGGTTCCTCAGCAGATTCGCTTACGCGCCGACTGGCCTGATACGACGCAGCTACGGCTGCTGACGATTCGCCAGTTTACGCTGACCAGTGAGACTCCGTGTCTGGCATATCCATTCGGCATCCGCGCTGAGCAGGTCGGGCGCACCTGTCTGCGATTGTTGGTCGAAGGGAGTGAGCGCCAACCGTACGAGTGCGTCATCGCAGGTGATGTTGTCTGCGCTCAGCCCTATAGTGGCGCTACACTTTCAGTACCACGATCGATCGTCACCCAAGCAGGACAGGTGATCGCTGTTCCTGTCTGGATGCCCTCGGTCCCCCGCTCGTACCGCGCGATGCAGCGTCCGTTCCGCTTTACGGTGCGATGCAACGCCTCGACGCTCCTCCCCGAGCCACCGTTGGAGCGCGGCACCATCACCGATGGCGAACGCCGGTTCATCGTGAGCGGCCGAGGATTCCTCGTTGGAGATACGCTCGCGCTTGTGCGGTTCCGCACATTCTGGGGCGATGCTCCGGTGGTGCAAATTCACATCGAGGACTTCCAATGGCTCGATGATTGCTCAATCGGATTGGAGCCGGTGGCTGCAACGGTGTTTTTTGACGACTACTGCACTGCAGGCGGAACTACGCGACTGTTCATAGCAGGGCAGCCGCCCCGCATTGAACGCATCGAGCCGCAGCCGAGCGATGGGATACTGCACGTGCGCATCGCAGTTGACCGAGAAATGCCGGTTCAGCTTCAGTGCTACGATCTTCTCGGCATCGAACGCTGCAGAGCCGATCTCGGCACGGTGCGTGATTCGGTCGAGCGCATGCTTGCGCTTGCACTCCCGCCAGGGCAGTACATCCTCCAAGCAAGCTCGCCATTCGGCGTAAGTCGCACGCTCGTTCTGCTGGCACGATGATGCGCCCGGCGATAGCATGTGCGCTCAGCTGGTGGCTTCTGTGGACTGGTACAGTTCTGGGGCAGGACGATGACCGCGACAATAGCGCCACATCACCACCGCGGAGCGTCCGCATTGGCGTTCTCGGCGCAGGGGGCGTCACAATCCACGGCGCAGCGTTCTCCTCGTTACCAGAGCTACCGACGTGTTGCCCTCGATTTCGGGATGGCAGCGGACTGGCGACGGCGGGAATGCTCTGGGGCGAGTATCCCGCGTTTGGGTCAGTAGTCGTCGGATTGCGGATGGGACTGGCGCAGTTTGCCGGGACGCTCCGCGCACTCGAACGCAAGCCAGTCCTCGTGGACGATACGCCGACGGACGCGATCATTCAGCATACGCTCGAGGCGCACTTCCGTTCGATGCGGTGGGAAGGATACATCGGCGTGCGTGGCTCGCAGCTGGTGGACCTCTATGTTGGGGCTGGGACTGATCTCGTTCAGCAGGCGGAAGCTTCGGTTCGGGAAGAACTAGTGCAGCCGAGTGTCGGCACGTTCGAGAACGGACGGCGCGTCCGAAACGAGCGTTCCACGACGCTCGAATCGAGCACGCGTTCGATGGCTTCGCTTCTGGCAGGCGCACGATTTTCGATCCCGCTCGGCAAATCCCAGCAGTGGTGGCTGATTCCGGAACTGAGCTTCCGCTATGCGCTGGACCCCGTTGCGCGACAACAGCAGTGGTACGTCTATAGCGTCCTTGTTGGCGTTGGGCTGGCATACGCACCGATCGAGTTGCCTCGACTGAAGCAGCAGCCGAGCCTGGAGCCGTCGAAAGAAGAGGTACTGCCCCCATTTGGGGCGTCGCTCGTTGCCTATGGCATTGCGGGGACGCAGGAGCAGCTTCCTCTGCGGATGGATGTACATTCTCGCCGCCGAATACTCCCTTTGCTGCCGGTGCTCTACATGGACGGTGCGGAAATCCCAGAGCGCTACATTGTGCCGGAATCGCCGCAGGATACGTCCTGGTCAGCAGCACTCCACTCCCCACTGGGAGCGTACTATGCGCTGCTTCCGATCGTGGGCAGGCGGCTTCGCTCTGGTACCGATACGCTGACGTTGGTCGGCTTCGATGGGCGCTCACTGGGAATCGCTCGCCGTCGTGCTGAGTACATCGCACGCTACTTTCAGTCAATTTGGAACGTCCCTGGCAAGCGCCTTCGCATCCGCGGAGCTGTTGATGAGCGCGATACCCTCGCACGCGTTTTCTTCGAAGGGAGCCAGCAGCTTCTTGCACCGATCGAAGTAGAAGACACCCTGCGCAGCATCATCCCGCCTACTGTCCGCGTTCGTCCTGCGACCAATGGCGCCGAACCTCTCCGCCAGTGGACGATACACCTCTGGCAGGATTCGCTCGAGATTGCACGTCATACCGGAAGCGGCGGTCTTCCCTTGAAGCTCGATATTGACCTTTCCACCTTCGCGGATCGCTTGCGTCCTGATGCCCCGTTGCTGCTCGAACTGGAAGCGATCAGCACGCGTGGCACGCGTGCCGTAGCGCAGGAGCAGGTGCCGCTGGCGTTCCAGCAGCCGAGCGGTCAGCGCATTGCCGAAGTTGAAGCGTTCTACTTTCCGGCAGCGCTGCCGACAACAGAAGCTCTCTCGGAGCTTGCCGAACGGTACCGCTCGACGCTCCAGGAATGCACGATCATTGCGCATGGCAGCACACCCGAAGTCACCAGCGCTGCGCACGCACTCGGGAATATGCTCGTCGAACTTGGACTGCCTCCGCCGGGCATCGAGCAGCAAGAACAGCTCTACCAACCGATCACCCCCGAACGCGCGCAGTACTCTCAGCTCCTTGCATTGCGGATTCGATACAAAGTGCAGGATTGAGCCACGCGTGAACGTGCAGATTTCTTGCCCACACTGGATGCAGAAGGGGCTATCTCGATTGTGGCTGATCGGATGCACTCGGCAGGGATTGTGCTCTCGTTGCAGTGCTGTATTTTGCAGGTGCAGCATGATCCTTCCGCTCGAGTACGCAATGTCGTTCCGCAGAGTTCTCTGGGCAGCAATCGCTGTCGTTGCAGTGCTTGCCGGCCTGCTGTGGCAGGTGAGCAACGTCGTTGCTATCAACGCGCTCCTTGCCAGCATTGAAGCAAAGCAGCGCCAGCTCGATTCACTCGAGACGCTTGTTCGACAGGAGCGAGCCGCAATTGCGCGACGTGAAGCTGCCGACCGCATTCGGCGTCTGGCATCGGAGCGTTTGGGAATGATCGAACCCGGACGCCCGCCGATTCTCATCGAGCGAGTGCAATGAGTATCGAACAGCTTCTTTCGTACCGGCCGCAGCAGTTCCGCTGGCGACGTCGCCTGGTAGTGATGGCGATGGCGATCGGGATGCTGGCACTCATCGTGCGTCTGCTGATGGTGCAGATCTTCGATCGCGCCGAGTGGCTTGCCCGTGCAGAGCAGCAGTACCGAGCACGCATCCGCACCAGCGGCCAGCGCGGAGCGATTCGAGATCGCAATGGCATCGTGCTGGCAACCTCGGTTGGCGCAGTTTCGCTGGCACTCGATCCTAAGACAGCACGCGCACCGGCGCGGGTAGCAGCATTGCTTGAGCAGCTTGGACGTGCCCGTGCAGAAGAGATCCGAGCACGGATTGCCGCAGCGCAGGATCGAAATTTCGTCTGGCTTGTGCGCGGGTTGCCGTTGCCAGAAGCTGCAGCCTTCGACACGCTCGACGAGCCTGGTCTTATTCGCATTCGCGAGCATCGCCGTGCGTATGTGCACGATTGGATGGCAGCAGCACTCGTGGGGACAACCGATGTGGATGGCCGCGGGATTGCAGGGATCGAGCTCGCTTATGATTCGCTGTTGCGGGGAAGTGTCGGCGAGCGGATTATGGAGCGCATCGGTCGCGGACGGCTCCGACCAACGCTGGGCGACGGCAGCGAGCAACACGCTCGTCCGGGGTGTACAATTGAGCTCACGCTCGATTGGGACGTCCAGCAGATCGCAGAGACAGAACTTGCACGAAGCGTCACCGCAACAGGTGCAGCAGCAGGAATCGTGCTAGTGCTTCGACCCCAGACGGGGGAAATCATTGCGTGCGCGCAGCAGCCAGCATTGACGCACTCCCAGCGCTCCAGCGGCGATGGTATCCGCTTGCGAGCCGTCAGCGACATGTACGAGCCAGGTTCGACGTTCAAGGCAATCGTCGCTGCTGCTGCACTGGCCGAGCACCGTGCATCGCCGAATCAACTGTTCGATGGCCGTGGTGGTGTGTTCCGCCTTGCGGATGGACGCGCGATCACCGATCACACTCCCCTTGGAACGTGTACGCTGGCTGATGCACTGGCACATTCGAGCAACATCGTCTTTGCCCAACTTGCCGAGCGGCTCGGTGCTCGGACACTCTATCGCTATGCTCGGGATTTTGGGATTGGAATTCGCACCGACGTTGGGCTTCCTGGAGAAGCACGCGGCGTCCTCAAGCTACCGCGAGAGCTTCGTGGGAGTGATCTGCTCTTCCTTGGCTTTGGCTATGGCGTGGCGTGCACGCCATTGCAATTGGCTTGTGCATATGGGGCAATTGCCAATGGTGGAGTCCTCATGCAGCCATTTGTCGTGCGGCGTATCATTTCGCCTGATGGAGAGGAGCTTTTGCGCGCTGTGCCCCAGCGGCGGCGGCGTGTCATCTCCGATAGCGTTGCGAGCGTGCTGCGGCAACTTCTTGCCGGTGTTGTCGAGCGCGGAACTGGCACGAACGCTCGTATCGAAGGTGTCCCCGTTGCAGGGAAAACAGGCACAGCGCAGCAGTGGAGCGATGGTAGCTACTCCAAAAGCGATTACACCGCCTCGTTTGTCGGAATGGTCCCAGCGGATTCACCGTCGCTCGTTGTGCTCGTGATGCTCGATCGTCCTCGAACGGATATCTACGGGGGAAGCACTGCAGCGCCCCTGTTCCGGCGGATTGTGGAGGCGATGATGGCACAGCCTTCGATCGCGATGGAGTACAAGCTGGCACGTCCGCTCAAGGGGGTGCCTGCTTACAGTGATAGTGCGATTGTTCCGGATGTGCGGGGGCTATCGGCTCCCATAGCCGAGAAGATGCTCGATGTACATCAGCTTCGTGCGCATGGCGGAATTGCTCTATCGGAACGACACGTGGTGGTAGAACAACAGCCGCCACCAGGCGCTGTCGTGCCACGCTGGAGCACGATTGAACTGCGCGCCGGTTCTGTCGATACCCTTCGCAGGTTGCCGATCGTTGGCGTGCCTGCCCGCAACGCACTGGCACTTGCGCACCTGCTCGGTGCGCACGTCGAGCTTTATGGCTCCGATCGTGTCCGCTCCTACCAGTGGAAGTTGCAAAATGGAAGAAGGTGCCTTGTCCTCATCTGCAACTGAGTTCCGCCAGTGCTTGCCACCCAACCAACAGACGACCACTGCTGGGTTTGCTCATGGTACCAGCAGCACTGGGCAACAGTCCATTTCGGAAGCAGTGGCGGTCAAACGCGCCCGGCGATTGCGTGCTCGACCAACGCTTGTGCCTGCTTGAGCGTGTGCTGCAGATCATCGTTGACGATCGTTGCGTCGAATTGATCGCGGTAGCTCATCTCCATCGCTGCGCGCTCTAAGCGTCGGCGGATTTGCTCTTCAGTTTCAGTCCCCCGATGGCGTAGCCTGCGCTCCAATTCTTCGAGCGAGGGTGGCGCGATGAACAAAAGGAACGTATCGTGTGGGTATGCGCGCTTGAGCGAAAGTGCTCCTTTGACGTCCACGTCGAAAATCATCACACTGCCGCGGCGGAGCGCATCTTCGGTTGCCGAGCGGAGCGTGCCGTAGTAGTTGCCGAAGATTTCCTCGTACTCGACGAGCTCTCCTTCTGCAATTTTCCGTTCGAATTCTTGGCGGGAGAGAAAGTGGTAATCGCGGCCGTCAATTTCCCCGTTGCGGCGCGGGCGTGTTGTGGCTGATACCGAAAAGACTGCTCCCGGTATCGTCTCGAGCAAGTAGCGGGCAACGGTTGTCTTCCCTGCACCGCTCGGCGCCGAGAGCACGATGAGTCGCCGAGGATGCATCACTCGATGTTCTGCACTTGTTCGCGGATGCGCTCGAGCTCTTCTTTGACGGAAACGACCAGTTGGCTGATCTCGGCGTCGTTTGCTTTGGAGCCAATCGTGTTGATTTCCCTGTGCATTTCTTGCAGCAAGAAGTTCAACTGTCGGCCAACAGGCTCAGTGCTTTTGAGCGCTTCGAGGAAGAACTTGATGTGGCTGCGGAGGCGAACGATTTCTTCCGAACAGTCGAGCTTATCAGCAAGCAGGAGAATTTCCAGTTGGAGGCGTTGCTCGTCAATTTCGTCGGACTCGAACAGCTGAGCAATACGTGCGCGGAGCCGCTCGCGTTCTTCGGGAACACGTTGCATGCTACGCTCTTCGATGCGGTCGAGCCGTTCTTCGATTGTTTTGATGCGGGTGCGGATGTCCTTTGCGAGTTCCTTGCCTTCGTTCTTCCGCATGGTATCAAGGCTTGCAAGCGCAGCGCGGAGAGCTTTGACGACAACTTTCCACTCTCGTTCGGCAAGCTCCAGCAGTGCAGCGTCGTCGGTGGTGTAGATGTCCGGAATGCGGAGCAGCTCTCCAAGGCTAAGCGGCGTGCTGATTTTGAGCTTCTTGCGGAGCTTTTCGAGCTGTTGCCAGTAGGCTTCGATGCGCTCGAGGCTGAGCGCAGAAGCAAGTGGTGAGTCGCTATCGGTTTTGACGGTCACTTGCACGGTGCCACGTCCTATTGTGCTTCGAACAAGCTCGCGAAGCTCGATTTCCTTGTGGGAAAGCTGCTTAGGAAGCCGGCAGCTGATCTCGAGGTAGCGACCGTTGACTGTGCGGATTTCGACAGTAGCCCGAATACCTTGTTCGCTCAGCGAAGCAGTGCTGAGCGCTGTCATACTCTTCATGCGTTGTTTTGGGTGGTTCCGGACACAAGTGGGCGCAAAGATACGGCGCACTTAACCCCCGGACATCCGCACGAGTTTTGCAAGCTCCGCGTTCGTCGGGTTCTACTGTTCTTGGGTTAGCGTTGTGAACATACCTGCGCTTGTTGCGTTGCAGCAGCTTGTTGCCTCCAGCACGCATATCGTCGCACGTTCGGTTGCTCAGGCAGTGCCAGCGACGACGGTTGTGTTCTACCGTGGCGTCTTTTCGGTCTGTGCGTATGCGGTGTGGATTTGGTTTGTTCAGCGGCAGCGGCTTGGGGGAACGTTCCAGTGGCGCGATTGGTGGCGCTTTGCGCTCTTGGGGCTGGTGAATATGCCGCTCAACCAGTTTCTCTTCGTCGCAGGTCTGCGCTATACGACTGCACCGAACGCTGCACTGGCATTTGCACTCTCACCGGTGTTCGTGCTCGTTTTTGCGTCGGTGCTCTTGAGGGAGCGGTTGCGGTGGCATGCAATGATCGGCATAGCGCTCGCTGTCCTCGGAGCGGCGATCGTTGCATTTCAGCGCGGTGCTTCGCTCCGCTCGGAGGTCACAGTCGGCAACCTCATGGAGCTGGCTGCAAGTTGTGCGTGGGCGTTCTACACCGTCTGGGGGCGTCCACTTGTGCAGCGGTACGGCGCCGTCCCGACAACGGCGCTCGGCATGCTCTGGGGTCTGGGGCTGTTTGTGCCCGTTGCCGCGCTTGTGCCGGGCGGTCTGCTGCCACCGGATGCGATAAGCCCAAGGCAGTGGGGCGAGATCGCATACCTGGGTATCGTCACCAGTGGCGTTGGATGGGCGCTTTGGTATGTGCTCCTTCGGCAGATCGAAGCAAGCCGGCTTGCGGTGTTCAATAACCTGCAGCCAATCTTGACAGTGATTCTCTCGTGGCTTGCATTGGGGGAAGTGCCGCCGCCTGCGTTCTGGATCGGGGGCGCGATTGCTCTTACGGGGGTTCTTCTGGCGCAACGTACCTGATGTGTCAGAGCCTGTTGCCATTAGCGTCGAAGAGAAACATCCCCGTGCGATCAAATCGAACGCCGATTGATGTGCCTGGCGGCAGCTCGGCTGTCGGTGGCAGGCGCATGGTCAGGAGCACGCGTTCGCCGACGCGTCCGCGGACGATGCATTCGTGTCCGAGATACTCGACGCGCTCGACCGTAAGCCGCACCTGGGCATCGCTCGAGGGGAGCACATGTTCGGGGCGGATCGCAAGCGTTGCGTCGAGAGGTAATGATGGCGGAGTTATTCGGAGGATATCCGGCTCAAGCTGCAGTGTGAGCGCGGTATCGAGGGCACGGAACAGGAGCGTCCCATCTGCAACATCGAGCACCCCGGCGATTGTGTTGATTGGCAGCGTTCCCAGGAACGATGCAACGAACAGCTCCGCCGGATCGCTGTACAGCTCGGCAGGTCTGCCGACTTGCAACAGCCGTCCGTGATCGAGAACAGCGATGCGATCGCCCATCGTCATCGCTTCCGTATGGTCGTGGGTGACGTAGAGCGTCGTGATGCCGACTCGTCGTTGGAGTGCTGCCAGTTCCGCCCGCATCTCCATACGGAGCCGCGCATCGAGATTCGAAAGAGGCTCATCGAAGAGGAACACCCGTGGTGAGCGCACCAACGCTCGCCCGACGGCAACGCGTTGCTGCTGCCCGCCGGAAAGCTCACGCGGAAAGCGTTCGAGCAATCCCTCAAGGCCGAGCAACGCTGCAACCTGCCGGACGCGCTGGGTAATTTCTGCTGTGGAGACCTTCCGCACGCGCAAGGGGAACGCGATGTTTTCTGCAACGGTCATGTGCGGGTAGAGGGCGTAGTTCTGGAAGACCATTCCGACGTCCCGGCGCTGAGGCGGAAGAGCACTGATAGGGCAGCCGTCGAAGTAAATCTCGCCGCTTGTAGGCGATTCCAATCCGGCGATGAGCCGGAGCAGTGTGCTTTTGCCACAGCCCGATGGACCGACGACGACGAGGAACTCCCCCGGCTGCACCTCGAGCTCGAGGCCGTCGAGCGCAACAGATGCTCCGAAGTGCTTGCGGAGTTGCTCAAGGTGCAGGTGGGTCATTGCTGGGGAGGGCTGCTGTCGTGCGCATGCCGTGCCAACAGTGAAGCTACTTCTCCAACCAGTGCCATCATCTTGGCGTAGTTCATTCGCTTGGGGCCGACGACGCCGATTGCGTAAGTCGCCGAGCCGACCTTGTAGCGCGTCGAGATCAGCGCGTACTCGGTCAATTGCCGGTCGCCGAGTTCTTCCCCGATTTTGACTTGGACGCCGTACAGTGGTGCGTCGCTGGTGCTTTCGAGCAGGTGGATAATCATCTCCTCGTTCTCAAGCAGCTCGATGACTGCCCGGAATCGTTCGGGCGAGGAAAATTCCGGCTGCTGGACCAGTTGCTGCGCGCCGGCAACGTACACGCGCTGGCTTTCGTGTTGGGCAAAGAGCACATCAATGGATTCGGCAAAGACCCGCAGGACGGGGTGGCTCAACTGTTCGCGCATCAGAAGTGCGAAGCGTTCGCGGACAAAGTCGAGCGTGCGTCCTGCCAGCCGCTCGCTGAGCACCTGTCCGAGCTCGTGCAGCTCGGTTGGGTTGAGTTCCGCATCGGTTTCGAGCGTGATGGTGCGGACAACGTCCGAATCGAGATCAACGACGACGACAAACCGCTGCGACGAAAGCGGAACTAACTCGACCCGGCGGATCACCAAATCCCGCAAGCTGGGCAGTTGCGCCACTGCCAGCAGGTGCGAGAGTTCTCCGAGAATGCGCGATGCAGTTCGGAGTGCCAGTTCACCGCTGATGCTGGCAAGGCGTTGGCGGAGCGCCTGCTCTTCACGCTGCGTGAGTTTGCCGTGCTGCATGAGGTAGTCCACGTAGAGGCGGTAGCCTTTATCCGTCGGGATTCTCCCGGCGGATGTGTGCGGATGTGTCAGGTACCCGCGGTCCTCTAAGTCTGCCATGACGTTGCGGATGGTTGCCGGCGATAGCCGCAGCGTCCGTGCCAGCATCCGGGCAAGCGTGTGGGAACCGACGGGTGCAGCGCGCAGGACGTAGGTCTGCACAATCGCACGGAGAATTGTCTGCTCACGTTCGCTCAAATCCAGCTCGCTGCGTTGCATCGGTGCTGCACGCGAAACGAGGGCGTTCATCGCCAATCGAACCAATGTTCAACCTGCTCAAAAAAACGCACAACAACACCCTGCATTTTACGGGAAGAACAGTTGGAGAAAATGCGCAAGGTAACTTCCCCACGCGAACGTGGACTGGAGCGCGAGCATAGCGATGCCAGCGATGATGGCGATACTTCCCAGTCCTGCGACGTACACCAGCCAGGGAACCTCCTCGAACACGATCGCGCATGCGCGGAGCAATCGGAGGATGCTCCAGAGCGTTGTCAGCGCAAGAAGGCTCAGCCACAGCAGTGGCGGTGTTATCGCCAAGAGGCGAAAGAGCACCATCGCAAATGGCAGGAAGAGCACAACCGGTACTAACGCCCATACGACCATCGTCAGTGCGTCGGCGAAAAACACCGCTCGCTTGGCAAAGGCAGCGATCAACCGCACGAGGAGGGCAACCCCAATGATCTTGACGAGCACGACGAGTACGATGACAGTCATCGCCAGTTCCGGTGACCACGCAAGCTGGATGTAAAGAGCCTTTCCGCTCGGACCGAGTGTGAGAAGATTGCTCAGGTAATCAGCAGCAGGAGATTGGCGCGTTACGTATAGCAGTGTTGCCAGCACGAGCGCATAGGTTGTCGCCAGCAGCAGTGCCAGCAGCAGCGTTTGCCCCTGAAGCAAGATTCGTTGGTCACGAATGTCCATGAAAAAATTGTGCGAGTGCAGAAATGCCCGCAACATGTACTCACGGAAGCGACGAGAACGATTCATGAGCCAGAATAGGAGAACCAATCCGCCCATACCACCAGCCATGAACACGTAGGGTGTGTCGGCATCGTAGCTGCCTGCTTGGAGTAGAGGCTCAGGTTCGCCGGTATTGAGTGCACGGAGCATCTCGAATCCAAGCCGAGTGCGCCGCGCGGTGTCAACAAGCCCTTCGTAGCAGAGTTGCTCCGATGGTGTATTCGTTGGCAGTAGAGGGAAGAGTGTCTGATAATCGCAAAAGCAACGAACGATTGTACCGCCGGCGCGGTAAGCTGCGCCAAGACGGTAGAGCTGACTGATTGCTGCTGCTTGAGCTTCAACCGAAAGGGGATCTGCATAGCCATTGCGGTTGAATGGCTGCACGAGCGCTCCGCCGAGGATTGCCCACGGCTTCTGGCCAAGCGTCGCAAGAGTGCGGGAGAGTTCCGGCTCGATAGCGCTGCGACTGCGCCAGAGCGTCTGGTCGCTGATGAACACTGCATCGAGCGGGAGCGTCTTGCCACCACTACTACCACCGCCACCATCGAGTGGATGTCCAGCTGCTAACACCGCAAAGCGGAGAGTGCCTGGTGGAACGAGCAGTGCAAGCGTGCCGATAAACTCTTGGACAGCATCGTTCGACAGTGGTGCCATCGAACTGAGCACGTACCCCACGACGCAAGGTTCCCCGCCGTATGCATCGCGCAGCCGAATCATCATGTTCTGCGCGCGTGTGCGGAGCTCTTCTTGCGCGTAGTAGCGCGTTGGAAGATCGCCAAATGGAAGATCGAGTACCACTGCAATCCCAGCACTGCTGCAAAGCTCCAGAAAGCGTTGCGATGGAGGTAGCCACGCGCAGTACACGAGGTTGACCCCGAGCTGCTGGAGCAAGCGGACGTCGCGTTCATAGGAAGGCTCGGCGAGCGTACCATCAGGACGGGATTGCCATTGATCAACGTACACGACCCCCCGCGCAAGGACTGGCGCACCATTGATGCGAAAGAGCGCGTGCTCGCCGCTAGCTGGCTGGACTGCACGGAACGCGATACTGCGCTCGAGGTCATCGAGCAGAACACCTGCAGCACTAACTTCGATCTGCAACTGGTAGAGCGATGGCGATTGCACCGACCAGAGCTGTGGCGATGGGACGCGCAACTCTATTGTGACAGGGAGTGTACGTTCAGGAATCGGCGCAACGGGCTGCTCGCTCGACGCGACGATCGTACCGCCCTGCCGCAGCGTTGCGCGGAGCAGGAGGTTGGGTGCAGCATTACCTCGCTGACTGCCGATGGAGGCAGTGATGCGCAGCAGTGCCTTCTCTTGGTCAAGCTCTTGGTCGAGTGCTATGCGTTCGATCGTTGCTGCCGATGCGCTTCCGATAAGGGCTACAGGGCGAACGATGCCTACCGGTCGGAGCGGAGCACGCCATTGCATCCGCTGCTGCAGTGCAGCTTCGTCCGAGGCGAAACTTGCGCTCAGCTCGACGGTGTTCCGCCCTGCGTGGAGGACGCCACGCGGAATCGTAACAGAAAAGGGAACCTGCCCACTGAAAAATCGCCCCAGGTACTGACCATTGATCGTGACTTCGACTGCATCACGCACGCCGCCGAAGGAAAGGTGCCACGTACGCTCAAGGGCAGTGCTATCGAGGTGGATCGTCTTGCGGTAGAGGATCCGGTTTGGTGCGGCGTCCTCTACCCGTGGAAGCGAGACTGGTTGCCAGGAGCGCCCATCGTCGAGCGAGCGTTGCCATTGCCCGCCAAGGGGTACGACGACGCGCGTGCGAGACTGCCACGGTGAAAAATCTCCGCCAGCAGCATACAGCGAGTTGGCAACAAGGGTGATTGCAATGCCAAGAATGAACCGCACAACCTGGTTGGGAGAACACAACAACATCCGATGCTCCGGGCGAAAACGCAACGTTTGGTGACCACAGTTGGCTAAGTGCTCCGAAAGGAGCAGGGCTTCTTCCGAATGCGGGCGAAAATACGAGCAGCACTCCAGCGTCGTAGGCATCTACCAGGAGCAGTTGCCCTAAGTGTAATTTTGAACTGCAGGACAACGCCGCGTCCGCTGCAACAGTACCACCACCCAAGAGGATAGCATCGTTGCTCTACTGTGCTACCTGCTCGTTGTGACGTAAGTATCGCTGTTGCCTTCTGCATGCAACAGTAGCGGTAGTATTCATCATCGGAATTTGCATCGAGCTGTGTCGTGTTCATCACTGCGCAGGTGGCCAGTTTCATCTGCAGCTGTCGTTGTAGCGGTCGTTGTTGGCACCGTTGGGACGGCGTACGCATTGGCACGGGTAGGTGCACTACGGCTGCAACGGGCAGCCCTTGCCGATAGCGTCCGCTCCTCCCGGCGAGTTCCGCTACGGTACAGTGATGCGCAATCGCCGGTGCGACGGCCATCGGGGCTGGAAATTCTCCAGCAGCTCGACACCAACGGCACGGTGGAGCTGCACGAACAAGTCGGCGGCGTTGACGTTTCCCCACCGCGTTTTGTCGAGCTTGATGCGTACCTTGCTGAGCGCCGGGGGCGGCTTGTCCGTCAGCTGTGGGATTCGCTTTCGACAAGCTACGACCTCAAGCGTGCGCTCTCGGGGGGAAATCTTGCAAAGCTGCTCTCGCAATCGTCGGGCATCGCCATTCCGCTGCCACCGAACCCACTGACGACAATCTTCGGCAAGCCTGAGATCAGCATTACCGTCAACGGGGAAGTCAATCTCCGTGCGGGGTGGCGTTGGGATTCGCAGAACCTTGGTGCATCGAGTGCATTCGGGCAGAGCCAATCCGCACCGGTGTTTTCGCAGAACATCCAACTCAACGTCAGCGCACGGATTGGGGATAAGTTCCGGCTCGGCACTGACTGGAACACGATGCGGCAATTTGAATTCGACAACCGCTTCAAGATCGGCTACGAAGGCTACGACGACGACATCATCAAGCTCGTCGAACTGGGGAATGTCCAACTGCCGACCAACAGCGCGTTCATTAGCGGCTCCCAAGCGCTCTTCGGTGCGCGAGCTGATTTCCAGTTCGGTCCGCTCTTTCTGAAAACCGTTGCCTCGCAGCGGCGAGCCGAGCGCCGTATCCTCCGTGCCAATAGCGGCGCAGCACGTACGCGCTTTGTCCTGCGTGCCTACGACTATGCCGAAAATCATTTCTTCCTCGACACAGCTTACAAGCCGCTCTACCGTCAGTACTGGCAGTTGACCACCCCCGTCCCCGTGCCAGCTGGACCGCTGCTTGTCAAGGAAATCGAGGTCTATGAGAGCACCGCAGACGTCCGCGACCAAGCGGTTGGCGGTATTGAAGTCATTGCCTACGACACACTCTCTCCGATTCGATTCGCGCAAGGAGAACGCTACGCTGCAGCAATGAAAAGTCCGGACGTCCGAATTCAACAAGGGCGCATCGAGCGTGGTCGTTTCGTCCGGCTCGACCCGACACGCTTTACCTTCAACCCCAATCTCGGCACACTCGACATCTGGGGCTTCCGACGTGACCGAACCTATGCAGTCGCCTACCGCACGGAAGGTCCGACCCCAGCGAAAGAGGACGACCTCTACCACGGCACGCTCTCAACAACTGCCAAAGATGGCGATACGCTCATCTTGAAGCTCATCTACCGACCGAACCTGCAGCCCGGCTTTCCCAATCTCTGGGCGCGGCAGATGCGGAACATCTACTTCATCAACGCAACGAACGTCTCGACCCAAGATGCGCGCATTGACATCTACTACCTGCGCACGAGCAACGACTCGACGGACATTCTCGAAGGCACCTCCGATAAGCTCGTCACGGCGCTTGGTGTGGACCGTGTCAACAATTCGACAGGACAGCCACCAGGCGATGGACTTTTTGATTTCACCGGCGGCGCTCCACCAGCACAGCAGCAAGCCGGCGGGGGATTCGCTGCGGGGCAAGGGCTTCCTGGAAGCCAGCAGCAAGCGATGACGACGGGAAGTCCCTACTTCAACCCGGTCCGCGGAGAGATCATCTTTCCGTGGATTGAGCCGTTCCGCGAAGGCCTCGATTCGGCGTTCGCACGGCGGGGCAATCCAGCGCTGGCCAAGCAGTACTACTACAGCGCAGTCTATGACGTGCAAAAGGCGCTTGCCCAGCAGCAAACTGCGCAAGATCGGTGGCTCATCATCGGAGAAGTGCAAGGCCAGAGTGCCGGACGGATTTCACTCGGATTCAACGTTGCGCCAGGAAGCGTCCGCGTTTTCTTGAGTGGACGCCAGTTGCGTGAGAACGACGACTACGTCGTGGACTACTACTCCGGCACTGTCAGCATTCGCAATCCCCAGGCGCAGGTCGCCGGCAGCGACTTGGTCATCGAGTACGAGTCGAACGATGTGATGAACATCCAGACCCGCACGTTGCTCGGAATGCGTGCGGATTTGGTGCTCTCGCGGACGCGGAACGCCTCGCTTACGCTCGGCAGCACGCTGATGAACTTCAATACCGCTGCACTTGTCGACCGCGTCCGGCTCGGCGAAGAACCAGTTTCCAACACAATGCTCGGTTTTGATGCCAACTTCAATTGGAACGCTCAGTGGCTCACTGATGCGCTCAACTGGTTGCCGTTCTACAGTACCAACGAGCGCTCGACGATTACCTTCCGCGGCGAATGGGCGCAGCAGTTGCCTACCCCCAATAAACGCATCTCGGAAATTCCTGTGGATAACAACCAAGCGGCCGCCTACATTGACGACTTCGAAGGCGCACAACGCTTCATTTCGATGGGCCTGACCAGTACGCTCTGGACGCATTCATCCCCGCCGGTTGATTCCAGCATTGATCCAGCCCACGAGCAACGCGCACTCTACCGCGGGAGGCTCTACTGGTACAACTTCTTCCTCCCGCGTGTGCCAGTGGTCGAGGTCTATCCGAATCGGCAGACAGTCCAGGGACAATCGAGGATCTCTCCACTTGTGCTGACCTTCGATCCTGACAGCCGCGGCATCTATAATCCCAACCCCAACTACATTGATTCGCTCAATCCTCGCTGGGACTCAGTCAAGGCCAACCCATGGCAGCAACGCCCTGCGAACCGCGAGCGACTCTGGGCAGGGATGCAGCGCCTCATTTCGACGTTCAACTCGAACTTCGACCTTGAGAACATTGACTACATTGACATCATGATGCGCATCGAAGACCGCGAGCCAGGCGCACGGATGTTCATTGACCTTGGCCAGATCAGCGAGGACATCATCCCAAACTATCGACTCGATACCGAAGATGGCATCACCGCGGGTGCACCGATCCCAAACGGTCGCATTGACCCCGGCGAGGACGTCGGCATTGATGCCCTCGATGATGCTGCAGAGCGCGCAGCATATCCATATCCGCTCAACCTCGAACAAGACCCTTCGCGCGACAACTACTTTTTCAACTTCTCCAAGCCGAACGAGCAGCAAGTGGATGCTGATTTTCTGCGCTGGAACAACTACGAAGGAAATGCTTCGCAATCCGAGTTGGGGCAATTCCCCGACACCGAAATTCTCAACAAACAAAACGGCCAAACAATCTCGCTCGACGATAGCTACTTCAGCTACGAGGTCAACCTCGATCCCTCCGATGCGAACCCACAAGTGGTCGGCGGCGGCACCAATGGCTGGCGGCTCTACCGCATCCCACTTCGCGGTGCAAAGCGAGTGGTCGGCAATCCACTGTTTTCGAACATTCAGTACGTCCGTGTGTGGTTCAAGGGTGGTCGCATCAAGGTTTCGATCGCCGATTGGCGCTTTGTTGGGTCGCAGTGGCAACGGGTCAACTACGCGCAAGTCCAAAACAGCGCCGAGTCCAACGACACAGTCATCAAAGTCTCGTTTGTCAACCGCGAGGAGAATTCGGGACCGCCGGACTACTACACGCTCCCGCCTGGTGTTCAACCGCCGCGGAATCTTGCCAATCCCGATTTTCAGAACGACATTCTGCTCAATGAACAATCGCTGGCAATTTCGGTGAGCAATCTCCAGTGCGGCGATGAGCGAAAAGCAACGCGCTTTTTCTTTCGACCGCAGGACTTTTTCTACTACCGCTCGCTGAAGGTTTTCATCAAAGGCGTTGGTGGGCAGGACTACGTCGCGCCGGATTCGCTCTTTCTGACGCCTGGAGATACCGCAGCGCCGCAGTACTTCATTCGCTTTGGCATTGACTCGGCAAACTACTACGAGTATCGCGCGCCGATCGTCCGGCAGTGGCGGAATGTTTCCATCCCACTGCAGACGCTCGCAGCAATCAAGGCGCAGCGCGATAGCGCGCTCCAGTGGCAGCGTCAGACGTATCCGGTTCCCGGTGATCCACTTGCACGCTTTGCCATCCAGGGCAATCCGCTGCTGACGCGCGTGATGTTCATTTCGATAGGCATTGCCAATCCACGCGAGCGCTGCCCGCAAGCGCTCAGTACGACAATCTGGGCCGACGAACTCCGCCTTGTCGAGCCAGATGCTCGCAACGATTGGGCTGCCACGGCGAATCTCGACATCAAGCTCGCAGATCTGGGAACCATTCGCACTGCCTACACCCAGACCAATCCCTTCTTCCACCGCCTCGAAGAGCGCTTCGGAACGCGCGAACAGGCTCAGGACTTTACGTTCGCTCTCCAAATCGGCGCTGAACGCTTCCTGCCCAAAGAGTGGAAAGATGCGCGCATCCCGATTGCATTTACCCGGACGGTGCGGGATCGCATTCCCATCTTCGCTGCTCAGAGCGATGTCAACATCGAGGAAGCTGCACTGATGGCATACAACAGCGTCGTGGCTGCTGGCGGCACGCAGCAGGAAGCGCTCGACCGTGCCGACTACGTTCGCAGACGTGCACGAACCCATATCGCACAGACACAGTGGAGCATTCTCGGATTCCGGTTTGGGATACCGACTTCATTCTGGCTGATCCGCGAAACGCTCAATCGTCTCGTGCTGGGCTACGCATACACGCAAGAGCTGGAGCAATCGCCAGTCTATGCTGAACGCTTCCGGTGGCAGTGGGATTTTACGGCACAGTACTCGCTCCCGCTGCCTGCAACGCTTGCACAGCTCTCGCTCGGTGGGTGGATGCAAGGAATTCCGCTGCTCGAAACCTATAGCGGCTGGAAGATCAACTTGCTGCCCCAGAACATCTCGCTTTCGACGCGCCTTTCCCGCTACCGCCGAACCGAACAGTCCTGGTTTTTGCCTTTTCCATCCCCAGTCGAGCGTGGCTTTACTGCGACCAATTCAGCCGCGCTCCAGTGGAAATTCACCGAGGGTGGCTTCCTTTCACCGATGCTCGATTACCAGCTGTCGCAGACCAATACGCTCGTCCCACTCGAGCTTGATCCCACCGGGCGCCAGCGCACCGGCTCCGAACTGGCACGCACAATGTTCTTTCGCGATGGACAACTGGTCAATCTCGGAACGCCGACCTCCGTCCAACAAACAACGACGTTCAACTTCCGGCCGCTGCTGCCGAATGTGGGGAATCTCAATCGCTTCCTGGACATCTCGGGTTCGTTTTCGACAACGTACATGTGGAACGATCCTCTCCAGCCCGATCCACGATTGCGGGATGCCGTCAAGCAGGTGAGTTACAACAACACCATCCGCTGGAATGCGAATCTTCGCTTGCAGGCGATGAGCAATGCATGGTTTGGCATCACGCAGCAGCCGCGTCGCCCCGGGCAGCCCGATACTGCTGCGAAGCCATCGTCGGTGCTCGGTGATGTGCTCGACGTTTTCCGCTCGATTCTCTTCGACTACCAACAAATCACGCTAAGCTTTACGCAGAACAACACCGCCAATACACCAGGTGCATTCGGTGGGACGGGCGTGTCAAATCTCTGGGGGCGCCTTGTGACCGGACGCTCGAGCGAGCCGCTGCTGGGGCCATCGGCAGCATACCAACTTGGGCTTGTTCGCTATCCGCATGCGAGCGTTGGAATGCGCTTTGTGCCGCGCTTTCCCTTCGTCGAGTTCTGGGAAGACATTGGCATCCGACCGCCAAACGCACAGTTTCAGGACAACATCTCGCAGCAAACGGGGCTGGAAATCCGCACAACGCGTCCCTTATGGAAAGGGGCCACACTCGAGCTGAACTGGCGAACGCAGTTCGGCATCAACCGCAACCAACTGACAACTACCGACGCACAAGGGGTGATGACGTTTACCAACGTCACCCTCAGCGAACAGTACCAGCGAACGTTCCTTTCGGCGCCGTACTGGCTAATGTTTGCCGCGTTCAACAATCGCCCGGAGACGGTCGTCGAGCGCTACCGCCAGCTCCGCGCGCAGATCATCGGCAATCGAAGCGAGGATTCGCTCTCGATCGAAGAACAGGTCGCACTGCAGAACGCGATGACCACTGCATTCATCAGCGGCTTGCAGGCGTTCGAGTTCTTGCCGGGCGTGCTGCAGCGCTACTTGCCGCAGGTCAACTGGTCGCTCCGGTGGGAGGGCATCGAAAAATTCTGGATCCTCCAGCAGTTTGCCCAGCGTATCACGCTTGAGCACGCCTACCAAACGCTCTACACCGAAAGTGCCTACACTACTGACAACGGCCGCGTGGTCAATGCCCAGACAGTGCAGATGCAGTTCCAGCCGCTCGTCGGGGCGATTTTCTCCTTCGATGAAAAGAAGCTCAAAGGGCTGCTGACGGCAAACCTGCGCTACAACACACGGACCAACTACAGTATCGCTGTTTCTGCGCGGACACTGACCGAAGAGGTACAAAACGAGCTGGCACTCAATGCGAACTACGCACTCCGCGGGTTCAGTTTTCCCTTGTTGGGCATTGACCTGAAAAATGATGTCGAATTCTCGCTCATCACATCGTACCGCGCCTCGAGTCGGCGAACGTTCCTTCTCGGCGAGCGCCCCGGTCAACCGCAGCAAAGCACAAACGGAACGGAAGTTGACGGCCGGCGCTCGATTCTCATCGAGCCGCGTGCACGCTACACGTTGAGCCGCTTGGTTACCGCGACGGCGTTCTTCCGCTACAACGGAGAGTTCACCACTGGCGCATCGAATCCTGGATTCAGCGTTACCGAAGTGGGAGTCGAGCTGCGTATCTCGATTAGCGGCGGTCGGTAACACTCCCGCACAGACACGCGCCTGGCACCGCAACTCGGTTGCAGTCAGCAAAGCCAGGCTCATCGGCTAAGCATCTGGGGGAGGCTGAGGCTGCGGTCACCTTCTCCCGAGTTGAGAGAGGCGCTCGAGCGCAGCACTGCTTTTCTGATCGAGCTGGAGTGCAACGTAGTAGCACGCGCGCGCCTGTTCGACTGCTGTGCTGTCGGTTGCAAGCAGCGCGTCGCCAGTGCGGACGTATGCCTGCGAGGCAAGAGCTGCAAGCCCACGGTCGAGCCGTTCGCTGTGGTAGCGACTGCTGCTTTCGAGCAAGCGCCGAGCGTCGTACACAAGGGGCGGTGGGAGATTGTGCCGTTCTGCGTTGAGTGCCAACGTTGCACCGTAGGGACGCGTGGTAACTGTTGCCGCAAAGTCTGGCTCTGTTTCGAGCACCTCCGGAGTAGCGAATGCGGCGCGGTCAGGATTCCGTTCGATGAATCCGCGCAGGAGCGCAACAAATGCCCGCTGGATGATGCTGTAGCGTTCCTTTGGCATTTCCCCTGACTCGAATTCTTCAAGCAGCGGCATATATGCCGCAATCTCGGTGCTACAGCGCGTAATTGGCTCGCCATACCAGCGCGCAAGCTGATGGAGGTACCACGTCCGGCGGAGCAGCTCTTTTTCGATCAACACAACGTCGGGGCGATAGCCTTCGACTTGCTGCATGTACCAAAATGCCGAGCAGAAGTAGTCCCATTGCTGCGAAAGCACAATGCTCCCGCGGGGAAGTGGCTCGACGACAAGCCGAACGTACTCGCGAACCAGCCAGTGATGTCGCAAATCCACCGCCCGCCAATTCCACAGCGTGTACACGATCGGCAGCACGAGCGCAAGGTACCGCATCAACCGAAACCGCCACAGTGCTGCAATTCCGATTCCTGTCGCGATAGCGCCGACGATGAAGGCAGTTGCAAAGTATGGCTCGATGTCGGGGATGCTGTAGTTGATCACGTACCCAACGCACACACCAGCAAGCGAAAGCAGCAGCCATGCCAACGCGCGGGAATGTTTCCAGAGCGCCCACATGCCGAGTAGTGCAAATGGCACAGCAACATTGGGCAGCAGGAGCGACCCAAACACCCCAAGCTGCTGGCGTGCCGATCCACTGAACATCCAGATGCTGTACTGTTTGCCGAGCACGTGGTAGAGGAACTTACTCAGGCTGCGATGGACCTCGCCCCAGTTGAAGATCGGTTCGCTCGCACTGCGGAGCGGAAGGTAGGCATACGCAATGCCGCATGCCAGCGTGACCGCTGCAGGGAGAAGGAGCTGCTGGAATCGCTCGTGCCACTGGCCACGGCTGCGCATCAGGGCAAAGAGCATTGTCCCAGGCAGCAGAACGATGCTGGAAAGGTGATTGGTAAAGCAAAGACCGAGTGCAAACGCCGCCCAGAGTTGATCGCTACGCAGGCGGGTCTGCTCCCATCGGATGAGCCAGTAGAGCAGATGGACGATGAGAACCACCTGGAGCGCGTGGACCTCGACGCTGAGCGATTGCGTCCAGAGCGTCCGTGCAGTTCCCAGCAGGAGTGCTGTCAAGAGTGCAACACTTCGGATTCCGCGTGCGTCTAGCCATCGAAGCTCACCCACGAGCCGTAGCATGAGGCGATGCATCAAACCAGCCGCTGCTGCACCCAGAACGACCATCAGCACGCCGAGCTTGCCGATCGGAGAACAAGGGAGCGGCAGTTGTACCCATCCGTGCCCGATGAGCGTAAAGAGTGGGTATCCTGTTGGGTGCGCCACCCCGAGTGTTGCAGCGACTCCAGCGAGTTCACCGCAGTCGGTGTAGTAGAGGTCTGGCGCTGCAGTGGAGGAGTAGAGTGCAACAGTAATCGCAACGACGAGTGCGGTGTCGTACCACGTTGAACCGAACGCTGCGCGCGGCATTGGACATGACTTGAGCAGTGTGAGCGAGCAAAAATAGACGCAACGTGCGACGGCGGGCGCACCGCGCACTCATGCAAACTCTGGTGCTCAGAGTCGCAGCCAGTCCAGTGCGGGTGTTGGTTCCATTCCAGTGTGTTCGAGCAGTGGTCGTATTTTCGGTAGTGTTTTGTTTTGGGCATGCCTATGACCACAGATCGGATGCAATCGGCGCCGCCGGACAGCACTGAGCAAACGATGCAGGAGACTGAGCTGATTCCGCTTTCCGTCGAGGAGATTGCGCTCAAACTCAAAGAGGCAGCGCAGTTCATTGGGCAGCGGGTTGTCGGACGTGATGAGGTTATCGAGCAGGCATTCTGCGCCCTCTTGACCGGCGAGCACATGCTCTTGCAAAGCCGCACCGGCGTTGGGAAAACGCTTCTTGCCGAGCAGATCTTTGCCATGTTCGAAGGAGCGAGGGTCTTCCGAATCCAAGCCAGCAAAGAGCAGCAGCCGGATTCCTACTTCGGGGGTCTCGATTTAGAACTGCTCAAACGTGGCATCCTCAAGCACAACACCGAGGGATCGCTCGTCGAAAGCGAGTTTGGCTTTATTGACGAGATTTTCGACGCAAATGATTTCACGCTCCGCGCACTCCTTTCCCTGCTCAACGAGCGGCGGCTCGTCCGCGGGGTGCACCACCAGCCAGCACGGATCCACACCGTTATCGCCGCAACGAACTACCTCCGCGTCAGTGAGGTCACCGAAGCGATTCTCGACCGCTTCCTCTATAAGGCGCTCATCCTACCGGACAAGGATCCCTACACGCAGTTCAAGATCGCGCAGAAGTATCTGGTCCACGGCGGCAAGCCTGCAGAGCCGCCGCAGAAGATCCCATTTGCCGAACTCAAGTACATGCATTCGATCATCACAGGAACAAACCCAGCGATTACGATTCGGATTCGTCCTGAAGACCTCTACTTTGCCAACCTCGTTGTTGGGCATTTCGAGCACTTGCGCAATCGCGCACTCCGCGAGTCGCACCGAGGCCAGGCAGCAGAAACGTACCGGGAGTTCTACATCTCACCGCGCACGCAGGCCAAATCGCTGGACCTGCTCCGTGCACTGGCACTCCTTCGGGCACGAACGCATGTTACGCACGAGGACATCAGCAAGCTCTACTTCATCTTCGCTACCGTTGGTGTCCCGGAGGAAATCGCGCTGTTCAAAAAGTCATTCGAGACGATCCAGAACTCGCTTGTATCTTCCAACGGCCTAGAGCAGATAGCAACGCTGCTGGCATTCGAGACGCTCTTGCAGCACATTCGCCAAGACCGCAGCATTCTCGAGCAGCCCCTCGGTGAACTTGCGACAACACCGATTCGGCGTACGTTCATCGAGTGGTTCAGGGAAACGTTCGGTGGTGTTGATCGAACAGTGGCGCAGAACCGTCGGCAGCTGGAGCAGTTCATCGCCGAGTTCGTTCCTGCAACGGAAGAGGTGCGTGAGCTCAAGCGTGCCGTCGAGCATCTGATGACCCGGGTGTTTCAGGAAATCGAGCGTGACCAAGCACGCGAAGAAGAGCGCCGCCGACGTCGCCAGCAGCGAGAAGGTTCATCGGGGCTGTAGGGTCTTCGCAGAGTACGCAGATGTGAGGCAGCTGGAGACTCTACCGCTTAGCTGAGATACCGCTGCAGCCGCTCCAGGATCATGCGCTTGGGCACTGCACCGACGATGGTGTCCACAAGCTTCCCCTCGTGGAAAAGAAGCAGCGCAGGAATCGAACGCACACCGTATTCCATCGGGGTGCGTGGGTTGCTATCAACATCCATCTTCGCGATCTTGACTTTGCCGCTGAGTTCCTCGGCAAGCTCGTCAATGATGGGCGCAATTTGGCGGCACGGACCACACCATGCAGCCCAGAAATCAATCAACACCGGCAGAGACGAGCGGAGAACCTCTTGTTCAAAGCTCTCATCGGTCAGATGGATCGGTTGCGTAGATACCTCCATCGGAGATACACACGGGGAATGTTGGAACTAAATGCTCTCTGAGTGCCGCCAGTTGCCCTCAAAAGCAACATGTGCAGCATTTAAGCGAAGCAAAAATAACAGTACGCTTGCGCCGTGGTGGTTAGCTGCGCGATGGCACGGTACCCGTGACGATGACGCAGCACGCAATTGCATCTTTGCAGCAGAATGAAACGCATTCTGCAAACGCTTCGCTCTTGGTTTGGTCGGTTGCCACTTCGGTGGCGACTGACGCTATGGTATGCAGTGCTGATTACGCTTGCACTTGCTGCCTTTGCGGGAGCGCTCTATCGCACTGTGTCGGCGAGCTTGCACAAAAATCTCGATACATCGCTCGGGCGAGTAGCGACTTCGCTCGATTACATCATCAAGCAAAAGCAGCAGGAATCACGAATGCCACTGCGACGGCCGTTCCGCCGTCGTCACGGGGTGGTTTTGTTCGAGCAACCACCCCTCCGCCGCGACACACTTGGAGCCGATTCGCTCGGCAGCGAACCCGACGTCGTTTGGATGGCGATCTACGAGCACATTCTCTTCAATGCGCGGACGTTCCTGATCCAGATCGCTGATACGTCGGGAACGATTCTGTGGCGCTCAGCGGGAACCCAAGACACGCTGCCAACCTTCTGGGAGCTTGTGCAGTCCGAGCCGCTGCCGCCGCCGTATCCGTTGCTCAAGACCGTTGTTGTCGGTGGGCAGCACTACCGCGTTGCAGCGGTTCGCTCGCCGCTGGTGGAGATTGTTGTTGGCTATCCACTGACGGAAATCGAGCAGACGTTGGGAGAGCTTTTTGCAGTACTCAAAATTGGGCTGCCGCTTGTGGTTGTCATCGCCGTGATTGGTGGATACTGGCTTGCACGTTCGTCGCTTCGGCAGGTGGATCTCATCACGCGCACAGCACAAGAGATAACCGCGCACCATCTCGACCGACGCTTGCCGATGCCTGCATCCGGTGATGAAATCGCCCGTTTGACGGCAACCCTCAACGACATGATTGCGCGGCTGGAACAGTCGTTCCAGCAGATCCAGCGGTTTACCAGTGATGCGTCGCATGAATTGCGCACACCACTGGCAATCCTGATGGGCGAGCTTGAATTGATGCTTCGCCGACCACACACTGCGGAAGAATACCAAGCAGCGCTTGCCAGTGCGTTGGAAGAAGTCGGACGGCTTTCGAAGGTTGTCGAGGGTTTGCTTGAGCTTTCTCGCGCTGAGTCTGGACAGACGCAGATGGACTGGGAACGGCTCAATTTCACAGAACTTGTCGCTGCGGTTGCTGAAGATTTTGCTGTGCTTGCTGAAGAGCAAGGCATCGCGCTGACGACAACGCTCCAGCCGTTTGTGCAAATTGTCGGCGATCGGGCGCGGCTGCAGCAGGTTGTTATCAACTTGCTCGACAACGCAATCAAATACACTCCACGCGGCGGAGCTGTCTGCGTTCAGCTTCACGTCGAGGATGCAAGCGCCGTCCTGATGGTGAGCGATACCGGTATTGGCATCCCTGCCGATGATCTCCCCCATATTTTCGATCGGTTCTATCGCGTGGACAAGGCGCGTCACCGCACTCCTGGCGGGAGCGGACTGGGGCTCTCGATTGTGCAATGGATTGTCCAGGCACATCACGGCACAATCAATGTTGAAAGCAGCGAAGGCAGTGGTACAACCTTCCGCATTCGGTTACCCCTCGATCCACGCGACGGACGAGCGTATGCCGAAAGTGAACGTGTTCAACCAGTACGCAGCAGATGACTATGAACAACCTCCGTCAAATGCTCGAGGAAAGTATTGCCTACCTCCGCCAGCAGACACAATGGGAACCCCACGTTGCGGTTGTGCTCGGCTCCGGGCTGCAACGCTTAGCAGATGCATGCGAACACGAGCATGCCATTCCATATCACGAGATTCCCCACATGCCGCGTTCGACCGCACCGAGCCATCGTGGGCTGCTGCTGTTCGGTACATGGTCCGGTGTACCAGTTGTAATCATGCAAGGGCGGGTGCACTACTACGAAGGCTACTCGATGCAGCAAGTGACCTATGGAGTACGGCTGCTCCGCGCACTCGGTGTGCAGACGCTGGTGCTAACCAATGCGGCAGGTGCGCTCAATCCGCTTTTCCGACGGGGGGATGTCATGCTCATTGCGGACCACATCAATCTCATGGGCGATAGCCCGCTCATCGGCCCCAACGATGATACGCTAGGCCCCCGTTTTCCGGATATGAGCGATCCCTATTCAGAGAGGCTTCGAGCGATAGCACGGACGGTTGCATTAGAGAACCGCATCCTTCTGCGCGAAGGAGTACTGGTTGCTGTCCATGGTCCGAACTTGGAAACGAAAGCAGAGTACCGATTCCTCCGTGCGATCGGTGCAGATGCAGTGGGGATGAGTACCGTGCCTGAAACGATCGCAGCAGTGCACAGTGGTATGCAGGTGCTTGCATTTTCTATCTTGACCGACGAGTGCTTTCCCGATGCACTCCGTGCGGTGACTGCTGAGGAGATCATCGCAGCAGCCGAGGAAGCAGCGCCGAAGTTGGAACGGATCGTTTCAGGTGTCCTTCCGCACCTCCGTTAGCGTCAGCGAAACTTGTCACTGTCGAAAAGTGTTGACACCACCGCTGGACCGCTGCGAAACAAAAGTGCAGGACTTCGAATTGCTATGCAGCGCCATTGCACATTTTTTGTTCCGCAGGGCGGAACAATCACCGAAATGGCACGGTATTTTCCACTGTATTTCCATAGCCACCACCACGACGAAAGGAGGCACCAATGAAAAAGGTCGCGCTTGCGCTCGTAGGAGCAGGAAACATTGCGCAGAGCATCCACCTCCCAATTCTGCGACGGTTGCCGTCGGTGGAGCTCGTTGCGATCTGTGACCGGAACTATTCGAAAGCGCGTGCAGTTGCCGAACGCTTCGATGTTCCGTACGCTGTGCGTTCGGTAGAGGAGCTTCGTTCCCTCCCAATTGCGGCAGTGGACGTCTGCAGCTCGACCAGTACGCATGCTGAACTTGTCTCGGCATGCATCGAAGCAGGGTGGGATACCTTCGTTGAGCGCCCCCTGGCACTGACGAGCGACGAAGCTGCGCTGCTTGCAGCAAAAGCCCGGCGGCAGGGGGTCAAACTCATGGTTGGCATGAACCATCGGTTCCGTAGCGACGTCGTTTTGATGAAGAATTACATCGAGCAACAGCAGCTCGGGCATGTGTACTACGCCAAAGCAGGGTGGCTCAAGCCATTTATGGGCGATAACCGTCTGCAGATGCTCGCGATGCAGCATGGTCGTGGTGTTCTCTTCGAACTTGGGCTCGTCATCGTGGATCTGCTGCTCTATCTGTTCCGCTCGACGACGGTACGCTCGGTGTCTGCATCACTGTTTTACAACGCACATCCAACAGTCGAGGACGTTGCGATTGCGACGATCAACTTCGCTGATGGCAGCGTCGCATCGCTCGAGACGAGTTGGTCACTTGTTCGACCGGAGGACCTCTTCTACTGCAACGTGTACGGACGGAATGGGAGTGCGTTCATCAATCCGTTCAAGGTCGTCCGTCAGCGTGAATCTGGTGTTTCGATCATAGCTCCACCCCAACGGGGATCGAACGTGGAAGCCTACACGCGGGCGTACGAAGCAGAACTCAAGCACTTCATCGCAGGCATCCAAGGACTGGTGCCGATTATCTCGACAGCTGACGAAGCAGTCGAGCGAATGCGTGTGATTGAAGCCCTCTACCAATCTGCACTGCAGCAGACAGAGGTACAAGTTCCGGGCGATGACTGCGTGTACGCATAGAAAAACGTTCGCTTGTGCGATCTACCTATCCCGGAGTACATCCACCCGAAGCGGTCGCTTGGAGCTCAGCAGCGGCCGCTTGGTGTTTTTTGTACCCTGAAATAGTATTTTCGGACCGCATGTCGGACAATTAATTGGAGCTCGCGATGATGAGGCGGCAGATGATTGTACTGGTTGGGGTATTCCTCCTCGCACTCGCTGCAAGTTCCGCCCAGCAGCGGCGGCATAACATGGCGATCTTCGACACGCTCGCAGGAAAAACCGTCATCAAGCTCTACTCGAAGGGGGTGCTCGATACGATCATCGTACTCGACTACAAGCCCCCAACGAAGAACAATATGCTCCAATCTCGGCAAGAGGCGAAGAAGTCCTCGCGCGAACGTACCACGTCCCCGACAGCGCCAGCATTTCCGGACAAATCTCATGCAAATCGTTCGCACCAACAAGACGATGCTTCATGGAATGCTATGGTCCATCAAGGAGCGGAAGCTCTGGAATCATGGAAGAAGATCGAACGGTACCTGCAACAAGCTGCTGAATACCGAAAGCAAGCCGAGCGCTACGCCAAAGACGTTGAACACTACGCAAAAGAAGCCGAGCGCTACGCAAAGGAGGCTGAGCGATTAGCAAAGGAGGGGATACTTTCCCCACAACAGAGCCAGCGATTTAATCAGGATGCACCCGCGCACCCACAACCTGACGATCGAGTTGCTCAACCGCCACATCGGCTCTACCCTCCAGAAATTCAATTGCCGCCAGCGCCACGATTTGAGAAACATTCTCAGCTCGATAGCGTGTGGCAGCAGTTGCAGCCGCAACTTGACCACATTCGCGATCTCCTGCGACAATATGATTGGCAATCCTATGCCCAAGACACCGCGGTAGGGCAAGTGTTCGATCCGCGCATGTTCGATCGCATGATCGACGATTTCAACGCAGCCTATCAACAAGCACTAATCGAACTGGAGAATTTCAACAAACGCTACCTTGAGCAGCTTCGCCAGTTGATAGAACAACTTCAGCCACAGCTGGAGCAACTCCGCCGAGAGCTCGAGCGTCATCCCCCTCGCAATCGTCGCTGATTCGGATGCCGCAGTACGCTGACTACGTCGTCATTGGAAGTGGAATTGCTGGGCTCTATTTTGCGCTCAAAGTTTCGGACAGCGGCAGCGTCATCATTCTAACGAAAAAGCAGCAGGCCGAATCGAATACGAACTACGCCCAAGGCGGCATCAGCGCCGCTATTGCGGAGACCGACTCGTTCGATGCGCATATCGAGGATACCCTTCGCGCTGGTGCGGGGCTGTGCCATCGCGCGGCAGTAGAAGTGATGGTTCGCAGTGCTCCCCACGTCATCGAAGAGCTTTGCACGCTAGGGGTGCACTTTACCCGACGCGGACGCACACTCGATCTCGGCAGAGAAGGAGGACACAGCCACAACCGTATCGTCCATGCGCGGGATGCAACAGGGCGCGCAATCGAAGCAGCACTGCTCGATGCGTTAGCACAACGGACCACCGTCCACATCGTCGAGCATGCGACCGCAGTTGAGCTGATGACCGACCATCACCGCCGCGGTGGAAAGCGCTCAGCGGCGCCGACGTGCTATGGCGTCTATGCACTCTTGTCCAATGGGCAGGTCGAGCGGTTCTTTGCACGCGCAACGTTGCTGGCAACTGGTGGATGTGGGCAAGTCTATGCGCATACGACCAATCCGCCGATTGCGACGGGCGACGGCATTGCGATGGCATACCGTGCCGGTGCGACCATCGCCAATATGGAATTCATCCAGTTCCATCCGACTGCGCTTTATGATCCCAACCGTCCAGGGCCGGCGTTCTTGATTAGTGAGGCTGTCCGGGGTGCGGGTGCAGTACTCCGTAATTGCGGCGGTGAACGCTTCATGGTGCGCTATGACGACCGCGCGGAACTTGCCCCGCGCGATGTGGTCGCTCGGGCTATTGACCACGAGATGAAAACGCGCGGCGATCGGCACGTTTGGCTCGATCTTCGGCACATGGAGCAACGAGAAGTTTGGGAGCGCTTCCCAACAATTGCGCGTGAATGTGCGCGGCGTGGCATTCAGCTTCCGGAGGACATGATCCCTGTTGTTCCTGCGGCACACTACTGCTGCGGCGGTGTTTGGACGGACTTGTATGGCCGAACAAACATTGAGCGACTATTTGCGTGCGGCGAAGTAGCATGCACCGGTGTGCACGGTGCTAATCGGCTGGCGAGTAACTCGCTGCTCGAAGGAGTCGTGTTTGCCGAGCGTGCTGCATCCTATCTGGTCGCGCATCCGCCCGCGCCACTCGGTGCCGAATTCGATGAGATTCCGCCCTGGGATGATAGCGGCACCGCAAACGCCGAAGAATGGGTGCTCGTTGCGCATGATCGCCAGGAGTTACAATCGGTCATGTGGGATTACGTGGGGATCGTGCGATCGGAGTTACGTCTGCAGCGGGCATTGCGGCGGATCGAGCTGTTACGCGATGAAGTCGAGGAATTCTACCGCCGCACTAAGCTCACGCCCGAGCTGATCGAGCTCCGCAACATGGTCACCGTCGCATGGCTGATTACCCAGAGTGCACTGCACCGCAAGGAAAGTCGGGGTCTGCATACGATGAGCGACTATCTATTCACTGATGATAACCGCTGGCGCTGCGATACGCTCCTTCGGCACGGACGAATCTGGTGTCGGCCAATCGAAGAGGAAGCGTACACGACCGAGCGGGGCACTGAGGGCAGCTCCTGAAGAAATACACCGATCGTGAGCGTGGATCGCGGCAGCTTTGCCGCGGGAAAAAATGGGGATTTATTTCGCAATTATGTGCCGTGGATAATGAAGAATTTTGCATGCGAGCAACCCCTGTTGAGGATTGGAATCTTGCAGCAAGCGAGTCTTTGTAATCAATTGCGAGGTACAAAATGCCTATCAATGCATCTTTAGCGTACAACAAGTACTTTGGCCGCAATGCCAGGCGCGTACCACTGTGGAAAGAAGATGATGGCAATGGCACGGTTACTGTCAGACGCAATCCTGAACAGCAATTCGAATTAGATGTTGCATTCTGGTATGGAACGCTTACGCGCAGCAATGAAGATGAAAGAGAGTTCATCCGCCGTGTTTTTGTGGTTCTCTACTTTGGGGGACTCATGTATCGGAGTGCGCAAGGGTGGTTGCCATGGTCATCGAGTGGGATTCCCATTGCAGCAGTTCTTTCCCATGGTGGGCGCGTCCTGATCCAACTTCCCAAAGCAAGTGGCGCGGCTGCGGACGCCTTCTTCGATTGGTTGCAAGGCCCAAGCAAAATCATCGAACGTAACCGCCGACTTGCTGCAACCCATGGCATCGAGTATCTCCCCTATACGGAGCGAGAAGCGCTAGGGATGGGACGCCGGCACCGCATCAAAGAGACTAAGCACGGGCAACGTCACTATGGCGTCAATATTAGTTTGGGGGGTACAGGGAACATCAATCCCATTTCGGGCAACACGATAGCTTCCGATGGGGAGCACGGACACCTCTACGTTTTCTATCTGCCCCCGACGGCTGACAATTACGGTGGGTTGCTCATTGGGTGCGAAGGTTCAGCACCAATTGATGCCTGGGACAATCGCCCTGGACGTGCTCCTGGGGCCCCACGTCCCGGAAAAGCTGCATTCGCCCCGTATGCTGCTCGTGCGTTCATCAAAGACAAAGTATTTCACGACCCATCGCTGTTCACTCCAGATCAAACCGGCGGTTATCACAAATTTGGTGAGCGCCAGCGGTTCTCCCCGACGGGCAATGGCAAATGGGAAGAGCTCGGCTGTGGTCCTTGCCGCGTTTACAATGCGTTGATTGTCGATCTGGTTCCGACAGGCTGGAGATTTCTCATTTCGTATGCAGAGCGGTTCACTCCTGAGTTACTGGGGCAGAGCGGCATACAACCAATCAATGTTCGACCACTCCGCTTCCCAAAGATCCTTACGCATACCTGCCTGACCGAAGGAAACCTCCAACGAATGGCAGCCATCGCGCACGATCGTGCAAAGGACTGGACAACGATTGCGAAAGGCAAAGACCCCTTGGTCAAAGATTACAATGCACCCAGCAAAAAAAGCGGTAATCCCTTGGGGAATCACATCGCAAAAAAGCCAATGAATCTCATCAATCCCTCGATCAGTCAAATTGCTGGTGGGATTGATGCCGATGCCAACGATCCCATGACACTCAACACTTGGCTGCACCTGAGCAATGTCCGCTTTGCGAAGCGTTCTGCAGCACTGCAGGACATTGACACTGCGCTCGGACGTTGTTTGACAGTGACGCGGTTATCTCTTCAAGAATATGACTCGCGTATCCGTGCCGACGATACGATCGCTGCGACTGACCCCGACTTTGTTGACCGCGTGCGTTCACTCGTCGCTGCACTGAACGCGATCAACACATATCTGAATTCGCCCACCGCAAATTCTGATAACCATACTCCGATGGTCGAGGCGCTCAAGTTGCTTATCCTGACGGAAATGAAGCTGCTTGACCAGGCAAAACAGGCGCTGGTCCCCGCGCAGTAGCGCTTGCTCCCCCAGAGCCTACGGTTAGCTGCCTTTCCGGAAGAACTGCCGCCGAAAGGCAAGTGCCTCAGGAGACGGCGAAGGATCGGGACTGAATGCATACCGTACGGTACGGTAACCTTTCGTCGGCGCAGCACGCAGTTCGACTGATCCATCCGAACGGCGCACAAGGACACGGACGGTGTCTGGTGACTGCGGCGCCCAGATGTACTTGCTCATAAGCTCGTACTTGTTCTCCGGGGTCACCAGAATACCGTTGATTCGAACGAGCGTGTCGCCGTTGCGGAATCCGAAAACATTCGCTGTATCTCGCGTGACAATGATTGGCTCTTCGCTCGACCTTCGGAGAGAAAAAGCCGATGATTCGAATTGGTACGTTTCTACCTGTGTGCTATCGTGGTAACGATACCCCAGCGCCTGGAGGCACTCTTCAATCGGTGGCAGTTCCGTTCCCTCGACATAACGGCGGAAGAACTCCCGAAGCTCAGGATGCACCAGCTGCGCGAATTCATCGAAGAGCGCATCGTCGCGAAATGGACGATCGGGTCCATACTTGCGCATGAGCTCTCGGATTGCGCCGAGCAAATCCATCCTCCCTCCTGTGAGCTGCCGAATGGTGACGTCCAGACAGAAGGCAACAACGGGGCCATGCATGTAGATGACCGGATAGAGCTTCTGGTACTCAGGCTCTAGGACGCGCTGGCTCAACTCAACAAGCGACACTCTCCCTGTGGTGCGATAGAACACTTGCATCGTCCGCAAGTTCGAGAGAAGTTCTCGCAGGAATGCTTCCGGTTCGAGAAGGGTGTCTTGCGCGCGTGCCAACAGCTGGAAGTATTCGGTGCACCCTTCATACAGCCACAGGTGCCGAGACATTTTCGGCGATCGAAAATCGAAATCCGCAATCTGCTCGCTATGGAGGTTGAGCGGCACCAAGATGTGCAAGAACTCATGTGCGGCAGTAGAGGCGATCATCTCGCGTGCCATATTCTCGCCACCGCGGCCTTCAGGCAGAAAGTAAAACGACGAATGCGCATGCTCGAGTGCGCCGAACGAAAGCCCCCGTGTTATATCGCGCTGCTGCGTCCCGGCGAAGTAGAACAGGAACGTGTAGCGATCCACCGGCATCGTCCCAAGCATCCGAGCGACAGCTGCAAGTGTTGGCTTGAGCACAGCCGCAACAGTATCCGAACGCATGCGCTTGTTGTGCGAATAGACGGCGACAGTGACGCGCACACCGTTTTGATCGAAGCTCGTGGTATCGGGAGAGCAGTACATCGCAGGATTATCCACCAGCTCCATGTAGGATCGGGCGTAGAAAACATCGCTTGTGTCGGTGCTCGATCGTCGTTCGAGCGAGCTCGCTCCGTAGAACCCGCGTGGTTTGCGCACGAAGACGCGGTAGGGAAGATTTTTTGCCCCTTCGACGTAGCCGACGAATGCGTGGAAGTTGAGCACAACGTTGGTATCGCACTGAATGTTGCTCCCGGTAGGATTGAAAACGTCCGCCCCTGTGGGATCGTCCCACGTATCGTTGACAGCGTAGACAATTCGCGCTGGCCTGCCTTCGACGACGATGTCATCATCATCTCGGCGGACTGCAAGTGCCGTTCCCGAGGCATCGAATGCACGCGCATCCACAATGAATCGCCCGTAGCGATCGAGCGAGTACGTCCCCGGCACCGAGCGGGGCAGGATGTATCGGCACTCACTGCAGGAGAGCGACGAGGGTAACTCGACGTCGACGGTGATACGGTCGTCGGAGCAACGAGTCAGATCTATAGTGACGCTGTAGCCGCCATTACCAGCAGCCAACGCAGTCGTCAGTAGAACAACCGCCATCGAGGCAGTACGGAGCAGCAACATAGTTGCGTGGGATGAGTGAAACGGACTCTACAACGACCGACGGAGTGGTGCTATTGTGAGCACCTTACTGGTGCTGCGGATTGCCACTTCGGAGGGCGTCTGCTCGAGCAGCGAGAACGATGGAATCGAGTAGCGCAATAACGTTGTGCGCAGAACTCGGCAGCGGACCACGGAAGTACATCTGACTCTCGCTCCCAGCCCGGCGGACTCGAAGGAAACGGATTGGCGCGTCGGGGTGCTGCGTATCATTCTCCAGTGCATCGTTTGCCCACGTGGGTACATCGGCGAGCATCGAACCCAATCTTCGGTAGAGCGAGCGCTCGAGCCGGCGCTCTGTATGCCATACCGATGCAAGAGTATCGCCCGGCAGGAAGAACACCGCCATCGTGCAAACACCGAGAGAATCAATCTCCACCTGGTATTGAGGAATTCCGCCAAGCCCACCACTCTGCTCAAAGAAAAGCCAGTAGGATGGCTCGCTTCCGCACGATGCGGAAATCAGTACTGCACCGAAGATGCTTACCCACCACCGACGCATCAGACATGCCGAATGAAAGGTTGAAGACAAAATTATGCCCTCTCTCCGATGTGGACTGCCACGGCAGCGCGTTTGGTGTTGCGGTTGCAGCACACCTTGGAGCAGAAATCGCGTCGGTCTTCGGGTTTGATCACTGCGCGCCTGCGACGATGCTCACCTCGACTTCTGCTGTACCACTTTCGATAATGCCGAGCTGTATCGCTGCGGCGCGTGAGAGATCAATGATGCGTCCCGCCTTGTGCGGTCCGCGATCGTTGATGCGGACCACGACGCTGCGGCCGTTCTGGAGATTGACGACGCGGACCAGTGTTCCCATCGGCAGGAATGGATGCGCAGCTGTCATGCGATTCTGGTGGAACGGTTCACCACTTGCGGTGATGCGACCGTCGAAGTCGTCGTGATAGTACGAAGCGATGCCGCGCCACTTCGTGGTTGCATAGTCCATCGTTGCGGCTGTGCCTTCCACAGAGCGGTAGCGCACCACGGACGCACAGCCTGCAAGCAAGAGCACTGCGGCAGTGATAGCGATTAGTCTCGATGTGCACCGCATCATCGAACGCAGTACAACAACCTTGCCAATCTGATGCATGCCTACAGGAGCGGAGTGTTCCCTTTGCGGCGGAACATGTCCACAACTTCAGCAACACGCTGGCTCGATCCACGCCGGCAAATGAGCAAGACATCGTCAGTATCCACGACGATCAAATCCTCCACCCCTACAAGCGCGACGACCTTGCTGTAGGCGCTCACGTAGCAGCGCTTGGTGTCGAGTGCGTAGATACTTCCTTCCAGCACGTTCTGCCGGGGATCTTTCTTCTGCAGACGCCAGAGTTCATCCCACGAGCTTAGGTCGCTCCACTCGAAGGTACCGAGCACGGAGAGCACATTGTGAGTTTTTTCCAAAATGCCGTAGTCGAACGAAATACCACGGATCCGCCGGTAGACTTGCTCGGTTGCTTCGGGGAATAAGGATGGATCGTGTACCTGCCGGAGCGACTCGAAAAGCTCTGCATAGTCGGGCAAATGCTCAGTGAACTCTTTCCAGAACACATCGGCACGGAAAACGAAAATCCCAGTGTTCCAGAGAAAGTCCCCCGCGCTGACGAAACGCTCTGCTGTAGCAGCGTCGGGCTTTTCGGCGAATGCACGGACGGGATAGACCGGTACAGCGAACTGCTCAGCGAGTGGTTCGTCGGCAACTTGAATGTATCCGAACGCAGTTTCTGCACGTGAGGGAACAACACCGATGGTAACGATTGCATCGGCATGTTTTGCCGTCTCGACAGCAGTTTCGAGAGCGATCTGGAACTCACGAACGTTCGAAATCAGATGGTCCGACGGTACGGCTGAAACGATGACGTCGGTGCCATAGATGCGTTCGAGGATAACCGTGCCTAGCGCAAGTGCAGCTGCGGTGTTGCGGCGGAATGGTTCCGCGATGATCTGCGTTGGTGCCAGTGCAGGGAGTTGCTCGGAAATCAGGGGAGCCAGTTCTTCGGTAGTGACGGTATAGATGTGTTGGGGCGGGAAGACCGGTTGCAATCGCGCAAAGGTATTCTGGATCAGCGTTCCATCGCCGAGCAGGTGAATCAGTTGCTTAGGATGTGCCTGCCGGCTCCGGGGATACAGCCGGGCTCCTGTTCCTCCTGCCATGATGAGTGCAACAGGCTCCATTGTCCACTGGATGGATGGTTAGGGTAAGACTGATGCGCTCCGAAGGAGCACCAGTAGCCCGTAGACTGCTGGTGCTGTTGCAGTAATGCTATCGAAGCGGTCGAGGATACCGCCATGGCCGGGAATGAGCGCCGAGCTGTCCTTGACGCCTGCATCACGCTTGAGGAGCGATTTGGCCAAGTCCCCAGCCTGCCCGACGGTGCCGATGATGCCGCCGATGGCAAGTCCCAGCCACGGCGCTGCCCATCCGAGCGAAAGGGGGATAAACACTCCGCACCACACAACACTTGCAAGCAATCCTGCAAGTGCTCCTTCCCATGTTTTCTTCGGACTGGTGCGCGGCGAAAGCGGATGCCTCCCTAGCCACCGACCTACGAAGTACGCTGCAGTATCGCACATCCAAATTCCGCTGATGGTCACAAGCAAGAGCCATGCGCCATCATCGGGGGATGCAACGCTCCACTGGCGGAGGGGAAGGAGCCACCCAAGGAGGAGAGCCGGATAGAGCATGCCGAGCGCTGTCGCTCCCACCGATGCAATGGCGCGGTCCGGTCCAGAGCGTAGCTGCGCAACGAAGGTTGCCATGCACGCAACCGTCAGGACAGGTGGGACAAGCGCCGGATCAACGGCGAGCGCCAGGGGAAGTGCAGCTGCAGCAGCAATTCCGATCGCAGTGTGTGGAGAGGCGCCTTTTGCTTGCGCAAGGCGATAGAACTCGCCAGCGCCGAGCCCCGAAACGAGCGCAATAAACGCTGCCAGCCACCAACTGCCTGCGATGACCAGAGCGACAATGAGCGGGATGCCTACGATCGCGACCAACACCCGCAGTGTAAGATTGCTCATCGCTATTTTCGTGCGTTGTATGCACAAAGATACGCCCGACTGTTGGACGGTCTCGACTCTGCCTTGTCATACCAACGCACACACCGCCAGCGGCGCGCAATGAACATTTCGCTGGCTGTCGGGATGGCAATGCTCGCCATCAAGTGGTACGCCTACGTGCGAACGGGCTCGACCGTGATTTTATCCGATGCGCTCGAGTCAGTTGTGCATCAGTTGGCAGTAGCATTTGCTTGGCTTGCACTCCGCTGGAGCCATCGCCCGCCGGACGAGAACCACACCTATGGACACGACAAGATCACGTACTTCAGTGCCGGTTTTGAAGGCGGACTGATCGGCCTTGCGGCACTGCTAATTCTCTACACAGCCATTGAGCGCCTCATCACTGGCCCGCAGGTGGAGCACTTGGGATTCGGTACTGCGCTGACAGCAGCAGCTGGCGCAATCAACGCTGTACTCGGCTGGTACCTTGTGCGGGTGGGGAAAGCAGAGCATTCGCTCGTTGTCGAAGCAAACGGGCGGCATATCCTCACTGATGCTTGGACGAGTGCGGGAGCAGTCATCGGATTGCTTGCGGCGATGCTGACGGGGTGGCTTGTGCTCGATCCGCTCTTTGCGCTTGCCTTTGGAGCGCACATTCTGCTGGAAGGGTACCGGCTTGTCCGCCGTGCCGTGCTTGGATTGATGGACACTGCCGATCCGACCCTTGTCGAGCAAGCGCGGCAATCCCTGGAGGGATTTCGGCAGCGCTACCCCATGCTTACGTTCCACCGCCTGCGATTGCGCGAGTCCGGCCAGCGCATGTACGTGGACTTCCACGTGCAGTTCCCCGATGGAACGCCAATCGAGGAAGCCCATCGCATTGCCTCCGAAGCCGAGCAGTGCGTCGCACGCGCACTCGGTCGCCCCAGCGATGTGACAAGTCACCTCGAAAGCGCTCATCATCCCGAGGGGCACGATGACACAACGCTCATGGTTTCTGCATCAGAACGTGCTCGATAGCTCCAAAGAGCGTGTGGGCAGGGGCTATGATCAGATAGCCATGCCGCGTGTAGAACGCAGCAGCAGGTCTCCGTGCATAGAGCACGATCGTGCTGATGCCTTGCTCGACCGCCCACTCTTCGAGGGACTCCAGTAGCAGAGATCCGATACCGAGATTTCTGTACCCCTCCTCGACTGCCATGTAGCGAATCTGCGCTGTGCCGTCGTCGCGGCGGTGAATGCGTCCGCAGCCGACGATGCGGCCAGTGGATTGCTCAATGGCAGCGCGGTGGCATGCGATCGGCTCGAGTTCGTCGCGCTCAGAGCCTGGGGGCTGATCCCACGGCTGACGGAGAATGCGGTATCGGAGCGCGTAGTAAGCTTCCCATTCGCTTGGCGAGCTTGGCGCTCGGATCACGAACCGATTAGCTGAAGCGCTCGATGATGCCATCAACGATGCCGTACTCGACCGATTCTTGAGCGTCCATCCAGTAGTCGCGATCGAAGTCCCGCATGATGCGTTCGATGGTTTGGCCGGTATTTTCCGCCAAGATGCGTGCGCTGAGTTCCTTGATTTTGAGAATCTCGCGCATTTGAATTTCGATGTCGCTGCTGGTGCCTGCTGCACCGCCGCTTGGTTGGTGGATCATCACGCGACCGTGCGGGAAGATGAACCGCCGGCCCTTGACGCCGGCAGAGAGCAGAATCGAGCCCATCGAAGCAGCAAGCCCCATGCAGACGGTCGAAACGGGCGATCGAAGAGCGCGCATCGCATCGTAGATCGCCATGCCAGCGGTGACGTATCCGCCCGGCGAGTTGATGTAGAGCGTGATTTCTTTCCCTGGCTCGATCGTATCCAGGTAGAACAACCGATCAATGACCTGGCGCGCGCTGTCATCGTCAACTTGCCCCCAGAGGAACACTTTGCGTTGTTCGAGCAACGTGCGCGCAATTGTACTCCCGATGAAACTCCGTTCGAGTTCTGGTGCGATCTCCGGTTTCGGTTGTGGCTCTTGCATAGGAAGAACTGCCGGTAAAGTTCGACAAAACGCAGGCTCTAAACGAATGGCGTGGCTTGATATTTCCTGGTGGCAGTGGTCTTGCTGCTCTGGGCAAGGAGCGCCCGCGTGGCTACTCGATGTAGTCGCAGCGCATGTAGGGGCGCAGTGCCTCCGGGATGCGGATTCTTCCGTCGGGCAATTGGTGATGCTCCAGCACTGCAACCATGATGCGCGAGGTGGCAAGTCCGCTGCCGTTGAGTGTGTGGACGTAGTCGAGCGTGCCGTCGCTCCGGCGGAAGCGAATCTGCGCGCGCCGCGCTTGGAACGCTTCGAAGTTCGAGCAGGAGGAAACCTCCAAGTACCGCTGTTCGACCGGTGACCATACCTCCAGGTCATAGGTCTTCGCGCTGGCAAAGCTCATGTCGCCCGTGCAGAGGAGGACGACACGATACGGCAGCTCCAGGAGCTGGAGTACGGTTTCTACATCAGCGACCAGCCGCTCGAGCTCGTCGTACGATGTCTCTGGCGTCGTGAATTTGACCAGCTCGACTTTGTTGAACTGATGGACGCGCAGAAAGCCACGGGTGTCACGCCCATAGCTTCCCGCTTCGCGACGAAAGCAGGGCGAGTAGCCACAGAGCTTGATTGGAAGCTCGCTTTCGCGGAGTATTTCCTCGCGGTAGTAGTTCGTCAGCGGCACTTCGGCGGTCGGAATCAAGAAAAGGTCATCGCTGGGGCAGTGGTACATGTCGTCGGCGAGCTTCGGTAGCTGGCCGGTTCCGGTCATCGAGGCGCGATTAGCCAGAAACGGTGGCCAGACTTCGCGGTAGCCATGGCGCTGGGTGTGGACATCGAGGAACAGTGCGAGCATCGCACGTTCCAGTTGCGCCCCTTTGCCGACGTAGAAGGCAAAGCCACTGCCAGTGACTTTTGCACCGCGCTCGAAGTCGAGAATTCCCAGCTTTGTGCCGATCTCCAGATGGCTGCGACGCCACTCGGCAGGGATTTCTTCGGCGCAGGAACGAACGACGACGTTCCCACGCGCGTCGGTGCCGATAGGGACGCTTTCGTGCGCGATGTTCGGTACCCACAGGAGGAGCTCTTCCAGCTCGGCTTCGATAGTGCGGAGTTCGTCGTCATTAGCTTTGATGCGTTCCCCGAGCTGGCGCATTTGGCTGATGAGTTCGCCAGCGTCGCTGCCGGATTTTTTCAGCTGGGCGATTTGTTCGCTTGTGCGGTTGCGTTGATGCTTGAGCTCATCGTTCTGGCGAACAAGCTCGCGGCGGCGTGCATCGAGTGCAAGGATTCGGTCGAGCGCGATGGGATGCTGCTTGTTCTCGGCGTTGCGTTTGACAATGTCGGGATGTTCTCTGATGAAGCGCAGATCAAGCATTGGCGGAGCTTCGGTGAAGGAACTATGAGCGCGAAATTACCGCAGCGCCTGCAAGGGGGCGGTATCTTCGCAGTGCAAGTGCAACAGGCAGGCTGCGCGTGTATGGATCGTGACCTTGCTCGTGCGATCTACGAACGCTCTCATTTGCAGGGCGATTTTCTCTTGCGCTCCGGGCAGCGGAGCAGCGTGTACTTCGACAAGTACCTTTTCGAGTGCGAGCCGGCGCTCCTTCGCCGAATAGCCGATCGCATGGCGCAGCTCGTGCCGTCGGATGCAGAGGTTCTCGCTGGGCTTGAGCTCGGCGGTATTCCGCTGGTTACTGCACTCGGACTTGCTACGGGAATGCCGATGGCATTTGTGCGAAAGAAGGCCAAATCGTACGGTACGTGCAAGCTGGCGGAAGGTGCGCCTATCGAGGGGCGCCGCGTGGTCGTGATCGAAGACGTGGTGACCAGTGGCGGCCAGGTTGCCGAAAGCATTGCAGCGCTCATCGAGCGTGGTGCGCGTGTAGATTTCGCGCTCTGCGTTATTGACCGCGAGCAAGGCGGGCGGGAGCTTCTGGCGTCGAACGGTGTAGAGCTGCGCTCGCTCTTTACGATGCGGCAATTGGAAGAGGCAGCGCGATGATTGCCGGTATCGGGATTGACATCATCGAGGTTGAGCGCATCGCACGTGCGATCGAGCGCTACGGGGAGCACTTCCTACGGCGCATCTACACCGATGCGGAGCGACAGTACTGCGACCGTGCACCCGCAACGCGCATGCTCCATTACGCCGCACGGTTTGCTGCGAAGGAAGCCTTCAGCAAGGCGATTGGGACCGGGATGACCAACGGCTTCCGGTTCCGTGAGTGTGGCGTGATCAATGCACCGAGTGGTATGCCAATGCTTGTGCTCAGCGGCGATCTTGCCGAGCGGTGGGCAGGTTACCGACTGCACCTTTCGCTTTCGCATACCCAGCACTATGCAGCTGCATGTGTGGTCATCGAGACGAGGTAATCGGTGATGACGCTCCGGCAAGCTTGGCAGGCATTGCGTCCGTTTTCATTCCCGGCGTCGGCATTCCCTTCGCTGCTGGGAAGTGCTGCCGCGGTTGCATTCCACGGTCGCGAGCAAGGATTTTCGTTTTCGCTGTTCGATGCTGCGCTGGCGTTGGTCGGGTGTATCGGGATTCACAGCGTGAGCAATCTTCTCAACGACTACTTCGACTGGCGCTCTGGACTTGATCAGCTCGATAATTCGGGCAGGATGAATCCGTTGGTCAGCGGCCGGCTGCGTGTGCAGGAGTTTCTGCGCATCCTGGCGGTGGTCTCTGCGATTGCGCTTGCCATCGCTTCATACTTTTTGATTCGTGCAGGCCAAGCGATTGCATGGGTCATCGCGATCGGAGCACTTTCGGCGTGGGCATACACAGCACCGCCGCTTTCGCTCAAGCGTCGCGCGCTCGGCGAACTGCAAGTGATGCTGTCGTTTGGTGTGCTGATGACGCTTGGCTCGTACCTTGTGCAAGCGTGGCGGCATTCGTCGCTTGAGTCTGAGCTTAGCGTTCTTTTGCTGGCACTGCCGCAAAGCCTGCTCATTGCAGCGATTCTCCATGCGAACAACCACCGGGACCGGCGCGGTGATCGAAGCGCGGGGGCGCTCACGCTATCGCTGGTTGTCGGCTCAGCGCGACGATCCCTTGCACTTGGGAAGGGCTTCGTTTGGGGAGCCTTTATCCTCCACGGGCTTACTGTGCTGGCAACGGCAGGTGAACGCTATGCGATTTCTGGGTGGTCGCTTTTGGCGTGGGGAAGCTTCCCATGGGCACAACGTGCGCTGGCATTGCTCGATGGGAGCGATGACCCTGCTTCGGAACAGTTTCTCCGCGTTGTGCCAATGCATGCGCAGTTGCAGGCGATCTACGGGGGGCTGATGGTAGTGGGTGTTTTGGTGGGAGCGCTCCTGGCAGATTAGTTCAGGCTGTGCCGCGCCCAGACGCGAACAGCATCGCCTTCTCCTGTTGCGACAAGATTCGACCGCCGACGGCTCGCCCATCGGAGGAACTCTTCTGCTTCGCTCGGGGAAATACCCGCAAGCTCGGCAAAGTGCCTTGCGCCGACTGATGCCTGCTCACGCAGTACAAGGCGGAGTAAGCGTTCCAGCCGAGCGTTCTCGAGTTGCCGCTCGCGGCTGCTTGTCCAAAATAGGAGCGTCGCAAGCCCTACGTGCACACTTCCGAGCACAAATGGCATCCACCGATCGGTCGCTGTGGCGCTTTCGCTCCAGCCGACGATACCGATTAGCGCGTAGAGCAGCCCAAAGAGCGCTGCCATGATGCCGAGCAAGTATTTGATGCGATAGACCATGCGAGGCAGAACCAAGCAGTGCTCGCTGCAAAGTTACGTGCGGGATACCAAAAAATCATGCCAACGGGCGTGGAAAAGTTTCTCTTGCAAATGCCCACGTCAATGCCGATTTTTGAGTGTTCTCCTTTCTGCTTCCGAATCCATCTCGGGCAGTCGCACGGCAGCAGCGACTGGAGAACAACTGTTGTCGTTTGTGCCACTACTTGCATTCCACCCGAGGAGACTCCCATGAAAATCCACCGTCGTTTCACTCAGGCAGGGAAAAGTCCCTACGACATGTTCGAGTACACTACGCGGTCGTCCGTGCTCCGCAATCCGGACGGTTCGGTGGTGTTCCAGATGGATGGTATCGAGGTTCCGGCTCATTGGTCGCAAGTGGCGACCGATATTCTGGCGCAGAAGTACTTCCGCCGTGCTGGTGTGCCGCAGTACGACGAGCAGGGGAATCTGCTGCGCGATAGCGAGGGCAATCCGATCCTTGGGAGTGAGCGCTCGATCAAACAAGTCGTCCATCGGTTAGTGGGGTGTTGGACCGATTGGGGGAAGCGCTACGGCTACTTCGATAGCGACGATGACGCTCAGGCGTTCTACGATGAGCTTGCCTACATGCTTCTGGCACAAATGGCAGCGCCGAATTCGCCGCAGTGGTTCAATACAGGGTTGGCGTGGGCATATGGCATTACCGGCTCTCCTCAGGGGCACTACTACGTCGAACCAGAAACAGGTGAGCTGAAAGCCTCCACCGATGCGTACACGCGGCCGCAACCCCATGCATGCTTTATCCAGAGCATTGCTGATGACTTGGTCAACGAAGGGGGGATCTTCGATCTGGTCACGCGCGAAGCTCGCATTTTCAAGTACGGCTCGGGCACGGGCACGAACTTTTCGCCACTGCGTGCCAAGGGCGAAAAGCTCTCTGGCGGTGGGGTTTCGTCGGGTTTGATGAGTTTCCTCAAAGTATTCGACCGCGCTGCAGGAGCGATCAAGTCTGGAGGAACGACACGCCGTGCAGCGAAGATGGTGATCGTCAACATTGACCATCCCGACGTCGAGGAGTTCATCACGTGGAAAGCCAAGGAGGAAGAAAAAGTCGCTGCGCTCGTGACAGGCTCCCGTGTCAACGCAACGTTCCTCAAGGCAATTGCAGCCGAAGCTGCTGCCGGCGGTGCTGACTACTCGAGCAATCCACGGCTGCGGACGCTGGTACGCAGGGCCTTGCACCGCGGCGTGCCGCGGGCGTACATCGAGCGCACGCTCGCGCTGGTGCGGCAAGGAATCACCGATGTCGAATTGGACGTCTTCGATACCCACTACGAAGGCGAAGCATACCTGACGGTCTCAGGGCAGAACTCGAACAATTCCGTTCGCGTCACGAACGAATTCATGGAGGCAGTGCTTGCCGATCGCCCGTGGCATTTGCGCTGGCGTACCACGGGGCAAGTTGCGCGGACGGTTCCTGCGCGCTACCTCTGGGACTGCATCAACCGCAGTGCGTGGAAGAGTGCCGATCCTGGCTTGCAGTTCGATACGACGATCAACGAATGGCATACCTGCCCGAACGACGGCCGTATCAACGGTTCCAATCCGTGCTCGGAGTACATGTTCCTCGACGATACCGCGTGTAACCTTGCATCGCTGAACCTAGCGCATTTCCTCGATGAAGAAACGGGCACCTTCTGCGTCGAAGATTTTCGGCACGCGGTGCGTCTGTGGACCGTTGTGCTCGAAATCAGCGTGCTGATGGCGCAGTTCCCCTCGAAAGCGATTGCGCAGCGGAGTTACGAGTACCGCACACTCGGGCTTGGCTACGCCAATCTCGGCACCGTGCTGATGGTGTTAGGGATTCCCTACGATTCGCCCCAAGCGCGTGCATACTGCGGCGCGATTACAGCACTGATGACAGGTGAAGCATATGCAACCAGTGCGGAGATGGCGCGCGAGCTTGGTCCATTCCCGCGCTTTGCTGCAAACCGCGAGCCGATGCTCCGCGTCATCCGGAACCACCGGCGCGCAGCGTACAATGCGCCTGCACACGAGTACGAAGGCTTGACGGTACTTCCGATGGGACTCGATGCCAGCAAATGTGCCGATCAAGAGTTGGTGGCTGCTGCACGGGCAGCGTGGGATCGCGCATTGGAGCTTGGGGAGCAGTACGGCTTCCGCAATGCGCAAGTGACGGTGATCGCTCCGACAGGTACGATTGGGCTTCTGATGGATTGCGACACGACCGGCATTGAGCCGGATTTTGCAATCGTCAAGTTCAAAAAGCTTGCCGGTGGCGGGTACTTCAAGATCGTCAACCAATCGGTGTCGAAAGCACTCCGTCGGCTCGGCTATACGCCAGAGCAGATCGAGGACATCGAGCGCTACTGCAAAGGACATGGGACGCTCGTTGGCTGCCCGACGATCAACCGCGCGCGACTCAAGGAGAAGGGCTTCACCGATGAAGCACTCGCTGCGATCGAAGCGCAGCTCGATAGTGTCTTCGACATCCGCTTTGCATTCAACAAGTGGACGCTCGGCGAGGATTTCTGCACCCGTGTGCTGGGCTTCAGCCGCGAGCAACTCGACGATCCTGCATTCGATATGCTTCTGGCGCTCGGATTTACCAAGGAAGAAATCGAGCGTGCCAATGACTACGTCTGCGGAACGATGATGATCGAAGGAGCGCCGCATCTGAAGCCAGAGCACCTGCCGATCTTTGATTGTGCGAACAAGTGCGGGAAACGCGGCCAGCGGTTCATTCCGTTCATGGCGCATGTCCAGATGATGGCTGCAGCACAACCGTTCATCTCCGGTGCGATTTCCAAGACGATCAACATGCCTGCGGAGGCAACAGTTGCCGATGTCGAGACGGTCCACATGGAGTCGTGGAAGCTTGGGCTAAAGGCAATTGCGCTCTACCGCGATGGTTCGAAGCTCTCGCAACCGCTCAATGTTGCAGCCGATGATGGAATGGATGAAATCGTCCTGCTTGGGGATGAAGAGACGCTCGATGAGACGAAAGGTCCACAGTTTGTGCAAGAGCGCATCGTCGAGCGCGTCTATCACCGCGCCGAGCGCCGCCGCTTGCCGAAAAAGCGCAAAGGCATCATCCGCGAAGCATACGTCGGTGGGCACAAGGTCTTCGTGCGCACCGGCGAGTACGAGGATGGCACACTTGGCGAAATTTTCATTGACATGTACAAGGAAGGCGCCTCGTTCAAGGGTTTGATGAACTGCTTTGCAGTCCTTGCGTCGAAAGCGCTCCAGTACGGCATGCCACTCGAGGAATTGGTGGATACGTTCACCTTCACACGCTTTGAGCCATCCGGTCCAGTGCAAGGACACGAAGCAATCAAGTATGCAACCAGTGTGCTCGATTTTGTCTTCCGCTCGATTGGCTACGACTACCTCCACCGCACCGACTTTGTGCACGTCAAAGCAGTTGACGAGGTGCCGCCAGAGGCAGTGGTCAAGTCGGCTGCGGCTGCACCGCTTTCGACGCCTGTAGCTCCTGTAGCAGAACCTGTGGAAACAGCTCCACTGCCAGCGGAACACCGTTCTTCCAGCGGTGGAGCACCAGCCGTCCGTGAGTTGGCAAAAGCGCACGGCTACACAGGTGAGCAGTGCTATTCTTGTGGTTCGATGCGCGTCAAGCGCAATGGCTCGTGCACGGTGTGCGAAGACTGCGGCACAACGACCGGCTGCTCGTAGCACACCAAACAGCTCAAGCGAGGCCAACAATTTGGTAATTACGTTCAGAACTGGTATATTCGTAACGCTCTGCACAAGCGGAGTAACGTGCTTGTTTCATCACCATTACGGAGCTATCCATGCGTGCACTTCAGATGTTCGCACTTGCCCTGCTGCTGGGCGCGTTTACCGTTGCAATGGCCTGTGGGCCGGATGGTAAGTGTGTCGGCAAAGAGAAAGCCGCATGCTGCATGTCGAAGGCCTCTGCAAAGAAGAGCTGCTCGCTCAAGCACGAGGCAAAGCAGGCAAAGCTGGAGACGAGCGAAAAATCGAGCGCTACCGTCGAAGCAACAGCAGCACCTGCCAAAGCTGGACTCGAATCAGCACAGCCAGCTGAAACACCCAAGCGATAACGCACTTACAGGAGACGGCGTACTGTTTCCCCATTTGCAGCCCGCCTTATGCGCGGGCGGCAGAAAAGAGTGTAACGATCACATCTGAAAGGTTCCTGCCATGGCAAAAGGCGGTGCCGGGAAAGTCTATTTTGTGCTTTACCTGGCTGTTATTCTGGAGCTTCTCATCATCATCGTCGAGCGCGACGAGGCCGAGGAGCACTTGATCCAGAAGCAGAAGGAATCAATGAAAATCGTCGAGAGCATCCTCTCGCAACTGCAGACAGGCGCGGGCACCGAAAGCATTAGCACCCGTCCGCAGGATGAGATTACGCTTCAGGATGCTTCGATGCGGGTTGCTGGTGGGCCGCAAGTCAAGCAAGATCGGCTCTACGAAGTCATCGTCGGTGTGACTGATGTCAGTACTGCCGATAAACTCGAAGGCCTTGATCCAGCCGAGGCTGCCGAAAAGCTCCGCAACCTCATCAAGCTTGCCAATGTTCAAGAGCTCGATTACCAGATTTTCTACCATCCGAGTAATGTGCCTGACCGGGCACCGCTTTTCCCATCGGATGACTCTTTGCGCAAAATGCGCGTTGACTTCAGCAAGTTTAGCGAGGGCCAGGAATTTGGCGATCCGGTTGATGGGGCACGGTGGAAATTGCTTGCGCTCGAGCGACTGGAGCTCCAAGTTGACCAAGTGACCGATTACCGTCGGCCAGTGTATAAACCGACACTCCAAATTGGCTCCATTGCGCGCTTTGCTCCGCCGAATGCAGCCGATTCGGCATTCATCTACTCGCAGGATCGTACCGACATCGAAGCACAGAATAACGGTGGCCGCTACAAGAAGCGGTTTTTTGTTGTACGGTTCCAGCCACCGGGGCAGCCAGGATGGTATAAGCTGCGTTTTGCCTCGCGCACCAATCGCATCCTCGGGGTGCGCACCGATATTCCGCCCACGGAAGTTCCACTCGAAGAGAAAGTTTATCTCGGCACAGTTCAGCTGAAGGTAAAAGACCTCCTGCAAGTCCGGAAGAACATCGTCGAGCAGCTCAGCGGAATACCTATCCCCTCGTCAGATGATCTGGCAACCGGGAAGATCACCGTTGATGAGTTCGACGAGCAAATTCAAGCAACGATCAATCGCATCAAGGATGAGTCGCCAGCAGATGATCCAAAAGCAACTGAACGGATCCGGCGGCTGGAGCTCTATAGCTACCTGGCAAAACTGCTGGCTCCGGGAGCTGCGGCATTTTTCGACCAAAACCGTGCATCGTATGCAATCAACGTGCGCGTTGTCAAACCGAACATTCCACCGCCTTCTGATCCGGTGGTGTATGCGCAGGATACCAAGTACATCTTCGACCGCTTGCCACGCGTTGAAATCCCGTTCACTGCCAGCCCGTATGATCCTGGCAAGTTGCCTGTTGTGCGGTCGAACCCGAACTTGCCCATCAAAGTCATTGATGTCGGTCCAGCGCAGCAAGCATCGGCATCGAGCGATCCGAGTGCACAAGCCCGCAACTACAAGTTGGTTATTGAACAGAGTGTGCCCGCGGGCGATTACGAGCTCGTTATCACCCATGCAAATCGCATCGGGAAAACGACAGAGAAAACCATCCAGCTCAAATCGTTCGAGAGCAAGCTGGAAAATCTCGATGACATCCGTGCAAACGTTGAGAACTGCTACTTCGGTACAGAGCTAGAGATCCTCCCAGTCCCAGCAGATGGCAAGAAAATCTCGGCAGGCCAGTACCTAATCAATGCGATTATTGGCAATGAGCAATCCCAGCCGGTACGCGGCCTCCAATATCGGCGAGAAATCCCGTGCGGTGCCAATTCTGTCTCGGTGGACATTCTCTGGGAAGACCCCGACACGAAAGAGCGTGTTTCACTTCTGCCGAACGGGCCACTGCAAGGGACACCGAAACAGCGGCCACCGAAAATCATTACGTCCGATGTAAAGTTTGATCAAATCGTTGATCCACGCGTGCCGGTTGTGGTCGTCAAGAACATCAAGGTTCTGCCGCCGATTATTGACGTCGGAGGTGCCAAAGCCGGACCAAATGACATTTTTGATTTCAAGGTTGTGGTGCAGAAAGCCGATGTTTCAGGCTACAAGGTGACACCGCTCAACCCGCGTGCCGCTGCTGGTGGCTATGAAGTGGATCTCCGGCTCGATGGACCGCCCCTCCGCCGAGGGAAAGTCGAAGGGAACGTTACACTCATCGTGTCCGCCAAGGCGAAGAACAAATGCAATGGCGAAGTCTCCGCCGACGGCAAGGCCGTCATCAACGTTCCGATCACGTACTAATGCAATCTCGCAACATGGCAATAACTGGAGGACCAGACGCATGAAACGTGTGCTCGTGCGGCTCAGCCGCAGCGGTGCGTTGTTCTTTTTGCTCTTTCTTGGTTGGAATGCCCAAGGGATTGCTCAGACAAGCGATGCGCAATTGCGCTCCATCATGAGCAAGTTCAAGAACTATCGCTACGGGAATATCTCGATATTTCAACTCGACGCCGAGACGATGAAGGGCGTTACCCAACTGCTCAACCCGGAGCCTGTCATCACCGAGGTTGCCAAAACCTGCAGTCCAGCTCGGCAAACACAAATTGACGACAAGGTTGCAGAACTTGGCTGCGCTGCAGATTTAACAGCGCTGCAAGACGACGAGGAAATCAAACGTATCCTCCGCGGTGAGTGCATTGACTACGCAAAGTACGCTGTTGCACGCAAGCAGTGGGAATGCAACACCTTCAAACGAGCGTACGTCGTAACGACACGCTACGTTGCAGGGAAGGATTTCAAAGTCATCGCACTGCTGACATCTAACAGCGAAAGCCGCATTCTGGCGAATGTGCTGGCATCACCGCGGGACATCTACACCTACACACAGCTCCGCCAGAGCGCCGCACCGCAAGGATCACCAGCAAAGACGCTCTACGAGTACCTCTACAACTTCGTTATTCAGCAGAGCGAAGCCGAGGGCATCAACGTCACTGCAGAAGCGCAAGGTCTCGGCGATGAGCAGTTCATTCCCAAGCTCTATGGGGTAAGTCTCGCAGTTAGCGAAGATGACGTCTCGACGTACATCCGCACAACCGATGGCCAAGCGATGGATTACACGAAAAGCCGGGAACTTCTCATCAGCCCCGACCTGATTAGCTACCGGGACTACACACCCAGTGACCCCAGCGCAGTCGGCGAAGGTTTTATTTACAACCGAAACCTCCCCAAATACGGCGTGGAGCTGCGCTATGGATTGGAGGCGATCGGGTATCCGTCATTTTTCAGCGATCGTGTCACCCTCAATGCGCTCTGGGGATCGAATCGGTTAGGGGTAGTGCTCCCGACCAATGGCTGGTCCTCGGTTGCCAAGACGCTCGGCGTCCAGCGAACGATGACCAACGCCGGCTGGGGGATCAACGGCATGTTCGATTTTCCGCTGAAGGTGACAAATGCCAACACTGGCGTGTTCAACATTGCAGCATCGTACGTTTTCGGCGACGCACGCCGCTCTGACCACCAACGCTTGCTCGAGAGTGCAACAACGCTCAACCAGCAGCTCCGCGGGACAGATACGGTCAAGCAGAGTGAAACCTACTCGCGCGGGCTGGACTACCTCATCCGTTTCAACGCCCAGGTACACTACACATTCGCGATCGCAATCGACAGCGGCAACTTCTTCCGCTTCCGTATCGGTGGCGGTATCTACTCGCGCGAAGTTTGGGAGGAAAACACCGGCTCCGGACGCTACCAGATCATTGACTCGCGCGGGGTTGTTCGCCAGGACAGCTCCTTTGCAGTGAGTCGCTGGTTCCGAACCGACACGCGCTACATCGGTGGTGTCTCTGCACGGATTGACTTTATGGCAATGCGAGTGACAACGCCCTATGGCTTCGGCGTGCAGTACTTCGATGATGCACTCTTTGCGCAAGCGTGGTTGCTCATCCCCATCTCTCAGCAAATCGGGTTGCGGTTCGATGGGCAGTACTTTGCGCCTCTGCTGCGCGATCCCCACGAGTGGGAAACCGCGAGCGTGTTCATCCCAACGGTGCGTGTGATCTACAATTTCTAAGGCGAGCAGGCAATGAAACACCTTCGATTCCTGGCACTATTCATCGCAACTGCTGCAGCGCTCGGCACTGCATTCGCACAAGATCCCGAGCGGGATTCGATCATGCAAGCACTCAAAACGATCGACCCAGAAATTGTGCGCTACTTCCCACGATGGCGTGTCTGTGAACCAAACCTACAGCTACAAATCCGCCAAACATTCATCCTCTACGGACGCGACAAAGACAAACTCGATATGCAGAACATCGTCATCACGGCAGCCCCAAAAAGCGACCCGAACGATTACTACACAATTCTGCTCGTTGAGTGTGGCGAGGAATATTTCGTCGCTTCCGAAGTTGATGCCTACATGCGGAAGCTCGCCGGAACGCTCAGCGATCCGCAACGTCCGTACTGCTACCGCGAAATTCCGCCAGAGACACCTCCAACCGAGCGCCAGTATCGCGTCATCACTGACTTCATGCTGCCTACCGATGTCGCGCACTCGATATCGGTTTCCGCGTTCGAGCAATCGCTCAAGATCGGTGGGACAGGATTCTGGATTCGCTCAATCCTCGGCACCGATAACGTGGGGTATCATTTCTGGTCGGCGGGTGAATCGCGTGTCATCGTCCAACGGCCGCTCTACGAGAATCTCGATCCTACGACGAGCAAGCCAATCCCATACCTGATCAATCTTCGTCTTGGCGGAACCTACCGCCTCCGTGGCGGATTGGAAAATCGCTTGCTGAGTTTTCTGCCCAGCCGCCAGCTCAACGCGAATCCTGGCAAGGCATCGCTCGGATTGGACATCAATGCCCCGTTCCATCCGCAGCTTGGCTTGACCTTCAACGTCGAATTCCCCATTACGGGGCCGGATACGACCGGTCGAGCTGAAAAGGATACGTGGACAGGCTACGCTCCGTCGCTCGTGCGTCAGGCAGAACTTCGCCGGACTGCTGGCGTGGATCCGACCGTAGTCATCCCCGTACTGCGCACGACCGGAAATGCGGCACTCTTCTACAACTGGTGGCTCGATCCGAAGCATCCGGAAAACTTCTTCCGGTTCGATCTGGGTGTTTGCTACACCGAAGTGCAAGAATGGGCGTATCGGCGTAACCCGACAACGGGCGATACTGCGTTCGTCCGCAACATTGCAGGGCTCCAGCTCTATCACCCAACGTCAGCTGCTGATTGGCTCTATGCGCGGATCGAGTACCGAAGCCAGTCAACCTTCCCCTTTGGCGTGACCGTGCAGTATGCCAACCAGATGCTCTTTGCACGTGCATACATTCCATTGGTCGGCGAATGGCTCTACCTGGAAGGCAAGTACTCGACGCCACTTCGCGCTGAGCCGCGACCGTGGGAAATCAAAAACTTCTTCATGGTTTCGCCGGTGTTGCGACTGACGATTCGATAGCCGCAACGGGCGTACGCTCCCGATCGTCGTGCCGATAGCTCTCTCCAGCGAACATCGTCCTATGGGCGCTCCTCCAAGAGTGTCCATGCAACAGCACAGGTATCGCAGCGAGAAAAAGACGTACTCTTCTCCATTCATGGACGGATGCTTGCTTGCATGTGCGTTGCTTGCATTCATTGCAGCTGCTGCTCCAGCACGTGGAGTAGGCGATAGCCAAGCAGATTCGCTTCAGCCCCAGCAGATTCTCCTGCAAACGCAGCTCCGGCCCAAATCAGAGCGCTTCCACCTAACAATTCAAAACGTTGACATCAAGTACTACCCCGAGGTGAGCCTCATCGTCGAGGCAGTGGACGCAAATGGTGACCCACTTGACACCTTAGCAGCCAGCGATATTGTGGTATTGGAAAACGGTGTCGAAAAGCAAGTGCTCTCGGTGCGTAAGCTCACCATCAAAGAGCGCGTGCCGGTAGATATCGTCGTTGTGCTGGATGTGACGGCAACCATGCAGGTGCATATCAACGCCGTCCGCGATAACATCACACAATTCATCCGAAGCTTGGTCGCGCGCGGGATAGACTATCGCCTTGCACTGGTCCTGTTTTCCGATGTTATCGAGAAGGTTTATCCCTTTACCAACGACGTCAACGAATTTGTCTCGTGGGTCTCGCGCGTGCGGGCATGGGGCGGTTTCGACGAAAAAGAAAACGCGCTCGAAGCGCTTCGGCAGGCGACAAAGCTCGAGTTCCGCCCTTCGGCCAATCGGGTTGCGATTCTGATAACCGATGCGCCGTATCACCAACGCGGTGAGCATGGCAATGGGCGGACAGATTTGACAACGCAAACAGCGATCGAAATGCTCCAGCGCGCTGACCTTCGGACGTTCTGCATCGCACCGCTTGTACTCACGCAATACGACACGATCGCCAGAGCAACCCGCGGGGTGATGTTCGACATCGGACAACCGTTTGCGCGGATTCTCAACGCGTACTCGACACAGCTGACCAACCTGTTCGCGATCACCTATCGGACCGATCTGCCAGCAATTCCTGATTCGATCAACGTTGCGATCCTCAACCAGCGGCGGCAAGAGCTTGTACGGAAGACGATCCCTGTCGTCGAGCTGGGGCGGAAGCTCATCATCGAGAATCTGCTCTTCGAGACTGCCAGCGCACGACTGCCGGAGCATGTCCCCGAACTGGAAGTGCTGGCGCAGTTCATGGTGAACAACCCGCGCGTCGTCATTCGCGTTGAAGGGCATACCGACAATCGCGGCGCACGATGGTTCAACAAGCAGCTTTCGCAAGCTCGCGCTGAAAGTGTCAAGGAGTACTTAGTCAAGAAGAAAGGCATCGCGCCCAACCGCATCCAAACGATTGGCTATGGGGATACGCGTCCCATCGCAGATAATGCAACTGAGTTCGGCCGCGCCCTCAATCGTCGGACGGAAGTAGTCATCATTTCGAAATGACGATGCAAGACCAGGCCGCTGCAGCGACGATTACCGTTCGTGGACGTGTTCAGGGCGTCGGCTACCGCATGTTCGCGCTTCGCACAGCACGTGAACTCGGTTTGGTGGGTACCGTCCGTAATGATCCGGATGGACGAACAGTAACCATCGAGGTCGAAGGTGGTCGCGCTGCGATCGAGACGTTTGCAGCACGATGTGCTCAAGGTCCGCCGCGCGCACACGTTGAGGACTGTCGTATCGAGTGGAGAACTCCAAGCGGACAGTATCGCGATTTTCGCATTGAAGTGTAGTGCACATGTTGCGTGTGCATCACCAAGTGCGGAATGTTCTCTATCCATCAGATGCTGATGAGCAACGAGGTTCGTTTTCCCCTCGATCATAACTCGGTCGTTGCGATCACCGGTGCATCGTCTGGGATTGGCGCAGCGTTAGTGCTCGAACTTGCCCAACGCGGCGTCTGTCTTGCGCTCTGTGCGCGGCGGGCCGATCGCCTTGCCGAGGTTGCCCAGCACGCACGTGCGCGTGGGGCACGCGTGTTCGAGCTGCAAGCAGATGTGTCGGATGAAACCCAAGCAGTTGCCTTCATCGAGCGCACGCTCGAAACGTTCGGCGGGCGGCTCGATGTGCTCGTGCACAACGCCGGACGAGGACACTGCGCCGCCGTGGAGGATACACCCACAAAGCAGCTCCACTCGATGTTTGCCGTCAACGTATTCCCGCTCTGGTACTTGGTTCGGCCGGTTTTGCCGGTGATGAAGTCCCAACGCCGTGGGCATATCGTGGCGATTTCGAGCATCGTTGGCAAGATCGCCTATCCATACAACGCGGCATACGTTGCCGCAAAGCATGCAGTTGTTGGCTTTATTGCTGCGCTGCGGACGGAGCTCGTCGAAACAGGCGTTGAGGCGACGGTTGTTTGTCCTTCCGGTGTTGAAACCGAGTGGGCACACGTAACGGAAGGAAATCCAATCGGTGATCTCTTTGCAGAAGGGATCGCTCGCTCTCGAACGATTGCCAGCGAGCGCGGCATTCCGCGTGCGCCGCTTCAGCGCATGAAAAGCGCCGAAGACGTAGCCCGCCATATCGTTGGCGTAATCGAAGCACCACCAGGGCACGATGTGTACACCCACGAAGGCTCCGAGGAGCTGGTGGCACTGGCAATCAAGAGTCGCCGCGACTACGAACGCGCGATGCTCCCGCTGCTTCTTGGGATGCGCCAAGCGTATGAAGCGCGCCGGTAGCGTACTTGCTGCGCTTGTGATCGCCACGCTCCGCTGCTTCGCTGGCGGGGAGAGTAAACTGGGTGCATCATTTGTGCTCGATGCTGAAACGATTCCACGTCCGCGCTGGGTACTCGTTCTGAGCGGAGGTGGGGCGCGCGGTCTTGCGCAGATTGGCGTCCTCCGTGCGCTTGAACGGGAGCAGCTCTATCCATCTGCAGTGGTTGGCACAAGTATCGGTGCAATCATCGGAGGGCTTTGGTGTGCTGGCTACCGGGCTGATGAAATTGATTCACTCCTGCGCTCGCTGGACTGGCAGGACGTGCTTCGTCTCGGGGATGAACGCAGTCGGGGAGATCTTTTCCTCGATCAGAAAGCCGAGTACGATCGCACCGTCCTCTCGGTACGCATGGAAAACTTCCGTCCCATCGTCCCGGAAGCGGCAAGCAGTGGGCAACGACTCGAACGCTTGCTTGCGACGCTGTTTTGGCGTGCGCCGTGCAATCCAAGCGGAAACTTCGATCGGCTGCGCATTCCGTTCTGTGCTGTAGCAACCGATCTGGTGAGTGGTCAGACTGTCGCCATACGATCTGGTGACCTTGCTACTGCTGTACGGGCAAGCAGTACATTCCCCCTCCGCTTTACGCCGGTACGGTACGATTCACTTGTGCTCGTTGATGGTGGGCTCTTGGCGAACATTCCAGTCCACGTTGCTCGTGAGCAATTTCGCCCGCACCTTGTTGTTGCGGTCAATACCACCTCACCGCTCCTTCCGCCATCGGCGCTTGACAAGCCATGGAATGTCGCCGATCAGGTCGTCACGCTGATGATGGAACGGTTCAACGTGCGCGCAACGCTCGAGGCAGATATGACGATCAGCCCCCAGCTTGGTGAGCATAGCACGTTGGATTTTCGTCGTATTGAGTGGCTTATCGCTCAAGGAGAGCAAGCCGGCGAGCTGGCAATTCCTGCGCTCCGCGATCGCCTCGAGCAATGGGTGGAGCACCACATGAACGAAGAGACGCTCTTGCTGGCAGTGCGACGCCAGATTCGCCCCCTGCTGCTGCACGCCGCCTTGCGGTTTGGCGCTGTCGAGGTGCGGTACGATTCGACTGGGGTGCGGTGGTTTCCCGTCGCACGTCGCACAATCGTTGCCATTCGAGCGCCGGAGCGTTGGCTTGCAGATTCGCTGCAGCCGTTGGTAGGGCAGAACTATACGCGTTGGCTTGCTGATTCGATCGTGCTCGCCTGGAACAGGCGGTTGCGTGCCGAGGATCTGACGATGGCACGGTTGCGAGTTTCGTTTGATACAGCAACGCGCATTCTCCATGCTGCACTCGACAGTGGCATCGTCGTGGCGCTCGAACTGCTCGGCAATCGGCAGGCAACGGATTTAGCGATCGAACGCGAACTCCGAATCAGCAAAGGCCAACCGCTCCGCACGCGTCAGTTACTCGACAGCTGGGATGGTCTGCTTGCTACTGATCTGTTCGCCTACGTCGGCTTGGATACTCGGTACCTCGATAGCACGCGTGATGGGGTTGTGCTCACCGTGCGCGTACGCGAGCGAGGGTCGCAGGTGCTCCGCATCGGCGGCCGGCTTGATAACGAGCGCAACGCGCAACCAACGGTGGAGATCGCCGACTTGAACGTCCTCTCCAGCGGAGTTCGGGCAACGCTCCGCATTGGAGGTGGTGCACGCAATAGCATCGCTGCGCTTCGGCTCGATGCACTCCGAATTCTCGAAAGCTACTGGACTGCGAGTGTGGAAGGCTATTGGGATTCACGGAACATCTACCTCTACCGCTTGCGAGAGGATTTGCCTCCATCGCAGTATGAGCAGCTCCGGGTTGGTGAGCGTCTCGAACAGCACCTCGGAATTCGTGCTGCGATCGGGAGCAACGTCGAAACGCTCGGGAAGCTCGCTATCACCACACGGTTCGAGTACCAGCGGAGCTTCCAGCTCGGCGATACGTCGAGGGGTGAACGGTTGTGGGCTCCACTGCTCGCGTTAGGCTGGAGTACAGTGCTCGACGATGAAGATCGCGCGGACTTCCCGACAGCTGGCAGCTACCTTGCGCTGCGGCTCGAGCGGACGATTCCCGATGCACCACAGTGGCTTCAGTTCTACAAATTCGAAGCACTGCTCCGCTCGACGCTGGCGCTCCACCGAATCCATGCATTCCGATGGTCGGTTCGTTTTGGAATTGCCGATAAATCGCTTCCTCGTGCTGAGTCATTCAACCTCGGTGGCGAGGATCTCTTCTTCGGTATGCGGGAAGAAGAAGAGCGAGGACGGCAGTTGCTCCTTGGGCAGTTGGAATATCGCGTGCACCTGCCGTGGGAGTTACTCTTCCCAACCTACCTTTCGCTTCGGTACGACGTCGGCGCTGTCTGGCAGGAAGTGCAGGCGATCAAGCTCGATAACCTCAAACATGGGGTTGGCATCACTCTTGCGTTCGATACACCAATCGGGCCGGCACGGTTTTCGTTGGGGCGAGCGTTCTACTTCCGCGGCTCACCGACACTGACAACCGTCGGTCCCGTGCTTGGATACTTCAGCATTGGGATGCGAATTCAATGAAGCGATTGATTCTCGTTCGACATGCAAAAGCAGAAGCAGCCGAGCTGGTGCCCAAGCCCGATCGAGAGCGCACGTTGACCGAGCGCGGACGCCGCGACGCCGAGCGTTTGGGTGCATGGCTTGCCGAGCACATTCCCTCTGTTGATGCGATTGTCGCCAGTCCTGCACGCAGGACGCTTGAAACAGCACGCATTGTCGCAGCAGGATGGAGCACGGCTGCACCACTGATCATCGAAGAACCAACGCTCTACCTGCCAAACCTGGAGGAAATTCGAGCAGTTGTCGAAACGTTGAGTCCGGAGTGGAACGTGGTTGCACTTGTCGGACACAACCCTTCGATCAGTGATCTGCGCGATGCGCTCGTCGGCTATCCGAGTGAGCCGATGCCGACGTGTGCTGCAGCGGTGCTCGAGCTGCCGGATTCTTCGTGGCTCGATGCTTTCCGCCGGCGGTGGAAACTTGCACATGCGTGGTCGCCGAAAGAACGCTCGTAGCGCTCAGCGTGCGCAAAGGAGGGGACGTCGTTGCGCTCAAGCTGCAGAGGTGCATTGTTGGTGTTTGTCGCTGCATGAGCAGTGGGGCCTGTTCTCTCTGTGCCGAAGCTATCGTTGGTCAGCGGCTGATGCAGCAGCGTTCGGTGCAGCCAGGGCTTGCGTTATGCGGAGGCGAACTCCTTCGGGGACTGGGATACCGCGCTGCTGCATACGCTCTGCTTGGCGCTTGGCATCCTGCGGACGTCCCAAATCCAGGTAAAGGAGCAGCAGGTTGTGATTGGCCTGCTGGTCGTCGGGGTCGAGTGCTAACTGCCGTTCGAGGTAGAAGCGGGCACTATCGAGCTTTCGCTCTTCGAACATGCAGCGCGCCAGTCGGAAGTAGAGCTCCGGCCAGCGAGGGATCTTGGCCACTTCTCGTTGGTAGTGCTCGGCAGCGCGGACAAAATCGTTGCGGTCCCAGTAAAGGTTGCCGATGTAGTAGTTGATGTACTTCTGGGTGCTGTCCATGCGGTAGGCTTCCCAGAGCAAGCGTTCGCCTTCGACTTTGCGCGGGTTGATTTTGTCTAGGTAGTACCGTGCGCCGAGCATCATGCGGGCGTATGCAGAATGCGGCGATGTCCGCACCGCTTCTTCCCAGAAACGAATTCGATCGCGGAATGATTCTGTCCGCTGCCATGCTATTCCCCCGAAGATGGCAATCGCTATCGCCAGTGCAGTCCGCACCTGACGATCGCGGAAACGGAGCGCGATCTGTCCGATGAGCCAGAGGATGCCCACCAGCGGCAGGTAGAGCCGATGCTCGTACGCTTCTTGGTTGATTTCCCGTGGGACGATGAGCGCTGGCAGCAGAAAGAGCACGTACCAGAGCGTTGCAGCGCTCACTGCGCGCCAAGAGAGTGTAGCACGCGTCAGCCACAGAGCAGTGCCTATAAGCCCAAGCGCGACGATGCCGGGAAGGAGCGATGTATCTTCCATTCGTGGGAACACCGACAGCTCCACCGGCACGATGCTCTTGCCGAGATACTGTACGTAGAGCGGCAGACGTTCGAGAAAAATCCCGAGCAGCATCGCTGGATCGCTCGGCAGTGGCTCGACCGTTGCGCGGGAGCGGAGCACAGCCCACACAGCGCTCGATACAACCCACATTCCGACAGGGAGAGCCATGCGGCGGAGCGTGCGCTTCCCTTCCCAGCACACAAGGAGAAACGAGCCGATAACCGTTGGCCCAACAATGAGTGCCGTTTCTTTGGTGAACAGTGCACCCAGCAACAGGAGCAGTTGCAGTGCAGCGTTCCACCAGGATGGATGCCGCAGCCACTGGAGGAGAACGAGCGCATACAGCAGCGTCGCGATGCCAAGCATCGTATCGTTGCGTCCGGGGATCCACGCCACTGCCTGCACAAGCGCAGGGTGGGCGGTGTAGAGCATCCCGAGGAGCCACGCGAGCATGTCGCGTTGCAGCAACTGTCGCAGGAGGAGGAACACCAACACAGAGCCAACAAGATGAAAGGCGAGATTTGTCAGCCGATATGTGCGGAGCTCATCCCGCGGAGACCCCTCGCGGTGGAGCGTCTCTCGCAAACGCCCTTCGCGATGGCGATCGGCGATGAAGGTCCACAGCAGCAGTGGGCGGTAGTAGGTGTCTCCTGAGTCCACAAAGACCCCGCGTCCGAATGCACGCCAGAGATTGGCTCCATCGCGGTTGAACGATTCACGCTCGCGGACGAAGATGAGGTCATCCAGATCGGTGTAGCCGTAATCGAGCGTGTGCCAATAGAGCAGCATCCCTGCGCCGGCAATCGCTGCACATGCGAGCACAAGGTGCCAGCGCGTCCACTTCGATCGGGCTGTCTGTTGCGACATTGTGAAGTGATCCGAACATTGAGGATAGCAAAAGTAGCGTAGAGGAAATCGCAGTGCCTTCCGCCAAGCTTCAAGTGGCAGAATCAACAGCCAAGCGCTTATTCCATACGACCGAAATTGCCAACGTGGGATTCCCCTTTGCGGAATGCCGATCTACCGCATGTCTATGACCTCGACGCCGGCAGGGGGCACGAAGACGAACGTAGAATCACTGGTGGAGCGGTCGAATTCGAGCGCACGGATTCGCCACCGTTTGGTGCCGTTGGCGCGCGTAATTGTGACCGTGTGAAGGCGGTTTCCACGGAAACGTAACTCGAGCTGCTCGATGCCGTACATCGCGCCTCGATTGCTCGGACGCAGGACGACCATTGAGCTGGTTGCATTCGTTGCGCGATAGTCTGCTGCGATCTTGTCTGCAAGGCGGAAGAGGTCGTTGAGAGCTTGTTGAGAGACCGGCGCAATCGTCACCGTTTTGGTTGCAGGACGGTAGTTCCACACCACCTCGCCGTTGCAGACAATTTGTTGCTCGTTGCTTTCGAGTCGGAACTTCCCTTGGCGCGTTGCAACGATGCGGATGGTTTCCCCCTCATCGGCAATCGCAGTGCACGTAATGCTGCGCGCGTGCGCAATGCGAGCAAGAAGTTGCTCGTAGGGCGTTGCCGCAAGCGCAAGGCTGTACATCCAGCAGAGAAAAAGCCAAACAAGCACCGAATGTGACATACTGCACGTGAAGAGGAGAAACCCACTGCAAAATACGAGCGAGCATAGCCCGCAGCATGCAACGATGCAGCGTATCTTTGCCCCCGTTTTCATCCATTCTCGACGAGCGCAATGCAACGTACGCGGTTCTACCACCTCCACCAACGGTTGGGAGCAAAGCTTGTCCCCTTTGCTGGTTTCGAGATGCCGCTCCATTACCGGAATGGCATCCTCGCAGAGCATCTTGCTGTGCGAACGCGGGTTGGCATGTTTGATGTTTCGCACATGGGAGAGTTCGAAATCCGCGGCCGACAAGCGCTCGACCTTGTGCAGTACCTGACCGTCAACGATGCATCGAAACTCACTCCCGGCAAAGCGCAGTACTCAGCGATGTGCACAGATACAGGCGGCATCGTGGATGATTTGCTCGTCTATCGGCTTGGGGAGGATAGCTTCATGCTCGTTGTCAACGGAGCGTGCGAGCAGAAGGACTGGCAGTGGGTCGCATCGCATGCCACGGCGTTCGATGTCACGATCGAGAATGTCAGCCAGCAAATCAATCTCCTTGCAGTCCAAGGTCCCCAATCCCTCGCAACACTGCAACCGCTCACTGACATGGATTTAGCCGAGTTGGCCTACTACAGCTTCATAGCCGGCGAGTTGGCGGGAGTGCCAATGATCATCTCACGCACCGGCTATACTGGTGAGCTTGGATTCGAACTATACTTCCGCGGGGAGGAACCCGTTGCCGAGCGTGTCTGGAATGCGATCATGGAGTCGGGTGCACCGCACGGTATTGAACCAGCTGGGCTTGGCGCACGCGACACGCTTCGGCTCGAGAAAGGCTACTGCCTCTACGGGAACGATATTGACGAGACGACCTCCCCACTCGAAGCTGGGCTGGGATGGATCACAAAGCTCCAGAAAGGTGAGTTCATCGGACGTACAGCGTTGCTCGAACAAAAGGAGCGCGGTCTTGAGCGCAAACTCGTTGGGTTCGTCCTTGAAAGCGAGCGATTCATCCCACGGCATGGGTACGCGATTGTCCAGAATGGATGCACAGTCGGCAACGTCACCAGTGGCTCGATTTCTCCCTCGCTCGGTGTGCCGATCGGGATGGGATATGTTCCGCTTGCGCTTGCTGAGCCAGGAACGCGGTTCGAGATTGTTGCAGGCACACGTTCGAGCAGTGCACACGTTGTGAAGTTGCCGTTCTACCCGCCGCCAAGCAGTGCATCCCCAGCAGCCTGAGTGCGTGGTATGCGTTCGATCGTTGCAATTCCCGCACGCTATGGCTCGGAGCGCTTCCCGGGGAAAGTGCTCTGCGATCTGGAGGGGCAGACCATGCTCGAACGCGTCTGGCGAGCTGCATCAGAAGCGGAAGGATTCGACGCTGTCGTCGTGCTCACCGATGATGAACGCGTCGGTCGGGAGTGCCAGCGGCTCGGCTGCCGCTGGCACATGACACCCGCCGCGCTACCAAGCGGCACCGACCGCATCGCGTATGCAGTCGAACGCTGGTATAGCGACGCGGAAATCATCGTCAATCTCCAAGCCGATGAGCCACTGGTGCCACCAGCGCTTCTGAGCGATCTGCGCGGCGCGCTGGAGCGCAATGAGCACGCCGATGTCGCAACGCCCATTACCGCTATTGCCCATCAGGAAGAAGTAACCAGCCCCACCACATGCAAAGTCATCTGCCGCAACGATGGCACAGCGCTCTACTTTTCGCGCGCGCCGATTCCCGCTGATCGGCAGCGCGGTGTAGGCGAGCTGGGACTTTACTGGAAGCACGTTGGCATCTACGCCTACCGGCGGCGTGCGCTCGAGCGCTTTGCGCACCTTCCTCCACATCCGATCGAATGTGCTGAATCGCTCGAGCAGCTCCGATTGCTCCTCGATGGTGCGGTCTTCCTCTGTGTGCCGACCGATGCGGTGCTCGTTGCTGTGGATACTCCCGCTGATGCAGAGCGTGTGCGTGCGTACTTGCGTGCTCGTCAGGCAATGTTGTGATAGACGTGCTGGACGTCGTCGTCCTGCTCGAGATGTTCGATGAGTCGCGCAACATCGTCCATCTGTTCGTCGGACAGGCTGACGGTCGAAAGAGGAACCCACTGAAGTTGTGCAAGCTGCAGCTCGACTCCCCGTTCTTCTAGAGCGCGTTGCATACGTCCGAAGTCTTCGAAGGTGCTGTAAGCGATGAGGATGTTTTCATCGGCGTCGAACTCGATGTCGTCGGCGCCTGCTTCGATCAGCAGCAGTTCCATTTCCTCGCGCGGCATTGCACCGAGCGGTACTTTGAAGACGCCGCGCCGCTGGAAGAGGAACTCGACGGCGCCACTTTGAGCAAGTGAACCACCGTACTTGTTGAAGTAGCTCCGTAAGTTCGCTACGGTACGGGTTGGGTTATCGGTTGCAGTCTCGATCATCAGCGCCACACCGTGGGGAGCATAGCCTTCGTAGAGCACTTCTTGCAGGTTATCGGCTTGGCGTCCGAGCGCACGCTGGATTGCTGATTCGACGCGGTCCTTGGGCATATTGTTGGCACGCGCTTCCTGCAGCGCAGCGCGGAGCCGTGGATTGCCAGCAGGATCAGCACCGCCAAGCTTGACGGCAATGGTGATTTCCCGCCCGATCCGCGTAAAGGTCTTTGCCATGCGGTCGTATCGGGCAAACATTTTTGCTTTTCGCTTTTCGAAAATTCTGCCCATTGATGTCAGCGCGATTGTTCAATCATGCAAAGTTACCGCAGCAGGATGGACACAGATGTTGCTTGCTGAGCAGAAAGAGGCCGCTGCGCGTGATTTAGCCGAGCACGAGTGCGCCGATGATCTCGTCGTCGCTTTCAGCGTGGATACCCTCTGGCGTCACAAACAGAAACAGCAGGTTCGTAAGATTCCGCGAAAAGAGTGCAGATGCGTGCTGGGGTAACTGCGCTGGGAGCAGTAGCGGTGCAGCGATGGTCACCCCATTGGGGAGTGTGACGTCCTGGCCGGGCTGCGTTGCTTCGGTGTTCCCGCCGCTTTCAGCTGCAAGGTCAATGACGACAGATCCTGGCTTCATCGCATCGAGCATTGAGCGAGTCAGAAGAACAGGTGCGCGTGTGCCAGGAACAGCAGCTGTTGTGATGACAACGTCTGCACGCGCGATGTACGGCGTCAGCCCTTGGCGCTGCCGCTCGAGGTGCTCTGGCCCGAGCTGGCGAGCATAGCCGCTGCTGGTTTCTGTGTCGGTTGTGCCGATATCAATTGCGATCGGGCGTGCGCCGAGACTTAGAATTTGCTCCTGCGCTGCAGGACGAATGTCGTAGCCGAAAACTTGCGCGCCCAATCGCCGTGCCGTCGCGATTGCTTGGAGGCCAGCAACCCCGGCACCGATGACCACGCATTCAGCAGGTGGAATTGTCCCGGCAGCCGTGATGGACATAGGGAAAAAGCGCGGGAGCTTTTCCGCAGCGATGAGTGCAGCGACGTATCCGGCAACAGTAGCCATCGAGCTGAGAACATCCATCGCTTGTGCACGGCTGGTGCGCGGTATTTGCTCGAGCGCCAGAATGCGGACCCCACGCGCAAGGAGCTCGGCAATCGGTTCGGCGTGTTTCCACCGCTGCGCCAGCGTGATGAGCGTTTGTCCACTGCGGATCTCGGCAGCAATTGCAGCGGGGAACGTGAGCGTGCAGAGAAGATCTGCCTGGGCAAGGAGGGCACCGCGATCGAGAATCGTTGCACCTGCATGTGCGTAGAGCTCGTCGGCGTAGTATGCCAGTTCTCCTGCGCCAGATTCGATCGCAACGCGGAAGCCCCGCTCAACTAAACGCTTGACTGATTCAGGGACAAGCGCGACGCGGCGCTCGAGCGGGTTGTAGCGATGCTCCGCAAGGATGCCGATTGTCATCGTTCGATCTCGCGAGGATGTTGGTCAGGTAAGTAGACGGGTAAGACAACGTAGGGATCGCCAGCTTCACGGGGGTAGCACTTGCCGATGGGGAAGGCAAGCTCGCTGAGGCCATACGAGCGAAAGATCTCCTCGACTGCTTCTGTCCCCTCCCACTCTTCGGAGACGCAGACGAGCAGGCCGCCGCTCGTTTGCGGATCGCATGCGATGGCGAGGATGTGCTTATATACCGCCCACTGTTCCTCCAGCGATCGGCTATCGAAGGGCGACTCACGGGATTTGCGAGACTCGTAAAGCACAAACTCTTGAGCCAGACCAACCAGCTGGCCGTAGCTAAACCAGTTGCGACGCGTGCCGCCGGGAATTGCATCCATGTCAATGTACGCATCGGTCCAGGGGAGGACCGGGACGGCATCCCATTCCAGCTCAATGACGACGTTGCTCGACCGTGCGATTTCGAGCAAATGCCCGAGCAATCCGAACCCCGTGACGTCAGTCATTGCAGTTACGCCTTCGGTGCGCGCAAGGATCGGGCCGAGCCGATTGAGCGTGGTCATCCAGCTGATGGCACGTTCGACATCCTTTGGGCGGGCGATGCCACGCTTTTGTGCGGTTGTCACCACACCGATGCCGAGCGGTTTGGTCAAATACACGTTGTCGCCGGGCATGGCGCCTGAGTTCCGTTTGAGGTAGGGCAGCTCCACAATCCCGCTGACAGCTAAGCCGTAGATTGGCTCGGGGGCGTCAATGCTATGGCCGCCAGCAAGTGGAATGCCGGCTTCGTCACAAATGTCGCGGCTTCCGCGTACAACTTCTGCGGCGACGTCCGGTCCGAGCTTTTCGATTGGCCATCCAAGGATGCCGAGCGCCAACAGAGGCATGCCTCCCATTGCGTAGACGTCGCTGATTGCATTTGCGGAGGCAATGCGTCCGAACTGGTACGGGTCGTCCACAATCGGCATGAAGAAGTCCGTTGTGCTGACTAGTCCGGTGCCATTGCCTAAATCGAGCACGGCGGCGTCGTCGTGCGTGTCATTGCCGACGAGCAATTCCGGATGCGTTCGTCGGCTGGTTGTCTGTCCGCGCAGGATCTCTTCCAGAACGCGAGGACTGAGTTTGCAGCCACATCCAGCGCCGTGGCTGTACTCAGTTAATCGAACAGAGGAACGCTTTGCATCCATGGGCGATGGTGCTAATGTCTGGGAGCAGAGCACGTAGTCAGCTGCAAATTACACATCCTCACTAGGCCTGTGTGTACAGTGCTGTGGTTAGGTGGGAAGGTTCTCACCGTTGCATCGCGCGATGCTAGTCGCTATGTTCGCATCGGTCACTGTAGGACGGTCTAATGCGACGTATGCTACCACAGAGGATTGGGCTTGTATTGGTTGCTACACTCTTGTTGGTAGAGGTGGCTGGTGCCCAGGATTGCCGGGATTGCCCGCTTCCGGGGCGCGCATCGAAGGATGACAAGCAGCTCTACGTGTTGCTCCGCGATCGCGTCCGTATTGAGCAGTGTCGGTCGTTCGTGCGGAGCTTTCTGCCTGATGGCGTCACGCAAGCAGTGCGCATTCAGTATTTGGTCGGCGGGAGCTGCCGCGATACCCTCGTGCCAGTGAGCAGTATTCTCGAAGCAGGGACGGTCGGCTTGGGGCTCGATGACCACCCGCGCATTTTCCCGATACTACCAGTGCGGCAGTACGAGCGCCGTGTGCGTCCGCCGGAACCATCGGCGTCATTTGTTGAGGTGCAGGCACTTGGTGGTGTGACGGGGAAAGATACCTCAACTCGGAAGATTGGATCATCGCAACTATTCCCTTCGATCGAAGCAGTCATAGCACCGTTTGGGACAAGGCTTGGGAAGCGATGGGCATTTGGTTTTTTAGCAGGAGCAAGCTCCGATGGCGCGCGCTGGCGAATTCCGCTCGGCGGGCAGCTCCGCTATTGGTTCTCTCCACAAGGCGAAATCACACGCGCTGCAGGCTACCAACCGGACTCGTGCACGTTCAATGAGCAAACGCCTCTGGTGCTCGGCGATGACTACCGCGAGGTTCCTGTTCCTTACGTGCAACTTGATCCCTCGGCTGCGTATGTGGTGGACTACAGGGAGCAATCAACTGGCTGGCAGCCATTCCTTTTCCTCGAAGGAGGAACATTTCTCAACACAGGGTTTGCCGGTGCTGGCAAAGACCCCTCGCTCAATCCTGAAGACTACAGCCAATGGTTTATCGGGGCGGGAGCGGGAACGACTGCCTGGAAATGGCTGGTGATCGCCGTTGGATATCGCTACCAGCGACTCAACGTGCGAACGCCATGCGCAATCTGTCCGCCGTCAGTGGATGCGCCAGAAAACTTCATTGTCAACACCGCTCGGCTCCATTGCGTGCTGTTCAAGGTTGGTGCGCATTTCCGATTCTGAACATCCTGCGAGGTTTCTCTATGGTACGCCGAAGTGCATGGATTGCGTTTGTGGCTGTATGGCTTCTGGTGCAGTGGTCGTGCCAAAGTCCGGTAGAGCCAACTGCGGAAGTCGTCAGCACGCCGGTTGTGGTTGTCGTCCGTGATCAAAGCGGGCAGTCACTCAACGGAGTCTTAGTGCAGTGGGTGATTGTCGAACGTGGCTCGTCGCAGGCAGCCATTGACGCAGCGTTCGCACGTGTGCCGAGTACGCAGCAAGCCTACACTGGCAGCGGCGGGTCCCCTGGATACGTTGCGTTCAGCATACCGGTCCCTGTTGCAAATGAACAAGCGCTTGTGCTGCTCAAGACGATACCGCCGCCAGATCCAGCCTATCGCGGATTCCAGAAAAACGGGGATTTTCGACTCGATACGATCGTTCCGTGCGGGCCGACCTCGGTTGTGCTAACACTGATTCGCCGCATCCCTGTTGCGTGTAATCAGTCGGGGCAGTGCTCTCCGCTGAAGGTGACGGTAGCACCAGGGCAAACCGAAACGGTGGCGCAAGGGGATTTCGTGCAGACCGATGGTGATGTGGTCGTCCAACAGGTCACCTTCGATCGTCCGCTTCCACCGGGAGTGCAAGTGATCGTTCGGGTACGCATCGGCAACGGTCCGCCTGTGCCGATTCCTGCCGCAGTGCCGCAGGGACAGCCGTACCGCATCGAGTTCACCGTCGTTGCAGCGCCGACGGCGACGACGCTCGATACTCTACTTGGAGCAACGATCGTTGTCACTGCACAGAATGGCAGTCCCTGCTGGGATTGCACCTTCCCGTTCGAGGTACACGTTCGTCCGCTCCTGCAGTGCGACTGTCCCCCAAGTGGCAAGCAGTATGCCGTCAATCTGACTGCGTGCATTGGGACGGTCCGCGATACAACGCTGCGCGTGGACTTCCTCAATCCGAATACGCAGTGTAGCTACCGCCTCGTGGTGCAGCCGAACCGGCAAGAGGACCCCTCCGAGCTGAGCATCGTAGCGCTCAATGCAACGCCTGGGCAAAGTTTTGACCTCTATGCTGGCCAGCGGCTTGAATCTATCCGAATACGTTTTGCTCCGCGTGCGGCGCGCACGTATCGAGAGCAGTTTGTCATTCGCGTCTTCCGTCAGACCGCGCAAGGCTTGCAGCTCTGCGATAGCATGATCACCGTTGACGTAACAGCCACCAGCGACGCACCGAGGTTCGAGATAGATTCAGCGCGCTCGACGCTCTTTCGTCCGGGGCCAAGGGGGTACGAACCTGATACACTCGAAAACTGCACCATGCGTGACGATCCAGTCCGGAGCATTGGTACACTCTGCATCCGCAATACGAGCGGCTGCGCACTCACGATGACAGCCGAGCTTCAGCAAACTTCTGGGGTCTTCGTTCTCGTTCCTGTGCCGCCGCAAGGGGGCACTACTATCCAGCCAGGAGACACAGCATGTTTTACCGTTCGCTTTGTACCGACCCAGGCAGCAGTCTATCCACTCGGGCGGTGTGCGCCGGAGCAGCGGAATTTCCGCGGAACGATAGCTCTTCGCAGCGGAAATCAATCTGCATTCGTTCCAGTGTTCGGATACGCGAGCCTGGACGTTGAGTGCTCCAGCAAGGCGACGGCAGTGCTCTACAAATTCGGCGTACAGGATTCTAACGGCACACGCTACTTCATCACAATCAACATCATCGAGAGCGATCGTGATAACAGGCTTGTTATCGGAGAGCAACTCGATGGAAGAACCGACTCAGTGGATATCTACGTTGAGCAGCTTGTGACGGTCGGTCCACCGCCGAACGATGGGAACATCACCTCTGCAGTCCTTGCAACGGGTGCTGCTGCTCGGGTGGAATTCAACATCGTTGCGCAGAACATGCTCGGCTTGCCAATGGACATTTGTGAGCTGTTCAACCAATATGGCTGCTCGTTCAATCCGGCACAATGGACAAATAGGCTGACGGTACGAGAAGGCGATCTGCTGCTGTTTCGGAAAAACAGGTCGTACGGAATTCTCTGGGTCAAAAAGCTCTCATGGAGTAACCGAAGCCCGCAAGCACTACCACAAGTGGAGGTTCTGACATGCTATCCCTTCAATTGATCAGTGCCGTTCTGCTTGGAGCAGCTACGGTTACGCTTGCACAAGTCGAGCCGCTTTCGGCGCTCAACACCCCGGGTGATGAGCGTGCCGTCACTGTCCGCATAGACTCAGCTGGTACGGAGCTTTGGATTACAGCGCAAAGCTCAGGCCCTGAGCGTATGTTGAAGGTGTACCGACTCCGCGACGGCCAAATTCTCCCGCTTGCTCTGCCACCAGAGCCAATCAACATTCCCTCTCAGCCGTGGCGGAGCGCCCGGACGGGGTGTGCTGCGTTCCCGCTCTGCACTCCGAGCTATGGCGTGTTTGTTTCGAACCGCTTGGTCGGTGGCAAAGACTTCGATAACGACCTCTACCAGATGCGTTATCACGATGGCCGGTGGAGCATCGCACGGCTCGACTCTGTCTGCTCGGAGTGGTGGGACGATACTCCTTCGCTTTCCCCTGATGGTCGGTTGCTCTTTTTTGCGTCTGACCGCGATGGACATCAGTACGGCAGGACCGATCTCTACGTCAGTCGTTGGCTCGATTCGACGTGGAGCCGGCCGATCAAACTCGCAATATCAACGGAGCGGTGGAACGAGCAATCGCCCTACGCTGCAGCCGATGGCTACCTCTACTTTTCGACTGATCGTTCCGGCGATTTCGACATTTGGCGTGTGTCCTACGATCCCTCCACCGGACAGACTGTCGGGACGCCAGAACCAGTGCCCTTCCCTGGCGTCAACCAACGCGGCACAAACGAAGGCAGCCCAGCCTTCGCTGAGCGCGGAACTCTTTTCCTGTTCAGTAGCAATCGAACGCAGCGTGGAGATTACGACATCTTCGCCTTTCGCCGACCGCCACAAGCGGGCGATTCGCTCGCTGTTCTTGTTGTCGTTCGGAGCCGCGTTGTGGACTGGCTCACTGGAGCAATGGAAGATTCGATCAGCGTCTATCGTGACCGTCCGGTCCAGGTGCGCGATCTTGCAAGCGGCGAGCTTCGCACAGCGACGACGGATTCGGAAGGATTCGCTCGGTTTCCTCTTCCCTTGCGGCCAGTCGAGCGCTGGGAGGTCACTGCCCAGGTGCATTCGCCGCGGTACGTTTCCTCGCGCGATACGCTTGTGCTCAGCAGCCTCTGCAAAGATCCGCCTGTGCATACGCTCGTCGTCTGGGATACTGCAGCGCTCATTTCGCCCCGCTGCGTCCAGGATTTCCCGGTCAAGAATGTGCGCTTTTTTGTGACGGGGTATTGGTGCCCGACGACGTTACGCTACGCACCATGGCTACCGTGCTCACCAATCCTTTTGCTCGATACCTGCACAGTTGTCACCTACGAACAGCCAGTGCTCGTTTGCCAGGAAAACGAAATCTTCCGCTACCGCCTGGTCTTCATCCCACCGCGTGTGGAACTCATCCGTCGCGAGGGCAGTGCATGTATTGACATGGCCGAAGCTCGCGGAAAAGGGGAGCTCTTTGCGCAGGATGTTGATGCTGCGCTCGAGCGGATTATCAACTCGATGACGTCGGCTCTTCAAGCGCCGTGTGTGCAGCGTGCGGCAGCAGAAGGGAAACGCGTAACTGTTACCGTGACGGGGTGGACTGACCCGCGTCCGCTCGATCCCTCCTGCCTATATACCGGACCGACGATTCCGACTCACTACGGCATTGTACGGCTCGATACTCGCGATAGCCCCTACATCAGCGGTGATTCGCTTGTTGGCGGTGGGCGTATTGCGTTCATCCGCTCCAAAGCAGGCGGCAACTACCTGCTCTCGCAGCTCCGGGCATATTACGCCGCAATACTGCTCGACCGATTGTGGGATGAGTTCGTCCCGGTGTACGCATCGCTCAAAGCCCGCGGTCAAATCGAGGTTGTTGCCGTCGGGAAAGCCGTATCCCAGGAGAACCGCGACTTTAGCGAACGCCGCTCCATCGAAGTGCGAGTCGAAGTTCCTATGCCGGAACAGCGCGTCATTGCTGGTGCGATCCCGGTGCCAGGCTCGACCGTTGTGCTCTGCCAGCCACAGTGTGCAGAACACTGAACGTGGCATATTTTTGCCCAAGCCAAGAACGATTGTCTAACATTCGAAGATAGCCTGCGATGTACCGCACTCTTGCGCTTGGGTTGATGATCGCTGCAGTTGCACTGGCCCAGGGGTACCGCACAGGCGAGCTGGTCGAAGACTTCTCGCTGCGCTCAACGAGCGGGAAGACTGTTTCGCTTGCCTCGCTGGGCGATGTGCGTGGAGCGATCGTTGTCTTCACGTGCAACCACTGCCCCTACGCGAAAAAGTACGAAGACCGCATCATCGCGCTCCACGATGACTATGCCCCCGAAGGCTATCCAGTTGTTGCTATCAATCCGAACGATCCGAGCCAGGTCCCCGAGGATTCGTTCGAGAACATGATCAAGCGCGCCAAGGAGAAGAACTACCCCTTCGAGTACCTCTTCGATGAAACGCAAGAGGTCGCCCGCCGCTTCGGTGCAACGCGCACGCCGCATGTGTTCCTCCTCCAGCGGGAGAGCGATGGGAAATTCCGTGTTGCGTACATTGGCGCTATTGATGATAGCCCGGACGATCCGAAAGCGGTCGAGCAGGAGTATGTGCGTAATGCCATCAGTGCACTGCAAACTGGATCGAAAGTAGATCCAAGTTTCACCAAAGCGGTCGGCTGTACGATCAAGTGGCGGAAGAAATAACGGGCTCGTGTACGAGTTCGACAAACGTGCAAGGTTCGACACTCCAAGTTGGAGAGCAGCGTCCAAGTGCACAGCGGGGCGAGTATCGCTCGCCCCGCTTGCGTTATTCCTCGAACGGCTCCCCCAGCCGCAAACGCACTCCTGCATATACTGTGCGTTGATCGAGCGGCCCCCACACCAGCGATGCATCGAAATAGGGTGAGGCGGGGCTATCGGCTGCCAGCACCGCGAGGGGCTGCAGGACGTTGCCAAGGTTTTCGGCGCCGATGTAGAACTCCCACGGACTTGATTGGGGACGGTAATTGATCTGCATTGATGCACGAACGTAGGCCGGAAAGCGTTCACCCAACTGGTATTGGGGTGGATTTTCTGCCGTCGTGGGAATACGGCCGCTACTGTACCACACCACAAGCGGATTGATTTCCCAGACGTTGTCGCTGGTACGGTAGCTCGCCGATAGCAGCACACGGTGAGGCGACATCAGCGGTTGCAGTCGTAGTGCACCGCCAGTGAGTGCATACGTGTCAATGAGGCGATAGGCAACCGTCAGATCAAGCCGAGGAAGAAGTGTCGTCGCAAGCTGGACGAGCGCGCTATTTGCGTATCCACGGTCTGCGAAGACAATCGCCACTTGCCGCGCTGAACGATCGAAGTCGGTGACAAGCTGTCGCCAAAAGCGCGTGTGGTAAAACTCGCCATCAATCGTGATACTGCGCTCGCCGATGGGAACAATCGCTGTGATGCCGCCACCGACGTTGAACGCACGCTCCGGCAGGATTGCCGAGTCGAGTATCACCTGCCGGTTGTTCAGGAAGGCAGCGGCGTTATCAGCGATCATGAAGGGAACGCGCATCCCGGTCCCGGCAGACATGCGCAGCGTGATAAGCTCCGTCGGTGCGTACTTGATGTGCATGCGTGGCGTGAGCTGGGAACCGAAGAGGTTGTGCCAGTCGTGACGGATGCCGAGCGTTGCCACCAGCGCTGACGAGGGCGACCACGTTGCTTCCGCGAAGATGCCAGGGACGCGTTCGGTACGCTGGCGTGCAAGAGAGTCGAGCTTCTCCTGCGGAGCGTCGTAGAGCATCGAGATGCCGTAGATGACCTTGAGCGCATCACTTGGTTCAACGACAGCGATCAGCTTGCCAAGCGCGAATGACTCGTGCGCACTGATGCTGCGTGTGCTGGCTGTAGTCGTAAGGCGCTGCGCGGAGAATGCAAGCTGGATCCCAATCTGGGATGCGATCGGCGATTCCAACTTGTTGAAGGCAAGCTTTGCATAGCTGTCAAGCCGCTCGGTCGTTGTTTCGATGCGGTAGCCCTGCACGCCATCGCTCCACACACCCATTGTCCCGCTGCGGTAGTTGCCCCAAGTTGGACGCACGACCAATTGCATTTCACGGTCGCCTTCGTGCCAGAGCAGACGGGCAACACCGTTGATGTTGCCAAAACGCGGCATGTCCATGAAGCCATCCCGATTGGCATCGAGATCACGCTGGAACATGCGACCGTGGAGCATGACCATCGTCATCAGTTCGGGGTTGAGTTGCTGGGCCGAGGTCAGGTTCAGCTCAGCCCGTCCCAACTGATTCGCAAAGGCATTGGCAAAGAAGGGCACGTCGCGGTTAGGCTTTTTGAATTCCGCGTTGATTTGCCCGGTGATGCCGTCGTAGCCGCTCAGGACCGAAGCAGCGCCTTTAGAGATGCTGATGCGGTCGAGAAACGGACCGGGAACGTCATCGAGGGCGAACGCACTCGTCACACCGCGCAACAACGGAATCGCCTCGATGAGTCCCGTGATATAAATCCCGCGCAAGCCGAGCAAGCGAATGGTTTTGGCACCCAAGAGTGCGTCGGAGTACTGCACCTCTGCCGAGGAACTGCGTTCGAACGATTCAGCAAGCGTGCAACACGCTGATTGCTCGAGCTGACGCCGAGTGACAAGTTCGGTCCGGATCGGCTCTGCAGTCGCGATGGAGCTTGCTTCGCCTTCGACCTGCACTGGACGGGCGACAAAGTCTGCTTCAAGGACGTGGTCAAGATGGTGCAGCGTGCGGGCAACGGCGACTGTATCGCTCCGATAGCCGACGGCATGCACGATGAGTGTATCAATCTGGCGGTTCTCCGGTGGTCGCTCGATCGTAAAGCTCCCGTCGCTGCGGGTGAGCGCACCACGCTGGGTACCCTTCCATTGCAGTCGCGCACCAGCAACTGGAGTGAGCGACCCATCGGCACCGCGTCCACGGATCGTGCCAACCAGTGGCTGGCTAAATGCTGCAAAGGAAGCAAGGCAGAGTAAACACAATGAAAGCGTTCTCATTGGAACTGTCCACTGCAAATGTTGAACAAACATTCGAGAGAAAGAAGGTATCGGCGGTGGAGCTGGCTCCACGGTGTACGTGTCCCCCAGCTCCGAGCAGTGGACTATAGGCGAAAACGCTGCAAGAGAGGGAGTGTCGCGTGGAATTGTATCCCCTCAGCCAACAGTGAGGTCTGGTCGAGCAAGAGCGTGACCGCCATCGAAAGTGGCGGTACTGCTGGTAGGAGCACAGCGGGTGAAAGATTGAGCACCGCTGGACACTCACCAGCACGCAACGAGCTGATCGGCAGGAGAAGATATGCCGTTGCTGTCTGGCAGCATTCATCACGTTGGTCGAGTGTGCAACTGGACGTGCTGCTGCCTTCATCGCAGCAACTCGGCTGCGCTGCCGCAAAAACGGCGAGCGATTCGACCGCCCCGCAGCACCAGTGGAGGCTAACGGCAATGCCCTCGCTGACCAAGAGCATCACCGCAAGCAACAAACCGCTGAGAGTTGGTCGAATCGCTCGCATCTGGCTTAGTGATCATCGTGGGAACTACCGTCGCGATAGCGGCAGCACTTGGGAAGCTTCGCGTATGCTTCATCGCTGGCTTTGACGTCGTCGCTATCGTAGCCCTGCTCGGCGATGATTTCCTTGATTCGTCGCTCGGTGAGTACGGCAGGGTCGTAGGTGATCGTAAACTGCTTTGTCTTTTTGTTCCAGGTTGCGTTCTCGACCCCTTGCATTTCCTTGAAGGGGCGCTCGATGTTCTTCTTGCACTTGCCGCAGTTCCCGTATACGGTGAATGTAGTGGTAACCATCGTGGGCTGCTTTTTTGCAGTCTCCTGGGCTACACCTGCGTAACTCAGCAGCGTAGCGACTGCTACAAGAAGGACGATAGGCATCGCAAGTGGATGAAGTGGTTCAACATGCAGCGCAAAAATGCGAGGAAAGATCTCTTTGCCCTGTACAGGTAACCAGCAGCGATGTACAACATTTTGCCGGGTGCGCAGGGAAACGAGTTCGTTTGTTATGCAATCGTGCGCTGGTAGATTCGGTAGGTTTTGTAGCGCACACCGTGCATCGTGTTCGTGAGCGCGTGGTTCATCGGGTCATTCGTCTCGAGAATCCAGGATGCCTCACCCCACAGCACACCCCGCGCTTTCGCACGTTCGCCAATTTCAGCGTAGAGCACAGCATCAATTCCAGTGCGGCGAAATTCGGGCAGCAAGCCGAGCACGATGATTCGCACCATCGTGATCTGTTTCTGTTTCGTCATGAGGTGCCAAAGGCCCGGCAGCAAGCGGCCGCTTCGGTTGTGGATCAGGCACTGGTTGATGTCCGGCAGCGCCAGTGCAAAACCGACGGGACGATCGCTAACTTCAGCAATGAGAACAAGGTTTGGGTCGGCGATTTGTTTGAGGTCGGCTGCGAGATAGTCGAACTCTGCGTCGGTCATTTTCACAAAGCCCCAGTTCTTTTCCCATGTAGTGTTGTACAAGTCCCGAAGGATCTCGACGTCCCGTCGGAACTGAGCGCGATCGCGGAAGTCCATCGCACGAATCTGAACACCGGTGCGTTGGCGCACGATACCGAGCAAGCGATCGAGCTTTTCCGAACGGTAGCTCTCCTGATCGAGCAGGTAGGCGTAGAGGTCCATCGCTTTCTGCAGCCCCCACCCTTCGAGCAGCGCAGGGTAGTACGGTGGATTGTACGTCATCAAGACGACCGGCGGACGGTCGAATCCCTCAATGAGTAAGCCACACTCATCGTTCATCGAGGGGTTGACAGGGCCGCGGATGTGCGTCATCCCATGGAGCTGGAGCCACTCAGCAGCAGCATCAAGAAGTGCGCTTGTGACTTCCTGGGAGTGGATGCTCTCGTAGAAGCCGAAAAAGCCAACCCGGTCGTTATGAGTGTGGTTGTGGTTGTCGTTGATAATTGCTGCGATGCGGCCGAGCGGTCCGCTGCGATCCTCAGCCAGAAAGAGTGCGAGCTTGCTATGCTCGTAGAACGGGTTGCGGCGGACGTCGAGCAGCTTCATCCGATCGAAGATGAGCGGCGGTACCCAGTGGGGATCGCCCTGGTAGAAACGCCACTGCGATTTGACGAAGCGGAGCCGATCGCGGCGACTGCGCTCGTCGAGCCGAATAAGCTTCATCGTGCCCTCATATGAAGTGGAACATGCCCTATGGCACCCGCCAGCCCAGGCGAAACTCCCACTGCTTCTGCTGCCGGGAGAGACTTTGCCCAGGGTTTGCAGTTGCTTGAAACTGTGCGACAAGATTCCGAAGCCATTCGATGCCGAGTGCATTGCCGATCGAAAGATCGAGCATAATCTGGCTATTCTGCGCTAAGTCTGCCACCGAGCCACCGACAGTGACATTCGCACCGAAGAGTTGCCCGGTCAGCATAATCCGCGCTTGCGACAGGCTTGTGACATCGCTCGATCCGAAGTCAACGTTGACGTTCTTGATGACACCGCCCTGCAGCGCGTTCGTCAGGAACGCAGAGACAGCAGCAGAGCGTGCCGCGTTGACGCTTTGGTCGAGAGCAGAGGTTGCAACGCTTCCATTCGCACCGCCGGTGAGCTCCTCCTGCGTGCGACCGAACAGAAGCAGCAAGAGCGCATTGGTCATAATGCGGCTGGAGTCACCACGCATCCCAGGAGCGATTTCGCCGTTGAGTTCATAGGTCATCCGCACCCGCGGCTGGCGCTTTGTGCCGGTGATGTAGAGCAGCACTCGGTAGCGCTCGCGTCGGTTGTCGCTCCCGATGATACGCTCGCCGTCATAGACCGCTTGCAAATCCACCTCCGGGTTATCGAGCGCGCCAGTGGTGAACCGCAGTTTCCCACTTGCAGTGAACGTGCTGTAGAACTTGTACGTCGAACTGGGGTCCACGATGAGAGTACCACGCAGCTCTGTCCGTCTGGTGCCATCTCGAATAAAGCGCAAGTACTCAGTGCGGTTTTCCTGTTCGACGAAGGCAACCAGTTGCTCGACACCCGAAAAGTCCATCTTGACGCGGATCTGCCGGCGGAGCTTGGCGTCCACACTCGTGTAGAGCCGCTCGGTAAAGCCCGGCGCGATGCTCAGCCGCTCAGCAGAACGTGCACGCGCTTGCCGCGGGGGTATGTCGCCAATGCTTGTGTCTGCGTGCGGTGTGATCATGACTGCATCGGTTACAAGGTAGCCTTCGCCTGTTTTCTGGTACCGGAAGGACGAAGTCTGCGCAGTAACAGCTGTGGTTGGTGGGAAGGTAACGTCCGCATCTTCGATGCTCAAGAATCCACCAAGCCGTGGCTCGTCAATGGTGCCGTAGAAGCGTAGCTCGCGCTGGCGACGGTCATCGTCGGTAGAGATGACCACTCGCCCGTACATCGTCGAGTTGACCGCTGCTGTCGCCGAACTCATTACCAGGAAACCGCGATCGCCAGGAATGCGGATGCGGATCTCGAGCGAGTCGGGCTGGAAGCCGCGAAACGTTATGCGCCCGTATGCAAGGGCAGTGCCGCCGATCAAATCGGCAGGGTCATTCCTGAGCACGAGCGTATCGAGCTCGAGCACGTTGTTGTGGAGCGAAAGTACTCCGCTGCTGCGGTAGCGGATGTTCGTTGCCGGTACGAGAAACTCTGCGTCCGCGTAGCGTGCAGTGCCCGAAAATTCGATGTTCCCCGGCAGCGATCCTTCGATGCGGACAAAGGCTTCTGCCGATCCGCGAAGCTGAGAAATTGCTGGTAGGAACGGCTCAACAATTGTCAGCGGGAGTTGGCTTGCTTGCAGAAACACCGCCAATCGCTCATGCTCGCGTATCGCTGTGCGGAAGGGAAGGAGGGAAAAATCGAGCGGCACCTGTTGCAATCGAACGTCGAGCGCTGTGCGTTGCTCTCCATTTGCACCGCTGAGGAGCAAGCTTGTGCTCCCGCGAAGGAAGGCGCCATCGTAGTCGAGCGTTATCTCTTGCTGGCCAAGCTGAGTCTGCTCGTAGAGAAGTTCACCGAAAGTCGCGCTGATGAGCACACGGGGCCGCTCCCAACTTCCGTCGGCATAGATGACGAGCGAATCGAGCTGCCCGTCGAGCTGCCCGATAAGCTCAAGGCCGCCGAGCGCAGGGATTGCTGCGAGCGTGCCGAGATCAAATGTTCGGAGTGCCAGGCGGCAGCGGGGTCCCTCGGCCGTAACGTTCCCTTCAAGATTGAGCGTGGCCGTGCTCTGCTCCTGGCGGAGGAGCGCGTCAACGCTAAGTGTGCCGGCGTCCATCGTTGCCACCAATGGCGTAGCCACACTCCAGGTGAAGCTTGGCGAAAGACCGATGAGCGCTCGATTGACGCGGACGGTGTAGCCGCCCATCGGCTCTGGCTCGATGAGTGCGGAGACTTGGATCGGGAGCGTGTTCTCGATCCACGCGGTGTCGCTTGTGATTGCCAGCTGCGAGCCATCCCACCGCCAGTCAATCGCGGGCCGAATGATGCGGAGGTTCCCGATACGCAAGACCGAATCAACCGCAACGCGGAGCTGGGCTGCCTCCACGCGTGGCGAACGGTCCAGTTCTGCAAATGCAGCATGGAGCGATGCCTCCAGCGGCATAGAAGCAAGATAAAAGCCGTTCGGCTCAGCGACGATCAACCGGCGGAGCGAAAGCGTATCGAGTGCAACACGGCTGCGCGAGCCAGAGGCGGAGATGCTTCCAGCAAGAACGCCCTCAGCTTCGATGACAAGCGGTGCAAACAGCGGTGCGAGCAATGCAAGGCTCTGTACGTGGAGCGAGAACGTAGCCTCCACTGTGTCGGCAGATTCGATTGCCGGCAGCGATGCTGTTGGCCTCCCTGTGGCGTAGCCGAGCATCCATCGAATGAGCGTGTCGGTGAGCGTGATGTGGGAGCGTACCGTACGGCCAAGTGCGGCAAGGCCGTAACGGCCAACGATGCTTGCTGTAATCTGCGGTGAACGAATCGTCGCAATGCGGCGTCCGGCTTGGTCGAAATCGAGCGTTGCGACAAGCTGGAACGGAAAGAGCGCTCGGTCTTGCAAGACAAGCTCAGTGACGTCAGCATCGAGTGCGAGGCGGAGACTATCGAGTGACGAGCCGCTGCTGCGGAGCGCGACAGTCGCAGAAAACACCTCAGGTGCAAGGCTGCTGTTGAGCAATCGCCGAAGTGGCATATGTTCGCTTCCAAGCCAAAGCTCGACATCGTTCGTACCGGTAAGCGCGACGGTGCCGTGGCCGTACACACGCGGCTGATCTTCCCCTCCGTAGCGGGGAAAGATTGCGTCGAGCGAGTCGAGCGACAATCTGCCGCCGTCGAGTTGGGCACGGACGGAGGCATGCGTCAGCCGTTGCTCTGCAATGCTGCTGGTGTCGAGCGATAGCTCCAGTTGGCCGTGCGCTGTCGCAAGCTCGGTGCCTTCGCCTCGGAGCGCAAGCGAGCCTGCTAGTGCTGATGTCGGAAGCGAGGGATCGAGCCGTGCAAGGTCAATCTGACTGAATGTGCCAACTACGGTGTAGCCGATGGGATTGCCGATGCGTAGCACTGCGCGAAGGTCTGCGGTCCCTGCGCTGGTTGTCGCGCGAACATCTGCCCAGAGAGAATCGCCAGCGCCGTGAGCGCGCAGCGCAGCGATGCGACAACCGTCGAGTGCCACGATAGGCGGTAAATCCAGCCAACCGAGTAACTGCCGCACGTCGCTCCACCACACCACGGATGGACTAAGTTCAGCATTCCATCGCAGCGGTGCGTTGCTGCGGAAATTATGGAAACTCAACTGCCCCCGAAGATCCGTCCGTCCTGTTGCAGCATGCGCAAGGGCAACGCGCATGCTGTCGAGCGAACCCTCGACAGTCGCATCGAGTTCGAGTGAGCTACCGAGCGCAAGTTCGGGCGGCAGCAGATGGTAGGCATCGTTCGGATGGAGGGGAGTGAGAGCGAGCCGTGCACGGTAGGGAAGCGTTGTGTCGCCGATGCCGAGCGTGGCTTTGGCGATCGTGATGTTCGATGCAGGGAGTGCGATCGAAAGCGAGGTGACCGCCAGCGATGCAGTATCAACAGCAACGATGCCGGATGCATGGCGAATACCCCAGCTGCTGATGCTATCGCGGAAGCTGAGTTCATCGAGTGCAAGCGTGTACTGGCGTTGGCGAAGTTGAGCAAGGACTGTCGCGCGCACTCGGACATCGGTCAACATTGCATGGAATGGATCGAACCGCGCAGGGAGCTGGGGTCGTGGGATCGTATCCAGTACGTCATCGCTAGAAATCGTTCCGCTGCGGATTTCGAAGGAGCGGACGTAAACCAGGAGCGGTGGCGGCTCTCCCGATGGGGATGATGAAGGGCGGAGGAGATGTTCGACATTCCACGTTCCATCGGCCAGACGCCGCAGATGCATGCGCGGCGATTCGATACAGAGCACTTCGATGGCAACGGTGCGGAAGATGAGCGCCTCGGGGATGTACCGAAGCTCGATGTGCGGTGAGGCAAGGAGGGTATCTCCTTCGGCGACGAGTGCGACAGAATCCAGCTCGACGCCTTCGAAGATGTGCACGCGAATGCTCCCGATCGAAAGCTCGGCGTTGAGCTGATCACGAAGCGCTGCTTGAAGCGCTTTTGCAAGCCAGCGGTTAAACGTTTCTGTCTGTGCCAGCCCATAGAGCGCAATCCCAAGGAGCACGACCAGCGAACCACTTGCCGCTACAGTGAGCGCAAGGGCACGCACCAGACGCCGCATGCGTGAACCACCGCCTGCAAATTGCGCGCGAAGCCGACCGTGGAGTAAACGCCGTTTCATCGAAGGCATAGACGTTGCAAGTTACTATTCCGCGTCGAATGCTCCCGTATCTTTGTGCGGAACAGACCTACGACAGCCCTCTATGTCGCAACAGTACCTGATCACAGCAGCATTACCCTACGCAAATGGCTACATCCACCTTGGTCACATCGCTGGTGCGTACTTGCCCGCAGATCTCTATGCACGCTACCTTCGGCTTGCTGGCGAGCAGGTCCTCTTCGTCTGCGGTTCCGACGAGCACGGCGTGGCGATTACGATCCGAGCTGAGCAAGAAGGCAAAACTCCACAAGAGATCGTGGACCATTACCACGCTGCCAACAAGGAATCTTTCGATCAGTTCAGGATTAGTTTCGACGTTTACGGCCGTACCTCCAGTCCACTGCATCACCGCCTGGCGCAGGAATGGTTTCTGGATTTTTACCATCGCGGACTGCTCGAAGAACGGCAGCAGCTGCAGTTCTACGATGAGGAAGCGGGGATGTTTTTGCCCGATCGTTACGTCGAGGGAACCTGCCCCAACTGCGGCTACGAGCGCGCACGCGGCGATCAGTGCGAACAGTGCGGCGCCTACTACGATCAGCTCGCCTTGAAAAACCCGCGCTCGCTGTTGAGCGGACAGCCCCCCGCGGTGCGACCGACGACGCATTGGTACTTTCGGCTCAGTCAGTTCCAGCAGGCGCTCGAAGACTACATCGCTTCGCACCAGCGGGAGTGGAAGGAAAACGTCCTCCAGCAAGCGCGAGCATGGCTCAAGCAAGGCTTGGAGGATCGTGCAATCACACGCGACTTGCGATGGGGTGTGCCTGTGCCGCTGCCGAATGCAGAGGGGAAGGTCCTCTACGTGTGGTTCGAGGCGCTCCTTGGCTACATCAGTGCAACTCAGCAATGGGCACGCGACCACGGCGATCCCGAACGTTGGCAGCAGTGGTGGTTGCACTCGAGCGACCGCCAGACGTACTACGCTGCGTTCATTGGGAAGGATAACATCGTCTTCCACACGCTGATGTTCCCTGCGATGCTCATGGCGCGGGGCGGGTACATTCTCCCATCGAACGTGCCGGCACATGAGTTCCTCAATCTCGAGGGGCAGAAATTCTCCAAGTCGCGCAACTGGAGCATTGACCTTCGCGATGCACTGACGGACTTTCCGCATCCGCACCATCGCGATGCGCTGCGCTACACGTTGGCGATGAATTTTCCCGAAACGCGCGACGCCGATTTTAGCTGGAGCGACTTCCAAGCCCGCACCAACAACGAACTGGCAGCAATCGTGGGCAATTACGCCAATCGAGTGCTTGCGTTCATTGCGCGGCATTTCGAGGGGAGGGTGCCGATGCTCTCCGAACAGGATCGAGAATTCCCCGCCAGGTGGCGCGCTGCTGTTGCGAAATCCTCCGGCGGGAGCATTGCGCTCGATGCAGAGCATTTCTCTGCGGAAGAACGCGCGATGATTGCTGCCCTTGCCAGTGGCGCTGAAGCTATTGCGACGGCATATCGCTCATTCCGCTTTCGGGATGCGACGAGTGAAACGATGAACCTTGCGCGCGCGGCGAACAAGTTTTTCAACGATGCTGCTCCCTGGAAATCACTCACGGAACATCCTGCGCAGTGTGCGCGAACGCTCTACACCTGCGTGCAAGTGCTTCGGAGTATCGCAATCGCGCTGGCGCCAATTGCACCTAACCTGTCGCGGAGCATCCAGCAGCTCTGCGGTATTGCGCAGCCGGCGACGGGCGAATCCTCCGGAGCGACTGCAGGTCCGAACCTCTGGGCGACAATTCCGCAACCGCTCGTCGAGCAGGGAACACCACTTGGCCAGCCGCAGCGCCTTATTGAACCGATCAGCGATGAGTGCATCGTAATGCAACGCGCCAAACTTGGCGCGCTGGCGCCCCAGCCGACGCCCCAGCCGGCGCCAGAGCGCGAGCGCATCAGCATCGAAGATTTCGGGCGGATCGAACTTCGCACCGGACGGATCGTTTCCGCCGAGCGGGTGCCGAAATCGAACAAGCTCATCAAGCTGATCGTCAATCTCGGCAGCCAAGAGCGGCAGATCGTGGCAGGTATCGGCAAGCACTACTCGCCCGATGAACTGATCGGCCTCGATGTTGTCGTCGTTGCCAATCTTGCGCCAGCACGGCTTATGGGAGTCGAGTCGAATGGCATGCTGCTGGCTGCGAGCAACGGCGAGCAGTTAGTGATTGTTTCGCCGCGTGGGGAGATTCCACCTGGCTCGGTGGTGCGGTAGTAAATTCGCCGTCGGTTCTCTTTCCAACCTTGCCAATGCTGCGGTACGTGCTCGGGCGGCTCGGCTATACCGTTCTCATGCTGCTCGGTGTTGTGACGGTCTCGTTCTTCCTCGTGCGAGCAATTCCTGGCGATCCGGCACGGGTCATGCTTGGTCAGCGTGCTGACGAGGCGACGCTCCAAGCGCTGCGCGAGCAGTACGGATTCAACAGGCCACTCTACGTGCAGTACTGGCGGTACCTGGAACGCCTTGCAGTCGGTGACCTTGGGCGCTCGATCGCGTCGAATCGTCCAGTGCTTGAAATCGTGCTCGATCGCCTTCCAGCGACCGCACTGCTGGCAACAGTTGCCATGGTGATCGCCACAGTGCTGGGGATTGCGCTCGGTGTGCTTTCCGCAGTGCGCGCCAATACATGGCTCGACACAGCGACGATGGCACTGGCGCAGTTCGGGATTTCGCTGCCCTCGATCGTGATGGCGATTTTCTTGATGGTGCTCTTCGGGCAAGTGTTGCCGTGGTTCCCGATTGCGGGGTACGTTGATCGTGGCATCGAATACTTGGTCTTGCCGGCAGTGACGCTAGGTATCCGTCCGCTGGCGATCATCGCACGGGTAACGCGCGCGAGCATGCTCGAAGTGCTCGGGCAAGATTACATCCGCACTGCGCGAGCGAAAGGCTTACCGAGCCGCCGTGTCATTGCTGTTCATGCACTGCGCAATGCCCTCAATCCCGTCGTGACCACGGTCGGGACATGGTTCGCAGGGTTGCTTGCAGGAGCGTACTTTGTCGAATACATCTTCAACTGGCCGGGCATTGGCAGCGCAGCATTCGATGCAATAACCAAGCTCGATTATCCGGTTATCCAGGGAACTGTGCTTTTTACCGCAGCAGTTTTTGTCGTTGTGAACTTCTTGTCCGATGTGCTCTACGCGATGCTCGATCCGCGAGTTGAACTTTCATCCCAGCGTGTACAAGCATGATCGCAGAGGCTGCGATAGCGGTCATTCTCTTTGCCAGTGGGTGTGCGCGCTCCGACAGTGAACATTTCCACAACATAGGTAGCTCAACAATGGCAAACGATAGCTTCGAGGTTGCAACATTCGGTGCTGGATGCTTTTGGTGTACGGAGGCGATCTTTTCGCGGCTCGATGGGGTGATTTCCGTTGTACCAGGGTACAGCGGCGGACATGTCCCCAACCCCACCTACGAACAGGTGTGCACTGGGAGAACTGGGCATGCTGAGGTCTGCCAGATCACGTTCGATCCCAAACGCATTTCGTATGACGAGTTGCTCGAGGTCTTTTGGAAAACGCACGATCCCACCACGCCGAATCGCCAAGGCAATGACGTTGGAACGCAGTATCGCTCGGTGATTTTCTACCATTCCGATGCCCAACGGCAGCGCGCAGAGCACTACAAGCGCCTGCTAACTGAAAGTGGGGCGTTCGACGCACCGATCGTGACAGAAATTGTTCCGTTCGAGCAGTTCTGGCCTGCTGAAGAGTACCACCGCAATTACTTCGAGCGCAATCCCGAGAAAGCCTATTGTGCGTTGGTTATCCGTCCGAAAGTGGAAAAGTTCGAGAAGGTCTTCCGTTCGAAGCTCCGCCAGGCGCAATGAACCAAAAGCCCCAGCGAAAGAAGCAGTTCGTACGCACGCCTGCTTATCCGGGCGGGTCGAAAGCCCTCAAAGAATTCATCCAGCGGAACCTGCGCTACCCCACCGAAGCGCTCGTCAAGCGTATCGAGGGAGATGTTCACGTTGCATTCGAGGTGGACGAGGAAGGGTACGTTCAGCGTCCACGCGTCCTTCGCGGCATCGGCTATGGCTGCGATGAAGAGGCAGTGCGTGTGGTATCGCTGCTGCGGTATCGTCCGGTGCGGAATCGAGGTGTGAAGGTAACAGCGCACATGGATGTGGTCATTCACTTTCGCTTGCCGTCAGCGCAGCCGCTCGAGATTGTTTACCACTACCGTCCAGCGAGCGACTCATAGCAAGCGCGATGCACGCAACCGAGATGATGTCTTGCACCGAACACCCGCGGGAGAGGTCGCAGTAGGGCTTTGCTAATCCCTGGACGATTGGACCGAGTGCGATCGCGCCAGCGAGACGTTCGGTGAGCTTGTAGGCGATATTTCCGGCGTCGAGATTGGGGAAGATGAGCACAGTTGCACTGCCGGCGACCGTGGAGCCGGGAGCCTTGCGCGCTGCGACGTCGGGGACGAGCGCAGCATCTGCTTGGAGTTCGCCATCGCAGAGGATGTCCGGGCGCAGCGATTGGGCGATCTGCACCGCACGCTGAACCTTTTCGACTGCTGGATGCGAAGCGCTCCCTTTCGTCGAAAACGAGAGGAATGCCACACGCGGTTCCTCGCGCAGAATCCGGCGGTAGTTGTCGGCCGTGGCGATAGCGATCTCGGCAAGCTGCTCGGAGGTTGGATCGGGGACAACGCCGCAGTCAGCGTAGAAGAGCACTCGTTGGCTGAGGACCATCACGAAGTAGCTGCTCATCGTTCGGCTGCCTGGTGCAAGTCCAACGGTCGAGAGTGCAGCACGAAGGACATCGCTGGTGGTCGAGAGCGAACCTGCAACAACGGCGCGAACGTCGCCTCGGTCGAGCAAGAGTCCGGCTGCAGTGAGCCGATCAAGGACACGTTGCTGTGCTTGCTCGCGTTGGATCGGTTTGCTGCGCTGTTTGCTGGCAAATTCGTCGGCCAAGGTATCCCGGTGCGCAGCTGGGTCGAAGAGCGCAACGTTCGTTGGCAGGGGAATTCCTGCAGCGTCTGCGACTTGGCGGATCTGGACAGGATCGCCGACTAGCACTGGCTGAGCAATGCCTCGGCTGGCGAGAGTGCACGCAGCCAGAAGCGTTCGCTCGTCGGTAGCATCCGGGAAGGCAATGCTTCCGCCGATTGCAGTAGCGTGCTCCTCGAGTTGCTGGAGAAATTTCTGCTGGAACTCTGTCATCGCACTGGCCAGTTTTCCTGGTGCAAATTTCCGTAAAAGTACCGATTGGACGTGGCTCTCCATCGGTGTAGTTTAGCGCCAGGTGAGGGTACCAAAGTATCAAGGGGGCTTTCTACTCCGGGATAGGTGGGGGCGCGCCGGGTGTTACAGCTCGTCGCGTCCCTTCCATTTTTGAAGCTGATCGACGATGCGTATTTTCCCGCCGAGAGAATTGATGTGGTGTGATGCTATGCATGCTCATGCTGCGCAGGCAGGTCGAACCACCGCGCTCCAAGCAACAGTTTTTCTCGCATTGATGCTTGCGGGCGGAGTACTTTTTTTCCATCTGCTCGCACTGCCGATGCTGGAGGCGATCTTTCGCGATTCACTCGGAGCACGCATCGAGCCAGTAAGCCGCTGGTATGAGTGGCGGCTGGTCGTGGATGCCAATGGTGGGGGTCCCTACGCGCGTGAGATAGATGCCAAAGAGTACCTGTTCAACCCCATGCTTGCACTGGCACCTATCACTCTTGCGATGGGATTTTTGGTGGCAAGCCTTGTGAGCGCGCTGCTGCCACCTCGAGTCGGACTGCTTCGGAAAAATCTCGAGCGGGAGATCTCCCAAGCGCTCGAGCGACTGGCTGTGCAAGTGTATGGAGTTGCCGTCGGGTCTGCGGAAACACTCACACTCGCAGAGCGAATCCGCAGCGCGTCGTTGGAAGAACTCGGCGCGCTTGCGACAGAGTACGGCACTTCGGCTGATGAACTGATCCTGCTTCAGCGGGCAGTGCAGTGGGCCTCGGGAGGAGTGCGACGATTGTTCTCCCTTCCGTCCGCGGTGCGACTCTACCTGCGCAATCACTTCACGGTCGAATATGAGCAGGCGGTGCTCGGGAGTATCTACGTCGGCGCGGCGGTGCTCATCATCATCATCGGGTTGCGGGGACTGCAGTTTATCCCAAAGGAGCGGCCCTCGCTTGTGCTCTTTGCGATTGCGTTGGAGTTTGTGCTCCTAATCGCGTATGCGGTGACGCTCATGTTCTCGCCCTCCCAAGAGCAGCCGGCCCGGCAGAGCGGCGGATTAGGCGAGCTGTTCAGTGCAGCGCCGACCGTGTCGAGTCCGATTGCATCAGTGCACTACGCGGAGAAGTTGCTCCGGATGTTCATTGCAATGCCGCCGCCTGCGCGGAGCGATGACGCTCCCAACCGCGAGCAATCGCACTGAAGACGGCAAAATGCACAATTGCTCGTTCGACGGACGCAACGGGAAATGGGAGCAGCCGGAGTAACCACTCGGCAAGTTCCGACCGAGCGATGCTCCGAAGGACGCGGTCGAACCATCGCTGCCCCAGCAGATACTTCAACCCAAAGATTCGGCGCTCCTCCGGATGCAGCGACAGCAGGAGTGGCAAATTGACCGCGCCGAACTCCTCCATTTGTGCCAAGGCTTGCGCGAGTGTCTTGTTCATCGTGCTGTAGCCGAGCGCATTGGCGTTGAAGATAACGGGCACGCTGAAGGTTTTCTCAAGCCGCAGGGCAAATTCGGTGTCCCCGCCACCGTAACCTCGCATGCGTTCATCTTGCCCACCAAGTGCCTGGAAGAACCGCGTCGGCAGCGCGAGGTTGCCCGTCGTTAGGTAGTAAGGCGGTATTTGCTGGCCGTGACAGTACTTGTTTTTGCCGCGGTGTTGGATGTACCGCGCCCAGACGTTTTCGGCGGTATCGAGGAAGCGAATATCCCCGACGGATGCACACTCGCGGTCGCAGAGCAGCCGGTAATGCTCGGCAAGCCATTCAGGCGCAGGAACTACGTCCGAATCGAGCATCGCAAGGAAGGGAGCTTCCAAATACGGGAGCGCCAAGTTCCGCGTCGCGTTCCGTCCGCGGTGCTCGTTGCCAGGATGGCTCACAATGTGGTGTGCAAACGGCAGCCGACGGCCAGCAAGGAGCTGCCGCACCGCGGCGCTTTCGCCATCAATGCAGATGAACACACGGAACGAGCCGAACGTTTGCTGTTCGAGAGCATCGAGGCAGCGTTGGAGCTCGCCAGCATTTTCGTACGTGGGGATGATGACATCGAACGTCCAGCTCATTGCGGTAGCTGGAGGCGGAGAATCTCAAATGCAACGTCCGGGAAAACGTATAGTCCACGCTTGCCGATAATCCACTCTGCTGCCATCACGGCACCGAGCGCGAAGCCACGTCGTGACTTTGCGCAGTGTGTGATCTCGATCGTGTCGGCTTCAGAGTCGGCGATGATTGTGTGGACTCCTGCAATGGTGCCGATACGAGCGGAGCTGAGCGTAATTGCGCTCCTTGGAATCGGGGGAATAGGCTCAGTATGGATCGGTGCATCGAACGGCAAGTGACGCTGTAGCGTCCGTGCGAGCATAAGTGCTGTTCCGCTGGGGTAGTCTTTTTTGCCGCGGTGATGGAGCTCATGAATGTGGAGCTGGTAGCCGAGTGTTGGTTCCAGCAGCTGTCCAAGCAACGCAGCAAGCCGGGAAACAATCGCAACTCCCACCGAAAAATTCGCGCCGATAACAATTCCGATACGCTCACCAGCTGCGGCAAGGTGCGGCGAAGATGTATCCCAGCCTGTTGTGCCGAGCACCAGCGGTATGCCCGCCTCTGCGCAGAGCGTCAAGTGGCCTTCGACGGCAGAAGCATTCGAAAAGTCGAGTGCAACGTCCGCCGAGCGGAGCTGATCGAGCGTGGCGGGATTGCTCCTGCTTGCTCGCACTGTGATGTGGTGGCCGCGCTCGAGCGCAATCTGTTCGATTGCGTTCCCCATCCGCCCGTAGCCGAGCAATGCCAAGCGAAGCGACGTCATGCCGAGGCTGTGAGCATATCCGACGAAACAAGCCGCCCTTCGTAGAGTGCGATCCGATGAGTGGCGGGAAAGTGTGCTGCAAAAAATGGGTCGTGCGTCGCGACGATAATCGTCGTGCCGCGTTCGTTTTCCTTCCGGAGTTCTTCTGCCACCATCGCCGTCGTATCAACATCGAGATTGCCCGTTGGTTCATCGGCAATGATGCATTCAGGTTTAGCTGCCAATGCGCGGGCAATCCCGACTAAATGGCGCTCACCCATCGAGCATTCGGCGGGGAATTTTTCGCGGATGTAACTGATGCCGAGTCGAACCAGGACGTCGAGCGTGCGGCTCCGTGCCTGGGGCGCTGGGACGTTCCGTAACAAGAGCGCAAGGAAGATGTTGTCGAAGACGCTTAGGTCATCGAGCAGCCGCACGTCTTGGAAGCAGATCCCCATTCGGCGGCGAAGCTGCTGGATGCGGCGCCGTCCGAGCGTTGTGGTGCGTTGGCCGCTGATGAACACAGCACCTTCCGAAGGGAAGATGTCGGCATACAGCAGGCGCAAGAGCGTTGTTTTCCCGGAACCGGTCGGCCCTGTGACCATGAGCATGCTACCTGTGGGAATCTGAACGCTGAGTGCACTCAGTGCAGGGATAGCGTCGAAGTGAATGCTGACATTTTGGAGTTCGAAATGCATGCCTGGACACACAGGAATCGTTCGCGGCAAAGTTACGGCAGATTACGCGCCGTGCGGTCCGGTGCGCGGCAGTGGGGCACGATCGCGGACGTAGTGATCGAGCCACCAACGGATGTCGTAGTCGCTTTCGCTCCGTCGGCCGGCCAGGATATGGTCGGCATTGTCGTAGAGGATGAGCTTGTAGGGGAAGTGCAAGCGCTGAAGTTCAAGCGCCAGATGGAGGCTCTGCTCGGGTTCGACACGGCGGTCACCGGTGCCGTGCAGAATCAGCAGCGGTGTTGTGCGAGGCAGTTCGTTGGCCCAGACGAGCACCGAGCGCTCGCGGAGTTGCTGCTCGATGTCGCGCGTCGGGTCGAGGAACCGACCGAACGTGCGCCGGATGGGCGACTGCGGCGAGCAGCGGTGGAGCATCGTTGGCGCACCAATCGTTACCGCTGCGCGAAATGCGGTCGTACGGCGCAGCATCATGAACGCCATCATCCCACCGCGACTTCCACCGACCAGACCGATACGGTCGGTGTCCACATAGCCGAGCTGTTCGATCAATGGAAGCAGGTTCATTGCGTCGCGGACATCGCCAGCTCCCCATTCCTCGGTGCCCTCGCTGCCGCCCTGTCCGCGGTAGTTGCTCGCGATGACGACGTATCCCCAGCTTGCGATCGTCCCGATGTACTGGAACGCACCTTCCGCTTGGAGCGCTGCACGCGGCCCAGCACCGCCGCGGTTGAAGATGACCGCTGGATACATCGCTGCTGCGGGAGGAGGAAGCGCCAAGAATCCGCCGATTCGCAGACCCTCGCTCCAGTATGTGATCGCGTACATTTGGACCTGTTCGAAGCGCGCAAATGCATCTGGACTCAGCCGGCGACGCATAATGTTGCGGGTTGTCGCCGGCATCGGGACTGGCTGGCTTTCGAGGAGAGTGCCGTTGCGCAGGCGATTCATTGCTTCGGCTGGCGGTAGCGCGTGCGATACTTTTCCGCAAGCCGTGATTGCTTGCTTTCGAGCGAGACAGGCCGCCCCTGGATAAATGCAAGCTCGACCCGACTTGTCATTGCATCGAGCACATCGCCGCTGGTGACGATGAGCGTTGCATCCTTGCCCACTTCGATCGAGCCGACGCGATCTGCAACTCCGAAGATCTCCGCTGGGGTCAGCGTGATTGCTCGGAGTGCAGCATCGTTGTGCAGCCCGAAGCCGACGGCAGTTCCTGCCTGAAACGGAAGGTTGCGTTGCTGCCAAAATCCTGCGTCGCTCAGGGCAAACGGAATGCCGGCACTATCGAGGATCGCTGGGAGGCGATAGGGTGTGTCGTAGCCTTCCTCATCGCGCATCGGCAGGGAGTGCACGCGACCGACGATCACGGGGAAGCCGCTCTGCTTGATTTCGTCCAGGCAGCGCCATGCATCCGAGCAGCCGACCAGAATGGCACGTATCCCGAAGTGCTTGGCAAATTCGATCGCACGGAGGATTTGTTTGTACTCCCAGCAGCGAATCATCACTGGCATTGTCCCATCGAAGACCGGGCGGAGCGCCTCGAAACGAATGTCACGCTTTGCATCGGCAAGTCCTGCTGCTGCAGCACGGGCGTACATCTGAGCAGCGCGGAAAAAGTCGTAGAGCGATTCGATCTGCCGCTCAGCATCACGACGCTGCTCCTGCGGGCTGCGCCGCACCCACGGCGCACGATACGTTGCCAGTGTGGGGAAGTTGACGACCACCGCAGCCCGAGGACGCAACGCAATGTCCTCCCGCGTCCAGCCGTCGAGCTGCATCACCGATGCGATGCCGCTGACAAGTCCACCTTCTGGAGCAACCACAGCGAGCAGTACACCGTTCGAGCGCACCGTTGGGATGACCTCGCTATCGGGATTGTACGCAACGTCGGCGCGGACGTTCGGGTTGAATGAGCCAACTTCTGCAGCATCGCGTGTTGCACGGACTGCTTCGATCTCGATGAGTCCAATGGTTGTGTGGGGTGCAAACAGTCCTGGGTAGATGTTCTTGCCCTGGCAGTCAATGCGAACTGCATCAGCCGGGATAGGCACATCGCTGCCGACGGCGACAATCTTGCCGCGATCGAAGAGCACTGTGCCGCGCTCGATGATTCCACTGGAGACGGTATACACTCGCCCACCAACGAGCGCGATTGGCTTCTGCTGTGGCTCGCCGGGCGTTTCCAGATGCATCGCAACGCTTGCTACCGTTACCAGGAGCAATCCGACAATCACGTTCTGCATGGCAGGAGTATCGTCAGTGTTCGTGGTTTCAAAGATACTTCGCAGCTGAAAAAGAAATGCCCCTCGACGTCACCACAACATCGAGGGGCACTCCCCGAGACTTTCACCACCACAACGAAAGGAGGCATCACGTACTCTCTCCCAGCGCGAAAATAATACGCCACTGCCGCCGATGCAAACACTTTTTGCATTTGGTGTTTGGAGGAAAATTTTTTCTGTGGAAGGCTTGGTATTGGCACAGTTTTGCATGGAAGATTGGCGCGTTGATCGCTCGCCAGCCGTATTAGGGCGCAGAATGTTCTTCGGACGCAGCATTACGTGCCTGTGGCGAAGCAGGTGCGGAAGGGTTGCCGAGCAACAACTGCCGGAGCGGCGGCATCTGGTGCCCAACGAGCACAAGGAGGATCAAACCGCAGGAAACGGCAGCATCCGCAATGTTGAAGACCCACCACCGCTGGAGAACAAGGCTGCCGAGATGGATGTCGGGAATGTCCACGTCGAGAAAGTCCACCACACGGCCGTAGAACAGAGGCGCCTCGCCATAGAGGACGCCGTAGAAGACGCGGTCAATCAAGTTGCCGATCGCGCCTGCCAGGATGAGTGCGATTGCCAGTTGAATCTGCCAGGCGACCTGCTGCTGGTGCATCCGACGCAGAAGCACCGCGAGCACGATTGCTGCGACGATAGAAAACAGGCTGAGTGCAATTTTCGCTGCGCCGAATTCGATGCCGAACGCCATGCCGGGATTTTCGACGAACGTAATGCGGACCGCTTCACCGATGAGCGGGAACGATTCCCCGATGCGCATGCCGGGATGTTCGATGCCCAAGAGCGAAAACCCCTTGACTGCAAGCTTTGTCGCTTGATCGAGGAGGACGATCCCAAGGACGACTGCAGCAGTCCACCAGCGTTTCATGGTCGGGCAAGCTCCTGTTTTCGCATGCGCTGTGCATGGACGTAGGCGGTGAACTCTGCAAGCTGCAGTGTGTTGAGCACATCCTGCGCACCGAGCCTGCCACGCCGAGCGACCGTGACGCCATCGGCCAGCTCGAGCATTCCTTCGGTGCTGTGGGCGTCCGGGTCAATGGCGATGCGAACGCCAAGCTCGCATGCGCGCTGGTGGTAACGCCAGTCGAGATCGAGCCGGTAGGGGTTGACGTTGAATTCGATCGCTGTCCCCGTTCGTGCTGCTTCCTGGAGCACGCGTTCGATGTTGAGCCGATAGCCATCGCGGCGGAGCAGCAACCGTCCAGTCGGATGGCCGAGGATTGTTGTGTATGGATTGCGCAGCGCACGGCAGATGCGCTCGGTCTGCTCCTGTTCGGGAAGATCGAAGTGCGAGTGGACGGACGCGACGACAAGATCGAACGATGCCAGGACATCGTCGGGGTAGTCGAGCGAGCCGTCCGGCAGAATATCGCTTTCGATGCCGTGCAGAATGCGGATGCCAAGTCCGCGCTGGTTGAGCGCCTCGATGGCAGCGCGTTGCTCGGCGACACGTTCGATGGTGAGACCGCCGGCGTACGCTGCGCTTTGGCTGTGGTCGCAGATGGCGATGTACTCGAATCCAAGCGCTGCTGCAGCTTGTGCCATCTCTTCGAGCGAATGCTTGCCATCGCTCCAGTTAGTGTGGACGTGTATCATGCCGCGCATTTGTTCCATCGTCACCAGCGGCGGGATGCTCTCACCGTGCCGCAGCCGTTCGGGGAGTGTCGCATCATCTCGGAGCTCCGGCGGAACGTAGGGCAAGCCAACGTGAGCAAAAACATCCGCTTCGCTCGCAAGCGGTGGAAGGCTGGTTCCGCCAGTTGCGGCGTGAATGAATGCCTGGCTGCCAGTTGCCGAAAACAGTGCAGTACCCGCTTCGTCTGGAGTGGCAAGGACGATCTCCACCACGATGTCGCGTTCGAGCGAGCGATATGATCGCGCGCCGCTCGGTACAAAATCTGCAGGCAGGGGAAGTTCTCCAGGCGAGTCCGCGATCGCAACGATTGCTAAGGAGCTGACGACTTCTGTGCCGCGCCGAAGCTCACCGGCGGGATAAACCTCCCGCGCTCCGTGATCGAGCAAGAACGAGCGAAGTTCATCGAACAGGCGCCAGCATTTGTGCCGTTGGAGGCGTCCGCGAGTCGAGCGCCAGAAGGCGATTGCTTCGAGGAGCGATGCTTGCGACTTTGCCGTGAAGCCCTTGCACCGTGCGATTCGGCCGTCGCGGCAGGCGCGTTCGAGGTCTTCGATGCTCGTGATGCCGCAATCTTGCCAGAGCTGTCGAGCTCGTTTTGCCCCGATACCACGAAGCTCGGTTAGTTGCACCACGCCAGCGGGGATCGTCCGCTCGAGCGTCTCCAGGTGGCTGATGGTGCCCGTTGCGGCAAGTTCGGCTAATACGCCCCGAATGCCTTCGCCAATGCCGGGCGCTTGTTGGATTGCCTCATGGGCCACGGCGTGCTCGAGGGCCATATCCAACGGCGCAAGAAGCTCTGCAGCACGACTGAACGCACGTGCTTTGAAGGGATTTTCGCCTGCCAGTTCTAACAGCAAGGCGTAGCGCTCGAGCAGGTGGGCAGCATCGCGACAGTGCATCGCTGGAGAGCGTGCTAATAGCCTAATTCGACGAGCTTTGCGATGTTCTTCGAAACGTCGGCTGCAGACTGCTCCAGGAGAGCGCGCTCGTGGTCGGTCAGCTCGATTTGGAGGATCTGTTCAATTCCGTTTGCGCCGAGCTTGACTGGTACGCCAATGCAAACATCGCGCAAGCCGTACTCGCCGTCGCAGAGCGCCGAGCAGGGGAGAATTCGCCGCTTGTTTTTGACGATACTTTCGACCATTTCGACTGTCGAGGCGGCAGGAGCGTAGTACGCCGAGCCGGTCTTGAGGTAGTTGACAATCTCGATGCCGCCATCTTTGGTGCGCTGGACGATTGCCTCGATGCGGTCGCTGGGAAGCAGCTGCGAAAGTGGAATCCCCGCAACTGTCGTATATCGCACCAGCGGCACCATCGAATCGCCATGCCCGCCCAGGAGCAATGCCTGAATGTCTTCGACCGAACAGCCAAGCTCCATTGCGATGAATGCCCGGTAGCGTGCAGTGTCGAGCACGCCCGCCATGCCGATGACGCGATGCCGCGGAAGCTTGGTAACGCGGAGCGTCAGATACGTCATTACATCGAGCGGATTGGAAACGATGATGAAGATCGCATTCGGCGAGTGCGCAACAGCTTCCTCTGCGCACGATGCGACGATTTTTGCGTTCGCTGCCAGGAGGTCGTCCCGGCTCATGCCAGGTTTCCGCGCCAAACCGGCGGTGATGATGACGATGTCCGAGCTGGCGGTCGGCTCGTAGGAATTGGTGCCGTGGACGTAAGTATCCGAACCTAACACAGGCATTGCCTCGAGAAGGTCCAATCCCTTCCCTTGTGGGATACCCTCGGCAATATCCACGAGCACAACTTCGCGGGCGAGCTCGTAGTACGCAAGTTGCTGCGCTACGGTAGCGCCAACGTTCCCAGCGCCAACGACAGTGATTTTCACAGTGAAACCTCCACGTGTAAGTTCAACAAAAAATGCCCGCGTTATCGGGGAGAAACGCGGGCGTTCAACGCATCAAATGCTCATCTTAGTTTGCAGCTTCGACGGGGTAAACCGAGACTTTCTGCCGATTGCGGCCGTAGCGTTCGAACTTGACGATGCCGTCGGTGAGTGCAAAGAGCGTGTAGTCGCGCCCGAGACCGACGTTCTGGCCCGGATGCCACCGCGTGCCGCGCTGGCGGATCAGGATGTTGCCCGCACGGACGAACTGCCCACCGAAGCGCTTGACGCCCAGCCGTTTGGAATTTGAGTCGCGGCCGTTCTTTGTCGAGCCGCCGCCTTTTTTGTGTGCCATCGTTTACTGACCCAGTGTGATACCAGTGATTTCAATTTCAGTGTACTGCTGGCGATGCCCGCGCAACTTCTTGTAGCCTTTGCGGCGCTTTTTCTTGAACACAAGCACTTTCTCGCCCTTGCCGTGTGCGCGAACGGTTGCGGTAACTGTTGCAGCGACGTTCGGAGTGCCGAGCTGGATGCTGTTGCCATCGAGCACTGCAAGGACGCTCCGGAATTCGACCGTTTGCCCTGGCTCGGCAGCAAGATGAGGAACGACATGCCGCTCGTTCGGTTGGACGCGGTATTGCTTACCAGCGATTTCGACGATTGCTTGCATGAGGAATTTCCATCCGTTGTGGGCTGCAAAAATACGAGATGTCGCACTATCGAAGGATTGGGTAGCTTATCGCTAGCGCAACCACGAATGAGAGGGTGGGCGTGCGGTTATCAGCCGGCAGCTTCGCCGTCTCCAATTGTAATCCGAATGCGGAGGGACTGGCCGCTTTCATCGAGTGCTGCAAGGCGCCAATGAATCCGGGCCTGATACCGCGATGCAATCGGATGTGCGCGGAGAGCCTCTTCCAGGAGTTGTTGCGCAGTGTACGCACGGAGGAGTGCTGCACGCTCCGGCGAAAGAAGCTCGCCTGCTTTGAGTGATCCGCCGAGTGCTGGAAGGTCGAGCGTTGCACCGCTGTAGCGGATCGGCATCGCTGGCGGTGATGCGGCAAGTTCGATTGTGATGGGTTCGCCAGGTGCGCACGCTGCGCGAGCAGCAACAGCGCTGAGCAGCTCCTCAATCGCACTGCGGTCGAACGATGCCGATTGCTCTCTCAGCCCTGCGAGGTTGTACCGCGCTAACAGTGCTGCTGCTGTGCGATGCTCGTCGGTTGCGGGGAGGTAGTCATCAGGCAGAAAGACATTTGCGAGTGTTGTTTCCCACCCCCGCTGCTCATCGGGGAAAGCGCCAGAGAGGTCAATAACCACTGCCCGCATCGGATCACACGGGGCGCTGATGTTCCATTGTACTGCTCTATTGCTGCAGCGATTCGTGTAGCGGATCAGATACTGCCGTCCTGCATCGAGATGGACGGCACATGTCCCTTCTGCGCCAATCGAGACGGTCTGGATTGATGCACTCGACGCAACAGTAAGCGTGCCTTCCAACTGCGTGATGCTCGGCGATGGATGGACGACAACGTGCAACGTGACCGGTCCACAGAGCCTGGTCTGGGCGATAGAGAAATGGTCACCAGTGCGGTTGGTACTGAACACCAAGAGCGAATCCCAGACGACGGGGGCTAACTCATCGGCAGGGGATGAAATTGGCGGGGGAAGTGGCTGCGCCTGTGCCCACACCAGTGGCTCGGCTGGGCGAGCCATGAAGAGTTCGTAATCGCCGTGCGTAGTATCCCGTCGCCGAGCAAAGAGCATCGTGCTATCGGGCATCAGTGCAGGTGTGATGTCGTCGCCTAGTGTTGAGATACCGACTAACGTCGGTTGCGACCAACCATGGGACAATTGCGAAGCGATGTAGATGTCTTTACCGCCACGCCCTCCAGGACGATCAGAAACAAAGAGCAAGAGCGTTCCATCCGGAGAAAGTGCTGGCTGAGAATCCCACGCTGGCGAATTGAGCTCGTCCATCCAGCGGGGCGCCGACCATTTCCCATCGGCAAATCGGCACTCGATGAGATCTACATTCGTTGGCGTTCGATGTGCAGGGAACACTGCCAGCAGCGTTCCATCCTCTAACCGCGCGAGCGCTGGCTTGCCGCCCTGCAATGAGTCAAGCGGTGGGAAGAAGTTGCGTTCGAGTGGGGTCCACGTGCCATCACTCCGCATCCGAGTACGAAGGAGCTGTTCAGAGCCATCAGGTGCGATTGCCAGAAGGTAGAGTGCATCGTCCAATCGGCATGCAGCGATGGCATCCTCGCCGGTGGCAACGATACAATCAAACTCGGATGTTTGATGCACCGTCCCGCACCCGCTGAGCGCAGCGCTGCTGGCCAGTAGGAGGGCACATGCGATCGCTATGACTGGCACTTGTTCCATCGAATGCAATTTACACGTAGGGATGAATGCTCTTTCCGCAGCTGCGAACTCATCGTGCGGGTGTGCTCGAACACTTGCACGGTGGGGACCAAACACCTTCGGTTGCCTATCGCATCGTCAGGCGGCACCTATCGAGCAAGTGCATCAAAAATCGCTGCCAACTGACGCGCCGCTGAGCGTCGTTCGTAGCGAGCGATCGCATCGAGATTCGGTGTAACGATTGGTTCGTTGCGTTGCCATCGTTGGTACCACTGTGCCAGCACTGCGCTGCATTCCTCGACGGTTTGGCAAACAACGCCAGCACCAGTTTCGGCCAAGAGGTCCTCGACTGCGCTGCCGTGCGGTGCTAGTGCCAGAATCGCTTTTCCCGCGCCGAGGTACTCGAACACCTTGCCCGGGACAATTGCTGCGCTATCGTTGGAGCGATCAATGACAAGGAGCGCAACGTCGCTCGATTGCAGCAAGCGGATGCTCTCTGCGTGTGGACGGTACGGGATGATCTCGGTGCACACGTGTACTGGCGAACGTGCGATGTCGGAAGCGACATCCTCCCCGATGCGTCCGACCAGGAGCAGCCGCACGCGATCGAGCCAGAGAGTGCCACGTGCAAGCAGCTGCTCGAGCGCAGCGATCAAGATCGAGGGATTCCGCAGGCCGTAGAGCGAGCCAGTGTACGTGATGGTGAACTTCTCCGTGCGTGCTCGGTGCACGGGGGGATAGTCCGCTGCGTCGAAGCCATTGGGGATTACCACAAATTTTTCGCGGGGTAGCGCTGGATACTTCCGTACTGCATCGTGGACGATCCCATCCCACGCAGCAACAATCCGATCAGCCTGATCCAAGCAGGAGTGCTCCAAGTGGCGGTCAATCCATGCCGGCAGCCACCAGCGCTTGGGCGTCGTCAGAAACTCCGTCCACGGATCGCGCAATTCCATCACCCACGGCAGCGCTGAGCGTCGTTTGAGCGCACGTCCGATGAGTGCGCAGGTGTAGGGAGGTGACGAGGTGTAGAGCATCGAAATACCCAGCCGCTCGATGAGCGATCTCCCTGCTCGGACAGCGCTTGGCAACCAGCCGATTCGCGCATCGGGGATGAAAAAGGTTGCGCGAATCCACTCGGCCAGGCGCTGTTTCCAGCCTGCAGTGCGACGATCGGTGAGAACGGCGATGTCAATTGGTTGCTTCGTTCCTGTGATGCGTCGGTAGAGCGCATATGGCTCTACAATTGGCGTCCGCTCGATATGCACCTGGGGCGGCACTTCGGCGAGTAGCGATTCATCGCGAGCGGGATACGTACCGTCACGAACGGTAAGAACAACAGGCTCCCAGCCAAACTGTGGCAGATAGCGCACCATCTTCAACACGCGCTGGACGCCTGGACCGCCCGACGGAGGGAAATAGTACGCCACCACCAGCACCCGCCGCATGCGCTCAGAGCGGAAGTGTAATGCCTAACCCGAACACATTCCGAAGTTGAACCGACGGTCCGCGCGTGCCATCATCGCGCGTGATGATGACCTTCGGATCGTAGGCAACATCGAGCGCAAGATTTGCGCTGAGAAATTTGTTGATGCGGAACGTGATGACGGTATTCCAGTTGACCACTTGCGAGGTGAATGCATCGTACGGGGCAAAGACAGCGAGCTTGGTGTTGAGCAGGACGTTCTCGATGATCTCTTTGACGATCGTCGCGTTGAGCGAAGCACCGAATTGAACGCGAACCGCCTTCCCGGAGTCCACGCCGAGCGTCCCATCCTGCAACCGACGGTCGAGCACGAGCACGGCCCGTCCCGTCGCTGCCATGAGCGTCAGCGAGATCCCATCGCTCGGCGTGTAGGTGCCCCCAAGACCGAGATTGACCGTAGCAGGTGCAAACAGTGTCGAGGTGAGCGTATCGGGTGCGTTTGTGCCGTAACGAAAGCCATCGGTCAGTTGCGTCCGGAAATCCAGCTGGAGCGCGTACTGAATGAGCGAATCCGGTGTGTGGAGTCCAGCAGTTGAAATCAAGATGAAGCGGTCATCGCTCTTGCGGAAGGGTGCGTCGGCAAGTTTAGTCAAGCCATAGCCAACATCGAGGGTTGTTTCCCATCGGGTGCGCGCATCGTTGTAGAGCGCGCGGTAGGAAAGTAGCCCCGCAATGCCGATGGTATTTTGTCCGCCGCCCACCCAGTTTTTGAGTGCAACCTGTGTCAAGTTCAGTGTTGCTGTCCCCTTCGATTCCCACGGAGATGATTGGGACAATGCAATCGAAAGTGCAAGACACCACGCTATCGAAACTCGAAGCATAAGAACTCTAGTGCCTGTGTGGAAGAGCTACTGGGAGGTTTCTGCTTTGGTGCGCTCTCTCTTGCGGCGCAGTGCATTCATCGGCTTGACGATGATGAAGAAGATCACCGCTGCGGTAAGGAGGAAGTTGACCAGTGCGCTCACGACACGTCCGATATCGAGCGGACCAAGCATCAATCCTACGCCTGGATCGGGTGCGATGAGCGCAATCAGCGGCCGGATGATTCCATCGGTGATGCTGGTGACAACGTTCGTAAACGCTGCACCGATGATGACACCGACGGCTAAGTCCACTGCATTGCCGCGGCTGAGAAACTCGCGGAACTCAGCAAAGAGCGCCATAGAACTCTGATGGGTAGTGCGTGCCAACGCGAAGATAGCACCGCCAGATTCTATGGCGTACTCGATACGGCGAGCACTACTAGACTTTCTGTGCAACAAAGCGAATTTCTTCCCCGCGGCCATCTTCTTCGACGGCTCGGAGCAACTGGCGATAGCTGAGCTGCCCGGGCAGGGATGGCATCACACTCCGCAAGTAGTTGAGCACGATGTCCTCGCCATAATCACCGGTTGCAGTAGAAAGGTGTCGGATTGCGAATCCTGCTGAGCGGAGATGCTTCTCGAGCGTAGTCGGTGTGTAGTGCACGTAGTGGTACTGTGGGTCGAGCCATGCCCATCCTTCCAGCAGAAGCTCCGAGCAGAGCGAATCGAAGTTCGGGACAATGCCGCAGAAGATGCCATTGTCGGTCAGTGTCGCATGCACTTTGCGGAGTGCTTCTGCAGGATTAGTCAGATGCTCAAGCGTGTGCACCATTGAGATGACCGTGCAGGAGGCTGGTTCGATGTGGGATTGGACAAAATCGGTGTTTGAAACAGGAATGCCGAGCACCATCGCAGCAAAATCAACGCAGTCACGGGTGAGTTCAATCCCGCGGGGTGTAAATCCGAGCGCCCGAACGTGGTCGAGCATTGCTCCCCAACCGCAGCCAATGTCGAGCCAGATACCGCCCGGCTCGATGAACTCAAGGACCAGGCGAACAAATTCTTCGCGTCGCAGACCAGACTGCTCGATTTCTTGACGTGTCTTGGGCAGTCGCATGTGCGAGCCTTCGTGCGCGTAGTTCTGGTAGAGTGCGTAGAGTGCCTCCGGCCGTAGTCGGGTACGGAGATAGACCGTGCCGCATTCGCGGCATTCGACGATGTCTGCACTCTGGCGGACTGGATTTGCGATTGTGCTTGCGCAGTAGGGGCACGCAACACGTTCAGTTTGAGCTGCAAGCGTTGTCATGAGTGGAAAACCTCCTGAAGGTGAAACGTTTTCGGTGTTGCGTTACGAATGAGTTCGACACCATTCCAGAGTTCTGCGTAGTCGGGGAGTGGCTCGGTTGCTTCGACGATGTGCAAACGAACCGGAGCGCAGCCCACGGCACGGTGATGCATACACTGTGCGAAGAGGTTGTGCTGCTGGCTGTCCCACGTACAACGCAGAACCGTTGGCTGTGGCGGCAGATTGATGCCGAGCACGCCACGCTCAGCGCGGTCGAGGAATGTAGCGGTTGCTGCTGCAACGTCCGACGGAGCCAGCGATGCGGTGCAGACCCCACGGCAACGCTTTGTATTCCAGTAGCACGGGATGCACCCTGCCGCTCGGAGTGTGACCAGCGGCGCGGCAGTGTAATCGCCAATGAGGTACTCGCTCGTTGGTCCTGCAATCAAGAGCGTTGGTTTGCGATACAGGTTGTGCGCCACGTGGAAGAACACGCTATCAATGACGACAGCAGCTGTGCAGCGTTCGACGAGTGCGATTTGCTCGCGGAGCGACAGTCCCGATGCATCGAGGATCGAGGCTGATGCAATCGGCGATGGCGACGATCCAAGCCAGACCAACGTATGCTCAGGCACCAGGGAAAGCAAGGCACGCAGAAATTCTGCTGCATGGGGGTAGCTACGGAGCGGATCCTTTCGAGTTTCCAAGTGCACAGCCACTCCACGGTGTGTGCCGAGATATTCGGCAGCTTTCGTGCGTTCTTCGCTTGTGGGATAGTAAAAGAGTTGCTTGCTCGGCAACCGAACGCCGGCGATATTTGCGAGAATATCCATCATCGGGAGAACGCCGTAGTACTCCGGCAGCTGATCGAGCAGGTAACGGTAGTCCACGACAACATCAGCAGTAGCTTCACAGCGGAGATCATCGCTGGTGTTGACCGTGACGCACTGCTCAATACTGGGATTGCCGCGGAATATCTCGGCTGCATGCGGAGCTGCAGCGACCGTGATGGAAAGATGTGGATACGCACCCTTGAGCGCTTCGATGACGGCTGTCGCCATCAACGTGTCGCCAAGTGCGTCGCTGAGCCGAACGTGCACACTACGAGCGTTCCGATAATCCCGCTCCCAGAACACGGGGTGGAAGCTCGTCAGCGGTTGTCGTGGGTTTGTTCGGCGAGGGCGTTCCCGTGGTGGTTGGACTGCAAGATGCTCGAGCGTAATGCCGGCACGGGCAGCAAGATGCTCTCGAGCGGCAGCGAGCGCTTCGTCCCACGAGCGGGTGTATGTGATGTTCGGCCAGGGATCGCAAAAGACTACACGCGAGCTATCTTGCCAGAAATCCAAGTCATGGTTGGTCATTGGTGCGAAGACAATCGTTGGTACCCCCGCCATCGCAGCGAACGTTTTGTGCCAGGAATCAGCAGCGATCACCAAATCCGCACTAGCCAGGAGACGGAATTGCTCTTCGAAGGAAAAGCTTCGCTTATCGTGCGCCCAACTATCGGCGGGGTATGCCACTGCTTCTTCTGGTGTGCCCACGATCAGCGGACGGATGCCGTTTGCACGAAGGAGAGCAAGGAGCCGATCCCAGTACTGCGGCGGCATTGAGTTGCGCTTGCTGCGGAACATGCCGCTGAGGCTCCCCATTGGAGCGAGCACGACCTGTGGATGCTCGATCTGATCAACGCGGTAACGCTGCACCCATGCCGGATGGAGGGTAACCCCACACGTGCGGACAATGTCCAACCCTGGCTTCCAAAAATCATCCTCGCGTCCGGGTGGAGTGACACCACGCCCACGGCAGTTTTTGCAGAGCGCCGCTGCTGCACGGAGAAACAGACCGCTCACGTACCGATCGCTGGGATCATCGGGGCGCTCGATGAAATACACGCGCTCGATCTGAGGGAAGCAGTCGAAGAATGCACGGGCTGCAGCAGTCGAGTTTGGTGCGGCTACAACTGTTATCGGTTCGTCATGTTCCAGCGGTGCGCTTAGCGCAAGGAGAAAATCACCGATGCCGCCGTAGCAGAGGTAGAACGGCTCGAGCGATTCGAGCGTTCGCACGATTGCTCGAGTGGCGTCAACGTGAGAGATCTTCGTTTGGCTTGTCGGCAGAAGCGCGGGGGAGAGCCAGTGATATTTACCCTCGCTCCCTCGCAGGTAGAGTTGTGCCAGCGTCTGCTGGGGCGGAGGCTGAACGTGTTTTCCACCTAGCAATGCGCTCAATTGCTTGGTTGCCTGGTCGAATACATCGCGGTCAAAGCAGATCCATCGCTGTGTGTGGTGCTGAAAATGCCACGTGCTCCAGTGGGGGCCACTGACTACTTCGATGTGTGGGACATCGTGGCGGCACCAGGTAGAATTGCTCAAACACGAAATGGCCGACGAGACCCCAACGAATGCATCGCAAAGGTTGTAGAGTTCAGCGTTGAGGCGGTATGGAAGGTCACACCAAACGCAATCGGGATACACTGTGCGGAGCTCGTCCCAATACGGCGGGCGGTTCTTTGCCGTAAAGACAAACACCGGCCGATGGTGCTTGAGTGCTTCGATGAGGGCGGCAGCGTATGAAAAGTCCCAGGGCGACTGCTGGGAGAAAAATTCGGTTTCGACCAAGATTCGCGGGCGATCGCTTGGCAGCTGTGCCCACCACTGGCGTGCGCGCTCGACCTCCTGTTGAGAAAGCACGATTACCGGTCGGAGCGGTACTGTGATTGGTCGGTCGTAGGTTGCGAGCATTAGCTCGGTCAAATCGCCGCCTGGAAGCTTATCGTATGCCAGGTAGGGAGCTGGGATGTAGAATGCGTCCCAGTCGCGCTCGCGGCGGAGTTTCTCGATGCGGCTGTCCAACGCTTTCGGATCACCTTCGAGTGGGACAATTTCATCAACATCGGGGTTGCCGTCGAGAATAAACGCGTATTGTGCAGCGGTGTACCAGACAACGTGTGCGTCGGGGTGATCCGAGCGGATTTGCCGGGCAATGATCGTTGCGTTGAGAATATCCCCAAGGCCATGGAAGATTGCGATGCCGATGAGAGGTTTCTGCCGAGCTTGCAGCGGAACTGGCTGCAAGCGTGGTTGCATCGTTGCGGGGGAGAAGGTTCCTTCGATTCGTCCGATGGTGCGATTCCAGCCCTGATGTGTTGTGAGCTTCTCAAGCGCCAATGCGCGATTGCTCAGCACGTGCAGGTTATAGCCGTTGCTCCACAGCTGCACGCCAAAGCGTCGGGCGATGGCAGCCAGAGTATCGAGCGTGTAGAGTGCGACATGCTGTCCACCATCGAACGCGTAGTACTGCCACGCGTCGGGTGGTGGAGGTGGGTCGGGCAATAGCACAGTCGAAAGTAGGACAGTGCATCCACAGGAAAAGAGCTTGTCGAACTCGATAGCTGGCTCGACGAAGTGTTCAGCGACTTCGAAGCAGGTAACAAGGTCAACAGGTGTGCCATCCCATTGGCAGCCCTGCGCGAAAAGATTAGGAGCGTAGCGATCGCTCCAGTATGCCTCGATCTGGGCATTGCGCAGCAGGCGGACAAGCATGCCATAGCCTGCACCGTAATCGAGCACACGCGGGCGCTCGATTCCCAGGTGCGGAAGCAGTGCTTGAACAGCGACGCTCGCATAGAGGCTACGCTCAATTTGCCAGGTGTCGAGTTCACCGATTGGATTCTGGTACGCTTCTTCCAGCCAGTATGGCTGCTCAGTTTGGACTAATCGGCATGCTGGGCATTGGTAGTACGAAACATCGTACTGCTTGAGTACTCGTGCGGTAAAAAGCTGCTGGGTTGCTGCACCGCAGAAGCGGCAAGGGATCGAATTCATGGCGTGTGCGGCGACGTTGTGTAACGGTGTGCTGGGCAAGACGCTGTTTCTGTTGGTGCACACTGCGCGACAATGGTGCAGATCTCTTCGATCTCGTCGGCAGAAAGTGCTGGGTAGCTGGGCAAGTTGATCCCACGCAGCCCGAGCGATTCAGCAACGCGATGCCGCTCGTACCGCTGCGCGTACATTGGCATCGTGTGGACAGGGTAGAACGTCGGCCGCGTTTCGATGCCGTGGCGTGCAAGCTCAGCGCGAATGCGGTCGCGGTCTTCAGCAGTCGGCGCGAGCACAGTGACCATCCAGTACGCATGGCGTACGTTCGGCGCTTCGCTGTGCATGACAACGGAGGTTCCCTTCAGCAGCGAGCGGTACTGCTGAGCGATTGCACGTTTACGCTCGAGGAAGAGCGGCGCGTTTTCCAGCTGTGCAAGCCCAATTGCAGCGGCGATGTTCGTCATGCGGTAGTTGTAGCCGACGATGTCGTGCCAGTACTCGCGGTATGGCGCCAAGCCTTGCCCTTTGAGTCGGCGGACGCGCTCGGCAAGCATGTCGTCGTTGGTGACGACCATGCCACCTTCGCCGGTAGTGATGGTCTTGTTGCCGTAGAACGAAAACGTCGCGATGTCGCCGAAGGTGCCAACATGCGCAGCGTCGTAGTACGCGCCGAACGCTTCCGCGCAGTCTTCGATGAGGAAGAGCCCGTGTTCGCGTGCGAGTGTCGTCAGTGCACCCATATCGGCGGGGTGGCCGTAGAGGTGCACCGCCAGGATTGCCTTCGTCCGTGGAGTGATGCGGCGGTAGACGTGATTCGGATCGAGTTGCCACGTCTGGGGATCGGAGTCCACAAACACTGGTGTTGCTCCGCAATAGACGATGGCGTTGACAGGGGCGATGTACGTCAGCGTCGGGACGATCACCTCGTCGCCGGGTCCGATTCCGAGCGCAGCAAGAGCGACGTGGAGCGCGACGGTTCCGTTACAGACGCTGATTGCATGGCGAATGCCGATAAACGACGCAAAGCGTTCCTCGAACGCTACGATGTAGTCGCCCTTGCTCGAAATCCAGTTGGAGCGCAGGCAGTCGAGCACGTAACGCTCTTCGTTGCCGCACAGCCAGGGTTGATAGACCGGGATGCGGTAGCGTAGCGTCATGTCGGCTCCCAGATGATAGTGGAATCGTTCGTTGGTGGTGGTAGAGGTTGGAGGATATCCGGAAAACGTCTGCTGAGCTGCTCAGCAAGGAGCGCGTCCACACCATCCATCGCGCGGTTTCGAAGCAGGTTCAGCCGCGTCGTGTAGGTCAGCAGTGGGACGATTTGATCGCAGGGCAGTGCGCGGAGCTTTTCGAGGTCGAAGAACTTTTCTTGCTCGTGCCACATGCGGATGTTCGTGATGATGAGCGCGTCTATCATCTCGCCGAGTGTTTGGGGGCGGAGTAGATCAGTCAGGATGTTCTGCTGGCGTGTCATAGCTCGACGTCCGTGCGGAACCGACCGTAGAGTTTGTTCTGCGGACTGGTGATAACCAGCGCCGATGGATCCTCGACTGCCTGGGCAATCCAGCGATCGATCGTCTCGATAAGGTGTGCGCGTTGGCTCAGCAGCGACGTGTTTTTTGCTTCGAGCTCCTGGCGTTCGCTTGGTGGGATATCTGCTCTCCCGAAGAGCAATTCTTGGCAATGCCAGAGCTTGAGATCCACGATCGCCAGCTTATCAATCAGCGCGCCGAGTGTCTCGGTTGTGAGCATCTGTGCCATGTTCTGCGTCCTTGCAGGCGTGAAGTGTGTAACTACTACTGCAACGATTGTGCCAAGGATCGCAGATGCCAGAATTCCTCGAGCTGCAAACGGAGAAAGGAATGCTTGCTGTAGCTACGTTCCTCAATCTGGAATGCATGGGACCTGGATATCCAGAGAACACCAGCAGACACGTTGACCAGTCGCTCGATAACTACGCTTGCCATATGAACTTGATTTTGTATCTTCGGGCGCAAGGATAAACCTTTTGGGAGAAACTCCGATGAAAATTTTCGCAACGTTTTTGCAGGTGGCGACTGTTGCGATTGTTGCAGCAGTTTCACTTGCCCATGCTCAAGAACTTTGCGGGCCGGGAGAATACCAGCGCACTATCCAGTGCAGCATCGAATACACATGCACGGGCTATACCTTCACCTGTCCAGTGGAGATTACTTACTGTTGCATTTGGGATGCTTCGCGAGGAACGAACATTGCACGAATCGAGCAGATAGTCGTTTACGAACAGACATGCTTCATTCACCTTTACGGCTGCGGTGCCTTGGAGGTCGGGGGAGCGTTCTGGAATGGTGTCTCAGAGTGTGTAGGAGAGGACCTACAGAATTGTTGGGGCGACTATCCGCCATGCGATAGTTCTACGTCGATCACATATGAGGTATGGACTGCTCAATGCCAACGGATAGAAAATCGTGAAGTGATGCCCGGAGATTTTGCCGATGTCATCATCCCATGCTCATGGCAGAACAGATGCTACAGGAAATACCAAGCCTGCTATGATTTCTCGACATTTCCACCAACCCTTGTTGTGCGTGAACTTGAACGTGGTGTTGACGGTCCCCCGCAATGTTCTACAACAGTGCCACCAATCCCACCACCTGGAAAACAATGGAACGAACACTGGATTACTCCTTGCTTTGCACCGTGTTCACCATAGCTGGAGGTTGCCATGATACTGCTCCGTGGAGTGATTGTTGCACTTCTCACAGCTCTCCCTGCGTTGGCGCAGGATGAGAGCTTATTCGATGAATCGCTCTATACCCGGACGCGATTGGTTACTGATCTGACCGGGAGTGCGTATAACGGCCGCGCCCTACTCGTCTATGGCGAGGGTGGGGTTATCATGCGGAGTACCGATTGGGGAACGACGTGGGATCAAATTGACCTTCCCGATTCGCTCCATATTCTGGGCATTGCTGCTGCAGGTCGCCGTTTTCTCGGCTTGTGCTACCGCGGGTTTGCGATTCGGTCCGATGACGATGGACGGTCGTGGCAGCTTCGTCCTCTGGAGGACACGCTTGAATTCTGGCGTTTTGTTGCGCAGAACGGCAGATATTACGGTCTGGCAACCACGCAGCTTGTCGAATTCGATACTGCGATGGCAGTTGCAAATCGCTACGTGCTCGATCCACCGGATTCATCGCACTGCTTGGCGATCAGTGGGACGCGTGCTGTGTATTCGCCGGGTCGAGGAAAGCTTGCGATCCTCGACCTTGTCAGCCGCCAACTTCGCGTTCTCGATCTCGGTTCCCAGCCAGGATGCAGTTCCTGTCGTGAGATCACCGATCTTGCGGCAGATCAGCAAGGACGGGTGTATTTTGTCACAAACCAATGGAACAACCTCTACGTCCTCCAGCTCGACAATGCAACGATCAGCGGCCCAATCGTTGTGCCTCAATTACCACAAATCCCGGGAAAAATTCACGTGCGGAATGGTAAGTGCTATGCATTGTTCACAAGTCAAGTCCCATTGTATGGGTATAACACTTTCCGCTATGTGCAGTGCAACGTTGATAACCTGACGATACAAGATCTCATCACTACTCCCATCGAGCGATATACCAGGGGCGAATTCATTAGTGATATCGCTGCACTCGCGGGAGACACGCTTGTTGCGGTCGGACCATACAAGCTCATTCTGCTATCGTTCAACGGAGGTGCCCAGTGGTATCTTCGCTCACACATGGAGGATACACCTCTCCGGCTCGTAGGGGAATCAGGGAAAAAAATACGGCGTGCCAGTTCAGGCATCCTGTGCTTTAGCAACGACAGCGGCCGAACGTGGCTCACTCAGCCAACGGTACCGTCGCAAGTGTACTATCGCTCCTTGTCCAGCAGTAGTTGGACAGACTATTACTCTCTCGACACGTGCTGGATCGTGGTATGGCCGTACTCGTTTGATGGTAGTACTCCACTAGTTCTGTATGATTCCTGCTTGATTTCCTACGATGGCGGAAACACCCTCCAGTGGACATATCGCCCCTACGCTAACACGCTAATACTCGATCTTTCCCCTTTTCGCTGGAAAAACAGCTATAACATCTTTGCCTATTGGAAAGCGCCGCCGGCTCCCCGAGAAACGCCTATTCCTTGGACAGTCTTGAGTTTCTCGCTCAATGGCAAGTTGCAGTATGATAAACAGCAGAATGTCATGCTTCGAAATATTGTGCTCTACGATATTATCGAAGATGGTGACAGCCTCTACGCAATCGGACGGGATAGCATCACTCCGCCTGGTGGCTGCACCATCTACAGTAGTGGCGATGGCGGGCGGCACTGGCAGATGATCGCTCGGATTGATGCAGGTCCGCTCGGAGTGACGAAATTCGAGGAGAAATTGAAATTGACTAAAATCGGGAGGAATTTCTTCTACACAACGCGCGATGGTATGACAAACAGAACCATTGTCGTGCGCTACAATGAAGCGAACGGAAAGGTAACGCTCCTATTCCCAGTTGATACGACACTAATTTATTCCTTAACACCTGTAACCCGCTGGCGAAATGGTGGAGTAGTGATCCGCTATCGTGTGCTTGGGCGAAACCAAATGTTTATCGAACGCATGTACTGTGACGATCTCGACGCTGATAGTTTAGTCTGGAACCCACTCCCCAAACGAAGATTTTATTACCACGAAGCATCCCCACGCAGTGTGGACTCCACCTACTATGCGCTTGTTTACGATACGACGAGTCGCTACGCCAAGTTCACATTCTATCGGTTTAGCAAGAATGCTACCTTGTCTATCCAACCGAACCAGCAGAGTGGCAAGAGCACATCGCTGTGGCTTTCGCCACCAGTGCCGATGCCAGCAACTGAGAGGGCAACGGTGACACTGAACTTCGATCGTCCCACTGCTTGGGAACAGATAGCCATCGAGCTCTACACGATGCAAGGCGAGCACGTGGCAGTGCCAGTGGAACTGCGCCCGATGGGCGACTACGCAGCGACCGTCGAAGTAGATCTAAGCCGATTGAGTGCCGGGGCGTACATGATTGTCGCGAACACTGGCAGCCAGCGCGTCGGGCGAGCGCTGCTCGTTGTTCGGTAAACGTGCTACTCTCGGCGCAACCAACGCTCGTCCGGCAGAGCGCATCGTGAGCAATGCTGCTCGGCGACACACGGACGAGAGCGCAGCCGATCGGCGGCTTGCGCTCCCTGCATCATAGGGTAGGTTGGAGTGTTACGTATGCGGCGTGATGCCAATCAGCGATGCAAGACGGCGGTAAATCATCTCCACGCGCTCCGTCTGTCCTCTGCCAGCGAAGCGCTCGGAGAACCCTTCTGAACGGAACTCGCGTAGCAGCGAGGTCCACGGCACTAGGCGCCGCACCCAGCGTTCTGCTCTGCTTTCCGGGGGATTGGGATCAATCGTCGCAAGGTCTGCGCATACGCGCAGAAGTGCCCGCAAGACGACCGAACGTGTGAGCATGTAACGGTCGTTCTGTCCCCACGCTTCGTGCATGACTGCTTGAACCGCAGAGAGAAAATCGCGAACGATGCTGTAGTAGTGCCGAGCGGTTTGGTTGCTCTTTCGCAGCGCTACGCCCTGTTCACGGCTGGAGCGCTCGATCCAACGATGGAGTTCTGCGTAAAGCTCCGATTGCATGATCCATTTGTCTTTGCGGCTTCGCCCTCCGAGCCGATTGATGCGGTAGCGGAGCGGGCTATCTGGCTCCTCGTAGAGGAGGCGCGCAACTTGCGCAGCAACCCATGCTGCGGGTTCGACGAACGTCACCTTCTCGTAGAGGTCAATCAGGTGGCTTTTGTTGATACGTGTCGGGGTCGAGTTGATGATGACAAACATTTCTGCGGCAAAATCCTCGCTCCGCCCATCGAAGATGATGCACGGCACCGAAATCGTGCGTGCTTCTTCGGGACGCTCACGCATGTAGAATTCGAGCGCTGCCAGGCGGTGCTGCCCGTCAATGATGAGGTACTTGTCGAGCGGCTCTTGCAGATCGCCGACGGTCTCGAATGGAGCAACAGGCGTGAAGGTGAGTCGCTCAGAGGTAAAGAGCAGAACCGTGCCCGGGATTGGCGGCTGTTGGACGGCGGTCTCGTAGAAGTTCTTGATCGCACGCACTTTCTTTTGCGAAAGCTCGCGTTGGAAGGCAGTATCCTTCCGCTCGATGCTTGCAATGAACGCTGCGATCTCATCCGTTGCCGGGATGCGCTCTGCTTCGATGCGTTCGCGACGGTCATAGTAGCGGCTGATGAATCGGACCTTCTGGAGGAGATCCTCGGCAGGGTACGCGACAAAGTAGAACAGTGCATCCTTCTGGCGTAGTTGCGTTGCGAGCATCGGTGTCCTCCTTGGTTGGATCACTTCTATCGCCAAATTACCATGCTGCGTCCGAATATCCCGTAGCTGGCGCGAGTACACTGCCGCTCAAGTGTGGATTCTATTTTTGCCGGCGGAAACAGTTCCAGGCAAGCTATGGCGTTCTTGATATCGCAAATCGTTGCACGGCAGATTCTCGATTCACGCGGTAACCCTACGCTCGAAGTAGATGTCGTTCTCGACGATGGCTCATTCGGGCGAGCGGCGGTTCCTTCGGGAGCCTCGACAGGCTCGATGGAAGCAATCGAGCTTCGCGATGGCGATGCATCGCTCTACGGCGGCAAAAGCGTCCGTATCGCGGTGCGCAATGTCAACGATCGCATTGCTGAGCATCTCCGCGGCATGGACGTGCGCGACCAAGCACGCATTGACGCAGCGATGCTCGAACTCGATGGCACCGCCAATAAATCGCTCCTTGGTGCCAATGCGATCTTGGGTGTATCGCTGGCGGTGGCGCACGCAGCGGCTGCAAGCGCTGGACTTTCGCTCTATCGCTACCTCGGCGGTGCTGGTGCGCGCGTCCTTCCGGTTCCCTTGATGAACATCCTCAACGGTGGGCGCCACGCCGATAATAACGTGGATATCCAGGAGTTCATGATAGCGCCGATCGGATTCGACAGCTTCAGCGACGCGCTTCGCGCGGGTGTAGAAACCTACCATGCGCTGCGTACCGTACTCAAACGGCGCGGTCTCTCGACTGCGATCGGCGATGAAGGCGGCGTAGCGCCAATGCTGGGATCGAACGAGGAAGCGCTCGACCTCATCATGGAGGCAATCATTGCAGCAGGCTATATTCCAGGGGAGCATATCGTGCTTGCACTCGATGTCGCCGCAAGCGAAATGGCCGGCGATGGCCACTACGTGATGTTCAAAAGCACACACCGCGAACGCTCCAGCGACGAGATGATCGCGTGGTATGAGGAGCTCATCAGCCGTTATCCAATCCGTTCAATCGAAGATGGTCTCGGCGAGCAGGATTGGGAAGGCTGGAAACGCATGACCGAGGCGCTCGGCGATCGCGTTCAGCTTGTCGGCGATGATTTATTCGTCACCAACCCAGAGCTTCTCGAGCGCGGGATCGAAGAAGGTGTTGCCAACGCGATCTTGGTCAAGCCGAATCAGATCGGCACGCTCAGCGAAACGCTCCAAACGATTTCGCTGGCGCAGCGCTACGGCTATGCGGTCATCGTTTCCCACCGCTCGGGCGAAACCGAAGATGCGACGATCGCAGACTTAGCAGTTGCTGTCAATGCGGGGCAAATCAAAACTGGCGCTCCCGCACGGAGCGATCGCGTGGCAAAGTACAACCAGCTTCTCCGCATCGAGGAAGAGCTTGGCACTGGAGGAATCTATGCCGGTGCCACTGCATTCGAGTAGAAGCATTGACCACCACTGGTAGTGAGTATCCCCGATGATTGTGTTCGGAACAGATGGATGGCGGGGTGTCATCGCCCGCGATTACACGTTCGAGAATCTCGCACGTGTTGCGCTCGCTGTCGCAAGCTACGCGCGGAAAACGTCGGCAGCACCGAGTGCAGTAATCGGCTACGACACGCGGTTCCTCTCTCGTCAGTTCGCCGAGGAAACAGCACGTATCCTCGCTTCGCGCGGTCTTGCTGTCTGGCTGAGCGATCGCGTTGCAACAACGCCGCAGGTCTCGCTTGTGACAAAGCTGCGGAAGGCAACGATCGGGATCGTCATTACCGCATCGCACAATCCCCCGGAGTACAACGGCTTCAAGCTCAAAGGCAACTACGGCGGGCCAGCCACAGTCGAGATCGTCGCTGGCGTCGAGCGCGAGCTTCGGCGTATCGAAGCGCGGCCACTTCGATTGCCACGGATGCCTTCGCTCCAGGCGTTGATTGCTGATGGTGCTGTTCGGATGTTCGATCCACGCGTGCCCTACCGTCGGGCAGTTGAAGCGAAGATTGACCTTGATCGTATCCGCAGGGCTGGGCTGCGGGTCCTCTTCGATCCGATGTATGGGGCTGGGATGAGCATTCTGCCGGAATTTCTCCCTGCCGATGCCATTCACAGCGAGCCTAACCCTGGCTTCGGGGAGGTCGGCCATCCCGAACCGATTGCCGAATGCCTCCAACCGGCAATCGCACGGATGCGCAGTGGGAACTATGACATCTGCATTGCCACCGACGGCGACGCTGATCGGCTCGGATTGCTCGATGCCGAAGGAAACTTCGTGGATTCGCACCGCATCTTCATGCTGCTGCTCGAATACCTCTACGAAGACAAACGCCGGCGTGGCGTGGTGGTCAAGACTGTCTCACTCACCTCGATGGTGGATGCGTTCTGCCGGCAGTATGGCATCGAGCTTATCGAAACGCCGGTTGGATTCAAGCACACTGCCAAACTCATGCTCCAGCGACGCGTGCTCATCGGCGGGGAAGAATCGGGCGGGTTGGGGACGATTCTGCACATCCCCGAGCGTGATGGCATCTTCAACGCGCTGCTCATCCTCGAGATGATGGTCGCGCGCTCGCGATCGCTTGGAGAGCTCGTCGCAGAACTTGACGCGCGCTTCGGCCCGCATCGCTACCGGCGGCGGGACGTCCATGTCACCGAGCAACAGAAGCAACGTATTCTGCGCGTGTGTGCGAAGATGCCCAAGGAGATTGGCGACTATCGCGTTGAGCGCGTTGTGACAACCGATGGCTATAAGTTCTTCTTCGCCGATGGCAGCTGGCTCCTTGTCCGCGCTTCAGGGACCGAGCCGCTCGTGCGCTTTTATGCCGAGGCACCAAGCCAGCAGCAAGCAGATGAACTTGTCGAAGCAGGCATTGCATTGGCGCTCGGGTGATGGTCACGATTAGTTCGCTCGATGATCCTCGGATAGCCGAGTACCGATTTCTCCCTGAGCGAACAGGCAGGCTCTTCCCAGGCGAGCGAACGATTGTCGAAAGCGAAGTTGTGGCGCAGCGTTTGCTTCGATACGAGTGGTCTGAGGAGATTGTGGAATCTGCACTCTTGGTGCCACCAGCAGCAGAGCGATTGGCTCCACTGCTCCAGGCGCGTGGTGTTCCGCCGGAGCGGATTTACGTAGCGCCGAAATTGTTGCTTGAGCAGGTGGTGGGGTATCACTTACACCAAGGCGTCTTCCTTTCCATCCGCGTGCCACCGCAAGTGCCGATCGAGCAGCTTCCCTTGCCAGCAGTGATGCTCGTGGGGGTCAGTAGCTCGACGAACGTTGGGGCAATTGCGCGGAGTTGTGCGGGATTAGGATTCCGTTCGCTCATCTGCGATCGGGCAACAGCTTCGCCATGGCTGCGGCGGTGCATTCGCGTTTCGATGGGAGCCATCTTTGCACTGGTAACGTACCATGCAACTGACGAAACGGATCTGCTCCTGGAACGCCTGCGCGAGCGCGGAGGAAGGCTTGTGGGCGTTGAAGTTGGCGCACCGGTTGAATACGACAGCTTCGATTGGACACGGAACGACATCCTCATCTTTGGCAGCGAGGGCACTGGTTTGGATGATGAATTCCTCAAGCGGCTCGATGCTGCCGTCTGCATCCCGATGAGCGCTGCGGTCGAATCGCTCAACGTGGCGGCAGCAGCAGCGATCGTGCTGGCGGAGTGTGCGCGCAGGTGTGGGCTTCGTGCGGGACGGAGGCAGTGAGAGTCATCAGTGGGCGATGGGGCGGACGCTTGCTGCCAGCGCGCGTGCCACCAGAAACGCGGCCGACGCTCGATGCTGTGCGTGAGGCAATCTTCAACGTGCTCGCAAGTCGTCTTGCGTTCGAAGGGCAACGGGTGCTTGATCTCTACGCTGGAAGTGGGGCACTTGGCATCGAAGCGCTCAGCCGAGGTGCAGCACACGTTACGTTCGTCGAGCGATCGCAGCGAGCAGCGGCAGCGGTCGAGCACAACTGCGGTGCACTCGGCATCGAGCAGGATGCCTATACCATCGTGCGTGGTGATGCGACGCGTTTTCTCGAGCGATCAACGGAGACGGAGCATGTTACGCTCGTGTTTGCTGACCCGCCCTACCGCAGCATTGCCGAATGGGGACGGTTGCTTCCGGCACTTGCCACTGCACGCTGTGTTGAACGCGATGCGGTTGTTGTGTTGGAGCACCGCGCTGGGCTGACGCTTGCATTGCCGCCATCGTTAGTGCTGCTTGACGTGCGTCGTTGGGGAGATACAGCATGCACTCTCGCCGTTCGTCAATAAAAACGCCTGCCGCCCTCACGAGCGGCAGGCTGCCTTGAAACGCGCAAGAAGTGTTCTGCCAGGGCGGCTACTTCTTCCGTCGCGGTGGTTCGGGTGCTGGTGCGGTTGCAGACTCTTTCTTGTTGGTCGAAGAGACCGGCGTAATCTTGATGACCGAAGGATCATCGCTACCATCGAGCCCTTTGACGTTGCCGTATGCTGCGATCTCGAAGGGCACATAGTCGGGGTCATCAATCTTGATGATGACGTTGCCGTTGTAATAGCCGCGCTCTTTCCCTTCGAAGGTTGCGGTGATCTGGAGTGTATCGCCAGGATTGAGTGTAATTGGTGCTTGCTTGTCAATCGTGATGCCTTTGGTGGGGAAGAGCATCGAGATCGTGTAAGGGCGCGTATCGTTGTTCTTGAGCGTTACGCTGCTGCGGGCGACCTCGCCCACTTTGATTTCTGGCATCGTAAACGAGCTTGGCTGCACCGTGATTGGGCGGACGACGTTTGCCTTCAGGTACATGATGCGCCCGGTGTTCTGCGGATCAGCGTTCGAGTAGATCGTCAGATTCTTGAGGATTTCGCCAGAGTTCAGTCCAACGTTGAGCCCGATGCGCAGCTTGGTGGACTTCCCTGGTTCGATGACCTTCGATTCTAACGTTGGCGTCGTGCACCCGCAGCCAACGCGGATGGTGTCAATGATGAGCGTTTTGTTGCCTGTGTTTTTCAACGTTACTTCGGACTCGAGCGTGACGAGTTTGAGCGGGTTGTTCTTGACGACGACTTTACCCCAGTCGTACGTTTCGCCGCCGACGATTTCAAGCTTCGGCTGAGCAAATGCAAGTGGTGCAACAAGCAGCAATGCTGCCAGGAGAGCAAACGGACGTTTCATCGAACACTGCAGATAGTGGTGGAACATAACACGACTCAAGGTTGTGAAACCGATTCGGTGGTAGAGGCATTGTCAATTGTCGCAGAGACCTCGCAGATTGTCGAGCTTGCGATGTTATGCAGGAGCTCCACCTGCTCGCGAGAGAGTGACTGTGGGTTCTGGGAAAGATTTGCCAGCACAAGCTCGACATCCTGGAGAACCTTCTTCACCTTTGGGTCTCGATGGACCAGTGGACGGAGGCGCTGTGCTTCGTGGAGCAGTTCCCGTGCAAATTGGCGGTGGTCAAGTTGCTGCCCGATCGGGATGCAGCGCGTGCACGCAAGGTCGCGATCGGCAGTTGTGGCGATGTAGAGCTGTGACCGCTTGAGGAAGCTCCGCACGTGTTCGTTGGTTCGGGGTTGATCCCCCGCGATGTGGGAGACAAATTCGATCGGGAGCAGTGGAAGGGTTGAATGCTTGCTCTCACCAAGCGCGAGCGTCTCTGCCGAGCGTGTTCCAACGTGTACTCCGCCGATGAATGCGATGGCAAGGCTTCCCACAGCCAGTCCGATGCGCACAATTTTTGGCATTGCCCTCCACCACTGGAGGAGGTTTGCCCGTCGCGAATGCAAGGCTCTGCGTTCGCTGCGGATACGGTGCAGGATCGAATGCTCCAACCCAACCCAGAAGGACTCACTCTCCGGGATAGGGAGTGCAGATGCGCGAAACTGATCAAGCATTGCTACAAGCTCTGCGTATAATTCCCGCAGCCTCGCATCGCGCTCGAGCATCTCCTGGAAGGCTTTGCGTTCATCGTCCGAGAGTTCGCCATAGTAGGCACGGATGAGAAGAGCGGCATGCTTGGTGCTAATGAACATGGAGCAAGTTTCGATAGGTTACACTTACCGCCCTGGCGCTGCATCATCGTCGCGATAGAACGATAGATGCTTCTGCAGATTGCGAATTGCGCGAAACAGCAGCACCTTCACCGTTCCTTCGGTGTTACCCATGCGTTCGGCAATTTCCTTGATCGAAAGGTCGTAGTAATGCCGAAGCACGAACGCCGTCCGCTGTGCGGGACTGAGCTTTCCCAGTGCCCGCTCGATGTGCTCGCTGATTTGCGCTGACTCCAGCAGGCGATCTGGGCTGTATTCTCCACCGCGACCGCCGGTCATGTACTCTTCATCGAAGGCTTCTTGCTCTCTGCGTGCGTGGTAGCTTTTCGAGCGCGTTGTGTTGATGAAGAGATTGACCGTGATGCGGTGCAGCCATGTGCTCAGGCGTGACTCACCGCGGAAGCTATCGAGACTTTTCCACGCCCGAATGAAGACTTCTTGCACGAGGTCTTCTGCGTCGTCGTGGTCACGGCAGAGCTGCAACGCGAGATGGTACACCTCGCGCTTGTAGGTGCGGACGATGTCGTCAATGACCGTTGGGTCTTTTGCCAGAACCCGCTCGACAAGCTGCCGATCGAATTCGGCAAGTGCTACTGCATTGCGCGTGCCCATAGACGCAGAGATGGAATGAAGGGTTGACGCCCTCCGCCGCCCTATCGAGGCGGCATGCTACGTTGCGAAATTAGACACGGCACCCCATTAGGGGCGAATGACCGGTCTCTTCCCACTTGCTTCTAAGGCGTGGCGGTAGGCTTCGAGCGCACGGTCGCGGGCGATGGTGTGATCAATCATCGGTGATGGGTACTCCGGCGTTCCCAGTTCTGGAATCCAGCGGCGCACGAACGTGCCTTCTGGGTCGAACTTCTGTTGCTGGAGTACTGGGTTGAAGACGCGGAAGTACGGCGCAGCATCGCAGCCTGTCCCTGCTGCCCACTGCCAGTTGCCATTGTTGCTCGAAAGCTCATAGTCGAGGAGTTTTTCGGCAAAGTATGCTTCCCCCCAGCGCCAGTCAATCAGCAAGTCTTTGGTCAGGAACGACGCAACGACCATCCGCACGCGGTTGTGCATCGTTCCGGTTTGGTTGAGCTGGCGCATTCCGGCATCAACGAGCGGGAAGCCGGTCCTTCCTTCGCACCATCGGCGAAAATCTTCCTCGTCATTGCGCCAGGCGATGGTGTCGTACTCCGGATGAAACGAGCGTGTGACAACGTGGGGAAATTCTGCCAGAATCATCATGAAGAACTCTCGCCAGATCAATTCACGCAGCCATGCGTCGGCATTGCACTCGAGCGCACGGCGCACCAGCGCACGAATGCTGACCTTGCCGAAACGTAGGTAGATGCTCGCATGCGAGGTTGCATCCTCGGCTGGATAGTCACGTGCAGCAGGATATCGAGCCAGGAGTTCATCGCTTGTGTCGAGTGGTGGAATGAACACAGATGTCCGATGGAATCCGAGCGACTCCAGCGATGGAATCGGCACAGGCTCTGCTTTCCAGAGACGGCTGAGCAAGTGATCAGTTCGGCACTCGGCATAATCGCTCGGGGTAAGGCGCGCGCGCCATGCTTTGCTGTACGGAGTGTACACTGTGTAGGGCGTACCATCTGGTTTGCGAATCTCCCCCGCTTCGAAAATGCACTGATCTTTGAACGTCACAAGCGGGATGCCTCTCTGGCGCAGGAGCGTTTCGATTGCAGCATCGCGCGCGATCGCCATGGGTTCGTAGTCACGGTTGGTATAGACTGCTCGCACATCGAATCGCTCGAGAAGGTGCCTGAAGACTTCCTCTGGCATGCCATACTCAGCAAGCAAACAGCTTCCGCACCTTGCAATTTGCTCGGCTAACTCTTCGACCCAACGATGAATGAGCGACACACGCCGATCGTTGCGGTCACGAAGTCCATCGAGGATTGTTCGATCGAAAATGAACAAGGGGACAACAGGATACGGGCTCTGGAGCGCTGCTTGTAAGCCGCGATTGTCCTCCAAACGAAGGTCACGCCGAAACCAGAAGATTGTCACAGCCTGTCGTTCCATGGTCACTTGAAAAGGTGGTCGTCGGTGCCATAAGCACAGTTGGTGGCAGCAGAGTTCCCACGCTCGTGACCGAATTTCCGAAATTCGCAGCGGTTGAACGAAGCCTTTCGTTGCGATGGCACAGCAGGTTGAAGCCTACCGCCCCACCCACCGCATCCGCATTGTAACTGCGGCGTCGCTCTTCGATGGTCACGACGCAGCGATCAACATCATGCGGCGCATCATGCAGTCGAGCGGTGCCGAGGTCATTCACTTGGGACATAACCGCTCGGTTGCGGAAATTGTGCAGTGCGCTGTTCAGGAAGACGTTCAGGCGGTAGCGGTCACCTCGTACCAAGGCGGACACATGGAGTTCTTCACGTACATGCATGACCTGCTCCGCGAGCGAGGCGCTGGGCACATCCGCATCTTCGGTGGTGGCGGTGGGACGATCCTTCCGAGCGAAATCGAGGAGCTTCACCGGTACGGGATTACGCGGATTTACTCGCCGGACGACGGCCGTGCCATGGGCCTCCAAGGCATGATCAACGACGTACTCGAAAAAAGCGACTTCGAGACGCCACTAACCTTTACCCCCGACGAGCTTCGCCAAGCAGTGCTCGATCGGGATGACCGTGCAATCGCGCAAGCGATCTCTGCACTTGAACGCGGACGGCAGCTTCTCGACTGGCGAACCATTGCCAGAGAGCGTGCCCACCCAACGTGTGTGCTCGGGATTACAGGTACTGGCGGTGCGGGGAAATCCTCGCTGACCGATGAAATTGTCCGTCGCTTTCTGGAAGATTCGCCCGACCGTCGGGTGGGGATTCTCTCGGTGGATCCGTCCAAGCGGAAGACAGGCGGTGCGTTGCTTGGCGACCGAATTCGGATGAATGCAGCATTCTCGCCGCGCGTGTACATGCGCTCGTTCGCGACTCGTCAGGCAAACCTTGCGCTCAGCCCGTACGTTGCGGAGGCTCTGTGGGTGCTGAAAGCGGCAGCGTTCGATTTGATCATCGTCGAGACTGCGGGCATCGGGCAGAGCGATTCACAAGTGACGGAGATCGCCGACATCGCACTCTACGTGATGACGCCCGAGTACGGCGCAGCAACGCAGTTGGAAAAGATTGACATGATTGACTACGCCGATCTAATTGCCATCAACAAGTTCGACAAGCGCGGCGCGCTCGATGCACTGCGCGACGTCCGAAAGCAATACCAGCGCTCGCATGGGTTGTGGTCCTCGCCACTGGAGGCAATGCCAGTCTTTGGCACGATCGCATCGCAGTTCAACGACGAAGGCACCAATGCGTTGTACCGAGCATTCATCGAGCTTGCACGCTCGCGCTTTGGATTGGAATGGACAACCGATGTCGAGCACACCAGCCCAGTGAGCACTCGGATGACGATCATCCCACCGGAGCGATCCCGATACCTTGCCGAAATTGTCGAAACCAACAAGCGCTACGATGCACATGTCGAGCGGCAAGCGGCGCTGGCACGGCGGCTCTATCAACTGCGCGGCGCGATGGAGCAGCTTCTGTCGGCCAGCGAGGATGCGGACTCGCACTAACCTTGCAGCAGTCGTCGCACTGTGTCTGCTGGCCGGATGCTCCAGTAGCGTTCGCTTCACGTTCTCTGCGCCGAGCAACGCACCGACTGCGCTGCAGCGTCAGGTGCTCGAAGTCGCTGCATCGCATCTTGGGACGCCGTATTGCGCAGGTGGTTCTCGGGAGCGCTGCTTTGATTGCTCCGGCTACGTGCAAGCGGTATTTGCGGCAGTAGGAGTCTATCTGCCGAGAACGACGCTCCAGCAGTCGCAAGCAGGCATGTTCGTTCCAACCGAGCAGCTCCGAGCTGGCGACCTTGTGTTCTTTCGGTTCGAGCGCCGCACTGGAGTATCGCACGTGGGGATCTACGCAGGGGATGGCACAATCTTCCATGCTTCCCAGTCGCGCGGTGTAGTCCGCGAACAACTCTGGGGCACCTATCTCGAGCGAGGCATCGCGTTCTGCCGTCGCGTTCTCTCGTCCACTGATGGTGGAATGTTCTGACTCAGTGCTGCTGCTGGAATATCGGTGACAACATTCGTTCCGTACTGAAACCAAAACAGTGTATTTTTGTCCAGCGTAGGCAACCTCTTGGGAGTGACAATGCAACGCTGCTATGTTCTTCCGCATGTCCAGACTGTGCTCCGATGGAGTGCATGTTTCTTTGCGTCCGCGCAAGCCCCGCTTTTTGTTTGCAACTCGAATAGGGACGAATCCTCCCGCGGCACTGCAGCAAGTGGTCATTCGCATTGTGGGACACAGCAAGAGAGTGACTGCACCATGCAGCCGAATGCCAGCAAGGATTGCCGCATGTGGTCGTGTAGCCAGAGCCAAAGTGCTTTGTGGACAATCGGACTGCTGTGGGGGCTCGGAATGCTGCTCGGGGTAGTCTCTCCAGGGTGGGCTGCATGGGAACCTGAGGCTATGATTTCACCTCAGGTCTTCACTCAAGGCGGAGCGCACGAGATTCTCACAGCCCACACTCCGGAGTCTGCCCGCTTTTTGCGCTACCACTACATCACCAGCTCCTACGATTCTGTCACGCTGCACTATCAAATCGGTGAGTTCTGGGTGCACACCCGCCAAGGACAATGGAAGCCGATTTGCTGGGCGATACCCCACGTGCTTGGTGATCCCAGGTTCGGCTGGCCATATCGGGTTATTACCGACACTGCGCAGGGTGATGCACAATCCCTGCTTCCGTATTTGCAGAGCGAACCGTTTGAGCGTGAATCGCTCGACAGCATTCGATTCTATCGCGTGTTCCGGTTAGGGGTAAGCTGTCACGTGAGCATGGATCCGATCGGAGCTGATACGCTCGATCTCCCACCTGGCGATGGAAACCCACTCGCCGATCGCTGGCGGAATACGTTCTGGGTTGCTCCAGAAGGCACAATCTCTGACCAGCGCGAGTTCGTCGTGCAGCTTCGTGATGCGGAGAGCGATTCTGTGTTGGTTACCGTTGATAGCGTCGGTATTCTGCCGAACGCGGAACGGCGGCTTGTACCACGGTATGGCACTGATCCAACGCCATACAACCATGTTCGGGTGCTTCCACCACTCGGCAGTGGTAGAGCCTACATCCAGATTGTGCCTCGACGGTATGGCGGCTTCCTCGATGATGGCTTTTGCCTCCAGGCCCCAATCCAGGCAAAGTTCAACTACTCGGTCATGTTCGAGCCGCAACCAAATGGAGACTGGGTACGCTACGATTCCGCAACAAGTGCTGCATTGGTGCGGCAGATTGATAGCCTCTACTTCGATCGCCTGATCGCTTACTGTGACAGTATTGTTGCATCACCTGAGCCTTGCTTACCACTGATGCCGCTTCGATTCAGCACATTGCCAGAGCGTGCGTTCGAAGCAGATTCGTTCTTTGCGCGCTACTACGATACGACGGTTGTCGTTGCCGACGGGCGCCGCATCGTCGAGATGGTCCAGCGCGGATGCTCGCAGGACGTTCGCGCACCGGGGAGCCTTGTAACACCGGCCAGTGTCTCCACTCAACGGAGTCGTTCGGGCATTAGCGCGTACTACGATCGCTTGCGGCGAGTACTTGTCTGCACTATCGAACGTAGCAGCACCGAATTCGACGAGCCGTTCCACGTGAGCGCATGGGACATCCGCGGGCAGCGAGTTCTCCACCAACTCTATCCCAGTCGCGGTGAACAGCCGGAGCAGATCGCCATTCCGATGGAAATGCTTGCGGCAGGGATCTACGCGTTTCGCTGCAGAGTTGGGGCTTCCTGTTCGACCTTCGTGGTTAATGTTCAGCCCTGAGTGATGGTCTTCTCTGCGCCTGTAGTTTCGATGTCACGCGCAGAACGTGGTATGCTGTGCAACTCGCATGCACACTGACCCCATCACTCCTGACGAACACGACTGCTTACCTTACACAGTCACGCCGATTGTTCTCTCCTCCGAATCTGAGGCTTGCAAGAGGGGCAGAGTACGGCATTGCCTTCTGCGGAAGGTTCTCCCCACAACTGGGGGTAGATGGGTTGTAAAGTTCGTGCCAAAATTTTTTTATGAAAAGGTGAAACTAATCCCCCACGTGCAGCATTACTGTAGCGCTTTTGTGCCACCAACTTAGGGACTCTGCAATGCAATCGTTCCGTCTTCTACTCCTGCGTGCGTTTGGCCTGCTGGCGATGAGTGCAGTTTTCTCGGTCTCTGGGCTCGCCCAGCTTGCCCCGAATGTCTGCAGCCCGAATGCTTCGTACTACGACTGCATGAGCATCATGAGCTTTGGTATTGGTTCTACGACGTGGTCGAATTCGTCCTCGAATTGCGGTGCTGCATACACCGGTACCGGCACCAATACGAACTTCACCTTCAACGGTGCCGCGGGGCAAACGGTCAACTGGTCGTGTACTGCTGGGAATTACTACGGCTCCTACTATGACGGGTATCTCTTCATCTGGGTGGACTGGAATAACGACGGTGATTTCTTCGATGCGGGTGAGCAGGTGGCGTCGTACTACTACATCTATCAGAGCACCTCTGGCTCGTTTACAATACCAAGTTCGGTGACAATGGGACCCAAACGGATGCGGGTCATGTTTGGATGCTGGGATTACATTGACTATGAGTACTACAGCGGTGCAAACCATCCGTGTGCCGGGAACTACACGACCTACTACAACTACGGCGACTTCCAAGATTTCACGCTCAATATCATTGCGAACAATGATGCTGGAGTTGCGTCACTAACAACATCAACGCCGCCGCCATTCCCACCGGGGAATAACACCGTGCAGGCGACGATCAAGAACTACGGTGGCAATACCATCACGAGTGTAACGGTCAACTGGTCGGTCAACGGTGTGACGCAAACACCGGTGCAATGGACAGGTTCGCTTCCTTCCGGTCAGACGACGACAGTGAATCTTGGCTCGTTCAACTTCCAGCAAGTGGGAGCATTGCAGGTGCAGGCATGGACGTCGAATCCCAATGGCGTGACCGATCCAGTACCGTCGAATGACTATTCGAAAGTGTATCTCTTTGGTGCAGCTTTGAGCGGGACATACACGATTGGGGGGAGCAACCCAGATTTCCCGACTGTTGTTGCTGCTGCAAATCAACTTACAGCAGGCGGTACGTTAGGCGCGGTGACGTTCAACATCCGTCCGGGGACGTACAGTGGGCATGTGTTTGTTGCCAATCCGCCGGGGAACCAGCAGTCGCGTCCGATCGTGTTTCAGTCGGAGACGGGGAATGCCTCGTCGGTGATCATAGTGCACAACGGAGGGGCGACGCAGACGGCACCGCTCAACGAGACGGGTGTCAGTGGAGGAGAGCCGACGCTCCGGTTGCTCAATGCCGACTGGGTGACGTTCAAGAACGTGACGGTGCAGGCGACGGGGACAGGTGGTTCGAACTGGGCAGTGTGTGCGGAGCTGATGGGCAACAGCAACAGTGACGGGTGCGATGGGGTGACGTTCGACGGGGGTGTTCAGTGGGCGTGTGTCGAGTTCGTTTGTGTACAACGACATATTGTTGCTGTCGAACTCTGCGTACCACACGGGTTTGGTGGTGAAGAACTGTACGTTTCAGAACGGGAGTGCGTCGTTGTACGTGTGGCGGACGACGACGCCGTTCATGGGCGGTCATCAGTACGTGGACAACACGTTTACGGGTTTTTATGCGGGGGCAATTTTTTTCGAACGTGACCGATGGGTTAGTGATACGTCGGAACGTGATCAGCAGCAGTTCGAGTGGGATTAGTGCGGGTGTGAACATTGCCAACAACATTGGGGATTTTCGGTTTGAGAAGAACCGGATCAACTTGACCGGAGGTCAGAGCACGCAGGCGCCGGGGTTGTTGTTGCAGGCACGTGTGAGCAGCAATCCTGGAGCGCCGTTGGTGGCGAACAATTTCATACGGGTCAGTGGAGCGATGTGGGGGATACGGTGTGCCAACACGTCGAACACGAAGGTGTTCCACAACACGGTGTATTCGAACGGGTGGAGTGTGGCCACGCAAGGTGTTCCGGTGCGGGTTGAGGGGAACACGGTCGGGATGAGTTTGAACAACAACATTTTTTACGTAGGCAGTGGTCAGAGTGCGGTGATGGACATGCAGGCGACGGGGGCGTTTGCGTCGCTTGATTACAACACGGTGTACACGCCGGGGAGTGTGCTTGGGTACTGGGGCACGACCGGTGTGATGAAGGGAGGTAGTGGCACTGAGCTCTCGGCATGGCGGACGACGAGCGGTCGGAGCCAGAACAGTCAGTTTGCGCCGATCGTGTTTGCCAATGTGGGTGCAGGGGATTTATCGTTGACGCAGGTGGATAGTCGGTTGTACGGGTTGGGATCGACGTCGAACGGGACGTACAACATGGGATTGCGCAATGATGTGCCGGACGACATTTTTGGGAACACGCGGAATCGGAGTGAGGTGTACAACGGAGCGCACCAGATTATTCCGGTGATATCGTTCAATCCGCCGCCGCCGTCGCAGGTGGTAGGTTGTCAAGGGACGACGCTGACGATCAGCGGGAATGTGCAGGTGACGTATGGGGCGCAGCTATCGTACCAGTGGTTGCGCAATGGAGTGCCGCTCATCGAGGGGGTCAATGGGTACAGCGGGACACGGAGCGGGGTGTTGGTGATCTCGAACGCGGTGCAGTCGTTGCACGAGGGGGATTATGTGTTGTACGTGACGGCGACGGGTGGAGCCGATCCGCTGGCCAGTCCGGTGATAGCGGTACGGGTGAATGCGCCGATCCAGATCGTGCAGCAGCCGTCGAGCCGGATATTGTGTCGAGGTCAGGAGACGGCGTTGTCGGTGATCGCCAATGGGACGGTGTTGGGGTATCAGTGGCAGAAGGATGGGCGAGCGATTAGTGGTGCGACCAATCCGATTTTGGTGATCCCGAACGTGGACGAGGCCAGTTCGGGTCGGTACACGTGTTTGTTGTATGGGACGTGTGGGACCGATCAGGTGGTGACGCAGGAGGCGGTGGTGTACATAGCGCCGCAGACGTTGATCGCGCGGCAGCCGGAGCGAGTGGCGGTGGCGATCGGAGGGACGGCGCGGTTGGAGGTCGAGCCGGTATCGGCGCAGATCCCTGGGTACAGTCCGCAGTACCAGTGGTATCGTGGGAGTGTGGCGTTGCGAGACGATGGACGGATTACGGGGACGACGACCAGTGAGTTGACGATACGGAACGTACGGCAGAGCGACATTGGGGAGGATTACTACTGTGTGGTGACGGGTTTGTGTGGGAGCCAGACGACGCAGACGGCGGGGTTGTACGTTGGGCAGGTGAGTATTGATCAGGTGCCGCAGGATGTTCGAGTGTGTTCGGGTCAGCCGGCGGTATTGAGTGTGCGAGCCAGTTCGAACATACCGAACGCGGAGTACAGTTATCGTTGGTTGAAGGACGGGCAGCCTCTCAGCGATGGTGGCGTGTACAGCGGGACGAGTACGAGTGTGTTGCGGATTAGTCGAGCAGGGAGCAGCGATGCAGGGGAGTACACGGTGGAAGTGACGGCCAATCCTGGAGGAGCGGTTGCCAGTGCGCAGGCGCAGGTGTCGGTTGACGAAGCGCCAGTGATTACGGCCGAGCCGCAGGATGTGAGTGTGTGCGAGGGTCAGCGGGCGCAATTGAGTGTGAGTGCCAGTGGAGGCGGTTTGCGGTATCAGTGGTATGTCGGTGGTTCGGCGTTGCCGGGAGCGACCCAGATGACGGTGGAGGAGGTTGTGACGGCAGCGATGAATGGGGTACGCGTGCGGTGTCGGGTGAGCAACGACTGTGGTCAGGTGGAGAGTCGGGAGGCAGTGTTGACGGTGAAGACGGCGCCGCGGATCGTGGAGGAGCCGCAGGGAGGAGAGGTTAGCCGGGGCGGCGTGTATCGTTTGCGTGTGGTAGCCGAGGGAGAGGGTCTTCGGTACCAGTGGAAGAAGGATGGTCAGGTGATCCCTGGAGCGACGGGTTCGGAATATGCGATAGCGAATTTCAGTTCGAGTGATGCAGGGCAGTACGTAGTGGAGGTGAGCAACGAGTGTGGGAGTGTGACCTCGAGCCAGGTGGAGGTGGTATTGTCGTCGGTCGAGGATGAGACAATCGCTGCTGGCTATGCCATCCACGTCGAACCCCAACCTGTGAATGCACGTGCAACGGTGGTTGTGACGGCATCGCTTGGAGTGGACGTGCGTCTCGATATCGTTGACATCAACGGGCGCCATGTTGCTACAGTGTGGCAGGGCAAAAGCGGCCAAGCGCAATTTCAAGTGGAAACCGATGTGAGTATGCTTGCGTCCGGTGTATATCGCTGTGTGCTCCGCTCTGGTACGTTCCATCTTTCAGTGCCAATGCTCATTGTGCGATAGACATCTCGCGTAGCGAAGCGTTTCTTACAGAGGAGAGTTCCTTACACGCACGGTGCGGCGGGAAGCAATGTGCTTCCTGCCGCGCTGTTTTTGCAAAGGATAAAAAAATTTTTGTTCGAACAGAAATTTTTGTTATTTTTGGGTCAGAGCACCCTCTGGCATGCTGCTCATCGGTGGCGAAGGGCGTGCAGTTGCCAGGAGGGAATGCTAATGTTGGATCGTCGGAGCGTGTGAGGAACCATGGACACAACACAAGCCTGCATTTGCCTTTCTGTACCTTACCAAGGGGCAGATTCGCCCGTTCCTGAGAACGTCAATACCTGTTTCCCCATATCATCATGTTCCACAATTGTTGGTTCTACCATGAAACGCTTTTCCCTGTTTGCTGCAGTGGCAGCATGGTTTGGTCGCGCACTGGCAGTGTGCGCAGTGATGTTGGTGGCGATGTCGCTTGATGTGAATGCGCAGATTTGGAATTGGGCACGCGGTGCTGGCGGCCAATCCACTTCAACTGACTACTACGTCCATGGCTACCGCAGCACCGTGGACAACAACGGGAATGTTTACGTGACGGGCTACTTCTACCACTACGCGACGTTCGGCACGACGACGATCTACGCGTACGGCGGCAGTGCGAACTACGACATGTTTGTTGCGAAATATGACGCCAGCGGTAATCTCCAGTGGGTCCGTAGTGGCGGCGGTACAAGCACAGAGTATGGCTACGGGATTGACGTTGACAACAATGGTAATGTGTATGTCGCTGGGTACTACTACAGCAATCCTGCATATTTCGGGAGTTGGTCGCTCGCTACTCAAACGACTCCAGATGTTTTCATCGTCAAATACGATGCAAACGGAAACGTGCAGTGGGCTGCCCGGCAAGCAGGACCGAGCACTGACATCCTTTACAACCTTGCGGTGAATAAGCAAACGGGTGATTGCTACATCGCAGGGTACTTTTCCAGCTCGACATACTACTTCTCCGCAGGCTCGTCGTCCTACACTACGCTTTCAGCCTTTGGAGGGGCAGATGGATTTGTAGCAAAGTACAACACCAATGGTGTCTTCCAATGGGCACGCGCAATTGGGGGAAGCAGCACAGAGTACGCATACGGTGTCGGTGTCGATGGGAATGGGAACGTCTATGCGACCGGCATGACGTATAGCTATCCGTGCTACTTCGGCTCGACAAGCTATTCACTGTATTATTCGTACTCAACTCCCGAGACATGGCTGTGCAAGTTTGATGCCAATGGGAACTACCAGTGGGCGACCTGGGGCATTACGGGAAGCAGTTATGAGTGGGCGCACGACTTAGCAGTCAACGCATCGGGTGATGTGGCGATCGGCGGTTACTTCTACGGCACTGCCTACGGAGGCAACAATACGAGTATGTCCATCTCATCGGGCGATACCTACTACGATGGCTTTGTGGTCAAGTTCAATACAAACGGCGTGGTGCAGTGGGCACGGAACTTCGGAACGACAAACTGCGCTGAGTATGCACGAGGAGTCGGGATTGACAATAGTGGGAGCGTCTATCTGGGCGGATACACGTACCCATACTCAACAGTAAACTGGACGTTTGGCTCTACGACATTTTCATACACTGCATCCCAATACCAGTGCTGGGTTGCTGTCTGGCGAACGAATGGTCAGCCGCTTGGCGGGCTTGCTGCTACAGGAACAAGTACTCAAATTGCCTATGACATTGGGGTAAACCCATCCCGGAAAGAAGGGGCAATCACGGGGTACTACTACAGCAACCCCATGACGTTCGGCTCTGGCTCTGGGGCGCCGCAGCTTTACAATTACATCGGCTATCCTGCGATGTTCGTTGGGAAATTCTCTGTGCCGCTCGACTACGATCTCGGTTTGACCGCTGTTGCAAGTCCAGTTGCACCATTTGCGGCAGGTTCCCAGAACATTAGCGTTACGCTCCGGAACTTCGGTGCGCAAACGATCACCTCTGCACAGATTTTCTGGTCTATCAATGGTGTATCTCAAACGCCGATCAACTGGACTGGGTCGCTCAGTACCAACCAGAGTACGGCGGTCAACCTCGGTAGTGCGAACTTTGCGGTGGGGACAATCACCACTATTAGCGCGACGGTTTGCTGTCCGAACGGACAGACCGATGAGAACGCAGTGAACAACACCATCACCGCTCAGCTTGCTCCAGGATTGAGCGGGACGTACACAATCGGTGGTACGAGCCCGGATTTTACCGATGTCGTCAGTGCTGCAAACGCGTTGCGTCTTGGTGGCACAGTAGGCGCGGTGACGTTCAACATTCGACCGGGGACGTACAGTGGTCATGTGTTTATCGCCAATCCGCCGGGGAACCAGCAGTCGCGACCGATTGTGTTTCAGTCGGAGAACGGGAATGCGGCGTCGGTGATCATTGTGCACAACGGAGGGACGACGCAGACGGCGCCGCTCAATGAGACGGGAGTTACAGGAGGTGAGCCGACGGTCCGGTTGCTCAATGCCGACTACGTGACGTTCAAGAACGTGACAGTGCAGGCGACGGGGACGGGAGGTTCGAACTGGGCAGTGTGTGCGGAGCTGATGGGCAACAGCAACAGTGACGGGTGCGATGGGGTGACGTTCGACGGGGGTGTTCAGTGGGCGTGTGTCGAGTTCGTTTGTGTACAACGACATATTGTTGCTGTCGAACTCTGCGTACCACACGGGTTTGGTGGTGAAGAACTGTACGTTTCAGAACGGGAGTGCGTCGTTGTACGTGTGGCGGACGACGACGCCGTTCATGGGCGGGCATCAGTACGTGGACAACACGTTTACGGGTTTTTATGCTGGGGCGATTTTTTCGAACGTGACCGACGGATTGGTGATACGTCGGAACGTGATGACGAGCAGTTCGACGGGTATCAGTGCGGGTGTGAACATAGCCAACAACATTGGAGATTTTCGGTTCGAGAAGAATCGGCTGAACTTGACGGGTGGGCAGAGCACGCAGGCGCCGGGTTTGTATTTGCAGGCGCGGTTGAGTACGAATCCTGGAGCGCCGTTGGTGGCGAACAATTTCATCCGGGTGACGGGAGCGCTGTGGGGGATACGCTGCGCCAATACGTCGAACACGAAGGTATTCCACAACACGGTGTATTCGGGTGGTTGGACGAGTGCGACGATGGGTGTACCGTTGCGAGTCGAGGGGAGCACGGTTGGGATGAGTTTCAACAACAACATTTTCTATGCGGCAAGTGGGCAGAGTGCGGCGCTGGATATGACCACGACGAGTGCATTTTCGTCGTTGGACTACAACACGGTGTATACGGCGGGGAGTGTGATAGGGTACTGGGGGACGACGGCGGTATCGAAGGGACCTGGAGGCAATGAGCTTTCGACGTGGCGGAGTGTGAGTGGACGGGATGCGAACAGTCAATTTGCGCCGATCGTGTTTGCCAATGTGGGTGCGGGAGATTTGTCGTTGACGCAGGTTGACAGTCGGTTGTACGGATTGGGATCGACGTCGAACGGGACGTACAATTTGGGTTTGCGCAACGACGTACCGGACGACATTTTTGGGAACACGCGGAATCGGAGCGAGGTGTACAACGGAGCGCATCAGATCATACCGGTGATATCGTTCAATCCGTTGCCGCCGTCGCAGGTAGTCGGCTGTCAAGGGACGACGATGACGATCACGGCGGCAGCGCAGGTGACCTATGGAGCGCAGTTGAGTTATCAGTGGTTGCGCAACGGTGCGCCGTTGTTGGAGGGTGTCAATGGATTTAGCGGGACGCGGACGGGGACGTTGACCATTAGCAACACGGTTCAGTCGTTGCACGAGGGGGACTATGTGTTGTACGTGACGGCGACGGGTGGAGCCGATCCGTTGTCGAGTCCGGTGATATCGGTACGGGTGAATGCGCCGATCGAGATTGTGCAGCAGCCGTCGAGTCGGGTGTTGTGTCGTGGACAGGAGACGGCTCTATCGGTGATTGCCAATGGTACGGTGTTGGGGTATCAGTGGCAGAAGGACGGACGAGCGATCAGTGGCGCGACCGATCCGATTTTGGTGATCCCGAACGTGGACGAGTCGAGTTCGGGTCGGTACACGTGTGTGTTGTACGGGACGTGTGGGACGAATCAGGTGGTGACGCAGGAGGCGGTGGTGTACATCGCGCCGCAGACGTTGATCGCGCGGCAGCCGGAGCGAGTGGCGGTGGCGATCGGAGGGACGGCGCGGTTGGAGGTCGAGCCGGTATCGGCGCAGATTCCTGGGTACAGTCCGCAGTACCAGTGGTATCGAGGGACGGTGGCGTTGCGAGATGACGGGCGGATCACGGGGACGACGACGAGCGAGTTGACGATCCGGAACGTTCGGCAGACGGACATCGGGGAGGACTACTACTGCGTGGTGACGGGATTGTGCGGGACGGAGACGTCGCAGACGGCGGGATTGTACGTTGGTCAGGTGACGATCGTGCAATCGCCGCGGGATGTGCGGGTGTGTGTGGGACAGGACGCGGTGTTGAGTGTGCAGGCGACGTCGAACATAGCCGGGGCGGTGTACAGTTATCGGTGGTACAAGGACGGTCAGCCGCTCAGTGATGGGGGAGTGTACAGTGGGACGGGGACGAACGTGTTGCGGATCAGCGGAGCAGGGAGTGCGGAGGCAGGTCAGTACACGGTGGAGGTGGTCGCCACGCCGGGCGGAGCGGTCGCCAGTGCGAGTGCGACGGTGTCGGTGGATGCGCCGCCGGTGGTGACCAGTGAGCCGGCTGATGTGGCGGTGTGCGAGGGGAGCCGTGCGCAGATGAGCGTTGTTGCCAGTGGAGGCGGGTTGATGTATCAGTGGTATGCGTCGGGAGCGCCGATCCCTGGAGCGACGGATGCGACGGTAGAGCAAGAGGTGGTGGCGGCGATGGATGGGCTGCACGTGTGGTGTGTAGTGCGGAACGATTGTGGGGAGGTGACGACGCGGCAGGCGGTGGTGACGGTCAAGCGGAAGCCGCAGATTGTCGAGCAGCCGCAGGGAGGGGAGGTCAGTCGAGGAGGCGCTATTGAGCTTCGGGTAGTGGCGCAAGGGGAGAACGTGCGGTATCAGTGGAAGAAGGACGGGCAGGCGATTCCGGGCGCGACGGGTTCGGTGTATCGGATTGAGAACTTCAGCGCCAGTGATGCGGGGCAGTACATGGTGGAGGTGAGCAACGACTGTGGGGTGGTCAGTTCGAGTGATGTGACGGTGGTGTTGTCGTCGGTCGAGGAGGAGGCAAGGGTAGCCGGGTATGGCGTGTTGGTGCAGCCGCAGCCTGCCAGTGAGCGTGTGGAGGTTGTGGTGAGCAGTCCGGCGGGAGCGATGGTGACGGTGGAGGTTGTGGATTTGAGCGGACGGGTCGTTGGTCAGTTGTGGCAGGGTGTGGTGCAGGGCACACATCAGCGCGTGGAGGCAGACTGCAGCCAGTTGGCCTCGGGCGTCTATCGCTGCGTGCTGCGCTCTGGCCGCTACCGCGTCTCCACCCCGCTCGTCATCGTGCGGTAACGAGTGTTGTAGAGTGCAGAGCATATGCTGCAGCGGAGGGCTCTTCCATCCCTCCGCTGCAGTTTTTTCACCAGCAAAAAAGTTGTTTGGTTTTTACCAGACGTTGTTGTATTTTCGAAACGAGCGACAGAACGATGCTCTCGCGTCAACTTGTGCGAGGGCGAGCAAAGCAGATGCTGCGCTACTCGCGGAGGATGAGTTTCCCAGCTCTGCTTGCTTGTTGAGGGCGTGAGCACTATTTTTGTCGCGCCCGAACACAAGGAAAAATTGTTCCATCATGTTTCACCATTTTCAGGAGTGTATCATGAAACGCTTTCGTTCCTTGGTCGGCGCAGTGTCTGCCGTAGCAGTTGCCGGCATTGCATGCGCTGGGTTATTCCTTGCAATGTTTAGTCCAGCCTTCGGAGAGGAATACAGCGTCAGAATTGACCAAGCACCGCAAGATGCGACGGTCTGTGAAGGACAAACGGTGACGTTGACCGTCCAGGCCTCGACGAATTTCCCCAACCCGCAGTACACCTTCCAATGGCTCGATGGTCAAGGCAATCCAATCTCAGATGGTGGCAGGTACAGCGGTGCAACGACCAATACACTGACAATCTCGAACGTTTCACAAGCTGAGGCTGGCCAATACACAGTCGTCGTAGGGGTCAGCAACGGCCAAGTGCGCCCGGCAACAGCAATCGCACGCGTAACTGTAGTACCAGGACCAACGGTCACCCAACAACCACAAGATGTTACTGTCTGCGATGGGCAGATTGCTGCAATGAGTGTACAGGTCAGTGGGGGACTCAACGTTCGCTACCAATGGTACGCAAACGACGTCCCAGTCCCAGGAGCAACCAGCTCGAGCATTTCGCAAACTGCAACCGCCCAAATGAACGGATTGCAAGTGTACTGCAAGATCATCAGCGATTGCGGAGAGGTCAACAGCGATACAGCGACGGTGACAGTCGAGACTGCGCCAACGATCACCCAACAGCCGCAAGGTGGAACAGCAGCGATTGGACAATCCTACCAGATTACTGTGCAAGCGACAGGTACTGCCCCACTGCAATATCAATGGTTCAAAGACGGCCAAGCTATCACTGGGGCAACGTCGAACACCTACACCATCACGAACGTTACGCAGAATGACGCAGGTCGGTATAAAGTCGTCGTGACGAACCGCTGCGGTACGGCAGAATCTGAAGAGGTGCAGGTGCAGGCAGTATCGGTCGAAGATGAAGCAATCGCGGCGGGCTTCCGACTTAGTGTCGCACCGATGCCAGCAAATGGCACAGTTACCCTACAGATAACATCTCCAGTTGTTGCTTCCGCAACGGTTGAAGTGATGGACGTCAGTGGCCGTACGGTCGGCACTATCTGGAATGGCATGCTGAGCGGCGGCGAGCAAACACTCGAGGCAAACGTAGCAGGTATGGCACCAGGTGCATATCGCTGCATCCTCCGCAGTGGAACGTATCGTCTCTCGACTCCGCTGATCATCGTGCGCTAAATAGAGGCGTAGTCAGTGTTACGGCGGGAGCACATCTTGTGCTCCCGCCGTTTGCTTTATGGTAGCGTGATCGAACCGAGTGTTGCCTGCTTGTGGGCACCGGTGACCGAAGGAAGATTCGATGATAGCTCTCCCAATGTTCGATATGCCAGATAGGCCATCAGCACTGCTTCCTTTGCAGTGTCGGGGATTCCGGTTCGATCGGCAAAATGTATGATGCGACTCGAGGGAAGCTCGCTCTGAAGCATTGCAAGAAGTGTTGCATTCTTTGCACCACCACCGGAGACTACGATGCATGCATTCACGTTTCCGAAACGCCGAATGTTTTCGGCAATGCTCCACGCAGTAAATGCTGTCAATGTCGCGATGATGTCCTCTGCGGGGAGCATCGGGTGCAGGAATGGTGCGAGCAGTTCGTCAAGCAATGCAGCAGAAAAAATCTCCCGTCCTGCGGACTTCGGTGGTGGATTGGTGATGAATGGGATTGCTCTAAGCTGCTCAAAGAGTGCGGAAATCGGCTTTCCAGCAGCGGCTGTTCTGCCGCGATCATCGTAGCGCATGCCCCAAAAGCGGTGCATGGCACGGTCAATCCAAACGTTTCCTGGTCCTGTATCGAATGCAGTGATTTCCTCACGACTGCACCCCGGGGGCAGAAGAGTGATGTTAGCAATACCACCAATGTTGAGCGCAATAGTGTACTCGTGCGTGCTTCGGAGAAGCTCCCAGTCAAGGATTGGTACTAGCGGCGCACCCTGTCCCCCGAGAGCAACATCTGCTGCACGAACGTTCGAAACGATCGGTACACGGAAACGCTGTGCAAGTATTGCCGGCTCGGCAAGCTGGAACGTTGTGCGGCATTCGACGCCATAGCGCACATGAGGCGTCGGCATGTGCCAGAGCGTTTGACCATGGATTCCGATTGCCTCTGGTTGCTGCTGGGCATCTTCAGTCGCAAGTGCAAGCGCATCTGCGTACACCTGCATCAGCACGCAGGCAAGATCCGACAGCTCCGCAATAGGTATCGGGCGCTCGATTGCTGCCTGCAAGGCGGAGCGGATCTCGCGCGTGAACTCGACGTGTGCGAAGCCGACAAGCGCAACGCCGATGCGCTCGTTCTGCTGTGTGAGGCGAACGACTGCAGCATCAACACCGTCGAGCGATGTTCCGCTCATTGCTCCAGCAATGCAGCGCGGCTTGGAGAGCCATTCGTGCGGTGAGATCATTGCAGAACTGTAGCTTTGCCACCGTTGAGCAAAATTAGAGTCGTGCACCGACGGAATTGAGGCGCTGCAATGAGCGAACTCCATGCTTTGCTTTCGGTATTCGATCGTGCTACGTTCGGAGCAATCAATTCGGGTATGTCACATCCGCTTTGGGATTGGATAATGCCGCAGGTGACTTCGCTCCACTGGTGGTTGCCGTTCTTTGTGATCGGGATTGGCTGGCTGCTCCTGCGCGGTGGACGCCATGGTCGGTGGTGTGTTACCATGGTGGTTCTTACAGTTGGCATTGCCGATCTTGCAACAAACCGCGTGATCAAACCCATCGTCGGTCGCGTTCGGCCATGCGCTGCGCTCCCAACGATTGTGCTCCGCATCCCGTGTCCCGAGGGACCGTCGTTCCCATCATCGCATGCGGTGAATATGGCAGCACTCGCAACGGTGCTCACGATGAGCTATCGTCGGTGGTGGTGGATGTGGTCGAGCGCGGCGCTCGTGGTTGGAGTTTCCCGAGTGTACGTCGGGGTGCACTACCCCAGCGATGTACTCGCTGGCTGGGGCATTGGAGCGTTGGTTGCTCTTTTTCTTGAGAAGGTTCGACAAAAAAGCGCCGCCTTCATACGAAGGCGGCGCCTGCGGTGGTGGTGATGTCGCCCCTACATGTGTAGGAGCTAGGGAGTGCCCCCTGTTCCATCCCCGCGCCCACATGGGCGCAAAGAGAAGCGCAACTTCCCTGCCATCGGCAGTTGGTGATGGAAGCTGCGCTTGTGTGAGGGTACCATGAAACGCGCAGGCCAGAAGACGAGCAAAGCGCGAGAACATTTGATGGCACGGAAAAATTTTTTGTGGCAATAATCGGACGTGATGTTCGCCATAGCAACCAGTGCCATGTTGCCCTACCTCTGCTCATGTCCGATCTTGCCCAGCTGAAGCAGAAATACCGCAATCGCGATCGTGTCGTGCATGCGATTGCATGCGGTGGTACCATCCGCGCTTCTGTTGTTGTCTCGACGGTTACTGCCCAGGAAGCCCAGCGCCGCCACAGTTTAGAGCCGGTTGGCGCAGTGCTGCTTGCACGTGCGCTCTCGGCTGCATCGGCGATGGCGTCGTTCCTCAAAGGCGAGGAGCGAATTATCGTCGAGGCAAAAGGGAGTGGCTTTATCCGAACGGTCTATGCTGAAGCTCTCCAACTGGGCGAAGTGCGCGGCTTTGTCGAGTACAACGCAAACGTCAATGGGAAAAGCTCTCCCCTCGGTAAGGGGGTGCTCCAAATTCGGAAAATTCTCTACAACAAAGCCGAGCCAATCACCGGGATCGTCGAATTGCAGGCAGGCAACCTCACGACCGATCTGGCGCATTATTTCTGGCAGTCCGAGCAAATCCCAACTGGTGTTCGGCTCGATGTGACGCTCGGCGATGATGGGAAGATCGAATGCTCAGCCGGGATCATCGTTCAGGCTCTCCCCGGAGCTGACCAAGTGCAACTTGGCCGCATCTACCACTTTCTCGATAGCATTGGGTCGCTTTGCGAGCTTGTGCGCACTGGCTACAACGCCGAAGAAATTGCTCGCCAGACACTGCCAGCAGACATTGCGCTTTTTAGCTCAACACCAGTGGACTTTTTCTGCCGCTGCACAAAGGAGCGATTCAAGGAATTGCTCCTCGGAATCGGCGAAGAGGAACTCGTCCACATGCGCCAGGCAGGGCAGAACGAGCTTGTTTGCCAATATTGCGGCGCTCGGTATTATCTGACCACCGAGGATTTCGACGAGCTGCTCGAGCAGCTTCGAGCCTCACGGAACTAAAGCGAGAAGTTGTTCCGAAACTTGCCGAAAAACCCCGTCTCCTTGCTTTCCTTGCGCCGACGCTTGGGCGCGATGTTCTCACTTTCAGCAAGTTCTCGCAATAGCTCACGCTCCCGCTGGGTTACCTTTGTGGGAACGTAAATGTTGACTGTAACAAGCTGATCGCCGCGCTCGCCAGTTTCCATCCGCGGCAGACCCTTCCCACGCATGCGGAGAATCGTTCCAGGCTGTGTGCCAGGTTTGATTTGCAACAGTGCGGTACCATCAATGGTTGGTACTTCTACTTCGCCACCGAGCACCGCATCCGGGAACGAAATCGTCAAGTGGTAATGGAGGTGGTTGCCTTGGCGGGTAAAGTAGGGATGCTCAACTTCCTCAATGATGATGACCAGATCCCCGGGCGGCCCGCCTTGCCGTCCAGCATGACCTTTCCCTCGAAGTGTAAGTTGCATGCCTTCGTACACTCCTGCAGGGATGGATACCTTGATGGTATCCTCGCCCAGGGTGCGTCCTTCACCTTTGCACGCTGGACACGGGTCGGTCAAAATTGTCCCCGTACCGTTGCAGCTTGGGCAAGTTGCGATGTTGACAAATTGCCCGAACATGGAACGGCTCACTTGGCTGATTTGCCCGGTCCCGTTGCAACGCGGGCAGGTCGTAAAACCGCTCGATCCGCTTCGGGACCCGCTTCCGTTGCAGGTGCTGCACGTCATGTAGCGCTTGACGCGGATAGTTTTTTCTACACCGCTTGCAATTTCTTCGAGCCGTAAAGGAAGTTGCACTCGCAAATCAGCGCCGCGTTCGCCCTGTGGTTTGGGCTGGCGTGCAGTGTGTCGTCGGCTGCTTTGCCCTCCGAAGAGATCTTCAAAAAGTGAGCTGCCGAAGATGTCACCGAACGCACTGAAGATGTCCTCCATCGAGCTGTATTGATGGAAGTCTTGCCCAGCGCGTATCCCTTCGTGCCCGAACTGGTCGTAGCGCCGGCGTTTTTCTTCGTCGCTGAGCACTTCGTAGGCTTCGGTGATTTCCTTGAAGCGTTCTTCCGCCTCCTTATTGCCTGGATTGCGGTCCGGGTGATACTGCATCGCCAGCTTCCGATAGGCACTCTTGATTTCGTCGAGTGTCGCCTGGCGGCTAACTCCCAGAATTTGGTAGTAATCGCGTTTTGCCATCGCTTAGCTCTTCTCCGATGGTGGAGGTGACTGAACATCCCCAGAGCCATCTGCACCAGCAGCCCCTGCGGAAGTGACAACGCGCGCATGCCGCAGCACGCGATCGCGGAACAGATACCCCCGCTGGACTTGCTGGACAATAGTCCCTTCTGGAAGTTCTGGATGTGGGACGTGGATGAGCGCTTCGTGGAGTTCGACGTTGAATGGCTCGCCCTCTTTTGCTTCAAGGGGGCGGACACCGTGTTCTTCGTAAAGGCGATGCGCTTTGGCGGTGATCATCTCCAGTCCGCTGAGCATGGCCTCGTAATCGCGCGACTGCTTGCCTGCCTGGACGGCTGCGTGGAGATCATCGAGCAGTTCGACAAGCCGCGAGAAGAGCCGTTCGGTCGCATAGAGCACAATCTGCTCCTTCTCGCGTTCGGTCCGTTTGCGGAGGTTATCCATTTCGGCCAGCGCGCGAACATACTTTTCGCGAAACTCATCGCGCTCCTGCATCGCAGTGCGAAGTTGCTCTTCGAGCTCCGCCAGTTTTTCTACCAGGAGCTGTTGCTCGCCTGCAGTATGATCGGCCTCCGCTGAACTGGTTTCGAGTGTGCTGCCTTCGGGAGCAACGCTACCTTCGGCAGCATGTGCACGTTGCTCCTGATCGATGTAACGATTGACAACGTCCTGCACGCGCTTCCGAAGAGGTTTGTTTTCGCTCATTGTTTGCGGCTCGGTGGTGCGGTAGTTCTGGGGGAGATTGACGAACAGACCGCACCGAATAGTGCGCTGCTACTTGTTGCTGCCAAGCGTTGCTTGTGGATCGAGCGCATCACGCAACCCATCACCAAAAAGGTTGATTGCATAGACAGCCAGTGCAATTGCGATGGATGGATAGAGCACTAACCCCAAGCCTTCACCGACGTACAGGTACCCACGTCCATCCTGAATCATGCGTCCCCAGGATGGGGTCGGCGGCTGTATCCCAAGACCGAGAAAGCTCAAGCTTGCTTCCAGGATAATTGCCGTTGCAAACCCAGCTGTACCGACGACAACGATTGATCCAAGCGTATTTGGCAGCATGTGCCGCAGCATAATGCGCCAGGGGCCGAATCCAAGCGCACGCGCAGCCTGAACGAACTCCATCTGGCGAAGCGAGAGGAACTGCCCCCGGACAATCCGAGCAATATCAACCCAACTGGAAAGTCCAATGGCGACGAACGTCTGCCAAAGACCCTGCCCGAGAATCACGCTCAATGCAATCACGAGCAGAACGGTGGGGAACGACCAAACAACGTTTGTCAGCCACATGAGCGCATCGTCCACCCATCCGCGGAAGTAACCTGCCAGCGAGCCGATGAGTACCCCGATTGCAATTGCCAGCGATTCTGCAATCAGCCCGACCAGCAACGCAACACGCGCTCCATACACGAGCCGACTAAACACATCGCGACCGAAATGGTCCGTTCCGAGAATGTAGAGTGGCTGGGCATGCCAGTCCCGCTCACTCGATCCCCAGAGCTGGGAGCGATGGATGCGGAATCTTCGTCCGAGCAGGTCCGTGTACTCGACTGAATCACCGGCAATGCGATAGGACTCGATCGCGATGATGCTTGGGCGGTCTGGATGGACGGGATTAGTGCGGTAGAGGACATTCCCGCGAAACATCGCAGGCTTGATTGCATATTCGAGCACCTGCACGGTTGGATCCATCGGTGCGATGAGCGGTGCAGCGATAGCAACAACCACCAGCACGACAAGAATCCCCAACCCGATGAGCGCGCCTCGGTTGCGGCGCAGCCGTTTCCATGCAAGAATCCACAGCGAGCTGCTATCGCGCGTGTGCATTGGCATTCGACGTCAGAAGTGGAACTATTGAAACCGACACCACAGAGTACCACGTGGCGGTGAAATTTCCAGGCCGTCCATCCGTTGATAGGTCTCCACCCGCGATGGGTGCACTATCGCAATGCGACAACCGACGATAAACGGCAGGCAAAAATGCGAACTCTTGCACGTGATGTTCTGGGTGGGAAACAGCTGCTCGGTAATTTTCTGCCCGAACAGTTAGAAGCGCTTCTGGAGCAGTGGGGGCAGCCGCGCTATCGAGCCCAGCAGCTGCTGCACGGCTACTTAGCCGAGCGTCGCTTCGATTTGCGCACAATCACCACGTTGCCCGATGCGTTACGTCAGCGCTGTGCGGAAGCGTTCATCACGTTGCCTGTTGAGCTGGGTTCGGTTGAGCATGCCGTTGATGGTACAGTGAAAATGCTCGTCCGATTGCTCGACGGCGCGCAGATCGAAATGGTGCGGATACCACGCGAGATGCGGAGTGGACGAAGTCGGCGCACGCTGTGTATCTCGACGCAAGCAGGCTGCCCACTCGGCTGTGTCTTCTGTGCGACTGCCACGCTGAAGCTGCAGCGCAATCTCGAGACGGCAGAGATCATTGGCCAAGTTCTGCTTGCCGAGCAAGTCCTCGGTGAGCGGATCACGAACGTTGTCTTCATGGGGATGGGCGAGCCGCTGCTCAACTACGAGGCAGTGACCGCAGCGATTCGGCTGATGACATGGGGAAAGCAGCCGCTTGTCGCACCACGTCACATTACGCTTTCGACAGCAGGTATCGTGCCCGCGATTGCACGATTAGCCGAGGAGCCGATTTCGGTCAAGCTTGCCATCTCGCTCCACGCGACGACCGACGAGCTGCGGCGCCGGCTGATGCCGATTGCGCGGCGGTGGAGTATTGCTGAACTGCTCGAAGCAGCCGAGTACTACTACCGTGCGACCGGGAGGGAAATAACCTACGAGTACATCCTCTTTGATCAACTCAACGACACTGAGATGGATGCTCGCCGCTTGGTTCGGATTGCACGGCGTGTTCCGTCGAAAGTCAACGTGATCCCGTTTCATCCGATTGACTTTACGCATCCAAGCGGTCTTGCTGCAGAGCTGCGTCCTGCCAGCAGTGAGCGGCTGAAAGCGTTCGTCGAAATGCTCCGGCGAGCTGGCATTCCGACGATGGTGCGCAGTTCCAGCGGAGTAGACATCGCCGCAGCGTGCGGACAGCTCGCGCTGGCAGAACTCAAAACGTCACGCTGAATCCAAAGGTCGGCAGGATTGGCAGCATCGTCGTGCGGCGTTCGATAAGCTCGAGCGTCTCACGATTGACACGGTAGAACACGCCGATGACGTTCTGCCGATTGTACACATTGACGATGTCCAGATACCAGCTCCACCGCCAGCCGAACCAGTTGGTGTAGGTCGTCAGACGTACATCGAGCCGGTGGTAGTCTGGGAGCCTTCCGCGGTTGATGTTGGCTATACCACCCCGATCCACATCGAAGACGACACCGCGCCAATCGGTGTCAATTTTTGCTTCTACTTGGCCGGTCTCTGGATTGCGTACTTGGACGATGCGTGGCTTGATGCCGACTGGATAGGTCCACGGGAAGCCGCTTCCGTAGGTGAAGGTAAAGCTCAAATCCAAGTTTGCGCTGATGCGGTAGCCCCCGACGATGCTGAGCGTGTGCCGACGATCGAAATTGAACGGAATCACCAAGCCGTCGCGATAGCGATTGGCAAAAGCAAACGAATAGGCGATCCATCCGTAGAAGCCGCTATTGCTTGGTTCCGGGAATTTTTGCAAGAACAGTTCGATGCCGTACGATTCGCCTGTTGCGCTGTTGACGGGAATAGTCGTCAGTGAATCGCCAATCGTTGCCACTGGCTGCGTCCAGCCATCGCGTGTGCGATAGAGTGAATCAGGTAAGCCAGGAATTTTTTCGACTTTCCAGACCGTCCCTTGCACCACTTTCGGCAAGATGAGGTCGCTGAAGCCTTTGTAGTATCCCTCGACTCGGAACAGCCACTGGCGACTCAGTTGGTGCTCGATACCGAGAATGTTGTGCACTGCACGTTCAGCCCGCAGAGAACGGACATTGTCGCTTGTCAGGTCCAGGAAGACTTGTTGGTCGAAGAGCTTTTCGTAGCCCGGGGATTGGTAGTAGATTCCCCATGCTGCGCGAAGGGTAGTTGTCGGCGACAGAGCGTATGATGCCGACAGGCGCGGTGCCAGGTATCCTTTCTCGAGCAAGGCGTAGTAATCGAACCGGGCGCCAAGCGTCACTGTCAGTTGCTTGAGAACACGCCAGCGATCTTGGGCGTAAAGACCGCTGCGGAAGTAGTTGATGCCTTGCTCGACTGATTCGGGGAGTGGTGGCGCTGTAGGGTTCGCTGCGCGGAGCGCCTTCAGTCGGGGGTCAAAATCGAAGAATGCAGCGATACCTGTGTAAAGCCAATCCTGCTGCAAACCAAAATCGAGCGTATGGAGCGAGTCGAGCTGCCAACTATTATCCACTTTGATGGAGGTCTTTTGAAAGCGGAACCCGCTTTCTCCGCGCACGCTGAAAAGCGTCGGTACATCCACGCCAGCTTGGCGGAGCGAGTCTTGCAATCGCTTGAAATCTTGGTTGCTCAGTGGGCCGCCCTCCGCACTGCTATTGAGTAGCGCCGAGCCTCCAACACCGCCGAAGCTGTTAGCCCCGTAATTGGCGTAGTACGATAGCCCAACGTTTGAGACGAAGCTCCGCGACGGTGTCCATTGCCAGGTAAGACCGTAGGCATCGTTGTAGCTACGGTCAACGATGCTTACCGAGTCGGCTGTCGTGCGGTTGACCCCAGATGTGAACTCGGTATTATCACGGCTGGTTAGGACAGTAGCCGAAACTTTGTGGCCGGTGGCAGGTATCAGAGTCACTCTCAGCTGAAGATCGCGGAAATTTGGAAGAGCAACGTCGCCATCAACTGCACCAGTTGCGCGAAGAATTGGACCTGCGATAAGGTCGTAGTACGTCCTCCGAGAAGAAAGAAGCCACGACCCATTCCAGAACGGTAGTGCGCCTTCGGTGATGACATTCGCGTTGGTGATATTGACGTTGAGCTTGCCTGTGATGTAGCCTTTGTCGGTCAATCCATCGCGATTGCGCACATCCAGAACTGCGGAGAGGCGGTCTCCGTACTGAGCGGGAAAGCCGCCGGTAAGGAGCGAGATGCTGCTGACGGTCTCCGGATTGAACAGTGAGATGAAGCCATAGAGGCGATAGGGGTTGAACAGCTCAATGTTGTCGAGCAGAATCAGGTTCTGGTCGGGTCCTGAGCCCCGGACGACAAGTTGGGAGGAAAAATCGCTCGGCGCAGTTACACCGGGCAAGTTCTGCAGCGTGCGAAAGACATCTTCGATGCCGCCGGCTTTGTATTTGGCCTCGCGGGGATCAACCGTGAGCACGCTTGTTCGGGTGTCGGTCTGCTCTTGGATACGTCGCGTGGCTGTCACCTCGACCGCTTGGGATTCGATACTCTCCTGGCGAAGCATGATGCGGAGTTGCTCGGTCTTACCTGCAGTAACTGTGACGGTTGCCGAATAGCGATCATACCCGATGGCTGAGACCTCGATCCGATGGCGGCCGGCGGGAATATTCCGAATGCTGAACGTCCCGTCGCTTCGGGTTACTGCGCCGCGTTGGAGATCGGGCAACTTGACTGTTGCGCCCACGATAGACTTGCGCTCTTGGTCAGTAATTGAACCTTCCAACTGCCCGAATTGGGCGTTGGCAGTCAGCGCAGTGATAAGGAGGGCATACAAGAGAAAAAAGCTGACTCGCATCATGATGATCGGCGTGATGGATAGCGTAAAAACGTTGCACCAGAAAAGAAAGTTTCTTCGCACGTGTATTCGAGCTGCCATCGTTTGGGGCGATACTGCATGCGAGATCTTCCAGAATGTAACGGTGCGGTAGTGCCTGTTGGCTATATTTGCCGAGCGTGCACCGGTGGTGTGCTCGTATGGTGTATGTTCCACTGCTGGGGAGGACCAGCAATGAAGTTCACCGTTGACCACGACGACAACGTCGTCATCTTTACACTCAAAGAGCAGCGCCTCGATTCGAGCACAGCGCCCGAGATCAAGGCAGAGCTCCTCATCGTATGCCAGCCGACGATTAGCGCGTTGGTTGTGGACCTCTCGCGCGTGGACTATGCTGACAGTAGCGGTCTGAGCGCATTACTTCTGGCGTATCGCCAACTGCGTGACTACAACATCCCGATTGCACTTGTTGGTGTGCGCGAGACAGTTCGCAACCTTTTCCGCATCTCACAGATGGAGTGGCTCTTTGGGTTCTATCCCACTGTTGAAGCTGCAATGCAAGAGCTGCAAGCGCAAAGTAACTCCTGACAGTGGCCACCCTGGATATACTCGTAGAAGGGAGCGCGTAATTTTGCTGCGAAGTGGTATCCAATGACCGTTTGAACTCGCAGCTCCATGACTATTACCTTTCCAGATGGCACCCAGCGCCAGTATCCATCCGGCACAACGGGAATGGACATTGCTCGTTCGATCGGCGAAGGCTTGGCACGTGCTGCACTTGGCATTGTCGTCAACGGCACGATATACGACCTTGCGCGCCCGATCTACGAAGACGCAACTGTCCGCATTTTGACATGGAATGATGAAGAAGGCAAACGCATCTTCTGGCACTCGACTGCGCACCTGATGGCCGAAGCGCTCGAGGCGCTCTACCCCGGAGTCAAGTTCGGCATCGGCCCACCGATCGAGCAGGGATTCTACTACGACGTTGACCTTCCCGATGGACTGACGCTTTCCAGCGATGACTTCCCGCGCATTGAGGAAAAAATGCGCGAGCTGGTCAAGGCGAATAACCCATACGAGCGCATCGAGATTTCCTGGGATGATGCCGTTGCATACTACCGCCAGAAAGGCGATGAGTACAAGCTCGAACTGCTCGAAGAGCTGCGCGGTCAGCCGATTACGTTCTACCGGCAGGGCAACTTTACCGATCTCTGCCGGGGAACGCACGTCCCTTCGACGGGCTACTTGAAGTATCCGAAACTGCTCGCCGTTGCTGGTGCATACTGGCGTGGCGACCATCGGCGCAAGCAGCTCACCCGCATTTACGGGATTTCCTTCCCCAAAAAAGAGCTGCTCGAGGAATTCCTCCGCCAACGCGAGGAAGCTGAGCGCCGTGACCACCGCCGATTGGGACGCGAGCTAAAGATTTTCCTGATTTCACCAATGGTGGGCAGTGGGTTGCCGATCTGGCTTCCCAATGGTACGGTCATTCGTCGCACACTCGAAGCATTCTTGCGCAGCGAACAAAAAAAACGCGGGTACCAAGAAGTCATCACACCCCACATTGGGAATCTCGAGCTCTATAGAACCAGTGGGCACTATCCCTACTATGCCGACTCGCAGTTTCCGCCAATGACCGTCGAAGACGAAGAGTACCTCCTCAAGCCAATGAACTGCCCGCACCATCACCAGATCTACGCCAGCGAGCCCCGGTCGTACCGCGACTTACCACTGCGCCTTGCTGAGTTTGGCACCGTCTATCGCTATGAGCAATCCGGCGAATTGACCGGTCTGGTGCGCGTCCGGGGCTTTACGCAAGACGATGCGCACATCTACTGCACCCCTGAACAACTCAAACACGAGGTCCGAAGCGTTATCGAACTGACGCAGCTGGTCTTCCGAACCTTTGGCATGGAAGTCTCGACGCGGCTGTCGTTCCGCGACGACAACACCGACAAGTACGGCGGCGACATCGCACTCTGGGAACGTGCGCAGCGGGAAATTCAAGAGGTTGCCGACGAAATGGGGCTTGATTACGCGATCGGTATTGGCGAAGCAGCGTTCTACGGTCCGAAGATTGACTTCATCGTTCGTGATGCCATTGGTCGGCGGTGGCAACTCGGGACAGTCCAGGTTGATTACGTCATGCCGGAGCGTTTCCAGCTGGAGTACACTGGTGCCGATAATGCCAAGCATCGCCCGGTGATCATCCACCGTGCGCCGTTCGGTTCGATGGAGCGCTTCATCGGCATCTTGATCGAGCATTTTGCAGGGAACTTCCCGTTCTGGTTAGCGCCTGTTCAAGTGAGCGTACTGCCGATTACCGATGCTCAGCAAGCCTATGCTCGACGGATTGGCGCACTGCTCGAAGAAAAGGGCTTCCGAGTCTTTGTGGACGAACGTTCAGAAAAAGTGCAGCGGAAGATCGCCGAAAGTGAACAGCAGAAAATTCCTTTTGCACTGATTGTCGGGCGACGGGAAGAAGAGCAAGGAACCGTTGCACTCCGCGAGCACGGGAAGGGCGATCGCGGCACCATGAGCATCGAGGCTGTGGTGGAACTTTTCGCAACGCTCAACCGGCCAGGAGCATGAGGTTCCTCGGCGGTTTCATCGTGGGTGTTGCCCTTGTCTGTAGCCTCTCGGCCACGGAAGTCCCCGATGAGTGGATCGGAATGCCGGTCACCGTACGCTTGACAACAGGCGATAAGATCAGCGGTCTCCTTCTGGGTCGGGTGCAACGCGATACCACCGATGCTATCAGGGTACGAACTGAGATCGGGACAGCAACGATTGACCTCGGGCAGATAGCTGAACTTCGTCTGCTGGAAGATTTGTACCGCCATGCCTGGCGGCTTCTGCTGATGCCAACCGCCGAACCGATCGGTGCCAATAGCAGTGCGGTGAGCCTGGAATTGATGACGATCGGTGCTGCTATCGGCATTGGTGATATTGGGAGCGTGTTGCTTCTGCGGAGTATCGTTCCTGGTATTCCCTCAAGCCACCAGTTGAGCGTTATCAACGCAAAAGCGACGCTGCTGCGTGCTCAGTACCAGCAGCTCGATGGGTACCTGACGGTTGCTGTGGGCGGCAATCTTGCGTGGGTCAACTCCCCGAATCGGCTGCAGCACGTTTGGGCAGCCACTACGTTCACACGCGTTCGTTCGCGTCTGACACTGATGACGTTCTACAATCTTTCCGACCGGGATGTGTACGATGTCGCAGCAGGGACATTCGGCTCAGTTGCGATGCGTTACGCCCGCAATGCACTTGGCTTCGGCGTCGGGCTGGACGTTCAGATGCCTGCGCGCGACGATCTGCACGTGCTGGCGGAGCTTTGGAATAGCGATCTTGCTCGTCCGTATCAGTCCATGGTGGTTATCGGTGTGCGGCTTGCCAATACAGCATTGGCGCTCGATGCGGGGCTTGCGTTTGCTTCGCAGGTGATTTTGCCACTTGCTGCAGTGAGTTGGACGCCGTGGTGATCGTTCAAATCGAGTCGAGCCAGCGGCGAAGCTCCTCTGGAAGAGGTGGGGTGGACTGCTGCTGGTAGCGGGCGATCGGTGTAGAAGCCACCGGTGGCTGTCGCTCAGGTTCGGTTTGGCTGGAAGGCAGCTCGAAGGTCGGTTCCGATGCGGGCTTGTTTGGTGGTAGTGGGGGAAGCTCGGCAGAAGTGGCAAGAATGGCTGCGATTTTCTCGTAGATCGTCGAGCGCGTAAAGGGTTTGCGGATGAAGCCAGCAGCACCGCACTTCATCGCTTCCATCAAGAGTTCCACCTCTGTAGCGACGCTCAAAATAAGCACGGGAATTGCTGATGTCTGGGGGAGTCGCTTCAGCAAGCGCAGTACGTGCATACCCGTCAGGTCCGGCATGATCAGGTCAAGTATGATCACGTCCGGTTGACGATCGAGTGCCAGTGCAACTGCTTCATAGCCATCGGCAGCGGTGATAGGCTCCCAGCCATAGCTGGCGACAATTTTCGCAACGATACGCTGCATCCACGTATTATCGTCTGCAATCAAGATCAGTGGGGCGGGAGCCATCGCAGATTCGGCTACAGTGGTGTGGTTTCTTTGCTCTTGGGAGCTTGCTGTAACGAGCCGAGCGATCCACGCAGAGCCTCCGGAGTAACTTGGGTTGCTTGCCGATTGAGCTCGATGATCCGGTCGTACACCTCTTTGCGGTGGACGGGGATGTCTTTCGGTGCCTCGATACCGACGCGGACAATGCCACGATCGTAGCTCAAGATGGTGATCTTTATCGAATTGCCGATGGTGATGACTTCGCCAATTTTCCGTGAGAGAACAAGCATGGCAGTTTCTATCTGGATTGTTGAACGCTCAAGGGGTAACTTGTCGAGTACTTATCCGATGGGATGATGATTTGCTCGCCGCGCTGTGTTTGGACGTCGAGCAGAATCGGTGCTTTCATGTTCGCTGTCGCACCGCCGCTGCCGAGCGTGAGAATCACCAATGGAGTGTAGCGCTGGCAGTCGCTGTACTCTTTGCCAGCTGAGTAGTCGCGCTGGAGCAGGTACGGACTGAGCACGGGAAAGCTGAGCTCGGGGTGTTCCACCGAGAGCAACCAGCGCACCGGCTCGGTTCGTTCATCCCGAACGATGACAAATTCGCGCAAGTCTTCAAAGCCGAAAAGGCCGTTGGGAAACGTGAAGATGAATCGCTCCTCAATCAGGATTTCGCCGAATTGCTCGGTCGTCAGTTTTCGGATGCTCATCGCCGAAGTTTGGACGGGCATCGGGGTAGCCGTCGGTGTTGTGGATTCCATTGTACCTACCATCCGTGGTTTGATGCTTCGTTTTCAAACGCAATGAGAATTTCGACACGTCGGTTGCTCGGCGATGCAGGCTCTGGAGCAATCGGTTTGCTGGCTCCGAATCCGCGAATCACGATGCGTTCTTCGGGGACACCGCCCTTGACAAGGTGCATCGCAACAGCGAGAGCCCGCTCGACCGAAAGCTCGAGATTGCGCTGACCCACTCGCGGAGGACGACGATCGGAGTGCCCATCAATCGTGATGCGGGCCGTTCCATTTCGGAGAATGCTTGCCAGCTCCGCGAGCGCTTGCTCTGCACGCTCGCTCAGACGACTCGAGCCGGTCTCGAAGAGCACTTCGTCTGCTAGGACGCAGCGGTAGGTTGTGCTGTCATGCTCGATATCTGCCGGCGAAAGTCGTCCGAGTACTGCTGCAAGTGGCGATAGCGGTACTGAGTCAGCTTTTGCAGACTGCGATCCGAAGACAGCAGACGCTGCTCGAGCAAGCTGACGGTAGCGCTCTGCATCGGCGCGAAACGTTGTCGAAAGAACCACGAACACACCAACCAGCAGGGTGACCATGTCGGCGTAGCTGATGAGATAGCGATCGGTTCGATCGTCGCGCTCGTCCATGGCCGCAGCGATGGTCATTGTGTTCGCTGTGTGTTATCGGCAGCTCCCCCGAAAACTGAACACTTCTGGCGGCAAGTAGTTTTGCACATCACCGATGGATGCCGCTATGTTGCTGTTCACACGTGCAGAGCTTGCCGAAGTCCTCAAGCCCGTTGCAAGTGACAATCTTGACGCGCTCGACGTTGTCGAGGGTGTTTCCACGGATTCGCGGACACTTCAGGCGGGCAATCTTTTCGTAGCGCTTCGTGGAGAGCGTTTCGATGGTCATGCGTTCGTTGCTGATGCGATCGAGCGCGGCGCGCGTGCGTTGGCGCTCGATGCGTCCTATCGGGGAAACTGCGCACGTGGGGATGTGCCGACGTTCTGGGTTGACGACACGCTTACTGCCTACGGCGATCTTGCGCGGGCGCATCGTCGGCGCTTTGATGTACCGGTCGTTGCAGTTGCAGGTGCCGTCGGCAAGACGACGACGAAGGACATTGCCGCGCATCTTCTTGCCGCGCGGTATTCTGTGCATCGGACGCCCGGCAATTGGAACAACCGCGTTGGCGTGCCGCACGTGCTTCTGGGGATTGAGCCCGCGCACACTGCAGTCGTGGTCGAGATCGGGACCAATCGCCCCGGGGAAATTGCTGAGCTTTGCCGCATCGCTGAGCCGACACATGGCGTTATCACGGCCATTGCTGAAGAGCATTTGGAGTTCCTCGGCTCGCTCGATGGTGTCGAGCAGGAAGAAACCGCGCTCTTTCGTTGGCTTGCTCGTCACGGCGGGCTTGCATGCGTCAATGTTGACGATAGCCGTCTTGCACGCTATGCTGACCACATGCCGCACGTCCTGACGTTCGGTCGCGATGGTTCGGCTCAGCTCCGCGCAAGCTTTGTGCTCGAGCCCGGTACGCTCTTCCCGCTCATCGAGCTTGCGTTCGAAGGAACCAGTGTCCGTGCACGGCTATCGCATCCAGGATACGGTGCAGCATTCTGTGCGATTGCTGCATCTGCAGTGGCACTCAGTCTTGGCGTAGAGTTGGAGGCAATTGCCCATGAGCTTGGAACGTACCGTCCCGCTGCCTCACATGGCTACGGGCGAATGCAGGTCGAGGAAGGCCAGGGCGGCATTACCATCTTGAACGATTGCTACAACGCCAACCCAGCTTCGATGCGTGCAGCGCTCGATACGCTCTCGGCATATCCGACAGCGCAGCAACGTATCGCGGTGCTTGGCGATATGCGTGAGCTGGGTGCTGCCACTGATGCCGAGCACCGGGCGATCCTGCAGTATGCTGCAGAGCGTGCCGACGTCGTTGTTGCAATTGGCCAGGCGATGGAGCAGGCGGTGCGCTCACTCACTGGTGGTAGTGGGAGCCTTTCGTGCGCAGTTGCAATCGCTCGAAGCCACAGTGAAGCAGCATCCATCGTTGGCTTGCTGGCACGTCCGGGCGATGTGGTTTTGGTCAAAGGCTCGCGCTCGATGATGCTTGAGCATGTGATCGCAGAGCTCCGCGGGCAACGGCAGGAGCCGTAGCTTTGCATTTGTGGTGCAATCTCCACTGTTTCTCTACGATGCAATCCAAATGTCCTTCGGAGTCCGCTATCGAGATGACCGAGCTTGTTTTGCCCAACGATACGAACTACCTGGGCAACCTTCTCGGCGGACGCTTGATGCACTGGGTGGATATTGCCGCAGCACTGGCTGCGATGAAGCATAGTGGGCGGGTCTGTGTGACTGCGTCGGTTGATAGCATCAGCTTTTTCGAGCCGATCAAGCTGGGACATGTCGTGCGTATCTACGCGATGGTCAATCGTGCGTTTCGGACCTCGATGGAGGTTGGCGTCAAAGTGCTCCGCGAGGATCCGATCAACGGATCGTCAGCCCATGTTGCAACGGCATATCTGACGTTCGTCGCAATTGACCAATATGGCAAGCCACTGCCAGTCCCACCGATCGAGCCGCGTACACCGGACGAGCAGCGCCGCTACGAAGCGGCGGAAATTCGGCGCCAGCAGCGGCTGGAGCAGCGCGAACTGCTCCGCAAGCGCCATGAGCAAATTCAAGCAGCACAAAGCGACGTATCCCGCACATGTTGAGCAACGTTCCAGGTGCAATGCTCCCTGCCGAGGAACAGTTCCGAATTCTCTCCGATGGTGTTGCGGAAATATTGCCGCTCGATGAGTTCCGCGCAAAGCTGGAGCGAGCAGTTCGAACGCGTACTCCGCTCCGTGTCAAGCTTGGATGCGATCCATCGCGGCCGGATTTGCATATCGGCCACGCTGTCGTACTCGAAAAGCTTCGGCAGTTCCAAGAACTGGGACACACGGTCATCTTCATCATCGGCGATTTTACCGCGATGATCGGCGATCCAAGCGGCCGCTCGAAGACGCGCCCAGCGCTGACGCTCCAGGAGACGCAAGCGAATGCGCGGTCGTACTTCGAGCAAGTGGGGATTGTACTCGATGTCGCACGTGCGGAGATTCGCTCGAACTCCGAATGGCTCAGCAGGCTCACGTTTGCTGATGTCATCCGTGTGGCAGCGCAGGTGACTGTTTCTCAGATGCTCGAGCGTGATGATTTCCACGAACGCTTCAACCGCGAGCAACCGATCGCGCTGCATGAGCTGCTCTACCCTCTTGCGCAAGGACTCGACTCCGTCGAGGTGCGGGCAGACATCGAACTTGGAGGAACCGACCAACGGTTCAACTTTCTCTTAGCGCGGGAACTGCAAAAGCACGCCGGACAAGAGCCGCAAGCGATTGTGCTGATGCCATTGCTCGAAGGCACCGACGGCGTCCAGAAGATGAGCAAATCGCTCGGCAACTACATCGCATTGCTCGATCCGCCGCGTGAAATGTTCGGGAAAGTCATGTCCATCCCCGATGAACTCATCGTGCGCTACTACCGCTATGCGACGTTTGCCTCTGCTGATCAAGCGCGTGCGATGGAGCAACAATTGCGCGATGGGAGCTTACATCCGCGCGATGCAAAAGCAATGGTGGCAGAGCGGCTGGTGGCGCGCTATCACGGGGAGGACGCAGCACGCCATGCCCGGGAGGAATTCGACCGCATGTTCCGTCACAAGGAAGTGCCCGAAGAGATCGAGACTGTCCCGCTGCAATTGCCGATGCCACTTGTCGAGGCAGTAGTTGCTGCAGGGTTAGTTCCATCGAAGAGCGAAGCACGGCGGTTGATTGCGCAAGGCGGCGTTTACGTCAACGGTGAGCGTGTCACAGACCATGCAGCAGTGCTCGCGCGTGGGGAGCATATCGTCAAGGTGGGCAAGCGCCGGTTTGTGCGGATACAGACGGTCTAGTGCATCACGGCTGGAAGCGGGCTGGCCCAGGTGAAACAATACACAAGGTCCGTGCATTACTTGGGGGCGCAGGATAGCTGGTGGATTTACCATGAATGCGGCGCGCATTATGGAAGCGGTTGAGTACGCTGAGCGCATGTGCCGCTGTCATGGCAGTACGTAGTCGTAGCGGCGCTCATCGAGGAGCGTCCGCTTGCGGAGGTTGCAGAATGTATGGGCCGGAGTATCGGCGCGATCAAGCAGAAGCTCTACCGCGCACGGCGTCAGTTGCAACAGGAGTTGGCGGCGTATGCAGAGGAGTATGGTGGAAAATCACGCGATGATTCGGTGTGAGTCTGAAATTTTTTTTCTGTTGAGCGTAACCATTCGGGCCTGTCATTCCGTTTAAGGGGTAGAAGGCAATGCGAGATTTTGTGCTGGCAGAGTGTTGAACAATCCGAGGATGTTCACATGGTATGCATGCGGGGTCTTGCAGTTTGTGCCTTTATCTTTCTTGTAACACTTCGCTCTATGGGAGCTACGCGTGATTACGCTGATCCACCATGTATTGGTACAGGTTGTTGCAAAAGGGAAGAGGGGACAAATACGCTCATATGGTCTTGTTTCCATGCATACCCGATCTGTTTCCAATCGGTCATTATCGCTGTTACATGTTATGATTATGAAACGGGAGCACCATTTCGAGTAGAATTCAATTTTTCAAAGAAGCGTATCAGTACGGTGCTATCATGCATAAATTTCAATACCGCTGTGAAAGGCCAGACTGGGTGTACTTGGGGAGACTCTGATCCATGTTCACTTGTTTGCTCGGTTCGCGCTGGGTTAGATTTTGTAGATGCTTTTTGTAGTAACTATCGTGAACATGGCTGTACTTGTGATGCGGTAATAGGACCAGCATGTATTTTGCTAAATCATCCCCCTGTGTACGTCGAAACTTAATGCTAGGGAGATGAGACTATGAATGCCAAACAGATTTTCTGCGCTGCCGTTGTGGTTGCAATAGTGAAGCTCGGCGGGTTCGCGCAGCCGCTTCCCAAATTTGTCTTCAGCAGTGAGCAGGCTGCTCGATGGCTGTGGTACGTTCGAATTCAGAACGCCTTTGATTCTTGTGCAATCGAATATGAATTCGGTGAAGTAGCGGTTTTCGATTCATCCACTGTCAAGCTAGTATACATTCGGGTTCCATATCGTGAGGTCGGCTATGGTGGTAGCCAGACCTACCCCAAGCGGGGAATTCGAACTGCAGGGATTGACACTGTTCTTGAAAAAGAGTGCACGACACAGCCGTTTGTTGTTCCGGCGCACGGGAAAATTCGATTTTATCGTAACCTGAGCGCGGTGCTTTACTGTGATACGACTATTTGGATGCCACATGGAGGCGAACCATATCCTTTGACGCGGCCGATCAATACTGTTGACCGTCGTTGGACATTGTACCCTGGCTGGAATCCAGACCAGAGTGAATTTGTCATCCAAGTGGTCAGAGAATCTGACGGTAGAATCCTCTGGATGCTCGATAGCATCGGAGTATTACCTAACCCAGACTCCGATAAACCGGTCCGTTACGGTACCGAGCCTGACCGTCGGGTGTGCGAACGTGAATTTCCTCCTGCGGTATGGGGGGAGAAGGTGTATCTTAAAATTTCTCCTCGTCGGTACGGCCCAACCCCCTTGGGCATGTACATGACGAAAGGTGTAGCCTGGATTGCCAGGTCGCTTCAGTATCCAAATTCGGATACGCTGGCAATTCAGCCAGCGATCATTGATTCAGCATATATGGCAGGTCTATGGGAAGAGTGGAATCGGGCAATCTTCGAATATGCGGACTCGCTCGGACGATGCACTGGGTGTGTTCTGTTCGTGCCAATGTTTGTTGATTATGCCGGTGATACTCTACGCCAGCAACAGCTGTTGGATTCCCTCCGACAAATGATAGACCGTAAGGGATACATTCGCTATTCTACCCGGGACCCATACAATCTAACCGATACCACATTCCAACGGTGTTTGGCAGAGGAACGTCAACGGGATGAACGGTATTGGAGCACGTTCGATGACTACGACGGTGAAACTCAGCTCCTTGCACGGAGCTACAGCAACTCTATTCCCCCATTTTTTGAACGGCTCAGCTCGTCACTAAGTAACGGAGAACAGTTACAGGTAGTCACACCCATCCTACGGGAAGGAGAGTCGCTATTGGTCGCTGCACGTGCAGATATGGAGCAAGTCGTACTTGACATCTACGACATCGGCGGCCGTTGGATACAAGGGCGTCGGACTACGATTCGAAAAGGGACAAATGAAATCCCTCTTCCGCTTGTTGCTGGTGGTTACCTCATCGAATTTCACGGTGGCAAGCTACGTGAGGTGATCCGCCGTGGAATCATGATCATTCGATAGTGCGACCATCATCCGACGGCGTACTGCTACCGTGTGCGGTAATTCTCCAGTAGCTGCCGTGCGATGACGATACGCTGGATTTCGCTGGTGCCTTCGCCGATGGTGAGCAGTTTGGAGTCGCGCCAGTACTTTTCGACGGGGAATTCCTTGATGTAGCCATAGCCACCGTGGATTTGCACGGCATCTTCGGCAGTGCGGACAGCAACCTCGCTGGCGAAGAGCTTCGCCTGTGAAGCTTCTTGGCGGTACGACTTCCCTTGGTCGCGGAGCCAGGCAGCACGGTAGGTGAGCAGCCGTGCTGCTTCGATCTCCATGTTCATTCGAGCCAGCTTCATCGCGACTGCTTGATGCTCGATGAGCGGTTTGCCGAACTGGATGCGCTCCTGTGCATACTTCATCGCCGCTTCGAACGCACCTTGCGCTAAGCCAACCGAAAGAGCAGCAATCGTCACTCGACCGCCATCGAGAATTGCCAGTGCTTGCTGAAATCCCTCGCCTTCCTGGCCAAGCAGGTTGGTCGCCGGAACCCGCACATCGTCGAGCACGAGCGACGCAGTGTCACTGCAGCGCATCCCAACTTTGTTTTCCTTCTTGCTGGCGTAGAACCCGGGCATGGATTTATCCACCACAAACGCACTAATGCCTCGCTTACCTTTTGCAGGGTCGGTTTTTGCCATGATCACCGCAATTGAGCCGACGTTGCCGTGCGTGATGAAATTCTTGCTGCCGCGGAGAATGTAGTCGTCGCCATCGCGGAGAGCGATTGTTTGCATTGCCCCAGCATCGGAGCCAGAGCCTGGTTCGGTCAGCCCCCAAGCACCGAGCGTTTCGCCTTGTGCAAGAGGACGAACGTAACGCTCCCGCAGCGCCTCGCTCCCGTAACGGTAGATGTGGTAAGTGCACAGTCCGTTGTGCGCAGCAACACCGAGCGCAATCGCAGGACAGATGCGAGCGATTTCCTCGACGATGATTGCGCATTCGAGTGCGCCTAAGCCAGCGCCACCGTAGTCGGGTGGGATCAGAATTCCCAAAAAACCAAGCTCGCCGAGCTTGCGGAAAATTTCGTGCGGGAACTCTTGCGTTTCATCGTAATAGGCCACGTGCGGACGAATCTCTGCTTCGGCGAACTCGCGCGCAAGTTGCCGAATTTGCTCTTGCTCTTGGCTGAGAGCAAACGAGATACTGTGCGATACAACCTCGTACATGGCACAACCTGCCTGATATACCAGCGTACTGATTGACTGCTACACTGAACACTGCAACCTCGGTGCAGTGTTCCACGGTTGGCAAAGTTACTGCAGCAGCTGTCGGGCAGCAGTGAAGTTTTGCTCAAAAGTGCCGATACCTGCTGGCGGTGATTCAACCGTAGTGCCATCAAGCCGATGCGATTTGATCTGGATGGATACCTTGCCCGACTGAGCGAAGGCGAGCGTTACCTTGTGCTCGAACAGCTCTGGCTGTGGGGGAGCACTGCTGCTGCGACAGGTGCCATACTGATTGCAACGGCGCTCTGGCAGCTTGTGCGATAGGCTCACTTGCTGCGCGTTTTCGCTGGGCAGCCTCTCCTAAAACAGCTACGTGACTCCACTTCAGGAAGGAAAGGGTGCCGTTGTGCGTAGTTTCGCACCACCGTTGTTGAACTTCCCAGTCACTTGTGCAATGCATCGGTACGCGATTGCGTGGTTGTGTCTTGTGGGTGCGCTGATAGTTAGCTGCGGCAAGAAAGCCGAACCAGTTCCGATCCAGGGGTGGCAGCGTTACACCGATCCGATCCGGAACTTTTCAATCGAGTATCCTGCCAACTGGACCCACCGTGCGGTTGCTGGGGAGCAGTTCTACGCCATTTCCATCGCAGGGGCAGAGCAACGCTTCGTTGAGTACGGCGAAGGACCCTCAGCTGCAAAACTGGAAATGCGCGTGATCAAAACATCGGCACCGCTCGAGCAGTTCATCAAGGAAGACAAGGTCTTTGCCGATGATGCATACCGGCAAGAGAAAACAACACTCGCTGGAGTTACCGCAACGAAACTCTCCTACAAGTTTGAGGCCCCCGACGGAATGTTCGAAGGATTCAAAGTCTATGCGGCAAAGGATAGCTTCATCACGACTGTTGAGTTCGCCGCATTCGGCAGCACGTTCGACTACTACAAGCCTGCGGTAGAGCGAATTCTCGGCTCGGTCGTCCTTCCGCAGGTGCAGGCTGCACCGCCTCGAGTGGATACTCTTCCTAAAGGTCCGGAGCCGCCATCATCGAACTTTGTTCGCACGCGTGGAAATGGCTACAGCTTGGAAATTCCCGACAACTTCCGCGTCAAAGGCATCAAAGCGCAAGGAGCAGTCGGTGGCTCGGAATATCTCGGCAGCCGTCTTGACTGCACAATCCGTGTGGATATTCTCGATGCATCGGCGCAGACGAATCTCGATAAAATTGCCAGTGACAATCGTGCTACATTCGGAGGCGGCACGCCGCAGAAAGTCAAGCTCGGTGGCGTAGATGCGATGCTCTTTACCTATTCACCGCAAAAGGGCATCGAACGACGGGTGTACTTAGCCGTCAAAGACAAAAAGCTCTACCGCATTTTCCTAACCTGGAACAAGCAGGAGGAGGCAACCTATAAACCTGCGTTTGAGCGCGCGATTGCGTCGTTCAAGTTCGAGTAGTTCATCAGAGACCAAGCTACCAGCGGAACATTAGCCCGGCAAAGATTCGGATATCGGTTGAGTTGAGCGTGCCGATACGTCGTCCGAACGCTTCCATCGAACTCATGTCCGACAGTGGAAATGTGTAGCGGGCATCGGCAACAAGGCTGAAAAGACCAAGCGGAATCTCGATCCCTGCACCAATGTCTGCACCAGCGACGGCGGTATTGGCTTTTGGCTTGACGTCAAGCGGCACCGAACTGTTGAGATTGGTCGTATCCGTCTTGAGTGTGGTTACCGCCGAGAGCTGGAATCGAACGTTCGGTCCGGCAAATACATAGCCGCGAACGCCGCTGGTACCGGTGGCAATCTTGAGCAGGATTGGAAGCTCGATGGACGTTATCTGGTGCTCATACTCGAGCGACGAAGGTATTTGCGGCGGTAATGAGTCCGGAGCGTACTGCGCAAGGACGCTCGCGAGAATGTCTGTTGTCGTAGTGCGGACGCTATAGGTAGGCTCCAGCTGAATCGAAAAGACACCGCCAAGGGGGAATTCCTGCACGAGCGCGATGGCAAAATTCGCCAGGTCGCTTGTGCGCAGAGAGGCTGCAGAATCGGCTACGTACTTCCAATTCGGCAGCGTTGCGCCGACTTTGACGCCCGAACCTTGGGCATATGCCGCGTGGGCAAAAAGTAGAAAAGCAAGGGCAAGTAGGAAGCGCTTGAGCATTGCGTAACCTCCTATAGTCGAAAGTGATCACAATGCCAAATTACAATGGCCGGTCGGACTATCAACGATGAGTACCGCGGTGTATGCACTAAAAAATCAGTGAATCCGTTTTTTGCGCTGCGGTTCTGCTTCGATAGATGTGTGTTGCGTATCCCCTTTGTGTGTCCCCGCTGATCCCCGCGTAGTCTCAAAAAGCCTCTGGTAGCAGACCCATAAGCGATAAGTCGTTTTTTGTTTAGAGGACCAATGAGTCTTCCCCCGTGTCGCATAGAGGCGAGCGATGAGCTATTCATCGCCGCACCCCCGCACCGTGTTTGGCAATTGTTGCGCCGCATGGATCGGTGGGATCGCTGGAATCCCCATGTGCGTATGCTCAGCGCACGTCCTGCCCTCAAACCCCAGCGCTTTTGGTGGAAAGTGTCCGGTATTCGCTTTCAGAGCGAAATCACTGCCGAACGACCGACGCGCACACTCCAATGGCGAAGCATCGGGCGTGGCTTGGTTGCTACGCGGTCCTGGCTCCTCCTCTCGGAAGGCGAAGGAACCAGGATCATTACACACGCTGACGTCGAAGGGCTTGCGCTTGCGATTCGTCCGACGGCATCCGAACGGTTGCTTCGGCTTCGAACGCGCCAGGTACTTGCCGCTCTCCGCGCAGCTGCGGAAAGTCCGCAAGAACTTGTGCGCGTAAACTGAGCGCTCGTGCTCAGACTTCCTCGCCGTGGAGCTGGGCTTGATATTCCTGGACCAGCTTTTGTTGGACGTGCGGTGGAACGGGCTGGTACTCAGCAAATTCTGCTGCGTACACTGCTCGCCCTTGCGTCATTGAGCGGAGCGCCGTTGAGTAGCGATCGAGTTCTGCCAGCGGCATTCGTGCGTAGATTTTCTGGTAGTGGCCGTCGGAGTCCATCCCTAAAATCACCGCTCGCCGTGTGGGAAGATCGCTCATGACGTCGCCCATGTACTCGTCCGGTACGGTGATTGTGACAGCGTAGATCGGCTCGAGCAGCTTGGGGTCGGCTTGCAGGAATGCTTCCTTGAATGCCATCATTCCAGCGGTCTTGAATGCTGCTTCGTTCGAATCTACCGGGTGCATTTTCCCATCGTACACCGCAACGCGGATGTCCCGTGCCGGACTGCCTGTCAGTGGTGCAGCGCTCATTTTCTCCATGATGCCCTTGACGATGGCAGGCATAAACCGTGCGTCAATGACGCCTCCGACAATGCAGTTGAGGAAGACAAGCTTTCCGCCCCAGGGCAAATCGTATTCCTCGACGGCACGCACTGTCAGTCCGTTGGGGAGCGGCATTCCTTCGCTCCATGGCTCGATGAGCATGTGCACTTCGGCAAATTGCCCGGCGCCCCCAGTTTGCTTTTTGTGACGGTACTGCGCACGCGCTGGACGCTGGATGGTTTCGCGGTAGGGGATTCGCGGTTCAACGAAGCGGACATCCACCTTGTAGCGATTCTGCAGGCGCCATTTTGCGACAGCTAAATGCAGCTCTCCCTGCGCATAGAGAATCGTCTGCTTGAGCTCCTGGGAATGCTCGACGATGAGCGTCGGATCTTCTTCGTGTAGCTGGTGAAGAGCGTTTCCAACCTTCTCTTCGTCGCCTTTGTTGACCGGTTCGACAGCGACGCGAATTTTCGGTTTGGGAAATTCAATCGGCGGAACGACAAGATCGCAGGATTTCTCGCGGAGCGTATTGTTGACGTGGGTATTCTTCAGCTTGACGACTGCACCAAGATCGCCCGCGACTAGCTCGCTGACCTCGGAGCGCTTTTTCCCATCAACGATGTAAATATGGCCGAGTGTCTCTGCGGTGCCGGTCTGAGCGTTGATGAGCGTTGTTCCGGGCCGCAGCGTTCCGGAGTACACTTTGAAAAACGACATATCCCCGATGTTTGGCTCACTGATGGCTTTGAAAACAAAGAGGACCGTCGGTCCGGCAGGGTCGCATGAGATCGGTTTGCCGGACGTGTCGGTCATCGGTGTGGGCAGTTCATTTGCGCTCGGTGCAACGTTATCAATGAAGCCGAGGATGCGGCCACTCCCCATGTTGAGCTTGGCGCTTGTGCAGAAGACTGGGAAGAGTTGCCGGCGCGTCATCGCCTGCTTGAGTCCGATGCGCATGTCGTCTTCGTCGAGCGATCCGCTTTCGAAGTAGCGATCCATGAGCGTTTCATCGTTCTCGGCGATTGCTTCGATGAGTTCATTGTGGAGTTGCTCGGCGCGCTCGCGTTCAGAGTCTGGAATTGGGAGTTTCTGCGGTTTGCCTCCCTGTGGTGGAAATTGGTAGAGCGTCATCTTGAGCACATCCACAATGGCGTTGAAGCCAGGGCCGACGTCGAGGGGGTACTGGACAACAGTGACTGCGCGTCCGAACCGCTGGCGCGCTTGCTCGACGGTGCGCTCGAAGTTTGCGTTCTCGTGGTCAAGCTTGTTGATGGCGATGATCATCGGGGTGGAGAACTGCTCGGTATAGCGCCAGATTAGCTCGGTGCCAACTTCGACCCCACTTGCGCTATTGAGCACGAGGATGCCAGTATCTGCGACACGGAGAGCAGTGATGATCTCACCGCAGAAATCATCGTAGCCCGGGGTGTCGAGCAGGTTGATTTTGTAGCCACGCCAATCCAAGTGCATGAGCGTTGTAAAGACCGAGCTACCCCGCTCATGCTCGATGTCGGTGTAGTCGGAGACGGTGTTCCGCTCTTCGACGCTGCCGCGTCGTGTTATTGCTCCTGCCTCGAAGAGCATGGCCTCCGCAAGCGTGGTCTTGCCCGAACCTGTATGCCCGAGCAACGCAACGTTCTTGATGTGCTGGACATCGTACTGCATAGGCAAATTCTCCCGGCATGGTGAAACACTGTTGCTGCCATCGGGGGCGGCAACGCTGCAAACTTAGAAAACCTGGTGCTGCTTGTCAAGGCTCCAGTGGCGGGGTACTCCCCGGATCACTGCCACCAGCGTCGCTGAGCAAGCGCCGATCGAGCTGCTTTTTCGCTTTTGCGCCAAGCTCGACAAGTCGTTGAGCACGTGCGATGACGTTCCCAGACCCTCTGCAGAGCCGGTTCATTGCGTTTTCGTAGTCGCGTTTGGTGCGTTCCAGCGTTTCGCCAACCTTCATGAGGTCGTCGAGCACGCTTGCGAGCTTGTCGTAGAGCTTTCCTGCTTCCTCCGCGATCATGAGTGCATTTCGGTTGTGCCGCTCGTGTTTCCAGACGCTTGCGACGGTGCGGAGCGTCGCAAGCAGCGTTGTCGGACTCGTCAGCACAATGCGGCGCTCCCAGGCAAAGGTGTATAGCTCACGATCAGCTTGCAGTGCAACCGAAAGCGCTGCTTCGATTGGCATAAACAGCAACACAAACTCTGGGGAATGAATCCCTTCGGCAGCGTAGTAATCCTTACTGGCGAGCCGCTCGATGTGCTGTCGGACTGCCTGGACATGGTGCCGAAGATGTTGCTCTCGCTCTCCATCGGTTGATGCCTCGATAAATGCAGCGTAGGCCGAAAGCGACACCTTCGAATCCACGACCAAGTGCTTGCCTTCGGGAAGGTACACGACAACGTCCGGGCGGATGCGATCGCCTTCGCTCGTGCGAGTGGACACTTGCACCTTATACTCGACGTCGCGCTGCAAGCCGGAGAGTTCTAGCAGCCGTTCCAACTGCACTTCGCCCCATGAACCTTGGAGGCGTTTATCTCCACGGAGAGCAGTTGCCAACGTATCGGCTTGTTCGGTCAGTCGTGCGTTGAGCTGGAAAAGTTGTTGGAGCTGCTCGCGGAGTGAGGCGGTACCTTTGGTGTGTTCCGTATAGGCGCGGTCAATTTTCTCCTCGAATGCAGCGATACGCTCGCGCAGTGGTGCGAGTGTTTTCTCGAGTGTCTCGGTGCTTTGCTCTTTCAAGAGCGTGCTCCGCTGCTCGAGAATGCGTGTTGCCATCTGCTCAAATTCGAGCCGGAGTTGCCGTTGAAGCTCCTCTCGATAGGCACGATCCTCCTCGAGGCGTTCGTGGAGCGTCTTGACTTGAGTTTTCAGTGCAGCCGACTCTTCGAGCAGCGCAGCGATGCGCTCGTCTTTAGCGGCAAGTTCGCGTTCGAGGCGTTGGCGTTCCTGGTCGGCAGTGCGCTCACGCTCGCTCTCTCGTGCCAGAGCAGCCTCGAGCTGCTGGCGAGAGGAAGCGATCTCCGCGCGCGCTGCACTGAGTTTCGGCGCCAGCAGTGCCCATGCAATCAGGCATCCAACGGCAATGCCCACCAACGCAGCAAGAGCAAGTACTCCAACCATTGCGACACTGTGCACATAAGGGATGAACCTATGCGAAAGTAGTGTGCCGTGGGATTACACTTCCTCTTGCTGGTCGGTATTCTTGAGCTTCATCAGCAGCCAGTAGGCACCTTGCGTGACGATCACGCTCGGCGGCCGACCTCCATCAAATGCAATGATAGCGCGGTGGCCATCGCTCGCAATGAGCTTGACCTCGACGAGACGATAGCCTTTGCTGTCAGGGATGAAGACGCCATGCTTATTCTCCCACGCAACGACCGCACTCTGTGGAACAAGGTAGCCGCGTTCAGAAGCAACGGAAAGACGTGCACGCATGAACATCCCAGGGCGGAGTCGCGCGTGGTCATACCGCACAAAGTGGCAGTGGAGCTCGATTGTGCGAGTAGAATCGAGCGCGTGCGAAACAGCGACAACTTCTGCTGGAAATTGCTGCGAAGAGTCTGCCGCCGCCCATGCGACTAGTCGTTGGCCAGGTTGAATCAACGGTGCATCGCGCTCGTACGCACGGAGGACAAGGTGAATGTCGCTCACATCAACAAGCTCGATGATGCGTGTGTTTGGCTCGACAGTTTGCCCAATGACAACGTTGATCGCAGCGATGTACGCATCACGCGGAGCAGTCAGTACGACGGTGCGTGAGATTGCGGTGTCGGCAAGTCTGGTTGGTTCAATGCCAGCAAGCCGAAGCCGTTCAGCGAGTGCAGCGAGTGCGATGGTGCGTTCGCGCAGTTGCGTGCGTGCTTCCAGTAGAGCTCGCTCGGTTGTAGCGGCCGCTGGAGCAAGCTTGAGCTGACGTTCATATTCTCGCTGCGCTTGCTCCAGTTGTGCGCGAGTAGAAAGGTATCGCTCTTGCAATTCCACAAGCGGCATGCTTTCGAGCGTCACAAGAGCATCGCCGCGGCGCACCGCTCTGCCAACCAATCCACTGATCGAGCGAACGCGTGCTTGGAGTGGGAACGATAGAGAAATCAGGTTCTGCGGTGGCAGCTCGATCGAGCCGCGCAGTTCGATGGTACGCTCAAGCGAACCTTGTCGGAGCGAGTCGAGCGTGATCCCGCTGGTTCGCTGCTGCTCAGCAGTGAGCGCAACCAGCGTTTGCATTGAATCGCTCAGCATGCCAGTTGAGGGTACCTGTGCGGTTCGATTGCATGCGAATGCAACAAAGGCAACAAGCAGAAGGCGTTTCATTGCACATCTCCGAGAAGTTCAGATTCAATAATTGCTTCGTTCAACCTGCGGCGTGCATCCAGCCAAGCACGCTCGACGGCAAGGACACGGTCGAGGGCGAGCGCCCATTGGTATGCGTCGAGTGTACCATTGGCAAGTTCAGTGGTGGCAATCCTTTCGAGCGTTGCTGCAGCACTGAGTGCTTGACGTTCGTAAGTGCTGACTGCAACAGCGGCAGCATTGCGGCGCGCTCGTGCCTCTCCACGCATTCGTTCGAGTTCCCAGCTCACCGCGCGCTGCTCCCACTCGGCACTTGTGATGCTCCAGTCTGTAGCGCGGAGTTCCGCCATGGCCCACGGCGTCGGCAGTGGAACATTCACTCCCACTCGAAGTGAGCCGAAGCGCGTCTGCGGACCGTAGTATCGTTCAATTCCATTGACGTTGTGGTAGCCGATGAGCGTCATGCTGTTGTAGCCAAGCACAATACTTGGAAGCATGCTCGCTTCTGTGAGGGCGCGCTGTGAGCGTGCCTGATCAACTCGTGTTGCTGCCTGCTGTACAAGTGGGTGGCGGCTGCTATCGAGCGCGACCAAGAGTGTCGGCGTCCGATCGAAGAGTGAATCGTTTGGGATATAGCGAGGGCTCGGCTGACCGAGAGCGCGATTGAACAGTGCAACCGCTGCTTGGTACTGCACTCTGGCAGCAGCAAGCTCGGCACTCACCGAGCTGCGGTACAGCTGCGCTGTCGCTCGGTGTGCGGCAGTGGCAGCGCCACGTTCAAGCTGCACTTGCGCGATCGAATCAGCAAGGGCTGCCAGCGAATCGTTCCGCTCGAGCAGTGCAACGATGCGGCGCCAATACGCGACTTCGTAGAACAAACGTGCAACTTCTGCACGGCGCTGCATCTGGTTCCACTGGCTGCCCCAAACAGCTTGTGCGTACTGGCTTTCTCGTTGTGCTTTTCGCGCGATATGAACTGGCGGAAGCTCGATTGGAAGCGCAGCCGATACTCGCGTGTCATTTGCGAACGAGTTGAAGTTTCCATACTCCAGCTCAACTTGCAGTGGCGAAAGCTGCAGCCACCCCTTGCGTCGCTCCTCGGCAGAGAGCACTTCGTAGTGCCAGCGCAATCGGTCGGGATGCTGCTGCTCCATCAGATGGTACGCTTCGCTCAGTGAAATTGGCTGCTGTGCGTTGGCAGCTACCGCAGCCAGTGGAAGAAGGAGAAGCACCACAGACACTGGAGAAATACGCGCGCGTTCCTTTCGCTCGCGGCGACGTTCGATGGCGATGTAGAGCACCGGCAGCACAACGAGCGTGAGCAACGTTGCGCTGACCAATCCACCGATGACAACCGTCGCAAGAGGTCGTTGTACTTCGGCGCCTGGGCTGGTGCTGATCGCCATGGGGAGAAATCCGAGCGATGCAACTGCAGCGGTCAGAATCACAGGACGAAAGCGCACGTGTGTTGCTTCGAGCACAGCGCGGAGCAGCGAACGGTTCTGTCGCAGACGATTTGCTTCGCTGGTGAGCACAACGCCATTGAGCACTGCAATACCGAAGAGTGCGATAAATCCCACAGCTGCCGAGACGCTGAAGTGAAGCCCGCGTGCAAGGAGTGCGGCCACTCCACCGATCGCCGCAAGCGGGACAGCGCTGAAGATGAGCAAGCCATAGCGCAGTGAACCGAATGCAGCGTAGAGCAGCACCAAGATGCTCGCCAGTGCCAGCGGGACACTCACCGCAAGCCGTGCCCGCGCGTGCTGGAGATTTTCGAACGTTCCCCCGTAGGTGATTGCGTAGCCAGGCGGAAGGCGCAACTCTCGCTCAACGCGCCGTTGCAGTTCTTCGACAGTAGATGCAATGTCACGTCCGCGGACGTTGAAGCCGACGATGATCCGCCGCCGGGCTGCTTCGCGCTGAATTTGGTTCGGGCCGAATTCACTTCGGATGTCGGCGACCTCTTCGATCGGAACAAGATTCCCATTGGCGGTGCGCAGCGGGAGTGTGCGCAGCCGTTCGGGGTTATTCCGGAGGGTGCTGTCATAGCGAACGACAACATCAAAGCGACGCTCGCCTTCGTAGAACGTCGCGACGCTGGCGCCTGCAAATGCAGCACTGATGGCGCGGTTGGCGTCTTCGATTGTGATGCCGTACCGTGCGAGCATCGTGCGGTCATACCTAATGACGATCTGTGGCATCCCAAGCATCCGTTCGCGGTAAATATCGCGTGCTCCCGGAATCGTCGAGGCAATCGAAGCTAAGCGTTCTGCGTAGTACGCCAGCGTGTCGAGATCATCGCCGAAGATTTTGCAGACGATGTCCTGCCGTGCACCGGTCATCAGCTCATTGAATCGCATCTGCACGGGAAATTGGAAGCCGAACGTTACGCCAGGAACTGCCTGGCTGAGCGCGGCGTACATCCGCTCGGCGAGTTCATCGAACGAGCGCGCACTCACCCACTGGCTTTTCGGTTTGAGAATCACCATCATATCCGATGCCTCGATGGGCATCGGGTCGGTTGGGATTTCAGAGCTCCCGATTTTGGTGACGACCTTTTCGACTTCGGGGAAAGAATCAAGGAGAATGCGGCTACACTGCTGTGTAGCGGCGATAGTCTCCTGGAGACTGCTGCCGGTCAGAAGCCGTGTGTCCACTGCGAAATCACCTTCTTCGAGCTTCGGGATGAACTCGCCGCCTAACTGAGTTGCAGCAACTGCGGTAAGACCAAAAAGAACGAGTGCGGTCCCGACTGTTGCGTTCGGACGCCGCAGTGCCCAGTGCAGGACGGGACGGTAGAAACGCTCCAAATGAGCAACAAGACGATTCGAAAGGCTGCTTTCCTGGATTGTGACACCGTTGAGGACGTAGGACGCCACGGCAGGAACGTAGGTCAACGAGAGTAGAAATGCTCCGCCGAGCGCATAGAGCAGCACCTCTGCCATCGGGCGGAACATCTTTCCTTCGATGCCTTGCAGCGTGAGCACTGGGACGTACACGATCAAAATGATGAGCTGGCCAAAGATCGCTGCTCGCATCAAGCGCGAGGCAGTGTGTTCGACAACATCCACGATCGCCAGCGGTGTTGAGCGGGATTGTCGCATGAGTACCCCGAGCCGGTGGAGGACACCTTCGACGATAATCACCGCACCATCAACGAGCAAGCCGAAGTCAATTGCACCCAGACTCATCAAGTTGCCGCTGACGCCAAAGATGCGCATCAGGCTGGCTGCGATCAAAAACGACAGCGGGATGAGTGATGCTACAACAAGCGCAGCACGGAGATTTCCGATAAGCAAGACAAGCACCACGATAACGATCGCTGCTCCTTCGAGCAAATTGGTGCGGACAGTTGCAACCGTGGAGTTGATCATTTTCGTGCGGTCTAAAAACGGCTCGATTGTGATGCCTTCCGGTAACGTCCGCTCGATTTGAGCGATGCGTTCTTTGACACGCTTGATGACTGCTGCTGAGTTCTCGCCCTTGAGCATCATGACGACTGCACCGGCAACTTCGCCACGGTCGTTGTAGCACATTGCACCGTAGCGGATCGCCGACCCAATGCGGACAGTGGCGACATCTTTCACCAAAACGGGGAAGCCTTGTGCGGTGGTGATGGGAATGTTCTCAATGTCCGCAATTGAACCGAGGAACCCTTCGGTGCGAATGAACGAAACAGTTGGGCCGCGCTCAATGTACGCACCGCCGGCATTGCTGCTGTTGCGCTCGATCGCACTGGCGACATCGCTGATTGTCAATCCGAGCGATGCGAGTCGGTCGGGTTCGATGACGATCTCGTATTGCTTGAGAAGTCCCCCGAAGCTTGCGACATCGGCCACACCAGGAGTGCCGAGCAGCTGCCGACGCACGATCCAATCTTGGATAGTCCGCAGGTCGGCAAGTGTGTAGCGGCTTTCATAGCCGGGTTTGGGGCGGACGACGTACTGGTAAATTTCCCCAAGGCCAGTGGTTACTGGTGCAAGCTCAGGAATGCCTGTTCCGGGGGGCAATTGCAATCGAACTGTTGCAAGGCGCTCGCTGATTTGTTGTCGTGCCCAATAGGTGTCAATGTCATCGTCGAACACCAGGGTGATGACCGACAGACCAAAGCGGGAGAAGCTCCGTAGCTCAATAAGTCCGGGGATGTTGCTGCATGCCTGCTCGATGGGAAAGGTGATAAGTCGCTCGACGTCGGGTGCACCGAGTGCCGGCGAGATTGTGATCACTTGCACTTGATTGTTGGTAATATCAGGCACTGCATCGATCGGCAGATGGGCAAGGTTCCATGCGCCGATCGCAGCGAGGACAGCTGTGACAGCAAGCACAGCACCACGCCAGCGCAGTGCCAATCGAATGATGGCACTGATCATGGGTCATCAATGGCAAATGTGGAACAAATCGGTATGGCGCTCTCTGCGCGATGAGATGCTACGCGAGGGGTAATGCTGGTGGGTGCCAGATCGCTCGTGGGATACCGCTCAGGAGAGTAGTCGGCAGGTGGGATGAATACTGCAGATGTTGTGGAGGAAGGTCGTTGGGTGGAATCATGTCGAGCGGGAGCGGCTCAGCCAGGAGGAGCAATGCACCGGGAAGTTCGACCTTGAACGGGAGCTGAAGGTCCTGCGCGCGATCGGCGTCGTAGACGTCGCCCTGGAGGTAGTGCTCAGCGAAGAATGCAGCAATCGTGAGTTTCTCCCGGCTGACGTGATCGAGGTAATGAACCACCAGCAGCGGGAGCTTAGCCAGTTGTGGGAGCTCCGTTGCCGTGCCGACAAAAAGTAGCAAGAGAAATGCAGCACCGACCTTTCGCATGATGCGCAAATTTAGCATGTTCTACCTCGTGGACGGGGGCAATCTTGCAATAAGTTCTCCGTCTTGAGGTGCTGACCATTTAGATCGAGTGCGCCGATGGAATCATTGCAGCTTTTTTTGGTGGAATTCGACATCACCGATTTCGACGAAGAAATGGCACGTCGAATCCCGGAGCAGCACGAGCTGTTGCTTCGGCTGATGCGCTCTGGGACGGTGACGCACTTTGCAGTTTCGAGCGACCGCGAGAAACTGTGGATTTTTTTCCGCGTCAAGGATATGAGCGAGCTGCTCCGGACGATTTCTTCGTTTCCACTTGTCAACTACATTCGTCCCAAGTTCTACCCGCTGTTGTTTCTTGAATCTGCTGTTCGGGCTGCTCCGATGTCGCTCAATTAGTGAGGGCAAGCCGTCGTAACTTCGCGCCAGGTCGGTTTACTCGAACGTTGAATGGCAACGCACCTGTTTACCTCTGAATCGGTCTCCGAAGGCCATCCCGATAAACTTTGCGACCAAGTTTCCGATGCGGTGCTCGATGCAGTGCTTCGGGATGATCCCGATGGCCGCGTTGCGTGCGAGTGCTTTGCAACAACGGGGATGATCGTCGTCGGTGGCGAGATCACAACGACGACGTACATTGACCTGCCAGAACTTGTGCGCGGTGTCATCCGGGAGATTGGGTACACCAAGCCAACGTATCGCTTCGATGCAGAATCTTGCGCAATTATCAACGTCATCAATAAGCAGTCACCGGACATTGCGCTCGGTGTTGATAGCGGGGGTGCTGGCGATCAGGGAATCATGTTCGGCTATGCTTGCAGGGAAACCAGTGCGTACATGCCGTTGCCGATCATGCTTGCACACGGGCTGGTGCGACGTCTTGCGGAGATACGGAAGACACAGCCGGATGTAATGCCGTATCTTGGGCCAGACGCGAAAAGCCAAGTGACGGTTGAGTACAGCGACAGTGGTCAGATCATCGGTGTTCGGGCAATTGTCATTTCAACGCAGCACGACGATGGCGTTTCCCACCATCGTATTGAATCGGACATTCGAGAGTATGTGATCCCTGCAGTGGTGCCCTCTGAGCTGCTTAGCCAGACAACACGATACTACATCAACCCAACGGGGAAATTTGTCATCGGTGGGCCGCATGGGGACACAGGATTGACGGGGAGGAAAATCATCGTGGATACCTATGGCGGCCGAGCACCGCACGGGGGAGGTGCATTTAGCGGGAAGGACGCAACCAAAGTGGACCGCTCCGCAGCGTATGCGGCACGCTACTTGGCAAAAAACATTGTCGCCGCTGGGCTTGCCGATGAGTGTACCATCCAGCTCAGCTATGCAATCGGCGTTGCCGAGCCAGTTTCGATCATGGTAAACCTGCACGGTAGCCGCACAGCGGAGAGTGCTGAGCTGGAGAAATTCATCCGCGAGCATGTGGATTTGACTCCGCGAGGCATCATCGAACGCTTCGGACTGCGGCGCCCGATTTTTCGCCGGACATCAGTCTATGGCCACTTCGGGCGAGAGGAATTCCCGTGGGAATCACTCGATTTAGTCCCGTTCCTGCGGGAGCATTTCAGCGTCCGAGCCAGTGACGGGGTACAGGTACAGCTTTTGCAAACGCAGTGAAATTTCCACTGAGTGCTGTATTTTTGCGTCGCACGTAGTGCGGAAGTGGCGGAATTGGCAGACGCACCATCTTGAGGGGGTGGCGCCGAAAGGCGTGCGGGTTCAAGTCCCGCCTTCCGCACAAGGAATGCCCGCCGATGCTCCAAGCGTTGGCGGGCATTGTGTTTTCATAACCATTCCGACCGTGGAGCACCCACGAACTTTGTAGCGCTGTTGGATTTCTCGAAGAAATACTTCCATGACGCTTCGTGAATTTGTAGCGATGGCATTGTTGGTAGTTGCTACCTTGTCAGCAAAGCCACGGTTAGTGGTGCTGCTCTGTTACGATCAGCTCCGCGCCGATCGGCTCGAAGCGATGCGGCCGTGGCTTAGCACGCAAGGCTTTCTCCGGTTGTTGCGGGAAGGCGTTGTTGCTGAGCGTTGCATGTTCGATTACGCAACAACGGTCACGGCAGCTGGGCATGCAACGATTGCAACAGGGTGCAACCCAGCACGCCATGGAATTGTGGACAACGATTTTGTCATCGGCGAACGCTCACTCTACGCAACCGACGATACGCTGCTCGGTATTCCCTCGCCGCGTTTGCTGCTCAAGCCTGCGCTCGGGGACTATCTGAAGGCAAACTCTCCGCAAAGCAAGGTCTGGAGCTTTTCGCACAAGGATCGAGGAGCGATCTTTCTCGGTGGGCTCAAACCCGATGGTGCATGCTGGCTTGTGCCGCACGTAGGGTTAGGAAGTTCACGGTACTATCCGCCACTGCCGAGGTGGATTACCAAATTCAATCGTGAACATGCACCGGCGCGTGTTGCTGGAACTGTGTGGAATGCGCAGTATGTATCGCCGGCACCATTGGATACGGCGGAATGGGAAGGCCGCTTTCCTGGAGGAACCACCTACTTTCCACACTCTATCCCTTCCGACACAGCTCGTGATGATTTCTGGCATGCATTTGCCCTGACGCCGATGGCGGTTGAGTGGCTCTTTCAAGCAGCGCGCGCATGCATAGAGCACGAACAGCTCGGCAGGGATTCAATCCCAGACTTGCTCTGCATCAGCGTGTCGACGACGGACCTTGTCGGTCACCTTTTCGGACCTGATAGCCGAGAGTTCGCAGAGCTCCTCGTCGCGTGCGACCAGATACTTGCCGCATTTCTCGATGAGCTCGACAGGCGCATCGGGCGTGAGCACTACGTGGTAGTATTGACCAGCGACCACGGTGCGGAGAGCATCCCTGAACTCATGCGCGCCCAGGGTCAGGATGCTGGGCGGATTCGCACCGACACGCTCCTTGCTCGAATCGAACGATGGTTTGCTGCACAAGGTGGCTACACTCGACGTGGGCGGCTTGTACGATACTTCTTCCCTCCATGGCTCTGGCTAAACCGCACTGCTGCAAAAATGGCTGGTATTCCCTTTGATACTCTTTGCACGCGCTTGGCGCAGTGGCTCGCTACGCAGGAAGGGATCGGGATTGTGATGACAGCACGCCAAATTCAACACCAAGCCCTGGATACTGGAATAGTTGGCCTTGTGGCTCGGAGTTACAACGCAGAACGATGTGGCGATCTTGCGCTGTATCCCAGGGAGCATTGGATCTTTGGCACAACACCAGCGCAGCACGGCACACCATATTCCTACGATCGATGGGTACCGCTTGTGTTCTTTGGCGGACAGTTGAAGCCGGGCTCGATAGATGCTCCCAGTTCTCCGGCCGATATTGTGCCAGTTCTTGCGCGAATACTCAATCTTTCGATTGGCCAAGTGGATGGGAAGCCGTTGCCAGTAGGGGCACGTCGCCAATGATGGCACAGAATTTTTTGAGGGCAACGAAAATTTTTCTTGCATCGTAGGAATTTCTTTCGTAAGTTTGTCAGAGAAATTCCTACAGCGCGTTGTGCGCTGGGGAAATGTGTATGTTCCACTGTTTCGTTGGAGGCTCTTATGGACGTCCGCACAGTCGGGCTGGAGCTCCTCACCGCTGAGCAGATGCAAACTGTCATCGGCGGTGGTGGTGGTTGGTCCATCATTTGGGAGGACCCATTCGACCCCCGCGCAAATGACCCCACTCCGCCTCCTCCTCCAGGAATGGGCTAAGAGCGAGGAGCTCTTGCGAACTGCTCGGGGAGTGCTACCATGAGAACGGACTCTTCTCGAGCGGTGGGTGGAAAAGCGTCCCTGCGCACTGCGGCGCAGGGACGCTTCTTTTTGTCATCCGCCGGTGCTACCGAACCCGCCAGTGTTTCGCCGACTTGAAGGAAGCTGTTCGACAAGTTGCCAGGTAACGCGCTCATAGCGCGCTACGACAAGTTGTGCGATACGCATCCCACGCTCAATCGTGAACGCCACACTACCTGCGTTGGCTAGAATAACCTTGATCTCACCGCGATAGTCGCTGTCTATTGTACCGGGGGAGTTGAGGCAAAAAATACCGTGCTTGAGTGCCAAGCCGCTCCGTGAACGAATCTGTGCCTCGTAGCCATCCGGAAGTGCGATGGCAAGCGCTGTCGGCACAAGAGCTATGCCGCCAGGTGGAATGACGAGTGGCTCGGCAACAGCAGCCGCAATATCCATTCCGGCAGCACCAGGAGTAGCGTAGGTAGGAAGTGGAAGGTCTGCAAATGCTGAATCAGTGCGTTGGATGAGGACGTTCATCATCGCTGGTGAATGGATCGTGATCTTCGCAACCTCTGCAGTCGTGGCTCATGGCAAATTGCTCCCCTTCGAGTTGGAGCGTCGCATGCTGAATCCCAAACTCATCCTTGAGCATGGTACGCAGATCGCGCAGTGCCTGGTCACGGTCGGCGGTAGTAGTAACCACAACGTGTGCACTCATCGCGTGGGAGGTCGCTCCAATTTGCCAGAGATGGAGGTCATGAACGTTTCGAACATCTGGATGGTCTTGCAGTACCGCGCGAACTCTTTCGACGTCAAGGTGTGCGGGCGCTGATTCCATCAAGATTCGGATCGCCCGTCGGATAATCCCGATTCCACTCCGAGCAATGAATACGGTGATCGCTATCGAGAGCAGTGGGTCGAGCAATGTCCAGCCACTCAGCGACATTGCGATTCCCCCGACAATGACAACAAGCGACGACAGCAAATCGTTGAGTACGTGCAAGTACGCGCTCCGCGTCGTCAAATGCGACGTCCCACGAAGGACGTACCATGCTGCTCCGTTTGCAAGTGCCCCGATCGTAGCGGTGATGAGCATCGGGGTTGTGTGTATGGCACGAGGAGTGGTGATTCGCTCAACAGCTTCCCAGGCAATCAAGCCACAGAGAACGAGCAACACCAGCCCATTGACAAGTGCGGCCAAAATCTCCACACGTCGCCAGCCGAAAGTCAGCTGATGTTGAGCGGTTCGCCGTTGCGCCAGACGCAAGCTCAGGTATGCAATCGCAAGTGAAGAGACGTCCACTACCATGTGCACACTGTCGGAAAGCAAGGCGAGCGACGATGATAGTATGCTGCCAATGAACTGGATTGCAGCAATGCCAGCAGTGATACCGAGCGCAATTGCAAGCGATCGGAGATCACCTGCGATATGATGGTCGTGGTGATGTGCAGCCATCAATACGGAGTGGGTGACGATTCGACTGCATCGGTGACGATTGCAACTCCGGCGCTCGTTCCAAGACGCGAAGCGCCTGCATGGAGCAGCTCCACGGCTTGCGCACGCGTTCGTATCCCACCCGATGCTTTGACCTTGACGTGGGAGGCAACGTGCTGGCGGAGCAATTGAACGTCATCTACCGTTGCGCCCCCATAGCCGAAGCCAGTCGAAGTTTTGATGAAGTCTGCACCTGCAGTACTGACAAGATGCGCTGCCCGAATTTTCTCCTCTTGGCTAAGTGCACCGCATTCGACAATGACCTTGACGATTGCACCATTTGCGTGCGCAACGTCCACAACGTGGGCAATATCATCCACGACGAGCTGTGTATCGCCGCTTTTGAGTGCAGCGATGTTGAGCACCATGTCGAGCTCGCGGGCACCCACCGCCAGCAAGTGTTCTGCTTCGGCTCGCTTGGTCACAGAAAGATTCCCACCGAGTGGAAATCCTACGACAGAACAGACGGGAATTGCTGTCTTTGCCAACTCCTTGACTGCCAGTGGGACGTAACATGGCAAAACGCAGACCGATGCGAAGCCGTACTCGATCGCTTCATGGCAGAGCTGAACAACGCGCTCCGGGGTGCTTTGCTCAGGGCGCAGGAGTGTGTGGTCAATCGTGTGCGCAATGTTCATCGTTAGCGTCCGGTAAGTTGGTGGATTTTCTCGACACGACGCTCATGGCGCCCTCCCTCGAACGTTGCCTGGAGGAAGGCATCTGCGATTGCAATGAGCTCTTCGATCGTATGGAGTCGGGCGCCCAAGCAGAGGACATTCGCGTTATTGTGCTGCCGTGCAAGGCGCGCCATTTCTGGCGAGCAGCAGTTCGCAGCGCGAATACCAGTGACTTTGTTCGCTACGATGGAAACGCCAATTCCACTGCCACACAGGAGGATACCCAGATCATCTTCGCTGTTTGCAACGGCGCGTGCAACGGCGACGGCAAAGTCCGGGTAGTCTACAGCATCGTTCGAGAATGTCCCCATGTCGTGCACCTGGAATC
>ERZ795043.8-NODE-8-length-331899-cov-2073.333566_pt1:190000-331899 | contig 331899 bp, 274 predicted proteins | sample MGYA00375127_ERZ795043 | MGnify/ENA primary metagenome ERZ795043 (study PRJEB30172, sample SAMN05518447) | compost metagenome | isolation source: Feedstock adapted compost from Newby Island compost facility, Milpitas, CA | place: USA:Newby Island...
TGGGCTAGGGCTGTCACAACGGTACCGACCCCAGATAAACTGCAAATTCCGGCCATACAACGCACGGGAGTGAGGCGGCGAGGGATAAGCTTCGTCGCCGAGAGGGAAACAACCCAGACCGCCAGCTAAGGTCCCTAAGTGGACGCTAACAGAGAAAGGATGTTTCGCTGCCCAGACAGCCAGGATGTTAGCTTAGAAGCAGCTATCATTCAAAGAGTGCGTAATAGCTCACTGGTCGAGCGGCGAAGCGCCGACAATTCTCGGGACTGCAAGCGTCTCACCGAAGCTGCGGACTCTGCCCCTCGGGGCGGAGTGGTAGGGGAGCATTCTGCACTGCGTCGAAGGTGCACCGCGAGGTGTGCTGGAGCGTGCAGAAGAGCAAATGTTGGCATAAGTAGCGACAACGAAGGTGAGAATCCTTCGCGCCGAAAGTCTAAGGGTTCCTGAGCTACGTTCGTCGTCTCAGGGTTAGTCGGCCCCTAAGGCCAGGCCAAACGGCGTAACCGATGGGAAGCAGGTGACTTGCAATATTCCTGCACCACCAAAGGCGTCCAGCACGGTGACGCAGACGCGAGGTCCGGCGGAGCTCCTGGCAATCTCCGTCGGGCGTAGCACGCTGCCGAGAAACAGCCGTGTGTATCGCCGCGGTGACCGTACCGCAAACCGACACAGGTAGACGGGTTGAGTATACTCAGGCGCGCGTGTGAGCCGTGGCTAAGGAACTCGGCAAATTAGCCCCGTAACTTCGGGAGAAGGGGCGCTCCCGCGAGGGAGCCGCAGTGAAAGGGCCCAAGCGACTGTTTATCAAAAACACAGCACTCTGCGAACTCGTCAAGAGGACGTATAGGGTGTGACACCTGCCCGGTGCCGGAAGGTTAAAGGGAGGGGTTAGCCGAAAGGCGAAGCTCCGAACTGAAGCCCCGGTAAACGGCGGCCGTAACTATAACGGTCCTAAGGTAGCGAAATTCCTTGTCGGGTAAGTTCCGACCTGCACGAATGGTGTAACGACTTGGGCACTGTCTCGGCCACGGGCTCGGCGAACTTGTGGTACCGGTGAAGACGCCGGTTTCCCGCACATGGACGGAAAGACCCTGTGCACCTTTACTACAGCCTACTATTGGGTCTGACTGCAACATGCGTAGGATAGGTGGGAGGCGACGAAGCGGGGCTTGCGGGTCCCGCAGAGCCGACGGTGAAATACCACCCTTGTTGCAGCTGGATTCTAACCCGGCGGAGTGGATCCGCGGGGACAGTGGTAGGTGGGTAGTTTGACTGGGGCGGTCGCCTCCTAAATGGTAACGGAGGCTCGCAAAGGTACCCTCAGCACGGTCGGTAATCGTGCGTAGAGTGCAAAGGCACAAGGGTGCTTGACTGTGAGGCAGACATGCCGAACAGGTGCGAAAGCAGGCCTTAGTGATCCGGCGGTTCCGCGTGGAAGGGCCGTCGCTCAAAGGATAAAAGGTACGCCAGGGATAACAGGCTGATCTTGCCCAAGAGTCCACATCGACGGCAAGGTTTGGCACCTCGATGTCGGTTCATCGCATCCTGGGGCTGGAGAAGGTCCCAAGGGTTGGGCTGTTCGCCCATTAAAGCGGTACGTGAACTGGGTTCAGACCGTCGTGAGACAGGTCGGTCCCTATCCTGTGCGGGCGTAGGATACCTGAGGGGTCTCGCTCCTAGTACGAGAGGACCGGAGTGACTGGACCGACGGTGTACCTGTTGTCGCGCCAGCGGCAGCGCAGGGTAGCCATGTCCAGAAAGGATAAGCGCTGAAAGCATCTCAAGCGCGAAACCTGCCCCAAGATGAGGTATCCCATGGCGCTAAGCCAGTAAGGACCCAGGAAGACTACCTGGTTGATAGGCACCACGTGTACGCACGGTGACGTGCTCAGCGGAGGTGTACTAATCGTCCGAGGGCTTACCATTGCTTTTTTCTCCTGCCTTTCTACAGGTTGGTTCCAGCGGTGCTCTATCGCCACAACAAAGCTATCGGACGCTGTGCTTGGTGACTATACCGCGGGGGAAACACCTCTTCCCATTCCGAACAGAGAAGTTAAGCCCCGCAGGGCCGATGGTACTGCACGGGCAACCGTGTGGGAGAGTAGGTCGTTGCCAAGCCCCTCTGTCAAGTGTGGGCTATCGCTGAAGCGGTAGCCCACATGCTTTTTACTACCCCGGCATTACTTTCGGACGCTGCCGTTGAGCTTGTATGCGACTATCCAAAGGTAATTGGAACTATCCAATACTGTTCCGATCAAGATTCCATCACGAAAATCATGGGGAATGAAATGATTCCCCGCATACAAATCATGCGTGAAGACTGGGCTTCCGTCTGGCCAACAAAAGTGGAGATACTCACGATGCTGAACGCGTGCATCGCTAAAGTCAACTACGCCTTCGGGGTATTCGGTATTCCGATACGGCAAGAGGAACATCCCGGTCGTTTTGTCGTAGAAAATCTTGCGAAAAGCTATATTTGATACCAAGCCATCAAGGGGTGTTCCATCCTTGATAGTTAGTTTTCCGTTCCTCTCTGGCAGATCCCAAGATGGAACTCGATAGGTATCGGAAAAATGTAGTGGAATGACTTTTATGAGGTTGCCCCTGCGATCCCAGACTCGGAGCGACCGACCAAACTGAAAAAGGGATACTGTTGTGCTATCCTCATAGCAGCCAAAGATAGCACCAAGCCATCGCGTAAGCCTGAACTGGTAGTATATGCTATCAATACCACGTCCGATTGCAACAGTTTTACCTGTTATGTCTCCAACCCAGATTGTTGTGTCCTCTGGTGTCAGCAGAGGATGGAGTGACGTTCCTCTTCTTGAACTGTATATTTTCCCATCGCAGTAGCCGCATTCTATGTCGAGGGGTAGCTGGCGCGATAGGTAGCTTACGTTGTGTAGCGTAGGCTCACCGATCGTGTAGAGAGCAAGATGGTGGGGATATTCGAAGGTTGATCCATAGATGAGGAGCGACTTTCCAGGTGTAGCCCAATCTATTGAACCAATACCCATACAGTGCAACGAATCCAATCGAATTGGCGTCCGTGCTCGAATGGTTCCGGTGCTATCAATAATCAATAGCTGGCATTGCGTTCCATTGACGAGGAAAAAACTCTTCCTCTCGGGACCAACAAGCATTAGTCGTGACCACCCCGACTTTAGCATGTGTCCCGCCGTATCGCGTACAGGAAGTTTCCATAGCAATTCGAAGTACCGCTCAAGATCTGTTCGTTCGATCACAACAGTGTTCGCCAGTGAGTCCCGGAGTGAGCGTAGAGTCGTTCCCACAGTTTGGGACGTAGGAGATTCGATTGCTAAGATTTTACCAACCCTATCAAGAATCAAAATGACTGGGAGCATTCGGATTTTGTAAAAATTCCGATAGATTTGAAACTCATCTCCCACAATAGGGAACTCAATCTTTTCCTCTCGGCGAAATGCTTCTGCATCTGATTGAGAAAATCCATCAAGGAAGACAACGTACTCAACCGGATATTCACGCAGCTGTTCGTAGAGTCGCTCAATGTTGATCATGCAGATGACACAATTCGAGCGATCGGTGAATACATAGACTCGCATTGCGTAGTCGCTCTGCGGCTTGAGCGGACGCACAGTGTCGCCAACGTGAAAATCGGTATAGTGAATGCTCCCCTGTGCGAAAAGCAATGCTGGGACGACCAGGAGGAAAGCAAAGATGTGTTTCATTGTAGAACCTATGGGGCATTGCACACAATCCAAAAAATGGAGGGGAGAGACGCCTCTCCCCTCCAGACTCGCGAACTGTTGTTATGGTGTGGGGACGAAGACCGTGTATTTGCCGGTGTCATCAGTCACAATCCCGCTGAGATTGATTGTGATACCGACCAGTTGCGGGTATTCGGTGCATTCGACAATCTCGATTTCCTCGCTCGGCGTGAAGTAGTCGTTCTGCATAATGGTCAACTAGGTTCGAACTGAATATGGCAACGTAATCTTCCGTTGCTTTGAAAGCAAAATAAAGCAGCAACACACCAATCAAGAGTTGACCTCACTCTGCATACTGCTCCATCCATTCCTGCCCAGTGCGGCTACAATCCCATCCTCGATCAGAAGGCGTACAGCCTGAATATCGCGGTAAAGAACCCGCTCCCCCCCACGATCTGGAACAACTTCCCGTATTGCCGAGTGTACCTGTTCGAGTAGTTCTGACGTCCGCAGCGGCCGCAGAAAATCGAGCGCTCGCGCTGCACAGAGCAGTTCGATCGCAAGCACGGTGGTTGTATTGCTGACGATACGACGTGCTTTCCATGCAGCGATACTCCCCATCGAGTTGTGGTCCTCTTGGTTGGCGCTGGTCGGGATTGAATCAACACTGGCTGGGTGCGCGAGCACCTTGTTTTCGCTCACCAATGATGCTGCAGTGTACTGGGCGATCATCATTCCACTTTCGAGTCCAGGGTTTGATGCGAGAAATTTCGGCAGCCCGTTGCTGAGGGCACCATTGACCATTCGCTCGATGCGCCGCTCGCTGATGTTGGCAAGCTCTGCAATAGCGATTGCCAACGTATCGAGTGCAAGCGCAAGTGGCTGGCCGTGAAAATTGCCCCCTTCGAGATGTTCTCCCTCTGGGAAAATGAGAGGATTGTCATTGGCTGCATTCAACTCCGCCTCAATGATCGTTCGAACATACTCGAGCGCATCACGGCTGGCGCCGTGTACCTGCGGCATGCATCGAATCGAGTATGCATCCTGCACTCGTGGGTCATCGGTGCGATGCGATTCGCGGATTTGGCTTCCTTCCATCAGCGCACGAAGATGCGCCGCGACAATTTGCTGTCCGCGCAGCCCTCGCACACGGTGAATACGTTCGTCGAAGGCACGGTCGGTGCTCCGAAGAACATCCGCGGAAAAGGCACCAGCAACATCGGCAACATCGGCCAGCTCCAGGGCGCGTGCCAGCACCAATGCACCGACAGCGCATTGGTACTGTGTGCCGTTGATAAGTGCCAACCCTTCCTTTGCTTGGAGCTGCATCGGCCGCAATCCCTTCATCGCTAGCACAAGTGCACTCGGCTCCGGGCCGCGTTCAGTTATGCACCAGCCTTTCCCAATGAGCGCAAGCGCAATGTGCGCAAGTTGCACTAAATCGCCGCTCGATCCTACCGACCCTTGTTCGGGAACCGCTGGAATGATGCCCGCATTGAAGACAGCGATCAGATGCTCAACTAACTCGGGACGAACCCCAGAATATCCCTTCGCAAGCGCATTGGCGCGCAGCAGCATCATCGCACGAACAATCTCAGGACGCAGGTACTCACCCGCACCAGCACTATGGGAGATGATCAGATTTTCTTGAAGTGCTGCTACCTCTGTCGGGGAAATCACTACCGATGCAAGCTCACCAAAGCCTGTTGTGACGCCGTAAACAACCGTTCCCTGGTGGACCCACGTCTCAACCAAATGTCGCGTGGCTGCCATTCGTTCTCGTGCATCTGGCGACAGCTCGAGCTGAACCTGACCCTGTGCAGCACGAACAACGTCGGTAAGTGTCAGTGAATTGCCATCGAGGACAAGTGTTTCCACGCACACCGCTACAACAGTCAAACATTACAGGGCAAAGATAGCAGCGTATCCCCGTTTGTGGTGGTTATACCATGCTGCTTGATGTATTGGCAACGCGGACACAACCACCTGGTCTGGTGCCAGTATCCAATGTACGCCTGGAACAAACGCCAGCCCTGGATTCTGCTTCCGGTCTTCGCTGCGGGTACGCCAGGTGCCGACACCATGATCGTTTCTACAGCGCTCTTCCACGTGCGGTGGCAGATGTCTTGCAAAATCATGTACCTGCCCCTCGCAATTGTGTACAGCATTGCAGAATACCGTGTTATAGTTTCGCAGCGTAATCAGATGTTTCACATCCATGACAGTTTTCCAATGGCAGAACACATGCAAGAGCGCTTTCAGGTTCGAGGTATGCACTGCGAAAACTGTGTGGCGACCGTCGAGCGAGCACTTGCTCGAGTAGATGGTGTCAAGCAGGTTCATGCGAAATTGGATGCGCAAGGGACTGTCACCATTACCTATGACCCCAGCAAAGCCAGTCCCGAGCTGCTCCGCCAGGCAGTCGAGCGGATTGGCTACGAGATGGTCAGCACATGATGCAGAGCATGCAACCCGTCCAATAAGCCGAGAACGCCATGACACGCCAGCAATTCCATCAGACGCATTCACACCACCATAAGCATTCCACGCACAAACACGATCACCACGCGCATCATGCGCACATGGTGGAGGATTTCCGGCGGCGCTTCTGGATTTCGCTGGCGCTGACGGTGCCGATTCTGGCGCTTTCGCCCATGATCCAGGCTTTTCTGGGGCTGGGCGAAGCGCTGCGCTTTCCGGGAGATCTGTGGGTGCTCTGGGCGCTGTCGTCTGTCGTGTTCTTCTACGGAGGCTGGCCGTTCCTGAAAGGCATTGCCGAGGAGCTGCGCCAGCGCAATCCCGGCATGATGACACTGATCGCCATCGCCATCAGCGTGGCCTATCTCTACTCGAGCGCGGTTGTTTTCGGACTGGCCGGAAAAATCTTTTTCTGGGAGCTGGCCACGCTGATCGATGTGATGCTGCTGGGGCACTGGATCGAGATGCGTTCGGTGCTGGGGGCATCGCGGGCGCTGGAAGAGCTGGCCCGCCTGATGCCGACCGAGGCCCACAGGGTGATGCCGGATGGCTCGATCCAGGATGTGCCGCTCGATCAGCTGCAGCCAGGCGACCGCGTGCTGGTCCGCCCCGGCGAGAAAATTCCGGCCGATGGTGTGATCGTCGAAGGCCATACCACGGTCAACGAGGCGCTGCTCACCGGCGAATCGGCGCCGATCGAGAAAAAGGTCGGCGACACGGTGATTGGCGGCGCCATCAACGGCGAAGGGTCGCTCACCGTAGAGGTGCAGAAAACCGGTGCCGAAAGCTACCTGTCGCAGGTCATCGAGCTGGTCCGGCAGGCGCAGGAGACAAAGTCCCGAACGCAGGACCTGGCCAACCGGGCCGCCCGCTGGCTTACCGTCATGGCACTGGGAGGCGGCGCGCTGACGCTGGCGGTCTGGACGCTGGTCATGGGCCAGCCGTTCGACTTTGCGCTGGAGCGCATGGTGACCGTCATGGTGATCGCCTGCCCGCACGCTCTGGGATTGGCTGTGCCGCTGGTGGTGGCCGTCTCGACCGCCCTGTCCGCACAGCACGGGCTGCTGATCCGTGACCGCACGGCCTTTGAAAACGCGCGCAATCTGCAGGCGGTGATCTTCGACAAGACGGGCACGCTCACCGAAGGGCGCTTCGGTGTGACCGACACGCTGGTTTTTCAGGACGGGCTCTCTGAAGAGGAACTGCTAAAGCTGGCAGCGGCCGTCGAGCAGCATTCCGAGCACCCGATTGCCCGGGGCATCGTCGAGGCGGTGGCGCATCCCCCGGCCGCCGAGGATTTCGAAGCCATCCCGGGCAAAGGAGCCCGGGCCCGCGTCAATGGCGAGGAGGTCCGCGTGGTCAGTCCGGGCTACCTGCGCGAGCACGGACTGGAGGCGCGGGACGAACGCATAGACCGACTGGCCGAACAGGGCAAAACGGTGGTGTTTGTCGTGCGCGACGGCCGGGTAGCCGGCGCGATTGCGCTGGCCGACGTGATCCGTCCCGAATCGAAGGAAGCCGTGCGGCAGCTCAAAGCAATGGGCCTGCAGGTGATGATGCTCACCGGCGACAACCGCCGCGTGGCCGCCTGGGTCGCTCGCGAAATCGGCCTGGACGACTATTTCGCTGAAGTGCTTCCTGATCAGAAAGCGGCTAAGGTCAAGGAAGTGCAGCAGCGCGGCCTGCGGGTGGCCATGGTAGGCGACGGTATCAACGACGCCCCGGCGCTGGCGCAGGCCGATGTCGGCATTGCCATTGGCGCCGGCACCGACGTGGCCATCGAGACGGCCGACATCGTGCTCGTGCGCAACGACCCACGCGACGTGGTGTCGATCCTGCGCCTGAGCCGTGCCACCTATCGCAAAATGGTCCAAAATCTCTGGTGGGCGGCCGGCTACAACATCGTCGCCATCCCGCTGGCCGCCGGTGTACTCTACAAGCTGGGCCTGCTGCTGGGGCCGGCCGTCGGCGCCATGCTGATGTCATTGAGTACCGTGATTGTTGCAATCAATGCACGTTTTTTAGGTGTGACAAAATGAAACACTTGATTTTTCAATCAACTCCTACCAATAGCAACTGCGGGAATCTATCGCCGGCATCGGCAGCCTTCGGAACTCCACTCCGCAGTGAGCACGGCTTCTACAGGTGTTATTCCACACGTAAGGGAAAACGTTTCACAAAATGATGAATCAGCTATTTGCAGTCGAGCGGGTTGGCTACGAGATGGTCAGCACATGATGCAGAGCACATCCCAAACAGAGGTCGCGCAGGCCCCAACTATAGTCGAGACGTTCCCCGTTATCGGCATAACGTGTGCTGCCTGCGCACGCTCGATCGAGTCGCTATCGCGTTCGGTCGAGGGCGTTCGACGTGCTGACGTCAACGTTGCCAGCGCAACCGTCACGCTCGAATACGATCCGCTTGTGGTGCAGCCCACGGACATCGCTGCAACGCTGCGAGACTTCGGCTATGACTTGATCTATGCCGACCAGCCAACGACAGCATTGGCAGAAGCGACAGCGCGAGAACGTCGCGCTTTGGCCGAACTGAAGCGGAACACAATCGGTGCGGCTATCGGAACCGTCCCGACGGTTGCTCTAGCGATGGGGCCTTGGCACACAGAGCCATGGGCGGTGGCACTCAGTGCACTGCTGACAACGTTCGTTCTTGGTGTGTTCGGCCGTACGTTTTTTGTTCGAGCATGGTCGCAGCTTCGGGCGCGTGCATTGGCAATGGATACCCTGGTTGCATTGAGCACCGGTATCGCTTGGAGCTGGAGCATGCTTGCGCTGCTTGCCCCGTCGTTTCTTCGCGCGAATGGCATAGAACCACACCTGTACTTCGAATCGGCTGCAACCATCATCACGTTTATTCTGCTGGGCAAATACCTTGAGCACGCAGCCCGACTCAAAACGAATGCTGCGCTGACGGCACTTGTTGCACTCCAGCCACAGAGCGTCCATCGCCGGAGCAATGGGGATGTCCAAGACGTTCCACTTTCCCATGTCCAGCGCGGTGATTATTTACGTGTCCTGCCAGGTGAACGAATTCCCGTTGATGGCTTTGTGGTGGAGGGAGAATCCTGGGCAGATGAGCAATTGCTCACAGGAGAGTCGCTTCCCGTGGTCAAACGACCGGGGGATCGTGTCTATGCAGGCACACTCAATGGCGATGGGACGTTGACGGTCGAAGCGCGAGCAGTTGGGCATGGAACCTTCTTGGGCAGTATGATACGCGCTGTCGAACAGGCACAATCGAGCAAGACTCCATCTCAAGAACTCGCCGATCGTGTCGCTGGCATTTTTGTACCCATTGTCATCGGAATTGCACTTGTTGCGCTGAGCGTGTGGGTGCTCCTGGTTCCTTCTGCCGTGAGCAATGGCGTCTTGGCGATGGTGTCGGTGTTGATAGTTGCGTGTCCGTGCGCACTGGGGTTAGCAACGCCAACGGCTGTTGCTGTTGCGCTTGGGCGTGCTGCCCACCTGGGAATGCTCGTGCGGAATGCGCGTGCGCTGGATGCCATCGCGCGGATGCGGCATGTAGTGTTCGATAAAACGGGCACACTCACCATTGGTGCGCCCCGCGTCAAGGATGCCCGATGGTTTATCTCAGCAGCCGAGCAGCGTATGCTTGCACCGTTGCTCCGAGCAGCACTCGAACAGAATACCCATCCTCTTTCCCGAGCCATTGCGGACTGGCTTGCTGTGGAGCCGTCCGGAGAATTCCAGTTCGAACAGGTTCGGGGTCGCGGCTTCCGTGCCTGGAACGATACGCACACTGTCCTTGTCGGCAACCGTGACTATCTTGCCGAAGAGGGGATCGCCATTCCCGATGCTCCTGGCGTGGTCGCCACTGAAGTGTTCCTTGCTGTTGATGGCAGCGCCGTGCTTGGGGTATGGTTGAACGACAGCATTCGTGATGATGCAGCAGAGGTTGTCGCTGCGCTCCGCGCTGAGGGGATGATCCTTCACCTTGTCAGTGGGGACCGTGCCGCTGTCGCAGCGCAGGTAGCGGCAGAGTTAGGTATCGAGCATGTTGCAGCTCCACTCCTGCCGAATCAAAAGCAGGATTACGTCGAGCGTCTCCGCCGGGAAAAACAGGGAGCAGTCGTCATGGTTGGCGATGGTATCAATGACGCACAAGCTCTTGCTGCAGCCGATGCCAGTATTGCGATCGGAACAGGCAGTGATGTTGCCATTCATGCGGCCGATGTTACGCTTGTTGGCGAACGGTTGCAACCGCTGCTTTCGTTGTATGCGCTCTCTCGAGCGTTGAAGCGCATCATCGCTCAAAATCTCGGCTGGGCGTTCATCTACAACCTTGTGCTCATTCCCATTGCAGCGGGGGTGCTCTATCCGGTCGCAGGAATCATGCTCCATCCAATGCTTGCCAGCGCTGCGATGGCAGCAAGTTCGGTGTCGGTCGTTACCAATAGCCTTCGCTTGAGGTACAACGCGTGACTTCTCCATCTCCCCCGCAAGGCACAGCCACGAGGTGGCCAATGCCCTGCAGGGGCGAGGAGAGAATATTCGGTCATCCTTGCATTTTGCCTTTCAAGATCGCGTGCCAATAGAGCCGGGGAAGAATTTCTTTTTTGAGTAACCACATACTGAAGCGTTCCTTGCTTTGATCAAAGGGGAAGCTCTCTTGTGGGTTGTTGTTGTAGTCGAACTCTGCGAGGATAAGTTTGCCATAGCCCGTTACCAGTGGGCACGAGCCATAGCCATTGTACTGCTTTGGGGCAGGTAGAGTGGTTGTCTTGTGTTCGATGCAGTAGAGCAGGTTCTCCACCAGGACGGGATTTTGCTTGCGGATGGCTGCCCCCGTTTTTGCGTTCGGGGTATTTGTAACATCCCCGATACCGAAGACGTTCGGATAGCGGGGATGTTGGAGTGTGTGTTTATCAACCTCCATCCAGCCGAGAGGATCGTTCGGTACTGCAAGTGGACTACGCTTGATGAAATCGGGTGCGCTTTGCGGTGGTGTCAGGTGGATCATCTCGAACTCAACGGCGATGCGTTCAGTTGTATCGCCTTTTTTTGCTTCGAAGTATGCTACTTTTCGCTCTCCATCGACCGCTACACAGTTGTGGAGAAAATGCAGGCCGATGTGGTATCGTTCGCAGACTTTCTTGAGTGCTTCTGCATACTTCTGAACGCCGAAGATGACGCCTCCACCGGAGTAGAAGTGAACGGTATCGCTGCCGAGAAGCCCTCGACGGCGGAAATTATCCGCTGCAAGGTACATGATCTTCTGCGGTGCACCGCCACACTTGATGGGGGTATTCGGGGCGGTAAAGAGTGCTTTGCCTTTGCCGGTGAAGCTGGCAATGCACTCGTACGTGTAGGGTGCGGTCTTGAAGGTGTAGTTACTTGTGATGCCGCGCTTACCAAGCCACTGCTCAGCACCTTCGATTTTGTGCCAATCGAGTTGGATGCCAGGACAGACGACAAGGTAGTCATACGTGTAGCGCTTCCCAGAGCGTGTGGCGACCGTGTTGGAATCTGGAAGAATTTCTTCGGCGTAGTCCTTGATCCAATCGGTGCCCTTTGGAATGTACTTCGCTTCTGGCTGTACTGTTTTATTGATGTCGTATGCTCCACCGCCCACGAGCGTCCATGCTGGCTGGTAGTAATGGTATTCGCTCGGCTCGATGATCCCGATCTCGAGCAAGGAGTTGCGACGGAGAAGGTGGGCTGCTACCGATAGCCCTGCATTGCCACCACCGATGATCAACACTTGGTAATGTGTGCGCGCCATAGCAAACCTCACTATTGTTACGCCTCCAACTTACATCTCGTGCGCCACAACAAATGTAACTTCTGTTACACTATTGCGCGGGGTCGTGGACAGTGATTGTTCCTCGATGCAGCTCCACCATCCCTTTGCGTTCGAGCTCTTTGAGCAGGCGGGAGACGACCACACGGGAGGTCCCCAATTCGTGTGCTAACTCTTCATGTGTGATGTGGAGCGTTTGCGTGTTGGTTAGCTCTACTTTACGGCGCAGCAAAGCCAGCAGGCGATCGGTCAGCCCGCTGAATTTGAAGGTTGTGATAAGGTCAAGAAGCTCTTGGATGCGCTGGTGGTAGAGATACAGCAGATGTTCCAGCAGGAGCGGTTGCCGCTGGAGGACAGCGAAAAAGTGTTCAAGGCGGACAAACGCAACCTGGCAGTCTGTTTCTGCAATGCTGTAAAGGTTTGAGGGCATACGACGAATTCCCGCCAGCAGCGACATCATGCAGTATTGCTCAGCTTCGAGAAAGTAGAGGACTAATTCCTCGTTACTCTCTGGGCGGTAAAAGACCTTGAGTGCACCGCTGAGCACCAGAGGCACACTTCGTGGATATTCGTTCGGAAGCGTAATCGGTTGGCCAGCAGCAAAGCTCTTGATGACAGCCGCTCGGAGTAGTTCCTCAACGATGTGCGATGGTAAGTGGCTGATGTGCGCTGTGCCCAAGTGCATTGGCCATTTGCGCTAACTGTTCAATGATGCCAGATATGTTGCGATACGCTCAACTGCTCGTTTGAGGTGCCCTTCACTCGTTGCGAAGGACAGCCGAAGGTAACCTGCCATGCCGAACGCCTCGCCGGGGACAGTTGCCACGTAGTAGCGCTCGAGCAGCTCGGTAGCAATGTCTGCCGAAGTTCGCTGCTCGGTCAGAAGGACGCGAATGTCTAACCACACGTAGAACGCGCCGTCGGGTGGAAGAGCGCGCACTGCCGGGACTGCGGCTAACAGATCGAGCAGAAGCTGGCGCCGTTGCTCAAAGCACGTGCGCATGTGCTCGACATCGGCTGCTGCATGTTCCAGAGCTGCCAGTGCAGCGTACTGCGCAATCGAGTTCGGGTTCGATGTATCCTGACTCTGAACTTTTGCAGCTTGCGCGATGACGTGCGCAGGACCGGTCATGAAGCCAATTCGCCATCCGGTCATTGCGTAGGCTTTGGAGCAGCCGTTGACGGTGATTGTGCGATGTGCAACCTGCTCGAAGGAACCGATGCTGACGTGCTGGCGTGTGTAGGTCAGCTTTTCGTAAATCTCATCGCTGATGATGTAGCACTCATGCTCGGCGAGCACATCTGCAAGTGCAGCAAGTTCCTCTCGGGTGTACATCACTCCTGTTGGGTTGCAGGGCGAATTGATGATCACACAAGCCAGACGGTCATCGAAATAGTCGCGAAGGCGATCGGGTTGAAGTTTGAAGTTCTCGCCAGGCGATGTCGCGATGATGACCGGTTCAGCGCCTGCGAGCGTAACCATCGCTGGGTAGCTCACCCAGTACGGCGCAACGATGATGACGCGATCGCCTGGATTGCAGATCGCATGGAGTGCATTCATGATGCTGTGCTTTGCACCGCAGGAGATGAGCACAGTCTCTTCGCTTGCGTGCAAGAGCTGATGTTCGTTGCGGAACTTTTCTGCGACAGCGCGTCGGAGTTCAAGGATGCCGGATGATTCGGTATAGCGCGTTTTCCCTTCCTCGATTGCAGCAATCGCAGCGCGTCGCACGCACGCAGGTGTCGGAAAATCGGGTTCGCCGACAGCGAGCGAGATGACGTCGTGGCCCTCGCGAGCCAACTGCTTTGCGCGGGCAGCTATCGAGAGCGTTTGCGATTCGCTGGCCGCAAGGACGCGCTGGGAAAGTTGCCGCATACGACTACGGGAGAATGATGACGCGTTGACGGCGAATGCGCTGATGTGCAGCAACTTCAAGCATGTACAGCCCAGGAGCAAGGGAAGCGCTCTCGATGCTACACAGCTCACTGCTCGTAGTGATCTGGAAAGCAAGGCGACCATCGCTCCTCCAGAGTCGAACCGTTGCAGCGTTCCACGTGGGGGGCAGCCATACCGTCAGTGGCTGACCGCGCATGCAGGGATGGGGGAGAACACGAATGTCTTCGGCAGAGGTTTCTGCTTCGAGGCTCAACACCAGCGCACTTGAATCTTTCTGGCAGAGAATTGCATCATTTGGATCGAGTTCGAGCGTGCGCGGCAAAAAAGGCAGCTCCAGCACTGCAATTTGCTCGCGCTGGGAAAGCAGCACCGTCGTATCATAGACTCCGCCGGACCAATACTCCCGCAGCCGAAGCTGCAACGGCACGACATAGACGGGAAGGAATGCTGAACTATCCTGCACCTGCGCAATCCGAACGCGGACGCGGTAGCCCCGTGCAGTTTGCTCAAAAGAAAGTAGATCCGCATGCAGAATCGGATGACCCACAGCATAGACCCATTGATCAAAAAACGTGCGCCACGGCACCAGCGGGGTTGGGATGCGTTGCTGGCAGAAGCGTACTAAATCCTCCGTTTCGAGCGACTGGTATGCGAAACGATCGAAGTAGCTGCGGAGCAATCCGAAAAACGTGCTATCGCCAAGCATTGTACGCATCATGTGATAAATCCAGCCTGCCTTGACATAGGTTGTGCCGGTGTTGAACAGGTTTGTGCCACTGGTGTTGTACACTGGAGGTTGCGAGCGTGCGCCATCAGCGCGGAAATAGTCGCGGTCGCGGCGCGCTGCAAAGTATCTCCGTGCTACCGAATCGCCATAGGCATATTCAAGCCACAGCCGTTCACTGTACGTTGCGCCGCCTTCGTTGAGCCAGAGGTCGTTCCACGTTGCGCAGGTAACAAGATCACCGAGCCAGTGATGCGCCAGTTCGTGTGCGATGACTGTCTCCCACCGTTGGATAAGGGAGTTGCGGTGAAGCGTGGTCATTGTTTGGTGCTCCATTGCACCCATGAAGTATGGGTAGAGCAGCGCTTGCCCGTAGCTGCCAAATGGATACGGACGGTAGTGTTGTTCATACGCACGCATCATCTCCTCGGTTACTGCGAGCATCCATGCAGCGTTGTCTGCATAGCTGAGCAAGTCGCTTTGCCACAGGTAGAGCCGCAGTGGGATTGTGCGTACCGAGTCTCGCGAGGGATAGCTTCGCTCCAGTACCGCATAGCGTGAGGCGATTGCGACCATCAGATAGGTGGAAATCGGCTCTGCGCTGGTGTAGCGATAGGCTCGAATCTGCGAGCCGTCCCAGTCGAGCGTTACCGAATCAGCAGTGCCGTTGGCGAGAGTTGTAAAACCTGGAGGAGCAAGGATCGTTATTGTCGCCAGTGCTTTATCGTAAGGGCGGTCATTGCAGGGCATCCACCGTCGCGCACTGTTCGGTTGGCTCATTGTGTACGCAATCGGGGAAGGCAGCTCGTTTCCAGAATCGTCGCGCCAGTAGCGGTTGTAGCCACCGTAAAACTCTTGGCGTACGGCAGATGCAGAACGGTTGCGGTATGCGATCGTGATGGCAGCAGTGTCGTCCCGGTTCAGTGGCGTGGCAAGCTGCAGCCATAGACGATCGCCTGTGCGCTGGGGAGTAGGATGCTCAGTGCTCGTGGCATACCAACGATGAATGCTGATCGAATCTACGACCAGTGTTGAATCTGCGTCGAGTTCGATTGCCCAAAGCTGTGCAGTATCGCATCGAAGGGTGATTGTTTGAAGGCCACGATATTCTCGCGAGGGTTGGCTACTATCAGAGAGAGCAGCCCGCCAGTCAAGGATTAGGTCATACCGCAGCACATCGTAGGGACGTCGGCTCAATGATGTTGCTTCTTCGGGGATGCGGGGATACTCGCACAGCCGAGTCTGTCCACTGAAACTTGCAAGAGTATGAGCTTGCGCGCGAAACGGGAGAAACAGTAAAGCACACAGCACCGCTGAGGAAACCGAGAGCATGTATTGCATTGTGGATCGAAATGGAGTAGCAAGAACACCTGAGCAAACTTAGCAAAGCAATCCATCGAGCAAGCATCGTGTGTTGTCGAACGTTCGGAGGAGCGTTGCCGTATTTTTGCAACCAGTTTGGAATGTATCACTTCGCTACGATGCTGCGATGAGCATCAACCACATGAGCTTGGTCAATCCGATCGAAGTCAAGATGAAAGCATCGGCGCAAGGGTCGCTCTACGAAGCGATTGTTGCACTTGGCTTGCGTGCGCGGCAGATCAACGATCAGATTCGGAACCAGTACCTTGCGCGTACCTACGATTTGGCAGAGCGGGAGGAAGACAACGAAACACGGGCTATCAAGCTTGAGGTGAGTCGCGAGTTCGATCGCATACCGAAGCCAACGTTTCTGGCGATGCGTGAGATGTTCGATGACAAACTGCATTGGTGGCGCCCCAATGCAGAGCAGCCATCGGCGGAAGCGTAGAACAGTGTTCCTTGTCCCGGGGCGGAATCAAACGGCAGTTTACGTCCGCTGACTACCTTCGCTGTAGCAGCGGACATTTATTTTGCACTCAATCGGAACTGAACCATCTGCGATGGAGCAACTACGCGGTAAACGGATCATTCTCGGCGTCGGTGGTAGCATCGCTGCGTATAAAGCGCCGCTGGTGGTCCGTCTTCTGCGGCAGTGTGGCGCGCACGTTCGTGTTGCGATGACGCCATCGGCTCGGCACTTTGTTTCACCTTTGGTGCTGGGGAATCTCTCCGGGGAAGCAGTGGCGCTCGAGATGTTCGATGAGCAGATTCAGCATGGCGGCTCCTGGCATATCCACTGGGCACACTGGGCAGATGCAATGCTCATTGCTCCGTGCAGCGCACATTTGCTTGGTTCCCTTGCGCATGGCTTGTGTGATTCAGTTGTTGCCTGTCTGGCGCTCGCACTGCCACGCTCGACGCCGCTTGTTGTTGCGCCGGCAATGGACACAACAATGTGGGAACATCCTGCGACGCAGCGCAATGTCGAGCAGCTCCGTCGCGATGGAGCGACCCTTATTCCGCCAGAGGAAGGCGAGCTTGCCAGTGGACTCTGGGGAGTTGGCCGCATGCCTGAGCCTTCAGTGATCGTCGAGCATCTGGTGACGGCGGTCTCACGTGCGGCGACCCAGGTGCCAGGGTACGTCTCGAGCCGCCCGCTGGAAGAAACCGTCCATGCGGATCGTTTGACAGCAGAGATTGCTCTTGCGCAGCTGATGCATGGAGAACAGGGGCGACTCGATGGCGTCACAGTGCTCATCACTGCTGGCCCGACACGCGAAGCGCTGGATGCAGTGCGATTCCTTTCGAACCGGTCATCAGGCAAAATGGGGTACGCACTCGCAGAAGCTGCCCGGGATAGGAAAGCACGTGTGGTCCTCGTCAGCGGACCTGTTGCGCTCAATCCGCCGGAGGGAGTCGAGCTTGTCAAGGTTGAATCAGCTCGCGAAATGCTCGAGGCAGCCCAGCGATACCGAGGGCAGTGGAGTATCGCGATTGCAGCTGCAGCAGTCGCAGATTTTATGCCGGCAACGCCCAGCCCAGGCAAGCTCAAGCGAGCCGACCTCGGCGATCGAATGACCATCGAGCTCGTCCGCACTCCAGACATTTTAGCTGCGTTAGGGCAAACTAAGCCACCGGATGGTGTCCTTGTCGGTTTTGCGCTCGAGGAGCAACAGCGGCTCGACGATGGCATTGCCAAGCTTCGTGGACGCGGCTGCGATGTTGCGGTGCTCAATGCCCTCGATGCACCCGATAGCGGGTTTGAGGGAGATTTGAACACGATTACGATCGTGACGTTCGATGGCGACCGTGCGGTTCGTCACTCCTATGCACCGGCTCCGAAGCGCGTCTGTGCAGAGTATGTCCTCGACCATGCAGTACGATTGTTGTACGCCCGGCGAGATAGTGCCGAGAAGGCATAACCGTGTGTATGCCTGCAGAGGCACGTTGCCCATCTTGAGAAGACAGATCTATCACCGCGCTGCTGGGCTTGCGTGCATCAATGCCTCGATTGCGTCAGGATGTCGTGGAAGCCGTGCCGAGAGATTCACCGGTCCGCTGTCGGTGATGAGGATGTCGTCTTCGATGCGGATGCCGATATTCCACCACTTTGGATCGCAGGGACTGCCCGGTGGAATGTAGATCCCTGGTTCGACGGTGATAACTGTTCCGGCGCGGAGTGGGCCATAGGTGCCAGCATCGTGGACGTCGAGTCCCAGGTAGTGGGATGTGCCATGCATGAAGTACCGACGAACCTCTTTTGGGGATTCGATGATTCCAAGCTCCATCAGCCCACGTGCGATGACTGATTCGGCGGCGCGATGGGTCGCGCGGAATGGAGCACCAACGGTTGCACTGGCAATTGCAGAATCCTGCGCTTCGAGGACGAGCAGGTAAAGCTGCCGCTGCTCAGGCGAGAAACGACCACTAATCGGGAATGTCCGCGTTATATCTGCGGTGTAGCCGCGGTACTCTGCACCGCAGTCGGCAAGGACAAGGTCGCCTGTGCGTGTGGTGCGGCGGTTGGTCTGGTAGTGGAGGATGCAGCTATTGATGCCGCTACCGACGATGCTCGGATAGCCAACATCTTCTGCACCAGCCCGGCGGAAGTGATATTCCATGATGGCTTCGAGTTCATATTCTGCCATGCCAGGCTTGGCATTGCGCATGGTTGCCTCGAACGCATCGAGTGTGATGTCAATTGCTTTCTGGAGGAGCCGCAGCTCATGAGCGTCTTTGACTTCGCGCATTGCAGCGAGCGTCCGAAGCGACGTCCGAAGGATCAAACCCGGAAAACGCTCGTGAAGCCAATTGCGAAGTAGTTGCTCTACCTCGATGCGTGTACCGGCAATAGGGAGCTCAACCGATGGTGTTGGCAGTCCCGAGGCAAGGTAGAGTGTGTCGCGATGGCGTAGAAGGGAGTCGAGCACTTCTTTCAACGCAGAATACTCGAGTGCTGGCCGTAGCCCGAGCAGACGCTCGGCTTCAGTCGGACCCATACGAATGCCAGTCCACGTTTCGCGATCGGGGTTGCGTGGTTCGATGAAGAATAGCTCAGTCGAGTGGGTGTCGTTCCAGGTGAATCCTCCTGGAACCAGCAGCAATGCGCAGCGTGGCTCAGTGCAGCCAGTCAAGTAGAGAAGGTTCGAGTTCTGACGGTATTCGTAGTCAACATCGTTCTGGCGATTACGGACGTCGGCGCTCAGGAGGAGGATTGCCGCACGGTCTGTGTGCGATGCTATGAGCTGTTGGCGACGTTCTCGGTAAACGTTGGGTGGAATACCATCGCTTTCATATCGCTCATACGGCAGCAGCTGAGCGCTAGCCTGGCCCAGGAGAAGGAGAGCAAGAACAACTGCGATGTGGAATTTCATCAGCGATGGTCCGAGCGTTGTTGGTTACTGTCGTGCTGCAACGAGCGTTGCGGCGTCGGTACGTGCGGCTCCAAGCTCCAGCGCACAGGTAGCGACGCTCCGGAGAGTCGAGCCGGTGGTGAAGACGTCATCAACCAGCAAAATTGTAGCGCCTTGCAGCCGGGCTGCCTGGGAGCCTTGACCGAATGCTCCTTCGGTATTGGTGCGGCGTTCTCCTGCGGAGAGCCTGGTTTGGCTTTGCGTGTATCGGGTGCGGCGAATGGCATCCAGCAAGACAGGGATGCGGAGGAGGCGCTGCACCCCTTCAGCGATGGCATCGGCTTGGTTGTAGCCACGTTCGCGCCGACGTGCTGGATGGATTGGCACCGGAACGATCGCGTCGTACCGCGTGGGTGCAAGCAACTGTACTGCTGCGCCAAGCTCGATGCCCAATTCGACGCCAACTTGCCAGTAGCCGTAGTACTTGAGTGCGTAGATCAAGCGGAAGAGTCCTGCCTGCCGCGGATCTGCACTCCAGCGTGCGATGACCAGCGACAGCGGGCAATCGTCGAGATCGCCGCTGTGCTCCTGGGCAATGGCCAGTAACTGTTGCGGCGGAGGTGCTGGATGAAGACTATCGAAACATTGCCGGCAGAGGTAGTGCCACTGCGTGTTGGAAGGTAAGACTGCTCCGCAGAGCATGCATCGCCACGGTATGGCAAAATCGAGCAGGCACTTGCCAATCTGCTCGACAAAACGCACGATAGTGCCGAGCGCGGTCATTGATTATCGCCAAGGATCGTTACCACGATTGAGCGTTTGCCAGCGCGCTCCCGGAATTCGCACAGGTAGATGCCCTGCCACCGACCGAGCGCCAGTGCACCATTGCGAATAGGGATCGAAAGGCTTACGCCAACGAGAACGCTCTTGATATGCGAGGATGCATCATCGGCTCCTTCGATGCTGTGGCGGTACAGGCGTAAGTCGTCCGGCACAAGCCGCTCGAGATGTTCGCCGAGATCAGCTCGGACGTCTGGATCGGTGTTTTCTCCAAGAGTCAGTGCGGCGCTGGTATGCTGGAGAAAAAGGTGCGCGATACCGTAGCCGACGTGGTGCAGCTCTGGGAGTTGCTCGGTGATTGTCTTCGTGATGCAATGCACGCCACGCGGAAATGGCCCGAGCACAACGATGCGTTGAATGATACTCATCGCAAATGTCAGTGCAAATTGCGGTGAAATTTACGATTTTTGCAACAGTGCACTATGGCGACAAACTTCGACCGCCCGACGCGTATTGAACGGCTCGATGCTGCTACGCTCCGTATTGTCTGGGGGGATGGATTGAACGCCGCAATTCCCCTGGAGGTACTGCGCCGCAACTGCCCATGCGCGTACTGCAAGGGTGAGCAGGTGTTGGGAACAACGGTGCTCGTGCCACTTGTTCAGTTTGCGCCTGGCATGAACGAGCTTGTTGCACTTGAGCCGGTCGGAAACTACGGCGTTCGTGCTCGTTGGGCTGATGGCCACGACACTGGAATTTACCCCTGGAATCTTTTGCGGCACATTGCAGAAAACATGACGGAGTCCGATACATCAACGCGGAAGAACGAGCAATGACGGTGATGGAGCGTACCATTCGCGCACCGCGAGGCACAACGCTGCACTGCAAAAATTGGCAGCTGGAAGCAGCCTACCGGATGATCCAGAACAATCTCGATCCGGAGAACGCTGAGCGTCCTGCCGAGCTTGTCGTTTACGGTGGAAGTGGAAAAGCAGCACGCAACTGGGAGTGCTTCGAGGCAATCTGCGCAACGCTTCGCTCGATGGACGAAGACGAAACGCTCTTGGTTCAATCGGGCAAACCGGTCGGTGTGGTTCGAACGTATCCCGATGCGCCGCGGGTAATTATCGCCAACGCGAATTTGGTGCCGAAGTGGGCAACCTGGGATGAATTCCGGCGACTGGAGACGCTGGGTTTGACGATGTATGGGCAGATGACCGCCGGCAGCTGGATTTACATCGGCACGCAAGGGATCGTCCAGGGCACCTACGAAACATTTGCCGAGTGCGGGCGCAAGTACTTCGGTGGGACGCTCCGTGGGCGGTTTGTCCTTACTGCAGGGATGGGCGGAATGGGCGGCGCTCAGCCCTTAGCTGCTACGATTGCCGAAGCAGCGATCCTCTGCGTGGAAATTGACGAAGAGCGCATAGACCGTCGCATCCGAGATGGATATTGCCAGCATAAGATGTACGACCTCGACCAGGCGTTGGCTCTCTTGATGGAGCATAAAGCAGCAGGGCAGCCGATTTCGATCGGACTTGTCGGCAACGCCGCAGAAATTCATCCTGAGCTTGTCCGCCGTGGTGTCACACCTGATGTTGTCACCGATCAGACTGCAGCACACGATCCGCTCAATGGGTACTACCCTGCCGGGTTGACAAAAGCGGAAGCAGATCTGCTCCGCAGGAGCGATCCAGCCGAGTACTTGCGTCGGGCGTATGCTTCGATTGCCGAACATGTGCGGGCGATGTTGGCATTCAAGGATCGGGGTGCAGTTGTTTTCGATTACGGGAACAACATTCGCGGCATTGCACGCGACTACGGCAATGTCGAGCGTGCCTTCGATATTCCCGGATTCGTGCCAGAGTTCATTCGTCCGCAATTCTGTGATGGGCGGGGTCCGTTCCGTTGGGTTGCCCTCAGCGGTGATCCAGAGGATATTCGGGTAACCGACGAAGCGATCATGGACCTGTTCCCGCACGACGAGCACCTCCACCGCTGGATTCGGAGCGCTCAGTCGCACATCCGCTACCAGGGGCTGCCTGCACGGATATGCTGGCTTGGCTATGGCGAACGTGCAAAAGCAGGGTTGCTCTTCAATGACCTTGTCCGAAGCGGACAGGTCAAAGCCCCGATTGTCATCGGTCGCGATCACCTCGACTGCGGCTCGGTTGCGTCGCCATACCGCGAGACGGAAGCTATGCTTGACCGATCAGATGCAATTGCCGACTGGGTGTACTTCAACTTTGCGCTCAATGCGATCGGCGGTGCGACGTGGGTGTCGTTCCATCATGGTGGTGGGGTGGGAATTGGCCTTTCACTCCATGCCGGCATGGTCATCGTTGCCGATGGCACACCCGAAGCTGCACGCCGACTCGAACGAGTTCTGACATACGATCCACTGACTGGTATCCTGCGCCATGCAGATGCCGGGTACGAGCGCGCACGGGCGAATGCGGAACGCTTCGGGATTCGAGTTCCTATGCTGACAGTGCCGAAATGACACTGCAGTTTGTCAACGCATGGCTCCAGGCTGCGTCTAATTGTCTGACTTTGCTCGAAATGCTTCTGTGGCACAGAAAATTCTGGTAATTTCACGAATTCAACCACACAACGAAACAAAATGGCGCGCAAGCGTGTTACTGAAACTGAAGTTGTTCAACGACTCAATGGAGATGCGTGGCATGACCAAACGGTGACCATTTCGCGCTCGCGAGAGCGCATCTATGGAAGTGCCACATTTGATCGAAAGGAGCCAGCAATGGACCTGACCAAGCAACTCGAACAACTCTACCGCACAGATCGGAAGAAGCTACTCGGCTTTATCCGACAGCGGGTCAAGACGCAAGAAGAGGCCGAAGACATCCTCCACGATGTGTTCGCGAACGTTCTTGCAGCAGCGCAGACAGTGGATAAACCAATCGAGAACGTCGCCTCGTGGGTCTTCACCGCTGTGCGTAACCGCATCATTGACTCGTATCGAAAGAAAAAGACCGATGCGTTCTCGGACATGCTCACGCCTTCTCAGGTAGATGAGGGGGTCGAATCGTTCGAGAACTTCATCGCTGACGAAAGCTACTCGCCCGACACAGAACTCCTCCGGAAGACGATTTGGGAGGAAGTTCAAAAAGGGCTTGCAGAGCTTCCGCCAGAACAGCGCGAAGTCTTCGAAAAAAATGAGTTCGAAGGCGTCTCCTTCCGAGAGATGAGCGAAGCAACCGGCGTCAACATCAATACGCTGCTTGCGCGGAAACGGTATGCCGTTCTGCACCTGCGGAAAAAGCTCGGCTACCTTTACGACATGCTCAACAACCGCGAAGAGGAGCCTGACGACATCGAAAACCTCCAAACGGAAGTCGAGTCCTAAGCATCTTCTCGAGCGATAGCGTTTGCGTGCGGCACAATGCACCTTGCATTGTGCCGCTTGTGTATGGAGCCTACTTGAGGGGCGCTACAGGTGCCGATTACGCGTTGCACGTGCCAGAGCGCAGAGTCTATCACGTGCAGAAGTTGATGGCAAGTGCGATTCTAACGCGGCGTTTGCAGTGGAGAGATAGTGAGCGATGAGCGACTCGGCATGTTCGAGCGCACCAAGCCGACGGCACCGTTCTCTCATCTGCGCGATTTCTTCGCTGTCCGTAGGTGGAGTGCCAGCGAAGTACGCTGCGAATGCGGCGAGATCATTTGGATCAGTTGCATGGGCAGCAGCGCTCAAGGTGGGGAAGGTCTTCTTCCCTTCGCGCAAGTCTTGCCCAAGCTCTTTGCCGAACTCTGGCGAGCCGAACAGATCGAGCACATCGTCTCGGATTTGGAATGCCATGCCGAGTGCTGTACCATAGGTGCGGAGTGCAGCAAGCACATCGTGCGGCGCTCGAGCGACGATTCCCCCTGCAACTGCTGCAGTCGCAAAGAGCCGAGCGGTCTTGCGTCCAATCATGCGGAGGTAGTCATCCATCGTTACCGATGGCATTGTGCGGAATGCAAGATCTTCTGCTTGGCCGATGCACACGTCCACAAATGCCGAAGAGCACTCCGCCACAAGGTGCTGGCAGACCTCCGCAGGGTAATGCTCGCTGAGCAATCGGTAGGCAATGCCCATCATCGTATCCCCTGCTAGTATTGCCGTTGCATCGTCCCAGGCTCGATAGACTGTTGGTCGGCCGCGTCGCAGTGGCGAGCGATCCATGATGTCGTCGTGAATGAGCGTAAAGTTGTGGAGAATTTCGACTGCGGCTGCAACAGGCGCAGCATCGGCAGGCGAGCTCCCGCAGGCTTCGGCAGCCAAGAGCGTAATCACCGGCCGAAGACGTTTGCCCCCACTGGCAAGCGCGTAGCGGACAGGCTCGCCAAGCAGCGGTGGCAATTCCGTTCGGTCGAGTGCTCCAGCAATTGCTCGCTCAATCATGTCGAGGTAGCGTTGTTCCATCGAGGTCATCGGTTGTGATAGGATGAACAGCTGCGCAGCCGCACCCTCCGAAGGTCGGATACAGTTCGGGCGCCGCTGACGAACAGAGCTGCGCGGAGCTGGAGTTCCCAATTGGCAATGTACCGTTCGAGCGCTTCTTCTCCGCCATGTTGATAGACTTGCAAAAGCGGACGTGCCACGCCGACAAGATCTGCACCGAGCGCAATTGCCTTTGCAGCATCGAATCCGCTCGCTATGCCGCCTGAAGCAATCAGCGTAAAATCGTAGCTCGATCGCAATGCTGCAACCTCGATGATGCAGTCGGCGGTTGGTATCCCGCAGTCCCATAGCTCTGCAAGCGGGTTGGTACCAGGATCGGTCGTACTGCGTTTGAGTTCGACGCCTGCCCAGCTGGTGCCACCTGCTCCGGCTACATCAACGTACCGAACGCCAGCGCGAAGGAGTAACTCGGCGACCCGACCGGAAATGCCCGCCCCAACTTCCTTGACGATGATCGGTACTGGCAGTACAGATGCAAGCTGCTCGATTGCTGCAAGGACGCCGCGGAAGTGGGGTGTGCCTTCGGGCTGCAACAGCTCTTGCAGTGGATTGAGATGGATAGCGAGCGCGTCTGCACCGACAAGTTCTATGAGCGATTCGAGATCCCCAGCTCGAACATCCCGCGTAAGTTGGGATGCGCCGATATTGGCAATGATCGGTATCGTGGGCGCCTGGTCACGGGCGATACGGTAGCTTTCGAGCTGCTGGTGGCTTTCCAAGAGAGAGCGCATCGAGCCAAGCCCCATCGCCAGCTGCCACCGTTGACACAGGCGCGCAAGCGCAGCATTGATGGCGGTTGCGCCATTGTAGCCACCGGTCATGCAGGAGACGATAAGCGGAAGTCGAAGCGTGTGCCCAAGGAACGTCGTCTGCGGCGTGACCTCCTCGAAATCGAGCTCCGGCAGCGCAACGTAGTCAAAGTCATACCGCTCCAAGCCAGTTGTCTTCGAGCGGTACCGGACGTCTTCCTCCGTACAGAGTCGGACGTGCTCTTCCTTCCGCGTTGATGGTCGGTTCGATGCAGGCATTGTTGCTCCTTCGGTTGTGTGGTGCAAATATGCTGTAAGTTTGCAGCGCCAATGTGTTTCACTTTTTTCATGCCATCACATGATAGCCTCCGATGCACTCCGCTCGGACCTTGCCAATCTTGGACTCATTGGGCTGGGTGAAATCAACCGTAACGCTTCGGCAGCGGAGCTCTATGAGCACGCCGTCATTCTGGGGGAGGCGGAAATTTCCGAACACGGTGCATTGCTCTGCATGACAGCACCGAACACGGGACGGAGTGCAAACGATAAATTCCTCGTCGAAGAACCTTCGACCAAAGAACACGTCTGGTGGGGAAAGGTCAACCGTCCCTTTCCGCCTGAGGCATTCGAGCGAATCAAACACCGCGTCTTTGCCTACCTCCAAGGGCGCGACGTGTACGTCCACGACTGCTGGGTTGGCGCCGACGAGCGGTATCGCTATGGCGTCCGTGTCATCACCGAACATGCCTGGCATAGTCTCTTTGCAAAGAACATGTTCATCGAGCTTGCCGACGATGAACTCGAAGCGTTCAAGCCAGATTTTACCATCATCCACGTTCCCAACTTTCACGCACAGCCGGAAATTGACCGGACAGCTTCGCACAAATTCATTCTGCTCAGCTTCGAGCAGCGTATGGTGCTCATTGGCGGTACCCACTACGCCGGGGAAATCAAAAAGTCGGTTTTTACGATCCTGAACTACGTCCTTCCGCTGCGGGGCGTCTTCCCGATGCATTGTTCGGCGAACGTTGGTGCAAACGGTGATGTCGCGCTCTTTTTCGGACTTTCCGGTACGGGGAAGACGACGCTTTCAACCGACCCCGATCGCCCTCTCATTGGGGACGATGAACACGGCTGGAGCGACGACGGCATCTTCAATTTCGAAGGTGGCTGCTATGCCAAAGTCATCAACCTCAGCCCCCACGCAGAGCCACTGATCTATCAAATGACGCGAACGTTCGGTACAATTCTCGAAAACGTCGTCTATGACCCCGACACGCGACGCATTGACCTTGCCGACCAAAGCATCACTGAGAATACGCGCGCATCGTACAAGCGGGATTTTCTGCCGAACATCGTTCCCGAAAACCGTGCCGGCCATCCCACGAACATTTTCTTCCTCACGTGCGATTCGTTCGGCGTGATGCCACCGATTGCGCGACTGACACCCGAGCAGGCGATGTACCATTTCCTGTCGGGCTACACAGCGCGCGTTGCTGGTACGGAAGCGGGCGTCAAAGAGCCGTCGGCAACGTTTTCGACGTGCTTCGGCGCACCATTCATGGTGCATCATCCATCGGTCTATGCAAACATGCTCCGCGAGCGGATGCTCAAGCACAACGCGACAGTTTGGCTTGTCAACACTGGCTGGAGTGGTGGCCCCTACGGCGTCGGTAGTCGGATGAAGATTGCCTACACCCGGGCGCTATTGCACGCGGCGTTGAACGGTAAGCTCGATGGAGTCGAATTTGTCACTGAGCCATTTTTCGGGCTCTCCATTCCAACGACATGCGATGGCGTCCCCAGCGAACTTCTCAATCCCCGCAATACCTGGGCAGATCCGAACGCATACGACGATAAAGCACGCTACCTGGTCGGGCTTTTCGAACAAAACTTCGAACAGTTCGCCAGCTACGTCGAGCCGGAAGTGCGCGATGTGCTCAAGGTCACCGCTTCGCTCTAAGTGCTGACCGTTCGGCTTGCCTGCTTGGTGCTGATAGCGGCTGTGGCTGGGTGGTATGCCGGCTGCACGCGGCACCAGGCACGCCAAGCTGATATCTTCGTGTACAACGAGCCGAGCGGAATTGCATCGCTCGATCCAGCACAAGCAAGCTACCAATCCGCGTGGTGGGCAGGACAACAGCTCTATAGCGGTCTGGTTGATTTCGATACAGCATTGCAGATTATTCCGGCGCTTGCCAAATGGTGGAGCAGTGATAGCACACTTCGGCGCTGGCGCTTTGTTCTCCGCAATGATGTCTGGTTCCACGAAGACCCGTGCTTCGGCCAGCAGCGGACGCGCCGCTGCACGGCGGAGGATGTTCGCTATTCCATCGAGCGCATCCTCGATGCGCGGACGCGATCGCCGGGACTGTGGGTATTCCTCAACCGAATTCGAGGCGCACGAGCGTTCCATGACGCAACACGTCGTGGAGAACGACCTGCGCACTGCGAGGGCATCAAGGTGCCCAACGACACGACGATCGAGTTCGAACTTGTCGAGCCGTTTGCACCGTTTCTGCAGCTTCTGGCAATGCCCTATGCTTGGGTTGTGCCTCGGGAGGCGGTCGCGTACTACGGCGATCGGTTTGGCGAGCATCCAGTGGGGACAGGCCCGTTTCGTTTGGGGTGGTGGAAACCAGATCGGGAACTGGTGCTGGTACGGAACGAGCGATATTGGCGTTTCGATGAACATGGCACCCGACTTCCGTATCTTCGCGCCGTTCGTATCGAGTTTGTTCGGGATCAACGAACAGAATTTGCTGAGTTTCGGCGCGGGCGCTATGCGATGCTCGCCAGTTTGGACCCAGCATTTGCCCACGTACTCTTGAACGAACAGGGTCAGTTGACAAGCGAATACGCTGGGAAGTATCGCTTGCTATCAGCGCCGGCACTGAGCACGGAGTATTATGGCATTCTGCTCGATACGACGCTCCCTGCAGGGCGGCAAAATCAATTGGCACGATCGCGTCTGCTACGGCAGGCGCTCAACTACGCGATTGATCGCGAACGGATGGTGCGTTACGTTCTGCGGGGGATGGCCTATCCAGCACGCGGGGTATTACCGCCACCGCTGGCAGGATATTCGGGCGCATGCTATCAGTACGACAGACAACGAGCACGGATGCTCTTGGCACAAGCTGGCTATCCCGAGGGCCAGGGGTTACCGTTGCTTCGACTGGTCATTAGCACAAGCTCGCGAACGCTTTCGATTGCCGAAGCTGTCCAGGAGCAATGGGCAGAACTCGGTGTTCGTGTCGAGCTGCAGCAGGTGGACTTTCCACGACTGCTCTCGATGGTTCGCAACGGCGAAGTTGCACTCTGGCGCACAAGCTGGATTGCAGACTACCCCGACGCAGAAAATTTCTTTGCTCTTTTCCATAGTGCCAATCTTGCACCACGCGGACCGAACACAACGCGTTACCGCAACACGGCTGCTGACGACCTCTACCGGCGAGCACAAGCTGCTGCCGACCCAGCGCAGCGCTCCCAGCTTTACGGGTTGCTCGAGCAACAGGTCGTCGGGGATGCACCGTGGGTGTTCCTCTTTCACGGTCGAATTGTCCGCCTGGTGCAGGCATTTGTCGAAGGGTTGACCGTTGACCCTCTCGATCGGTTAGTGCTCGAGCGCGTCCGCATTGCGCCGAGCCACTGACCACCTGTTGTTACGGCTGCCGTAGCGTCACTGCATCTCGAGCAGGCGATGGCGCGGTGAGCCGGTAACACGTGACAAAAAGTAGCGCCTTCGAGCGCTGCTTCTGTCGCGACCAAGAACAGCGTATGTTTCACCGTTTCGATCGGAGGGCTTGCAGATGCGAGCTGTACTTTGGTTTTGCATGACAGTTGCTCTGGCTGTGCTGTGGATAACCGAACCAGCCATCGCTGGGCACAGCACCAGGAAAAAAGGAGCAAAGCGCCGTGCTACTGCGCGACTGCAGCGAAATACTCAGGGCAAGCAACTTGCACTCGATCTGCTCTCGACGCAGGCATCGCCGGCACTGCAAACTCTTGCCGGACTCCATGAGGGGCAAGTCCTCGATGGCGATGATGCCGACGAGGTTGCTCGCGAAGACGATGTCCCAGTTGACATCGCGACAATTCGCACGCTTTGGATGGCATACGTGGACGGCGAGCAACCACCTTCCGGGCTTTCCCAGCGTCAAGTGATGGAATTCATCATGGATTGGCTTGGAAGACCATACCGCTTCGGCGGTAGCAGCGCTGATGGAATCGATTGCTCAGCATTCATTCAAACACTCTTCCGCACGTGTGCAGCTGCGCTTCTCCCAAGAACAGCGCAGGAACAATATGCCTACGGACAAGAAGTGCAGCACATCGAAGACCTTCAGTTCGGCGACCTTGTGTTCTTCCACACCCGCAGCCATGCGTGGGTATCGCATGTGGGCATTTATCTGGGGGATAAACTTTTTGCGCACGCCAGCTCACGGTATGGGGTTACGATTTCCTCGCTGGAGAGCACGTACTACCACAAACGGTTCATCAGTGGGCGGCGGCTTACGCTCAGCGATCTGCAGCAGCTTGCCCTCCGCTCAGAAGCGCGGTAGTTCCGCATGCTGAATTAGTAGGCAGGCACGCTGCGGTGAACTCTCGATCAGCAGTGTCACTGCTGAGCTTCATCAGAGCTGTGCTTGCGGGGGGGGGGGCGGAGACTCCAAGCATTCTGCGAAGTTTCGAAATTGCACGATAGTAACGCTGGCGGGCAGCGTCAACCTTTATTCCGAGGTGCACTGCGATTTCAGCAAAACTTGTGCCGTTGCAGTACTCTCGCAGGATGTACTGATCGCGCTTGGAAAGCTGGCTGAGCGCTTCCTCGATCAAGAGAATGTCCATAGCGACTTCAGCGTTTGGCGAGCTTGCGAGTTCCCCGTGGAAGTCCGTATCGTAGTGAACTCGTCGGTAGTGAGGCGTTACTTGATTCGACAGATATGAGCGTGCTGCCTTGATGCATTCGGTAACAAGGATCTGCAGAAGAGGACAGGCAGCGTTGGAGCACTGAGTGCAGTCATGCTTGCACAACTCATGTGGGCACTCGATCGTGGAATGTTGCGCCATCGACTGCGTTGCATTCTCGATCCCGACGTAGACACCAATTCGAACCCAATCTTCGGGGAGTATGCGGAACCAGAATGACCGCCATATGCTGTGGACGGCTCTGTAGATCTTCTGGTAGTATTCAGAAGACATCATCAGACGGTAAAGCGCTTCCCACCGTCTAGTTGTGCAGTTGTCCTCAGACATGACTTAGCACTCCAACATACCATACCGCAAGGCGAAAATACACTCCGCGCGTTGAGCTACCAGAAGCTTTTTCCATGAGAGCAAAATTTTTTTCATCAGCGTGTCACAACCTGGCGATTTCGAGTACATGGGAAGTGGAAGCGCGCAGACAATTGTGCGCTTCGTTCGGCAGAACGAACAAGATAGTGCAAGTTGCCGCCATCTTCGTGCTGTGGCAGAGCTACATGCACGAGCGCAACAGGCAGAGAGTGCGGCGCTGGCTGATTGTGTGAGTGTCATGGAGCCGGCTGGCAGCCGCACCAGCACTGAGAGGCGGGAATAAGTTGTTTCACTATTTGTCTAAGGTCTAACCATGTTGCGTAAACTATGTACAGTCGCACTTGTTCTTGCGTCCGTCCTCGCCTCTCGAGCTGGTGAGAGTGGGGCGAAGGCAATTCTCCAGAGTGAGAACAACTGCCGGCCTCCGACAATTATCACACTTCCGTGTCCCGGGGGTGGTTACGAATGGTCGGTTCAAGAGGACCGCAATTGTGATGGCGTGTACGATTGGGTTACAGTGAAGCGATGTGATGGCTCGCTCTGTTCTCAACCGATTCAGTCCGTTGCAAATCCGATTGGGAATATTGTTGATGAAGTTTTCAGTATCGCGTTTACTTCTTGGCAATGTCCAGATGGACGCTGGCAGTGGCGGCTTGATCTCTTTGACCGTGATTCTTCATTCCTGGCATCGGTAATACAGAGGTGCGGAGATTCTACACCGCAGGTGGTGTACCCTGCACCACCGGTGATAGCTCAGAGCAGCAAAGAAGCTGAAACTTCCCAAGCGCGCATTTTCCCAAATCCGACTACTGGAGAACTCATAATCACGAACACAGATGCAGTGGTAAAGATTGACGTGTATGACAGCAAAGGGCGAAGGATCGAGACACCGGCCCTCGAGGCACGGAAGGATGGTGAAACGTATGTACTACGACTCTCTGATAGCCTGCCATCGGGTGTTTATCTGCTCGCGATCCATCGAGCAGGACAAAAGCCAGAATTCGTTCCGTTTGTTATGTACCACTAACTTGGCATTCCAAAATGAAACTCTGGTCAATACCCTTTGCACTTGCGCTGTTTGTCACTGTACTTGCTGCTGAACCAGCAAAGCCACAGATGTATCAGTGGCAGTGCCCCGGACCAAATGGCGGGTGGGGCTGGCAGGTCCTTGAAGATCGTGATGGTGATGGACGGTATGACTGGGAAACGCGGCATGAGTGTGACGGTTCGATCTGCGAAGGCCCACTTGGAGTTAGCAACAAACGCCAAATTGGGTACTTATCAGGTTGGGTGTCACTATCATTTACACCGCTTGTATGCGATGAATCTGTTCCCAATGGATGGTCCCTGCGTTTATTCGACGCCAACGGTCTTCTCATGGGGACAGTTGAGCATTCCTGTTCCGATACAACTGCGAAGCTCATTCTCCCTGAGGTTGTGCAGGAATCCCTCAAAGGAGCAGACTTTCGAAAACGCCAAGCGCTTGGCCGATACGCATTCGTATTCGACAATGTCAGCGCAACATGGAATACTGCTTCTTCGACGCTTGATGTAACATGCCGTGTCAAAATCCCTCTTCCCTTGACAGTTCGCGTATTGGAGCGGAATCGTGGTCAAGAGGATCGAGTAATTGCAACGGTCGTTACTCCGCAACCTGTGGTAGGCGAACGTGTGATCCGCGTCCCAGTACCATCGGTGCATTCTGGGATGTACTACTGGCAAGTGATGGCACCGAATGGATCAGCTGTGACAAGTGTATTTACGATCGAGTCGTTGCGATAAACGGTTCGGAGAGCCGTGCAAAGTTGTTTCACTAATAATGGTGATTGCCATGTTCATCTTGCTCATTGCTCTCATCTTCTCCTTGTGGCAGTCTGAGTTGCAAGCAGAGCCACGCAAATCAACTAACCCCGCGGGCTATGGCTGTTGGGCAGCACCGCCTCATGAACCGGGCTTAGTCAAGTGTGAAGGGAATTGTTCGAGAATCTGTGCTCTCTGTGAACTCGGTGTGTACGGTGGTGACTATCCAGACCGTCTCGTTCTCTTTGATTCGAATGGTGATCCATCATTTGAATCGCAGTGCCGGTACATCATGCCAGCATCCGATGGGAACGGGTTCTTCGTTGAATTGCCTTGAGTAGCAGGGGAGCCGATACGGCTCCCCTTTACCTTTCTTGTCCACTACATGGGGTAGGTTGATGTACAACCAAATGAACGTTCTGATCGTAGCTTTTACTCTATCTTTGCTCTGTTCAACTGCCGCAGCCGTTGAGCACATCTACACTGATTCACTCAGGAATAGCATCGTAATATCAAGTCCTATCATGAAGTCGTTTGTCAGTGGTCATGGTACAGCCACACCAATTCATGTTGTGTTCTTTATTTCACGCCCCCGTGCGTTTATCTATGGCGAAGCCTTAGTTGCGAAAACAATTAGCCAACTGCAGACGTTGGGATTTGATGGTACAATTACCGTCGTGGTTCGTGGGAGGAGATACTATGCCGACATTGAGTATGTAAGAAGGCAACGCTGGCTGGCGAGAGTGTATATTGATACGACGGGAAGACTGCTGGAAGCTGCGAGGATCAAGCCGATACATAATCCACATTGTACTGTTTGGGATACAAATGGTACATGTTTGTATCGGCATGTACTAGGTACGAGCACACTGGATATGACGAGCTTAGAGAAGATATTGCGTGAATGTAGGGACGGTGCAAGAAAATCTGTAGGATTAGATCCATTGGCTGATCCTCTCCCAGAAAAGTCAAGTGCATTGACGGTAGGATATGAATCTCCAGACAAGAAGTGGAGGATCCCGAAGCGAATATCTTCCGTAGCGCTCCAAGATGATAGCGTTATTTGTGTGGGTAGCGTTCGGGATCCCGTGCTTTCATCAGATAGACGCTGGCTTGCAGTGATGGATCAAACATACTTCTATGTGCGTATTTACGACCTTATGAATGGACATCAGCATGCAATTATAAAGGGCGATACGTCTGTATGCTACAAACTTTCATGGTGGTATCCCGATACAATATCGGCTCAAGCAAAGCGGATGCTGATTGCACAGGCACAGTTCCCATACTTTGTTGATACGACGCTCTATGTGCATCATCTTTACGGGTACATTCATAATGCTGATATTGGACCATCCCAATATCTCGGAATCAATAAAGAATCCTACCTTCTAAAGTACGAGCCGCCGTATCACAGAATTGCAGGTGGAACCAAGCTCCAGTTAGCGCCTTATGTAGGAGAGTGTACCGACTGCTTCTGCTTATCAGGAATCTATCACCCTGGTAGTGGCTATGTTGTTGCAGGGGACATGGTGTGCTATCCGTTCCATCGCGGCTATCCATCGGTATCTGGAGATACATCGTCCCCTGCGAACAATCCGCGTGCCGATGAATTCTACCGTTATGCACCGCTCTATGGAGCATTTAACCTGTCAACTGGATGGCATACAGGCCAGACATTTGGTACTCTCAATAGACAAATCTCCCATCACTATGCTACAGGGTATCTCTACAATACGATCAGGTCATTCGCTTGTCGCAGCGACGGTTCTCTCTGTGCATGGATACAGTGGCTCGATACGTGCCTGGAATTAAGTAATGGCAAGAGAATACCGCTCAAGTATTACTGGACGGAAACGATGCTCCGCCCAGCCAGCCCTGAGCCAACCCCAACAGCAAACCATTACACTGCTCTATACGACTCTGCCGGCGCTACAATACAGAGATTGTGGTTTGCAGATACAGTATGTTATGTGCTCTGGAAAGTAAAAAAACGCGGGTATCCGCTCGACGGCGATGTATGCTATGCAATACTCCAACAGTATCAATTGGCCGATGGCTCGTTCAACGGTGAATGGAGTCTCCCATCGAACATCGAGCGCGGACAAACAATCGTGAATGCTATACCTGCTACATTTGGTAATCGTGTGGCGGTCCTTTACCAAGGACCGACTGCAACAACTCTCGTTTGGTATTCTTTGGAGTAACGATGGAAAAGGCAATCGCTCTACCCACGAAATTTTTTTTCGGCAGCATGTCACAATTTGCCGATTTCGAGTACATGGGAAGTGGAAGCGCGCAACTAATTGTGCGCTTCGTTCGGCAGAACGAACAAGATAGTGCAAGTTGCCGCCATCTTCGTGCTGTGGCAGCGCTGCATGCACGAGCGCAACAGGCAGAGAGTGCGGCGCTGACTGATTGCGCTTGTGTCGTGGAGTCGGCTGCCGGCCGCACCAGCACGGAGAGGCGAAAAAATCATTTCACAAACCTTTGGAGGTTAGCATGAAGCGAATCTTCCTGCCAGCGGTCATCGCGCTGGCATCACTTTTGCCTAGTCGTAGTTTAGCCGGAACCGAGACCACATATCTCATTGGGTGCCGTGGTGTCGTAGAGGGTAATCGTACATACTGCGAGGGCAATTGCAATAGGACTTGCGTCAAGATTGTTCGTGAGGAAAATCCACTGAGTGCCTATCCTGACGAACTGACAACCTACGACTGGGATGCTCCAACGTTCCAATCGCCATGCATCTTCCTTGGCACAAACCAAGATGGAACGGTGGCATACATAATGCTACCGTAAGCAATCGGGTGGGCGGTGCTCTGGCGGCGGCACCGCCACCAATTTATCCCTGAACAGTTGAACATGTGAGCATTGATACAATGACGACCAAATCTCAAATAGCTCTTCTACTATGGTTTGTGGTTCCGAGTATACTCTTTGCACAATCCGATGAGGAATACTCTGATGTTATCAACATCTACAAATTTTCTGGAACATCGGAGGTCGTACGCCATCATTTGGATAAACTCGGTGCAAAAGGGCGATTCCATGTTTTGTTTCTCGTACCTACTCCGCGGATTTTCGTGTATGGGGAAGCACTCATATCATACCACATAGATCAATTACATCAAGCAGCGTTCAAAGGGTCTGTGAGCATTATTCTGCGTGGGAAAAGATACTGGGCTGATCAAAAATACGTGCGTGCAAATCGTTGGAATGCGCCAACTATCATCGATGCTGATGGTGCACTACTCAAACCTATCAAGGCGTGGGATCTTGGTCCTCCACTCATGACAATTTGGGATTCGACAGGGACTCTATGGTGGTGGGCCGCTCTCGAGGATGTCCCTACTGGAAAAGGGTTTAGACTACTCCTTGATTCACTCGATCGTAGCAGCGAACCATTGCTTCCACTACGCTTCGTTCGAACGTTGTCAAAGCCTCTTGTTGCAACAAGCGTTGGGCACACCAGCCTTGGTTGTGCCAATACTACAATTCGTAGTGTTATAGAGTTGCAGGACGATAGTTCTCTGGCGGTAGGTCCACTCTCTGCGCCGGTTATTTCCGGTAATGGGAAGTGGTTGGCTGCTTTCGACTATTACCGGTACTCGATCCGCATCTACCAACTCCCAGAGGGAACGCATATTGCAGAGTTACGAGGCGACACTTCGAGCAGCCGGAAGTGTTCTTGGTTAGTGTCCGATACAACCTACTATGATAATTCACGATTCATGTGGGCAGCGCTTACTCAACCAGCTTGGGCAGATACCGTCCTTGTCACCTTGCACATAAATAGCTTTATAAAGTCCTTTAGCCGACAGAATATCTTCATTGATAAAAAGTATTACGTTCTAGGCTATTATCCTCCAAACTGGAGAATTGGTCGCGGTGCAGAGTTTGCACCTATGACTCGTACATTTTGCACTGGAGAATATTGCGCAGAGGGAACATTCTACCCTGGTGGTGGTTTTGTTCTTTCTAAGGAACGCTTTTACCTCCCATTTCGACGCGGCTACCTTGCGATGGGGTCCGATACGAGTATGGTGAGAAATCCTTACGAAAATCCACTCCAGGATACATTCTACACCTATGCACCGCTCTACGGTGCTTTCAGCCTTGAGACTGGTTTATTCCTCGACAGCACTGTTGGGGCGTTGAACGAAAAGATCGGGCAGCGGTATGGTCTTGGTCTTGCATTCCATGATCCATGGCACATGAGCTGCGACCAGCAGACGGACATTTGTGCATGGGTACAATGGCTCTCGGATGCTATCGAAGTGAGCGATGGCCGTAGGATACCACTCCGCCATTATTGGAATGTTTCCATGCTCGATACAACGAGTGCTAAACGAAGGAGTGCAGTTCCCAAAGCACGGGAAGTGCAGTACTTCCTCGATTCCGCAGGTGCAAAGGTCAATAGGGTATTGCTCACACCATCGAGTATCTATGTGTTGTGGAAAGTTAAGGAAGTTGGATTCGCCTTGAATGACCAGGAACATGGCTTTTACGTCCTTCAGGAGTACGACCGTACCGCTGGCACATTCAAGGGTCAGTGGCAACTACCGGCTCGGTACAATGGTCAGCAACTCCTCGATGTAGCATATGATGCAACGCGAAACAGCATTGCTGGCCTTTACCAAGGTGCATGGAAGACCACACTTGCTTACTTTGACTTACCATAGTTTCAACAACAAATTCTTGAGGTAACTATGAACGTGCGATTGCTCCTCTTCCTTGCGATGAGTGCAGGAATAGTTGTTACGTGCAACGCCCAACAGAACACACGCTGGCAGGCACTCGGTAACGGCCTTTATTCACCGCTGCCGTACATCTACGCTGTAACTGCCGTAGGCAGCGATGTTTTCGTCGGTGGCATCATCACCCGTGCAGGGAATCTGGCGGTCAACAACATTGCACGATGGAATTGGCAAGACCGGAACTGGTACGCGCTTGGTGCTGGTGCAAATTCAAATGTGTTTGCCATAGCACCGTTGGTGAGTGGAACTGATACTCTGCTCGTAGTGGGAGGGTCCTTCGATAGGGTGGGAACTATCCCATGCGAAGGCGTAGCTACCTGGAATCAGAAAACACAGCAATGGGACTGCCTTGCCTCGTCGCTTGTCGGTGGGTCGGCTAAACGTATCGCCAGCTTCTACCAGGATGGGGATCAACTCTATGTTTGCGGCGCATTCGATAGCATTGGAGGAATCCCCGCAAGCTGTTTAGCACGCTATGATGTCCGAACCAGGCAATGGCAGACACTCGGGCAATTCGAACAGCGGGACGATCCAAACTTTGGTCCGCCGCTAGTTCAACAAGTCGTGCGTATCGGGACATCGCTCTACGCTATCGGTGCATTCACCCATGTGGACTCGATTCGTTCCGTCTGCATCGCTCGGTACGATTTGACTACAGGGAAGTGGGGGAGCATCCCCAACTCGAACTTCATCGTGGATGGCTTCAATGGCGTTTTGCCGAATGCAGTCGTCGCCGTTGGGGATTCGCTCATCATCGGAGGGAACTTCGGCACGTTCGGAGATCTGCAAGCGCGCGCACTGTTGGTCTATGACACACGAACGCAGCAGTGGAGCGAGTTCGCCGGTGGTGTCTGGCGGGATACAAGTACTTCCTCGGTCAAGTACTATGCTGTTTTTGCTCTCGCGTATGGCGACGGCCATCTCTATGTCGGTGGGAGCTTCGAGCAAGCCGGTGGCATCCCAGCATCGAATATCGCACACTATGATTTCTCAACAAAGCAGTGGGAACCACTGGAATCGGGGACCAATGGTCGTGTGCTCTCGCTTGCATTGACACCGGACCGACTCTACGTCGGCGGGGGCTTCCTCACTGCCGGGAACACCAGAGTCAATTACATCGCAGCGTGGATGCGCGATACGACGGTCTCTACAATTGACGAACCGAATGTGGAGCTGCCTTGGCGTATTACACCAGGCTCATTGCACTATCGGACGCATGTTGCTGGCCCTGTGCAGTTGGCACTGTACGATCTCAGAGGGAGGCTCGTAACCATGCTCAAACGTGCATGGCAGGAGGCTGGTGACTATGTCATCGAGCTGCCATCGCTCATTCCAGGCGTATATCTTCTCCACCTTCGTGACGCGGAACGCAGCTTCTGTCGGCCAGTCATCATCGAGCCATAAATCAATAAAGTTTGGGACTTGTCAGAGTTGGTGTCCGCTGGCGATAGGCTCATCGCGATTTCACGTGCATGAGGACCATGCCTTTTTGAGTTCGTGGGCCAAAAAGGGCATACTGGGCGTTCTGCAGTAACTTTGCGAACTATTCAATCTTCATCATTCTTCCACCAAACAATGAGCATCCTCTGCAATCGCCAAACGAAACTGTTGGTGCAAGGTATTACCGGGTCGGAAGGTACCTTCCATACCACGCAAATGATCGCCTACGGTACGAACGTCGTCGGTGGCGTCACACCAGGGAAAGGTGGCACTCGCTACAGCGGCAAAAACAGCGACCGCTTCGACTACGACGTCCCGGTCTTCAACACAGTCCGCGAAGCAGTTGCAGCGACAAAAGCCGATGCGACGTGCATTTTTGTCCCCGCACCGATGGCAGCCGACGCAATTCTCGAAGCGATCGAGGCGGAAGTTCCTCTCATCGTCGCCATCACCGAAGGCATTCCCGTTCGCGATATGCGCACAGTCTGGGCTGCGCTACGCGGCTCTCGCTCACGGCTAGTGGGTCCGAACTGCCCGGGATTGCTCACTCCGGGTGAATGCAAGATCGGGATTATGCCAGGATTCATCGCCACGCCTGGCCCGGTCGGGATCATTTCTCGTTCGGGTACGCTGACCTACGAAGCCGTCTGGCAACTGACGACGCTCGGCATCGGGCAGAGCACGTGCCTCGGTATTGGCGGCGATCCGATTGTCGGAACGCGCTTTGTGGATGCGCTCGAACTCTTCAATGCTGATCCGCAGACGGAGGCGATCGTGCTGATCGGTGAGATCGGCGGCACCGCCGAAGAAGAAGCAGCCGAGTACATTGCAGCGCATGTCCGCAAGCCTGTTGTAGCCTACATTGCCGGGCGTACCGCGCCACCGGGGCGCCGCATGGGACACGCCGGTGCAATCATTAGCGGCGGCAAAGGCACCGCTGATGCCAAGCTCGCTGCACTCCGCAATGCGGGAGTGCACGTTGTTGAATCGCCGGCGCACATTGGGCGCGCTGTCGCTGATCTTCTCGGCACCAAACCCAAGAAGTCCGTGGCAAAGAAATCTTCTGCAGCCGCAAAAAAAGCACCCTCTCGGAAGTCTAACAAATCGAAGTCCTGATTCAATGGCAGAACGTACTCTTGCTATCATCAAGCCGGATGCTGTCGCAGCCGGCGTTGCAGGCGAGATCATTGCGCACATTCAACGTGCTGGCTTTCGCATCGTAGGAATGAAGTTGGTGCGCATGAGTGCAGACCAAGCCGGCGCCTTTTACGCTGTGCATCGTGAGCGTCCGTTCTATGCAGAGTTGGTGCGCTTTATGAGCAGCGGTCCAGTAATTCCAATGGTGCTCGAAAAAGACAACGCTGTCGCCGATTTCCGAACCCTCATCGGTGCGACTGATCCTGCGGAAGCCGCCGAAGGCACCATCCGCAAACGCTTTGCCCGCTCCAAAGGCGAAAACGCTATTCATGGTTCTGATTCCCCAGAAAACGCACGCGCAGAGATCGCATTCTTCTTCGCAGAGTCCGAATTGGTCGGTTGATGAAGATTTTCCCGCTCCGCCGCATCTCGACTGTACAACTTGCTCGAAATCCGTACTGGGAGTACTGGCTCGATACGTACTCCCTACGCGACGGTAAGGAGCAGCCGTACTACTTCGTGCACACGCGCGGATCGGTCATGGTTATCCCCATCACCGATGAGGGAAAGCTCGTGATGGTGCGCCAGTTTCGCTATCTCTGGCAGCGGGAAAGCATCGAGTTCCCAGGTGGCGGTATCCCAGAGGGCGCTACCCCTGAACAGCAGGCGCATCGCGAGTTGCAAGAAGAAGCTGGGTGCGCTGCGGGAATCCTCGAGCGCATCGGCGAATACAACCCGATGAACGGCGTTACCGATGAACGGTGCCATGTCTACGTTGCGCGCCAGCTGCGCCCTGCTGCAAAAGCAGATGACCCCGTCGAGGAAACTGCACCGCTGCTGGTGACAACCGAAGAGCTGGTTGCCCGCATCGCCGATGGTACGATTTGGGACGGCATGACGCTGGCAGCATGGGCGTTGTTTTCTGCGCAGCGCGAGCGATGAACGCTCCAGCCGCATATTTGCACCCAGTTGAATGTACGCACCCAGTCTGATGATACGTCGGATTGCGCTGGTTGCTCTGCTTGCGATTGCCGTTGCGCATGCTCAAGAAGGCGTACGCGGTGAGCAAACGCCAGCACCAGAAAAACCGAAGGAAACAGTTGCGCTCTACCTCCGCTTCCCCGTCGGACGGCTCTTCGAGTACGTGTACACCGATACCACAACCGTCCACCGTATCTACAGCGATAGCTCGACACTCGATTACACGCGTACGGTGACCTACTACCTATCGCTCGAAGCAATCGAAGCCCCACGCGATGGACTAACGAGCGTGCAAGTCACGATTGACTCGCTCGAATACAGTTTTTCAAGCGGTGGTAATACACTCAGCTACAAGCCGCGCGGACAAATGCCACTGCAATTCCCTGATTTCGTTGCTGCAGTTGTACCGCTCAATCGGCAGTACCTGCTCTACTACTCGTCCTACTGGGACGCAGCAAAAGTGGAAGGAGAAATGCTCGATTGGCTGCGCAGTTACATCGCCGAAGATTCTGGCCGAGTATCGTCGTTCGATTCACTGCAGCGGTTCATTTGGCTCCGGAACATCAGCTTGCCGGTACTGGCTCAGTATGCAGACCCGCAGAAAGGTGTGCTGCCCAGCGGCCGTGTCGCGCTCGACTCGGTCTGGCAAAAGCCGTTTGTGCTTCTTGCCGATGGTATCGAGTTCCGAGATCCACGCGCCCACACGCGCATTGTCGAACGTCGCGGGCCAATATTCGAACTTGAAACTCGAGCGGATAGTTTGGAACCGACACGCGAGAAGCTCAAGCTCTACAACATCCAACGCTTCGTAGAAGTCATCGGTGGCAGTGGGAGCGCTCGCCATACCGTCGAGTTGCACAAAGCTGGATTTATTGAATCAGCTCGAACGGAGCTTGAAGCAGATGCACTCTGCAAAACGGGCAATGAAATTTTCCGCCAAAAGATTCGCTCTCGCTACCGTTGGATGCTGCGAGGGCAGTACGACTACTGATGGGTAACTCGATGTACGTTTCACGTGCGATTGCACTCCTGGTACTCATGGTGGGGTGTAGTACCAATCAGCAAAAACCGTCGGAGCTGCGCGATACTACGATCGCTCAGCGCAGTGGAGGGAATGCTGAGCCGATCACAATCAGAGACTCGTTTCGCTTGCGTTATACACCCACCAGCGGAATCGAGTTGAACTGCGTACTCGAGCAGAACGAGACGCTCGATCAAGATTCGCTCCATGTTCGCGCGCAGACCGTATGGTATTTCACGCAAGTGATTGAACAGCGCGAGCCGAATGGACGCATGCGAATGCGCATGCGGTACGATTCAATTCGCTTGGAGCAGCGTTACTGGCAAGGGGATTCTGCTGCAGTACAAGTTGTTCGGTACAACTCTGCGCGCCAAGCTGATCGCCAGGATGAGCGTTTCGATATGCTGACCGCTGCGATTGGGAAAGAAGTCCGCGCAGCGATTTCTGCGCTCGGCGCTGTCGAAGAGATCACCGGCACTGGTCAGATTCTCCGTGCGCTCCTTGGTGGAGCACGCGCAGATTCGCTTACCCAGGATCAGCGCAAGCAACTGGAACATCAGCTCGAGGTTGAGCTCTACGCACAAGCGCTCGCCCAGCAGTTCCTGCTCCTTCCAGATTCACCGCTTGATTCCTCGCGCACATGGTCGCGGTCAATTCCCCAACAGATCCCCCCACTGTTCGTTGCCACTGCAAAAGCAACGTACCGGCTCGATAGTCTCGAGCGGAAGCAGGGCGATTCGCTCCTGCTGATTTCTGCAGTGCTCGATGGGAAGATTCAGCTTGTCCCTGAGGTTGAAAAGCAAGGCGTTGTCCTCCGCACCGGCACGGTGCGTGGTGCAGCGCAGGGTACGCTTTCGATGCACTACGGCCTCATGGTACAGCGGAGCAATACCGTTGAGTACGCCATCGCTGCTGAAGTCTCTCCACGCAAGAGCAGCCGAGAGCAACTCCGGCAATATCGGCGCTCAGTGTCGGAATTCCGGGTTCAGTCTGTTCAGATGAGACAGCAATAGCTCGGGGACATTCCTTCCTCGCAAGGCAAGCGTATATTTGCGCTGCAGCAGCCCACTGCCTTCGCACTGTCGTCGCATACCTCGTGTTCGGATGAGCGCACGCTCTGTTACATCGTGGACGCGTTACCTTGCTCCGAGCGATGCGGTCTTTATCGTTTGCATTCTCGGAGGGCTTTTTGCGCTGGTATTCCTCGAGGAAGTGCCAGTGCGGTTAATTGGAGCGTGCATCGTTCTCCTTTCGGGCGTGTTCCTTGCAATCAACGTTTCTGCACGGATGCGCGAAAAGGTCGCATGGTCCCGTCCGAAAGTCTCGCAGACCGTTGAACTGGCTGTGCGCCATGTCCGCTCGAGTGACGACGGAACAAAACGCATCGTCTTCGACGATTTCGCTACAACGTTCAGCAGCGAGGAAACAGACGATTCGCCAGTTACTTTTCGACACTCCACCCCACGCCCAGTCCAGTCGCAGCAGCCGAGTACCTCTTCCCAGAAAGAAGAGCTGCCACACTCCCGAAATGGCGACAGCGCAGCACCTTCCAGCGACAGTGACGAAATTTCCTCGGTCCGGATCAAACGGAAGGTGTCGTCAGCGCATGCGCAACAAGATCAACCGCCACAGGAGCAAACAGCGCAGCCATCGTCACCGCGGATCAAGCATGTGCAACTGTCGCTGGCTTCCTTGATCGAAGAAGGCTTCGACGATGCTGCTATCTCGGAGCCACGCCGCGAGTTCGCGCACATCCTCAAAGGGGTAATGACGATACTCCGCTCGACGATGAATGCCCGCACAACGACATTCTTCTGGTACAACCCAGAACGTTCCGAATTAGTGCTCGAAGCATCCATTAGCGATGTCGCCGATTCACTGCGGGACCAGCGAAAATTTCCTCTTGGGGAGGACATCATTTCCCACATTGCGCTGGAAGGTCAAGCGCAAATCGTCTGCGATATTCAGCAGAGTGCCGAGTGCGACGTGCTGCCGTACTACTACCAAGCAACCGGTGCAAAATCGTTCGCAGGTGTACCGGTGTATCTGCACAAATCCGTTGTCGGGGTGTTGGCGGTAGATTCAGCGGAGAACGATGCCTACGACGAGCAAACTATTGGTGTGCTCGGTCAGTGTGGGCGGTTGATTTCCATGCTCGTCCAGAGCTATACAGCCAAGTACGATTTGCAGCAACATGCGCGAACACTGGAAACGATCGTGCACTTCCGCCGACTGCTGCAAGAGCCAGGCTGCAGCATCACCGACATCGTACAAGCACTTGTCCAGGCAGCCGCGACCTTGGTAGAATGTCGGGGGACCGGGGTTGTGCTCTTTGTACCTGAGCGCGATCGCTGGGAAATTGTCTCATCCCGCGGGGACCAAGTACCACCGCCAGGGACACCGGTCGAGCTTGGTGAGACTGCGATTGCTAAAACGTTGCTCGAAGGGAGTGTCGTCCAGTGTCAGCATTGTCAGAGCTTCCGGCGTCGCTACGCAGCAACGGAGCCGACGCGCGACGATGGGTTTTTCGTCGCTGTTCCTCTCCGTGCGCTCAACGAAAACTACGGTGCACTCTTTGTGGAATCCACGCGGGGACGACTTAGCCAGCAGGACATCGCAGCCTTGGAAATCATTGGTGAACATGCAGGCATGCTCATCGCCCAGATGGTTCTGCGCGAGCGGGTCGAAGGTCAATCGCTCCTTGACGACAACACGCAGACCTACTATGCGGGAGCATTCCAGCAGCGCCTTGCCGAAGAAGTCGAACGCGCGCGCGATACTGGTGCGCCGCTTTCGATCGCAGTACTGCAATTGGACCGTTACAAAGCATTTGAGCAGAATCCGTTGGCCTATGAACAGCTGGTCGAACGTGCCACTGATATTGTTCGTTCGCTGGTGCGGCCGTATCACATTATCGGCCGGCTTGATCGGGCAGTGCTCGGAATTCTTCTGCCAGGACTTACACTCGAACAATCGCAGTTGCTCGTTGACCACATTCGCCGAAAAATTGCCGGCACGCCGCAGAGCATCGAAGGGCGAACCGTCGTCGTGACTGTTAGTGCGGGGGTGGCGCATCTCAACGGGAACGATACGCCCCAGACGGCACTCGATCATGCCCTCACTGCGTTGCATCAAGCAGTACGGCGGAGCAATACCGTTGTTCTCTACAGTTGACCATGCAGAAAAATTCTATCCCGACTGATCGCGCCGAGCTGCGAAGACGTGTGTTGCAGCTGTTTGCCGATCGGGGAGAGCCATTGTTACTCCACGAGATTGCTCGTGCGTTCGGTGTCTCCTCGGATTCTGACGAGTACGAACTATTGCGCGACGTAATCTTGGAACTTACCGAGGAAGGAGCGCTTGTTCGCACGCGCCGTCGGCGCTACGCACTGCCGGGAATGGACGCAGTGTTCTATCGCGGGCGCTTCGTTGTCGAGCCGAGTGGTGCCAGTTATGTGGAAACAGGGAACCCTTCGATGCCTCGCATCATCGTGCGGCGGCGATTTGCCGGTACCGCACTCCATGGAGACATTGTCGAGGTACGGCTGCTGCCAACCCCACCACGCAAACCGCAACGCGGCGAGGTTGTCCGCATCATCGAGCGGAACGAGCAGCCAATCGCCGGTACTCTCGAATCTGATGGAAGCTTCTACTTTGTCGTTCCGGATGAGGAGGTCTATCCCTTCGATTTTTTAGTTGCGCCGGACCGGCTCGGTCGTGCAAAACCTGGCGATAAGGTGCTGGCGCGCTTTCTGCGCTGGACCTCGCCCCAGCATAATCCCGAAGTGGAGATCATCGAGGTCCTCGGCCGCCCTGGACGGGCACAATCGGAGTTCGAGAGCATATACCGCGAGTTTCAGTTACCCCGGACGTATCCTGCGCCAGCAGTTGACGTTGCTCAAAAAGCCGCGCACGCACCGCAAACTGTCGGCAAACGCGAAGATTTTCGCTCGTGGGAGATTGTCACGATTGATCCACCCGACGCAAAAGATTTCGACGATGCGCTCTCGCTCGAGTTGCTCCCGAATGGGAACATGCAGCTTGGCGTCCACATCGCCGATGTCAGTGCGTTCGTTCCAGAAGATTCGCCGCTCGATCGCGAAGCGCTCCAGCGCGGAACGAGCGTGTATCTGGTTGATGGCGTCGTTCCGATGTTGCCAGAAATTCTCTCAAACGATGCGTGTTCGCTCGTTCCGGGGAAGGAACGCTTTGCCTACTCGGTTCTGATGGAATTTCGCCCGGACGGTGAACGCGTTGGCTACCGCATCACCGAGAGCACGATTATCAGCAAGCGCCGCTTTACCTACGAAGAGGTAGACCGGATTCTCGAGCGCGGAGAAGGGGACCATGCTCGGCTGGTCGGCGCAATTGACAAGCTTGCGCAAATACTTCGCCGCAGACGCTTCGAAAGCGGCGGCATTGATTTTTCGACGCTCGAGCTACGCTTCGAACTCGATAGCAACGGCGAACCCCAGCGTGCGTATATGAAAGGCTCCACGCGTGCAACGCGCTTAGTGGAAGAGTGCATGCTCGCTGCAAACCGTTGTGTCACCGAGCATGTCACTGCGCTCGGTCGGCGGTGGCGCATTCGAGGCGGGCTTCCGTTTCTCTACCGCGTCCACGATGAGCCAGATGCAGAAAAACTCCGCATGGCTGTTGCATTCGTTCGCTCGCTTGGATACGACGTCCCAATCGGGCGCGGTGGGTTGCGCTCCAGCGACATCAATCGAGTGCTGGCTGTTGTCGCAGAACGCCCAGAGGCGGCTGTCGTCAACATGGTGCTGCTTCGTTCAATGGCGAAGGCGCACTATTCCACGACGAACATTGGGCATTACGGGCTGGGCTTTACCGATTACACGCACTTTACCTCGCCGATTCGTCGTTACCCGGATTTGGTGGTGCATCGGCTGCTCAAGGAATATTCGCTCGGCAAGCCTACGCCGCAGCGGATTGCGCACCTGCGGGATCGGCTCGAACCGATCGCCGAGCATACATCCGAACGTGAACGCCATGCCGTCGAAGCAGAGCGTGCCTCGCAGAAAGTCGCGCAGGTGTTGCTGGCTCGTCGCTTCGAAGGAGCCGAATTCGACGCAACGATCACCGGAGTTGCCGAGTTCGGCGTCTTTATCCTCTGTGATGAGATTTACGCCGAAGGGCTTTGCCCAGTCCGCTGGCTGCCGCGTGATCACTACGTGTTCGACGAACGTCGCTATGCGCTCGTCGGGCGTCACACGCATGCAACCTTTCAGCTCGGAAGTCGCATCCGCGTTCGGCTCGAACAGGTGCATCCTGGACGGCGGCAAATTGATTTTCGCTACATCGGCAAGTCTACATCCTAAGGTGGCAGTCTCAAATGGAGATTCGGCTTTACAACACCCTCTCACGCACAGTCGAACATTTCGAACCGCTCCAGCCAGGGCTGGTGCGGATGTATTCATGTGGTCCGACGGTGTACAATCATGTGCACATCGGGAATTTGCGAGCGTTCCTCTGCGCTGATGTGCTCCAGCGCGTCTTGCGGCATCTTGGGGGATGGTCGGTTCGCTGGGTGATGAACATCACCGATATTGACGACAAAACAATCCGCGACAGCCAGCCAGGGAGCGCAGCGTGGAAACCAGATCGCATGGGCGAACAAACCGGCGACCCGCGAGAAAATCTTCGCCGACTGACGCGCTATTACGAAGAGGTGTTCTTGCAAGACATCGCGGCGATCGGGATTCGGCGGGAGCATTTCTACGCGATGCCACGGGCAACGGACTACATCCCCGCGATGATGGAGCTTATCCGGCGTATCTGGCGCAACGGCTATGCCTACGTTGCAGGGGGCAGCGTGTACTTCGACCTTTCGGCGTGGATCAAGGAGCATCCCTATGGCTTGCTGTTCGCTGTTGATTTGCAGAACTTCATCGCTGGTGCACGCATTGATGCAGATCAGTACGAGCGCGAAGAGGTCTCGGATTTTGTGCTCTGGAAAGGTCGCAAGGAGGGAGAACCTTTCTGGGAGCTGAGGCTCGATGATGGTACGGTCCTCCCTGGCCGTCCAGGCTGGCATATCGAATGCTCGGCGATGGGGCATGAACTGCTCGGTTTGCCGTTTGATATTCACACCGGCGGTGTGGATTTGCGTTTCCCGCACCACGAAGACGAAATCGCGCAGAGTGCAGCGGGCTACGGGTCCGAGACCGCGCGTTTTTGGGTGCACAACGAGTTCCTCGAAGTCGAGGGACAGAAGATGAGCAAGTCGCTGGGCAATTTTTACACGCTCGAGGATCTCGTCGCCCGTGGGCTCGATCCGCTCGATGTTCGGTATGCGATGCTCGGAGCGCACTACCAATCGGTGTATAACTTCACGTTCGAGGGTGTGGCAGCGGCGCGCCGTGCACGCCGCCGTGTGCAGGAGTACATCTACCAGCTTTTCGAGCGTGGGGGGAGCCGTTCGTGTGATGTTGAGTTGATCCGCACGGAGGTCTTCGGGCACCTTGCCGATAATCTCCACACACCCAAAGCACTGGCAGCGCTGTTTACGTTCATCGGCGAGCATCCTGCCGCTGAGCTTGATCGCGACAGTCGCAACGCACTGCGTGAATTTTTCACGGTGCTCAACGAGATTATTGGCGTCTGGGAAATCAGCGAGCGTCCGCCAGTGGTGATTCCACCCGATGTGGCGCAACTTGCCGCCGAGCGGTGGCAGGCGCGTCTGCAGCGAGATTTTGCGCGTGCCGATCAAATTCGCCAGGAGATTGCCCGTCGCGGCTACGCCGTGCGTGACCGCAGCGATGGGTACGATGTCGTTCCACTGGAAGAGTAGGTGCTGCGGTGTCGTCGCTCGAATCGTTGCAGATTGCACCGTCGGTTGGGGCGCTTCCGTTCCGCATTGGCATCGTCGGCGGGGGGCGGGTCGGTGGAGCGATCGCTCGAGCGCTTGCACCGAACGTTGCATGGATTGTTGCTCGGTCGCCCCAGCGACGCAGTCAGCTTCGCCGGTGGTTAGAGTGGACCCCAATTGTTGGGACACTCGACGAGATCGCTGTCCTGCCCCAGGCGCTCATTCTCGCCGTCCCCGATAGTACGCTTGCTTCCATTGCTGTGGATGTCGCACGGCGTTTCGGCCGACAGCTCGAGGGTGTTCTGGTCGTGCACTGTTCGGGAGTGCTCACCCGCGCGGCCATCGCACCAGTGGAAGCATTCGGTGGCAATGCTGCTGCTGCGCATCCGTTTACGATGATCCCGGAGCCTGATCCGATGTGGCTCTACGGTGCAGTGTGGGGTGTCGAAGCAAAGGACGTTGTCCGTGAGCAGATTGAACGCCTCATTTCGGCACTTGGTGGAATCCCATATTGGCTGGGGGAAGTGAGCCCGCAGCGGAAAGCGCTCTATCACCTTGCAGCTGTGCTTGCATCCAATGTGACGACGGCGGCAATTGCAGCAGCGCTCCGTGCAGCCGAGGCAGCGGCGATACCCGCTGAGTTGTTTCTGCCACCGATTCTGCACGCAACGATGGAAAATGCGATTGCATCGCTCCGCGAGAGGGCAACTGTTGCGCGGACAGGTCCGCTTGAGCGCGGCGACATTGAAACGATCGAACGCCATCTGGCTGCACTCGAGGAGTATCCGTCCTTGCAGCGGCAGTACTGTGCGTTTCTCCGTGCGATGCTCAGTGAGCGAGAGCATGTACCTGGAGCGCTTGTTTCGCTGCTGAATCACTCCTGCCCAGCAGCATCGTCAGAATAGGTGCGTCACTCGTAGCACGAACGGCAATTGTCTCGGTCTAACGGCACAGTATCCATGCAGTAGCATTCGCGTCATTCTGAGCGTGGGTGCACTCGGAATGCCGTATATTTGCGGCCCGAAACGAGCGATCACAACTGTGGTTGGGGCGTCGCCAAGTGGCAAGGCAGCGGACTTTGGATCCGCCATTCGTTGGTTCGAATCCAGCCGCCCCAGCAGGATGCTGGCTGTGCCAGCAATGTCAGCGTGCGGCATTCCGCCGAGCGCAGGTGGCTGTCCCCAGGAGCACTTTTCCGAATATCCATGATCGAGTCGTCGCCGCTTGCTGGATTGCACCCCTTGCATGAAGGCATCGTTCCCGCCGAGATCAAAATCGTTGCTGGTCGGTCGCATCCAGAGCTTGCCGCCCGCGTTGCAAGGGCAGCAGGGCTCGAGCTGGCAAACGTCACGATCCGCAACTTCAGCGACGGCGAAATCTGGGTCAAGTATGAAGAGAACATCCGCGGGGTGGATTTGTTCATCATTCAATCCACCTATGCTCCAGCGGAGAACTTGATGGAGTTGCTCATCCTGATTGATGCTGCGCGGCGAGCATCGGCTTCCCGGATTACCGCGGTCATACCGTACTTTGGGTATGCACGGCAAGATCGGAAAGATCAGCCGCGCGTCTCGATTACGGCGAAGCTCGTTGCCAACGTTCTCACTGTTGCAGGAGCTGATCGTGTCATCACAATTGACCTGCACACGCCACAGCTCCAAGGGTTCTTTGATATTCCGCTCGACCATCTCTATGCATCGCGAGTGCTGTTGCCGGTTCTCGAGCAGGAGCAGCTCGATCGTTTGGCGGTTGCCGCCCCCGACGTTGGCGGTGCTAAAACCGCACGCGCGTATGCGAAGCGACTCCACGCAGATCTAGTGCTCGTGGATAAACGCCGCCCAGCGCCCAATGTGAGCGAAATCATGACAGTCATCGGGGACGTCGAGGGGAAGGATGTTATCATCGTTGATGATTTGATTGATACCGGCGGGACCTTCGTCAGCTGCGCGCGCACGCTAAAGTCGCATGGAGCCCGCACAATCGTGGGTTCTTGTACGCACCCGGTCTTCTCTGGTCATGCGCTCGAGGCAATCGAGGAATGCGAAGACATCGAGCGCGTCTATGTGACCGACACAATTCCGCTGCGGCGTCCATCGCCGAAGATTCGCGTCGTCTCGGTTGCGGAATTACTCGCAGAAGCAATTCTGCGGACGCATCGGAACGAATCAATTTCATCGCTGTTCGACATTATTCGGTAGGTATCACAACAATCCAACTCTGCAATGAGTGACTTTGTTCTCACTGCGACACTGCGTCCGACTGGCAAACAAGCGGCAAAACAAGTGCGTCGGCGTGGCTTGGTCCCTGGCATTTTCTACACGCCTGGCGCTGAGCCAATCCCCATCGCTGTCAAGCCACTGGCGTTGCGACCGTTGGTCTATACACGGGAAACGCACCTGGTTCAGCTTCGTATCGAAGAAACACAAGCATCCTACGAGTGCATCCTCAAAGACGTCGCCTTCGATCCTGTGACCGATGCAATCACGCACGTTGACTTCTACGGCATCAGCGCCGACCGTGCATCGGAGTTCGAGGTCCCTGTCCAATTGGTTGGGACACCGGTTGGCGTCCACGAACAAGGCGGGCTGCTCGAACAGCTGGTACATAAATTGACCGTCGTCTGCAAACCCGCCGATCTCCCCGAGCACATCGAGGTAGATGTCTCCGGTCTGCGGATTGGTCAATCAGTGCACGTTGGCGATCTCTCGCTCCCGGGGATTACTTTCCGCATGGCTCCCGATGTGGCAATTGCGGCGGTGATTGCAAAGCGTATCTCCGAAGAAACGCCAACGGAAGCATCACCGACTGAACCAGAACTCGTCGCGCAAAAGGGCAAAAAGACCGAGGAGTAACCATCTGCTCGCTGCCCTGTGCATCGTGCAGAGTGCCGATATTTGCAGCGGCTCGGTTGAGCCTCATTACGCACTCTCACTTTTTGCCGCGAGCATATGGTACGATCGCTGTTCATAGGACTAGCGATTTTTCTCAGCTGTCGGTCTGTGCACCATCCGCCGCAGCTGGTTGCTCATCATGCCCCGCCGGTTCCACCCAAGATTGACCTGCGCATTGAGCGCCGTGGAATCTCGCTCGATGTGATGGTTGCAACCCTTCGCGATACCACGTCTCCGCAGCACCGCTTTGTGTTCGGGATAGATTCGATCGTTGCTCTGCTGCAATTGCGGGGCCGATCGAATTTCGATACCACGTTGTACCTTGCCCTTATCAACGGCACAACGGGCTTTCGGGAAAAACTCGACAGTATCAGCACGGAAGGGACAGCCTATTGGAGCAATCCACTCGGGCTGGCCATTGATACGCTCCAGTGCGTGATACGCTTCAGTACGCTCGCGCGGAAGCAGTACGAAGTACGGCTCGATACCGTGCTGTCCTTGCCAGTTGACTCGATGCCGCCCTTTATCACGGTGACGCCGTTTATTGATGCCCAGACGGACTCAAGTGTTACCTTCGCACTCCTTGCTCAACGCAATCGTGGCACGGGCGAGGATTACCACCCGACCAGTGAGCGCTTCCGGGTAGAGATTTTTGATGAACGCGGCAGCCTTCGCTTTGCCAGCAATGCTGGGATGAACTACCTGCAAGAGGTGAGTTCCGTCGAGCCACGGCGTCGTGGGGAACTCAAGCGGTACACCTTCGAGTGGCCAGGAACTGACAACGAGGGAGTTCCGCTTCCGCCCGGTCGCTACACAGCAGTTCTTTCGATTGTTGCCAAGCCGTATCCCTACACAGCACGTATAGCGTTCGACTGGAAGGGCAAAGCGCGATGACTGATGCAGACGCAATGCGGAGAGCACTGCACGTGGCACTCCGCGGAACAGGGAAAGTAAGCCCCAACCCGCGTGTCGGATGTGTCCTCGTTCGTGATGGACGCATCATCTCCGAGGGGTGGCACGATCACTACGGCGGCATCCATGCCGAAGTCCATGCACTTCGTCGAGTATCCGAAAGTCTCGATGGTGCGACGATGGTCGTAACGCTCGAACCGTGTAACCACCACGGCAAGCAGCCGCCGTGTACCGATGCAATCCTTGCAACGAAGCAGCGGCCTGATGGCACGCTCGATCCGAGTCGCGGGATTCGGCGAGTCGTCGTTGGCATGCGTGATCCCAACCCTCAGGCCCAGGGTGGCATCGAGCGATTGCAACAAGCAGGGATCGAGGTTACTGTCGGTGTCCTCGAAGCGGAATGTCGGTGGATCAATCGCTTTTTCGTCAAGCACGTGACGACGGGCATGCCATACGTCATCGGCAAGGGCGCAATCTCGCTCGATGGCTTCATCGCCACACGTGAGGGGCAGTCGCAGTGGATCAGCGGAGAAGAAGCGCGACGCCGTGCCCATGCACTCCGGGCGGAAGTGGACGCAGTGCTTGTCGGACGTGCGACAGTCGAACGCGATAACCCGCACCTTGGGCCACGGCTTGTCCGGGGAAGGATGCCACGTCGGATTGTGCTCGATACAGGGCTTCGGCTTTCGATGAACTACCGCGTGCTGTGCGATGAGCACCGAATGCGGACGATCGTCGCGACCTCGCGCGAGCGTGCCGAATCTTCAGCAGCAGATGCACTTCGTAGGGAGGGCATCACGGTCGTCGGTGTTTCCGTAACGAGCGCGGGGCGTCTTGCGCTCGACGAACTATTTGTGACGATCGGCAAGGAACTGTCCATCACATCGGTCCTTGTCGAAGGGGGCGCGCAGGTTCTCTCGTGGTGCATCGAGCATGGACTGTTGGATGAGCTCCATCTCTTTGTGGCACCGATGATGCTGGGCCAAGGCATATCCTTCACTGCAGCGCTTTCGGCACAATCGCTGCAGTCAGCGCCGCGCTGGCAGTATCATGCACTCGGACGTGCGGGCGATGATACGCATCTTATCTTGCTGCCGCAACGTCCTTCGTAGTCGGCGATGAAGTGGCTTTTGGTCTTTGTGGCATGTGTAGTAGCTGCGGTTGCGCAGCAGCCGCGGGCGATTCTGGAGCAAGCACTCAGGCGGCTCGGAATGGAGTGGCGGGATCTTGTGCTCCCGAGCGACCTGGCTGGCAGTGATCGGCACCGGCTTGCCGCGGTTGAGGACGTATTTGCCGATCCGCTTGCAATGATTCGGCGCTGCGAGCAGCTCTCGCGCTATGCCGATGCACTCAAGAGCACTGCTGATCTGCACGTGTACGATAGTTTGGCTGCGCTCTGCGGGTATCCGAGCACCACACCCCTGCCGCTCGATCAGCATGCAAGCTGGGAGTTCTACCCTTCAATCGCGAGCGATTCTGCTCTCCTTCGATCATCGCTGGTCTATCAGAGCATCGTTCAGCAATACCTTGCGCCAATCGCTGCATACCGCACTGCCACGCAGCAACTGCGGCGCTTCCTCCGGAGTAGCCAGCTTCTCTTTGCCAAGAGCGATTCCCTCTGGCTCATGAGCGCTGAAAATGAAAAAGCCGATCCCTACCAACTCAAGGCAGCAGAACTCCGCGGGGATTCAATCGCACGTGAATACTTCGATGCAGCGCTTACGCCTGATGTGAGCAGCACCATCATCGGTGGCCTCCAGCTCTACACGTACTTGGTCGAACTCCTCCAGCGAACGCGCTCTGCACAGCAGCTTTTGCGGGATAGCATTCGCACGATTGTCTGGGACACTCCAATCGGACGATGTGCAATCGGCGGACCTGGCGATGATGTCTATCGTGGCGACTACGCATTCATCTTCGATGTCGGAGGCAACGATGCCTACTTCCTCGAATCCACAAAGGAGCGTGCCTTCGAGCGTGGCGTCCAGGTGATCATTGACCTGGGCGGCAACGATGTGTACGTCGGGAGCGACTACGTGCTCGGTGCAGGCACTGCTGGATGCGGCATCGTGCTCGACGTTGAGGGCGACGATAGCTACCGCGCCGGGAACATCACGCTGGGGAGCGGCCTGTGGGGCGTTGGAATTCTGCACGACATGGCTGGCAGCGATTCCTACGTCGGAGGCGTCTTCAGCCAGGCTGCTGCTGCATTCGGCGTTGGCATCCTCTTCGACGATGGCGGCAATGATCACTACGCCGTCGCGGCTCACGGCCAAGCGTTCGCTGGGACACGGGGTGTAGCGATTCTTGTGGATGCTCGAGGAAACGATCACTACACGACGGCGAGTCCGTTCCTCGATGTCCTCCGCTACGAGTCGCATTATCTGACGTTCACACAAGGTGCAGCGCTCGGCTACCGGCCTCTTGCCAGCGGGGGAATTGCTCTGCTGAGCGATCGCGAGGGGAACGACATCTACACCACCGACATCTACGGGCAGGGAACAGCATACTGGTTCGGCCTTGGCATGCTCGACGATCGAAAAGGGGAGGATCGTTACGTTGCCTATCAGTACGCGCAAGGGGCAGGGATCCACTTTGCGCACGGCTTGCTCTGGGATCGCGAGGGCAATGACGTGTACCTTGCACGCGGTGTTTCGCAAGGCTGTGGGCATGACGTCGGAGTCGGGATGCTTTACGACGAAGCAGGCGATGATGCATACGTTGCCGAGTCGCTCTCGCTCGGCGGCGGCAATGCCAACGCTGTCAGCATCTTTCTCGATCGAAGCGGCGATGATGCATACGTTGCCCGAAATGAAAGCAACACACGGGGCTTTTCTGATCTGCGGCGAGGTCTTCCAATGTTAGGAATTTTCGCCAATGCGAGCGGAAACGATCGCTATGCCTTCGTGCTTGCAAATCACACGGTGCAGATCAAATCAACCTTCGGCATTGCATGGGATGCCCAGCTCGATACTCTCCAGGGAGAGAGCACACCCTCACCGACCACAGGCAAGCCGGATACGCTGCTGCCAGCGTCGCTCGATAGTTTGTTTGTGCTTGCGACGACGCCACTACTCAAGTACCAGCGGCTGGTTGCACCTGCGCGGACAGCGATTGTTCGCTACGGGAGCGCTGCGCTGGGATACCTTGCTCGCAAACTGGGGACACGCTTTCCCCGCGAGCGGCTTGCACTGGAGGACATCATCCCGCGGCTCTATCGGAGTGATTCGCTGGCAGTGACGCGTCTCATTGCTGATTCCCTCGGTTCACCGAATACGACGACGGTTCTGTTCTGCTTGTGGGCGATCGGGAAGTGTCGCATCGCAGCACTGGCCGATTCCGCAGTAGCGCTGACACGACATCGCGATTGGCGTGTGCGTGCAGCGGCGGTGCAACAAATCGGCGAAGGAAAGTTTGCCAGCGTCGCCCGCCGGATCGTTCGCTTGCTCGCCGATGAGCACTCATGGGTACGTGCGCGCGCTGCTTATGCGCTCTCAGCAGCACTCGGCCGGGCGGCGCAGGAATACGTGCTGCGTGCGTTCCGCGACTCAGCGGCAATTGTTCGCACCAGTGCTGTGCTCGGTCTTCGCGAAAGCAACGATTGGAACCCCACTACGCTTGCACGACTGCTGCGCAGCGAGACAACCGAACGCGGAAAGATCGCCACTGTGCTGTGCGTTAGTATGCTCGATTCGAGTGCGGCCAACTTTTGGCAGCAGTGGTCGCAGTTGGAAAATGTCGTGCTCGAGCAATCGCCCGCAGTGCGCGCTGCATTTTACCGAACCGTTGCAGCGTCGCCCCTTCGGTGTACACTTCTTGCGTACCTTGCGCGCGAGCCAGACGAAGAGCTTCGCGCCGAGCTACGCCGTAGCTTGGCAACGTCCTCATGCCAGGACACTTCGCCGATGCCTCATCGCAGGAAAGGCCCGCGGACGCAGCGATGATTCGGCACTGGACAACGCTGGCAGCACTCGTCCTGGAATTGCGACCGCAGCTCGAACGAGCGGTCGTAGTGGAATGTTACCGCACCTCCAGCGATGAAATTGGCGTCCACATCGAAACGCCGTATGGCGCGATGCAGCTGATGCATGCGATGAGTCGGCCGATTCAGAGTGTGTACGTTCAGCGGGCGAATCCTCCGCAGAGGCGGCAGCGCATGTTCCCGCAGCTGGCACTCTCGCAAGTAGAGACAATCGCGATCGCAGATGCGAACCGCATTATTTCGCTGTTGCTCGGCCAGTGGGAGCTTGTCATTGTAGCGGTTCCTGGCGCTCGATCCAATTGCATCCTCCTTGAAAAAGCTTCTCGCGTACTTGTAGATGCTGCCAGGTTCGATCCTTCGATGCGCGTGGGGATGCAATGGGAGCCACCGCCTCCGCATTTGCCAAGTCCGCTGGAGTGCCCCAACGAGTGGACGGTGCTGGAGGTCCTTCAGCGCAGTACGCTCTTGCTTGCACAGCCCTATGCCCAAGCCTGGTGCCGAACAAGGAACGAGCGTGGTGATACTCTGTGGGGGAAGCTCTCCGCAGAAGAACGCCACCGCATCATTGCATCGGCACGAGCATTCCGAGACGAACTCATTGAGCGACCTCGACCAGTGATTGCGCGTTCGCCGACGGGTCAGGAACTGTTCCTGCTCGGCTGTGTCCCGGATGGGTGGCAGTGGCAGGATGTCGCCAGCGTTGAGGAGGGCATCTGCCGACGAGTGCGAGCGTTGTACCATCAATGGGCACTCGATCGAGCCAAGCAGCAGCTCGAACGCCGCATTCGGAGCGAACTTGGGCGCATCGAGGCTGCAATCGAAGCGCTCGCAGGTGATCAGGAAGGAATTGAGGCTGCACCACTCTTCGAGCAGTGGGGAAACCTGCTTGTTGTGTCTTGCGATCGCCATCGCCGCGGACTTACCAGCATCGAATGCACCGACTGGGATGGTTTGGTTTACGAGGTTCCGCTTGACCCCACGCTGACAGTGCTCGGCAATGCAGAGCGCTACTTTGCCAAGGCACGCAAGCTCCGGCGCGCTGCGATGATCGCCGAACAACGCTTGCCGTTGCTGCAGCAACGTGCCGATACACTCCGCACTGCGCTCGATACGTTGGCACTGGCTCAAACAGCTGCACAGGTGGAATCCCTTGCCAGGGAGCTGTTTCCCGCAGCTGAAGAACCAAGCGAACGTCGCGTGCCGGACCAACGCGCTGGACGATTCCGTCGCGTTGCCTTGCCGCAGGGATATGTGTTGCTGCTCGGCAAGGACGCCCGAAGCAATGATGAGCTCACCTTCCAGATTGCAAAGCCGCACGATGTGTGGCTGCATGCACGCGGAGTCGAGGGTGCACACGGAATCATTCCACTCCCATCACGGCAGCTTCCGCCGCCATCGGTTATCGAACAGGCGGCAGCAATTGTCGCGTACTATTCCGCCGCGCGCGGATCGAGCTACGTACCGGTCTCGTGGACACAGCGGAAATATCTCCGCAAGCCGAAAAAGAGCGGAGCAGGCGCAGTGGACCTGCTCCGCGAATGGGTTGTGTTTGCCGAACCACTCAACCCGTCATCCCATTCAGAAGCGGAACGCTAAGCCAATGCTTGCACTGAGCTTTTCTGCATGTTCCCAATTGGTGCCAATGCCGTGAGAATGCACCATTCCCTCCAAGAGGCATTGCACACTCAGGTGCGGCAGCACCTCCCAGCTCAGCCCTAACTCACCTCGACCGAGAACGCCGTACTGGCTGGTGCCGAGCACAATTCCAGCCATCGGGCGAAGTGTACGGAACAGCCCTTCTTCTGCGCGTGGTGCATAGACGCGCATGCCGCCACCGACCCACCAGAGCAGTTGCCGTAGGGTGTACTGGGGTGTGCCATCTGCAGCGGCGGTGACTTCGTAGATCGGAAACTGTTCGTAGCCGCATTGTGCAAGGATGCTGACCGTCCGCTCACGGTACTCGGCTGCGATCATCGTGTTGTTGAGTGGCGAGCTGCTCAGCGGCGAAAGCAATCGTTGCTGGCGAAGGACAAGCGGCGTTGTTTGCCGGATGCTCAGGATAAATTCCTCCTCTGGCTCTTCCACAGCGGGAGGCAATGGCAGTGGTGCAGAGTATTGCTCGAGCGTATGACCCACTGGTGGTGGCAGTGGCTGCAGTGACGCAGGTGAAGAATCTACTGGCAATGCTGGTGTTGGCAATGGCATTACGGCAACAGCGGTGAGCACATCGCTGGGAATAGGAGCAGTGTCCTCATTCGCGCTCGGTGTGCGGAGAGCAACCGGTGATGTGCTCTTGGGTTGCGCTGTGGTGGTATGAGCAGTTGGTGTGTTCTGAGAAGTTGGGATCGCTTGTCTGGTGGTGTACTGACCGGCTACAGCGTTTCCAGCTGCAGCGTGTTCCGACTGCATAGCCAGCTTGGTTATGGAAGGAAGCGGTCCGCTGAGCCGACCGATGAAGAAGCCGATGACCGTTGCGACGGCAGTGAGCGCAATGGTGCGGAGCGCTTTGGTGTGGAACCATCCGCTTCGAGTGCGCGAAGCTGGCACCTGTGGCGTAGCAGCTGCCAGGATGGATGCTGTCAGTGCAGGCGGTGGCTGGAGCGTTTGTGCATGGCGATGGGCTGCTGCGTGGATGACCGTTGCACGGTGAAAATCCGCCTGGAATTCCTCGCTTGCTGCCAGTGCAGCAAAGAATACGCTGCGCATTTCTGCCGGCAGCTGACCGTCGAGGAAAAGATCAATCATGTCGCGATGCGAAAGCTGCTCCATCGGCGTCATTCGGGATGTTCGACGTGACGTTCTTCGAAGTACGGCTGAAGGATTTCGCGCAAGCGTTGCCTGCCGCGGCAGAGCCAATTCCGCACCGTTGTCACAGGAACGCCGAATGCGGATGCGATTTCGTCGTAGCTCATGTTGGCGTAGAGCTGCATGATGACCGCTTCGCGCCACTGTGCAGGGAGCAGTTGAAGTGCCATCTCGATGAGTTCGTTGATTTCATTGGCTTCGACCGTTTGATCTGGCCTGCCGTGGAAGTCCTCGACAAGCTCGGCATGTTCGTGTCGGTGTGCGAACATGTCCATACACGTTGTGCGTGCGATTGTCAGAAGGTAGGCGGGCAAGTTGGTCATTTCACGGTCTGGAGATGCGCTGCTGAGAAACTTCAGGAAGGTATTCTGAAAGGCATCCTCGGCGTCTTGGGTGTTGAAGAGGATCTTGCGGCAGTAGGCGTAGATGCGCTGTCCATAGCGGCGGTAAATTTCTTCAAATGCACGCTCCCGATGCTCTGGCATCGAAAGGTAGCGGTAGAGCTCGCGGTCGCTCGAGAGCGTGTAGTTGATAGCCATTGCCACATTCGTGCTGTGGGACCGAGCGTAGAAACGCGGCTTGAGCAGATTTTGATTCAGCGAATCTCGATTCCCCCGAAGACCACCGTTGCGCGGATGCGCAGCAGTGGTAGTCCCTCCGGTGCAGTGGAGGGTATTGCTTTGTTCTCGATGCCACCGAAGATCGGCGCACCTTCGACGGCGACTGCCCACGTCGGTGGAACGCGGATTTTCACACCACCGAAGAATGCTTCCACATCCAGCGATGCTTCTGTTGCTGCCATGCTTGCTCTGCTCAAATCCAATTCGACACCGCCGAAAACCGCCTGGATCGAGCCACCGCGGAAGTGCTGCGAGGTGACAACATGCCCGGCCCCACCAAAGAGGGCAACAACGCTGATGAGTTCGCTATCGAGTGTCTGTTTGTTCCGGGCAAAAGCGATAGATGCAGCGCGGCCCGTTGTACTATCCCGCAGCGGACGGGTGAGAATTCCAATACCGAGAACGATCAGAAAGACGGGCACCGCCGCGACCCAAAAATCGAAGTCAGGGAAGATATTATCGGCAAGGAGCAGGCACCCGATCGCAATGACAACCAGCCCACTTGCTAAGCTCTCTGGTTTGCGGAGGACAATACGAGTGCCAACAGCAATCAAGAGCACGGGCCACCACTCCAGGACCCATCCAATCGAGGGAATGACGCCAAGCGTTTCGAGAAGCAGTACAATCCCAACGATGATGAGCGCGATGCCAGCCCAGCGTGTGCGATGCATTCCAGTGTGCAGTGGTGGATTATTCACCTTGTGGCATACGCAGAGCGCTGCCAAATGTTACGGTGCAATTTCCGGGTGCGCAAGATACAACGTTTGCCAAGCACCAGAAACGTCGTTGACTGCAAGGAATGCACGTGCAATTCGATGGAGAGTCCACTGGTTAGGCGGGCCGTTGCGGAGTGCAGCATCCAGTGCACTGCGGGGATTGCCGGCTATCAGTTCATGTTCAACCGAATCGGCATTCGAGCGAGGCTCGCGAAAACTTGGGTCGCGAGCAGGAAGCTCCAAGACAGAAGCTAACTGCCCAAGATCGTTGCCCGTCAGGATGGGAGACTGCCGAATCGGTTCCGGAAGCATATCCAAGCCGATGCCACACCGCTCACCAGGCTGGGGAAGCTCAAAGCACACTTGGGGGGTGACACGAGCGTACCAGTGGTATCCCATCCGAGCGATGAGATCCATCTTGCGCGGATCAATTTTGCCGTCGGTCAGCACGGATTCTTTGACGTGGATGCGATGGACGCGGAGCAGCATGATGTTGCCGTTGCCGCCCTCTTCCCGGAAGAGCTCGATGTTCTGGATAAAGCGGCATTCCATCGCAAAAGGGGATTCCCCGACGTAGGGGACGTTGACAGTCTCTGCAGGGACTTTCGTAAACCCAGCTTTGACGAACTCATCTGTGCCGGCGGGGTATTCGGCAGCGGCGATGTTCATTTGATGGAGCATTCCGTAGGTGACGGCGCTGATGGTGCATTCGCCCGTTTCGAGAATGTTCCGCCAGGTGTCTTTGACTTTGCCCGAACGAACGCTCATCGCAGGCCCGATTGCAACGACTGGTGGTTTGGATGCAAACGCATTGAAAAAGCTAAACGGCGCAAGGTTGATGTCGCCGTTAGCCGAGCGTGAGGCAACGAACGCTATCGGACGCGGGGCAACACCGCTGAGCAGAATACCGTGCATTTGTGGGTGCGGCACTGATGCGGGGTCGTACGTAATCATGGTGCAAGAGAGAGAGTGTGTACGTAACGCGCTGAATGTGATGCAACAATGCAAAATTAGATGCAGCAGATTGCCGCTTCCAGAGCAAGAGCAATCGGCAGTGTGAGTTGCGACGCGGCTGTGGCAAAGGAAAACGCAGTGCCACCCCAAGCTGGAGAAGTCCCGTATTTTTGCCAGGTTTGATACTCCTGTTTTGCCCATTTTCCGAGGCTTTCTGCGATGCCAACGACTGTCATCCTCTCTGCAGCACGAACGCCGATCGGTGCGTTTATGGGTGCGCTCTCATCGTTGAGCGCGCCAGAGCTTGGAGCAATTGCTATCAAAGCAGCACTCGAACGCGCTGGGGTTTCGCCCGAGCAGGTCAGTGAAGTGATCATGGGCAATGTGCTCACCGCTGGTGTGGGGCAAGCGCCGGCACGGCAGGCAGCACTCAAAGCAGGTCTGCCGACGACGACACCGTGCATGACGATCAACAAAGTCTGTGGCAGCGGTCTCAAAGCAGTCATGCTCGCCGATCAAGCGATCCGCTGCGGAGATGCCGAGGTTGTCGTTGCCGGCGGGCAAGAGTCCATGAGCAATGCGCCGTACCTGCTCCCGAAAGGGCGAACGGGCTATCGCTACGGACACGGCGACGTGCTCGATTCCATGCTCCTCGACGGTCTGACCGATGCCTACGATCCGCAGCCGATGGGAGTCTTCGCTGATCGGTGTGCATCAAGCTGCGGGATTTCCCGCCAGCAGCAGGATGAGTATGCAATCGAAAGTTACCGGCGCGCCCTCCGTGCACAGCAAGAAGGGCTCTTTGCCGATGAAATTGTGCCTGTTACAGTTCGGAGTGGAAAGAGCGAGCTGACAGTCACGCTCGATGAGGAACCGCAGAAAGTCAAGTTCGAGAAAATTCCTGAGCTCAAGCCGGTGTTCACCAAGGATGGGACAGTCACAGCTGCGAACGCAAGCTCTATTGACGATGGGGCTGCGGCACTTGTTCTGGCAAGTGAACAGTGGGCAAGCCAGCATGGGTGCCGCCCGCTTGCACGCATTGTAGCGCAAGCCACCTACGCGCACAACCCTGCCGATTTCAACACCGCACCGATCTATAGCATCGAGCGTTTGCTTGCAAAAGCCGGCATGAGTGTTGCAGATGTGGACCTATTCGAGATCAACGAAGCCTTTGCAGTGACTGCACTGGCAGCCAAGCAACAGCTGGGAATCCCACACGAAAAACTCAACGTCCACGGCGGCGCTGTTGCGCTCGGGCATCCCATCGGTGCCAGCGGCGCACGCATCCTGACAACACTCCTGTACGCACTCCGCCGCTACGGTAAGCGCTACGGGGTTGCAGCACTCTGCATCGGCGGAGGCGAAGCAACTGCTGTTTTGGTCGAGACGGTCAACTAAACACTCTCTCCCCCAGCGCCCAATGGTTCCTCCTCGTCGCGTTACACTCATCCGCGGTGATGGCATCGGCCCTGAAATCACCGATGCTGTCGTTCGCATCTTCGATGCAGCAGGCGTCCCGGTCGAATGGGAAGAGGCACATGCAGGACTTGCATGCTTCGAACGCTATGGCACGCCGTTACCGCAGGAGACACTCGATTCGATTATTCGCACCGGTGTTGCGCTCAAAGGCCCGACCACAACCCCAGTCGCCGAGGGGTTCAAGAGCGTCAACGTCACCATTCGCAAAGCGCTCGATCTGTTTGCAAATGTGCGTCCGGCCAAATCGCTCCCCGGTGTGGTTACTCGCTTTGGCAACGTTGATCTGATCGTCGTTCGTGAGAACATCGAGGACACCTACGGCTCAATCGAGCACCGCCAGACGCCAGATGTCGCGCAGACGCTGCGCATCATCACGCGGCAGGGGAGCTTGCTGGTGCATCGCTATGCTTTCGAACTTGCCCGACGTCTCGGACGGCGACGTGTAACGTGTGTCCACAAGGCGAACATTCACAAGCACAGCGATGGGCTGTTCCTGGAATGCTTCCGCCAGGTCGCCAAGGACTATCCGGACATCGTTGCCGACGACCTCATCGTGGATAACACGTGCATGCAGCTGGTGATTCGACCGGAGACATTTGATGTGCTCGTCCTCCCGAACTTGTTCGGCGATATCGTCAGCGATTTGTGCGCTGGGCTCGTAGGCGGCTTAGGAGTTGCACCAGGCGGTAACATCGGGCGCCATCATGCAGTGTTTGAGGCAGTCCATGGCTCTGCGCCGGACATTGCCGGAAAAGGAATTGCCAATCCGACGGCACTGCTGCTATCGGCACTCCAGATGCTCGATCACATCGGGCTCGGCAGCTACGGTCGCCGCATTGAACAAGCGCTGCATGCCACACTCAAGGCGAATATTCGCACTCGCGATTTAGGCGGCGATGCAACGACACGTCAGTTCACCGACGCGATCATTGCTCGTCTATCGGATGCGTCCGAGCAAGGCGAGGTTGCGATTCCGACGATGCTCGACATTCCCCCACCCCCACCGCCGACACCTTCAGCGGACAGATGGACACTCGTCGGCGCTGACGTTTTTGTCGAGTGGAATGCAATCGAACAGTTGCCACCGATGCCGCCACGCGTTGGTCCGCTGGAACTGACGATGATGTCCAACCGTGGCACGAAAGTTTACCCGCCGCCGGTGCCGCCGATTACGATGGTCAACTGGTACCGCTGCCGATACATTGCGCAGCAGCCAATTTCGTCTGAAGCGATCCGCGCACTCCTTGCGGAGGTAGAACGGCTCGGCATCCGGTGGATGCAAGTCGAACTCCTCACACGCGAAGGCGACATTCCGATGTACTCCAAAGCACAAGGTGAATCATGACGACTCATCGCACATTCGAGACCTTCGAGCGCATCCCGTACCAGCGTCCTGACTACGATGCATTCGTTGCCGAGTGGAAACGGCTGCTCGATGAGTTCCGTACTGCGACAAATCCGGAAGAGCAATCTGTCCTGCTCGAGACGATGAACCAACTCCGCATCGAGCTTGACACAGCAGCAACGATCGTTTCGATCCGCCATTCGTGCGATACCAGCGATCAATTCTACGCAGCTGAGCAGGAATACATGGACACCGTCCGTCCCCTCATTGCCGAGCATGTCAACGATCTCTACCGCGCGCTTATCAGCTCACCGTTTCGGGCTGAACTCGAGCGAACGTGGGGGGCGCAACTGTTCCGCATCGCGGAAATGTCCATCCGCTGCCAGTCGCCAGAAGTCATTCCGCTCTTGCAGCGCGAGAACCAACTTGCGACCGAGTACCAAAAACTTCTTGCATCGGCGGAGATTGCATTCGACGGCAAAACGCTCAATCTTTCGAGCATCACGCCGTACTTGCAGCACACCGACCGCGCAGTGCGCCGAGCGGCATCGGAGGCAAAGTGGGACTTCTTCCGCGCGCATGCCGATGAGCTCGATCGGCTCTACGACGAGCTTGTCCGTGTCCGGACCGAGATAGCCCAGCGGCTTGGCTACCGCACGTTCACTGCGCTTGGGTACATGCGCATGCTCCGTTCGGACTACACCGCCGCCGATGTCGCACGCTACCGAGAGTACGTGCTGCGGCATATTGTGCCGATTGCCGTCAAGCTCCGCCAGCGGCAGGCTCAGCGACTTGGGTTGGAACAGCTGACGTTCTATGACGAACCACTCCAATACCGCAGCGGCAATCCCACTCCGAAAGGCGATCCCGATTGGATCATCGCCCAAGCACGCTCGATGTACGCGGAGATGTCCGCCGAGACAGACGAGTTCTTCCGCTTGATGGAGCAGCGCCGCTTGATGGACCTACTGACGCGTCCGAAGAAAGCAACAGGCGGCTACTGCACGTTCCTGGGTGCCTACGGCGTACCGTTCATCTTCGCGAACTTCAACGGCACGGCACATGATGTTGACGTCCTCACCCATGAGTTCGGCCATGCATTCCAGTGCTACTCGAGCCGGCACCACCGCGCACCGGAATATTGGTTCCCGACCTACGAAGCATGCGAAATTCACTCAATGAGCATGGAGTTTTTTGCCTGGCCGTGGATCAAACGCTTCTTCCGCGAAGATGAAGACAAGTACCAGTTCCAGCATCTGAGCGGTGCGCTGCTGTTCCTCCCGTATGCCGTGCTCGTTGATGAGTTTCAACACCACGTGTACGATCAGCCCACGATGACGCCAGCTGAACGGAAGCGGTGTTGGCGTCAGCTCGAGCAGCGGTATTTGCCCTACCGCAATTACGACGGCAACGCGTTCCTCGAGACTGGCGCAGTTTGGCAGCAACAGCGGCACATCTATGAATCGCCGTTCTACTACATTGACTACGCGCTGGCGCAGGTTTGTGCATTGCAATTCTGGGTGCGAGCTAAAAGCGATCGCGATGCTGCTTGGCGTGACTACCTTGAACTCTGCCGTGCTGGCGGCACACGGGCATTCACCGAGCTTGTGGCGTTGGCAAACTTGCAGTCCCCGTTCGACGAGCGTAGCTTTACGGCGATCATCGGCGACATAACCGCTCGACTCGATGGTGTGCCGGATTCGCACTTCGATTGAATGTGGCAATGGAGAAATTCCTCGTCCTCGACATCGAAACATCTCCGCTTCCATGGGAGAGCTTCGACCCAGCACAGCAAGCATACCTCCTTGCACGCGCGGAAACTCCCGAGGAACAGGAAGAGCGCAAAAAGCAAATGGCATTGGCCCCGCTGACTGGCTTCATCGTGTGCATTGGGCTGTACCTGGTCGAACGCGACAACAGCGTCGTTCGTGAGCGGAAACGGGTCTGCTTGATGAACGACCGCAGCGATGCAGAGCGCCCAGACAGTGCTGTTGATCTCAGCGACAGTGGCAAACTCTACTGCTACAGCGAGCGTGCGATCCTTCGCGACTTTTGGGCATTCCTCCGAAGCGAAGATTGTCGCGGGGCACACTACATCACCTTCAACGGACGCATGTTCGATTTCCCGTTCTTGATGCTGCGCTCAGCAGTCCTTGGGGTGCGACCCTCGGAAAATCTCCTCCGCGGCACGCGGTACAATTACGAGCACCACACCGACCTGCTCGATGAGTTTACGTTCTACATGCCGCAGACGGTCGGCGCAACGCGACGCTACAACCTCGACTTCCTCACCAAGGCATTTGGGATTGAATCGCCGAAAAGTCACGGCGTGGACGGCACCAAAGTCGCTGCACTCTATGCTGAGCAACGCTACACCGAGATTGCCGAATATTGCTTAGCCGATGTTGTTGCCACCTGGCAGCTCTACCAGGTCTGGGAGCAGTACCTCAAGTTTTAGCGGTGTGGTGTTCCCACCAGTACTTGGCCACTTCGCCAGAGATGAGCACGATGAGCGCAGTGTAGTAAATCCACAGCGCTGCGACGACAACGAGGGAGAACGTGCCGTAGATCGCACCAAGTGAGCGCGCATGCTCGATGTAGAGCGTAAACGCCACCCGCGCCAACTCCCAGAGCAGCAACGCAACGATACTTGCACGCACGATGATAAACAGCGGCTGCGGGCGACTCGGTACGAAGTGGTAGAGCAGGAACATCAACGCAAATGTGCTCGCCAGATTCGCTGCAAAGCTGATCCAACCGGAAATGTGGAGTTGCTCCAGAAATGGCGCAAGTTGGCTTACGTTCGCGCTCAGCAGTGAGAGAACCGGCGTCAGAAGGAGCATCACGACGACAAGTGCAATCAGCACGAGCGTAAGGGCGATGTCGCGGAGTTTGTACCACACGAATGAACGCGGCGTAGGAATGCTGAATACTGCGTTGAGGGCTGTTCGAAGTGTGCTCAGCAGTGCCGAGGACGTCCAGAGCAACACAACCGCCGCGACGATCGTTGCCGTAAGTGCGTAACTGCGGACGCGCTCGACCTCCTGCAGGAGGAGGTCGAGCAGTCGCTGTACCTTGGCAGTCGGAGGAAGTGCTCCCGCGATTGCATCGGTAATGCTTTGCCGAACAAGTTCTGGCGGCACAACCAGCGATGCAACAACGATGACCAGTCCCAGCAGCGGAAGCACACACAACAGGACATTGAATGCAATCCCCGATGCCAACAGGAAAACGTGCTGCCGCTCGAGCCGCTCGCTGAGGGCCAACGCATGAGTCCAGAGCTGCTTGATGTGAGGTGGTCGGTTGCTCTTTCTACCGTCCGACGATGCGGAGGTAGTTGTCTTCGACCTTTGCCCAATGGACGACATTCCACCACGCCTTGATGTAGTCCGCACGGCGATTCTGGTACTTGAGGTAGTAGGCATGCTCCCAAACATCAATGCCCAGAATTGGGACCACACCCCACGGCGTCAGCTTGTGCTGATTTTCGGCTTGCAAGATGATCAAGCGTCCGTCGGAGGGACGGACGTGTAGCAACGCCCAGCCACTCCCTTCGACGGCTGCTGCGGCTGCACTCATCTGCGCGCGAAATGCCTCGACAGAGCCAAAGCTATCTTTCAACGCAGCTTCGAGCCGTCCCGGTACTGCTCCACCGCCACCCTTTGCTGGTGGGGCCATGATTTCCCAGAACATCGTGTGCAAAAAGTGTCCGCCGCCGTTGAAGGCAGCTTTCTTCGACCAGTACTCGATGAGCGCGAAGTCACCCGACTGGCGAGCCTTTGCCAGTTCTGCTTCTGCCTTGTTGAGTCCGTCCACGTACGCTTGATGATGCTTGGAGTGGTGAAGCTCCATCGTCTTGGCGTCAATGTACGGCTCCAGTGCGTCGTAGGGGTAGGGAAGCGGCGGGAGCGTATGCACCGCTGGCTTTACGTCTGATGCGTGGAGGCTCATCGGGGAGACAGCAAGTGCAGCGCTGGCAGCAAGACCAAGCTCGACAAATTGACGGCGATCCATTAGGCACTCCTTGATAGTGGTACAAATGCCGGCTGCTCAGAGTCCGACCAATCGCCGCAAGGAGAGCACCTCCTGGCGTGTCAGGTGACGGTATTGGCCGCGTGCTAAGCCTTGGACGGTGATCGTTCCATAGCGGCGACGGTGGAGCTTGAGAACCTCATAGCCAAAGTGTTCGAACAGGCGCCGCACCTCGCGGTTTTTCCCCTCGCGGAGAATGATGCAGACCTGGCGTTCATCGCTGGGAGAGACAATGACCTCAGCTGGGCCTGTTGTTTCGCCGTCGAGATCAACGCCGCGAGCGATACTCTGCGCATGGTGCGGTGCCAGTGGTTTATCCAGGCCCACGATGTACTCGCGCTCGACGCCGTACCGCGGGTGCGTAAGACGTGCAGCCATTTCCCCGTCGTTGGTAAGCAACAGTACGCCCGTGGTGTTTCGGTCGAGCCGTCCGACTGGATAAATGCGCGTCTTGATCGGTACCAGATCGAGCACTGTCTTTCGCCCATACTCATCCCGTGTCGTCGTAATGTAGTCCTTGGGCTTATTGAGCACAACGTACGTCAGATGCTTGTAGGGCGAAACAGGCTTTCCTTCGACAGTGACAAGATCGCCGGGATGCACTTTTGTTCCAAGTTCCGTGACGACGCGACCATTGACCTTGACCACACCGCGGGCGATGAGTTCATCGGCTTTGCGGCGCGATGCGATCCCTGCATCTGCGAGGAATTTGTTGAGACGGATGCGCTGATCTTCAGGAATCTGCATCTTCGTTGCAGCATTCATAGTCGAGCTTGCAGAAGAAGTGTGCGTGCATGGCGTAAGACGTCCGCTGCTTCAATCGAGTGCATGCACTCGAGCGTACCGAGCGGACACTGGCGTCGGCCGTGTGTGCCGCACGGCCGGCACTCAAGAGGTGGTGGCTCGACGGCGACGGATCCTGGTGCGCGAGGACCGAAGCCAAATGCAGGAACAGTCGAGCCAAAGATTGTAATCGTCGGACAAGCAGCAAGGGTAGCAAGGTGCGTTGGAGCGCTATCGTTTGCGATCAGCAGTGTGCATGAGCGGAGGAAGGCGACTGTCTCGGCTGGATCAAGCTCACCGGCAAGGACATAGCCGCCACTTTGGCGAGCAATGGCAGTGCAAAGCTCCCGATCGGAAGCGCCACCGAGGAATGCCACCGACGCGCCATCACGGTGCAGCATGCGAGCAACTTCTCCGAAACGTTCTGGCAGCCAGCGCTTTGTTGCCCATACAGCACCAGGAGCGATTGCGATGCGTGGCTGCTTGCCGGTGCGCTCGATCGCGGTGCGCACCCGTTCGTGTTGATCATCGCGCAAGCGGAGTTCGAGCGGCAGCTGTGGCGCTGGCGGCTCGACGCCGAGCGCAGCAAGAAGTTTAGCATTACGCTCGATCTCGTGCAGCTCGGTTGCATAGGGAACGCGATGGGTGAAAAGGCGAGCGCCCGTCGCAGTGGAGAACCCGATGCGCACTCGAGCGCCGCTGGCAATAGCCAGCAGTGCAGTTCGGATGCTCCGCTGGAGGCAGAATACAGTTTTTACGCCCGCCGAGCGAAGTTCAGCTGCACGACGCATGATCCCGCCAGGTCCGCGATCCCTGCCGCGCTTGTCGAAGACAATGGTGCGCGTGATGGATGGATTCGCCTCTGCGAGCGCTCTGGCGTCGGGACGGCCGACAAAGAGCACCGGCGCGTTCGGAAACGTGTTACGAACTTGCTGTGCAAACAGCATCGCAAGTGCGGCATCGCCCAAAAAGGCAGTTTGGATGATTGCGATTGCTCCATTCATTGCGCAGCAAGTTACGGCGCTGCTGTTGTATTTTGCACCTGCACTTAGATCGTCAAACCGTGGTATGGAGGAACACATGGCCGTCGCATCGCCGATCAACTTTCTCCAGTGGATCGAAGAGCACCGCCACTTGCTCAAACCCCCAGTGGGCAACCAGTGCATCTACGATGGCGGTGATTTTATCGTGATGGTCGTCGGTGGTCCAAATTCCCGAAAAGACTACCACTACGACGAAGGCGAGGAACTCTTCTACCAGATCGAAGGCGACATCACCGTCAAGATCATCGACGACGGCACGCCGCGAGACATCCACATTCGACAAGGGGAAATGTTCCTTCTCCCAGCGCGAGTGCCGCACTCTCCGCAACGCGGCCCGAATACAGTTGGGCTGGTCATTGAGCGCAAGCGACGCAGCGATGAGCTCGATGGTTTTCTCTGGTTCTGCGAGCGCTGTGGGGAGAAACTCTACGAAGAGTACCTGCACGTGTCGGACATCGTCAAGCAGCTCCCGCCAATATTCGAGCGTTTCTACGGCAACATCGAAAACCGCACGTGCAAAAAGTGCGGCGCAGTGATGGAACCGCCCTCGCCGCCGAAAGCGTAGGAAATGCGAAAGATTGACATCCACGCGCACATCATGCCGGAGCGCTGGGAACCTCTCCGTGAGCGCTTCGGCTACGGAGGATTCATCGTGCTTGAGCATTACCGCGAAGGTGCTGCCCGCATGATGCGGGATGATGGCGTCTTCTTCCGAGAAGTCGGCCGTAACGCATGGGATCCGGAGGCCATCATTGCGGACATGGATCGGCATGGGGTAGATGTGATGGTGCTCTGCACCGTGCCGGTGCTGTTCTATTACTGGGCAAAACCCGAGCACACGCTCGAGTGGGCACGCTTTCTCAACGATCACTTAGCCAGTGTTGTCGCCAAGTATCCGCGCCGCTTTCTTGCGCTCGGAACGGTCCCGCTGCAGGACACTGCGCTGGCAATCGAAGAGATGGAACGTTGCAGAACCCAGCTTGGCATGCCAGGACTCGAAATTGGCTCGAACGTCAATGGTGCCAATCTCGACGACGAGCGGCTGTTTCCGTTCTACGAAGCTGCCGAAGCGCTCGGTGTTGCACTCTTAGTGCATCCGTGGAATATGGTCGGTGCTGAGCGTATGAAGCGATACTGGGGGGAGTGGCTTGTTGGAATGCCGGCTGAAACTGCGCTTGCGATTCATAGCTGTATCTGCGGTGGAGTCTTCGATCGTTTCCCGCGACTTCGGATGCTCTTTGCGCATGCAGGTGGTGCGTTCCCTTTCACGCTCGGACGTATCGCGCATGGTTGGCGTGCGCGCCCAGATTTATGCAACGTCAATCATACGCGCGATCCACGGAGCTACGCTGGGCACTTCTGGGTGGATAGCATCACGCACGACGAGCGCGCACTGGCGTACCTGCTCGATGTAGTCGGTCGAGACCGTGTCGTCATGGGGAGCGATTATCCATTCCCGCTTGGGGACTTGGAGCATGGTAGATTCATCGAGCACATGGAGCTTCCACCGGAAACCAAAGAGCGCATCCTTTGGAAAAACGCTGTTGAGTTTCTCCAGCTTGATGCGGGCGACTACGGTGGTGGGAGCATCGCTGCCAGCGAATCCTCCGATCGTACCAGAGGCGACAGTCGCACGACTGCGTAGCGGAATTCTCCAGTGCCCTCTTCGCCGGGCATCGGCAAGATTGCAAGTGCAATGTCGGGATCAGTTGCGCGCAAGCGGTGTGCACGCAGTGCGTGGCTGAAGTGGGTGAATTCCTCGATCACGCTGAATGCATTGCGATCGGCGCGGTACGGCTCATACCGTGGCCCGAGAAAGAGCAATGCAAGAGAATCGCTTGCGATGTCCGATGGAGCAAAGCCTTCTGCTCGTATTTTCCCCAAGCGCACTCCGAGTGCAGACGCAGCAGCATAGGAAAGGTCGAGCACGCGACGCTTGACAAACGGTCCCCGATCGTTGATCTGAACCAAGAGGCATTCACCGGTAGCGGGATTCGTCACGCGGAGGATCGTGCCAAACGGGAGTGTGCGGTGGGCGGCTGTGAACTCGTACATGTTGAAGCGCTTCCCATGGGCTGTTCGCCGTCCGTGGAACGCATGCGCGTAATAGGAAGCGATGCCTTCAAAGACAACCGCGAAGCTGGCACGCTCCAGGCGTGGCTGCGGGAGCGACAGTTCTGGCTGTTCGCTTGCCGCAGCGATGCTCAGCTTCGAGAGCACTGCGACTGCGCTGGCAATCGCAAAGAGCGTCACGGCAGGAATGCTCACCAGGCGGGCATACAATCGCCGCCACTGCATTCGTAGGTGCATGGCGCTCTCCTGATGATGAAACTAATGCGCCCCAATGGGTAGGGGCATGCAAAGGTACGAAGCTGAACGTGAACGCAAAATGAACGTACGTGGAAGTGGGTTGTCGCAGAGACGTGTGCGCTGCTCTGTGCAATTGGCGGTCAATCTGCGTGTACAGCAGAAGGAGCATCTGACGCTGGAGTTATCCCTCTTCGGCAAGGCGATAGATGTCCGCAAGGTTCCGCCCCAGCTCGTTGTAGTCCAAGCCGTAGCCCACGACAAAGACTGGCTCGATTTCGATCCCGACGTAGTCGAGCTGGATTGTACCTCTGTGCACCGCAGGCTTCGACAGGAGCGTCGCCACTGCAATGGAGGCGGGCGCAAACGCACGGAGATGGTCGCAAATTGCACGGATGGTGGCGCCACTGTCGGCAATATCTTCGATGACGAGCACATCCCGTTCGCGCACGCACTCGAGCGCCCCATTGAGCGCAACTGCACCGCTGCTGGTCATCGCAGCTCCATAGCTGGAGGCACGCACAAATTCGAGTTGGAGTGACGAAAGGTGCAACGCACGCGCTAAATCCGCTGCGAACATCATCGCGCCTTTGAGGACTACAAGTAGCACAAGCTCACGCCCAGCATAGTCACGTTCGATTTCTGCCGCCATTCGGCTGATTGCGTCGGCGATGACGCTCCGCTCGATGTAGCGCTCAAACACTTTGCCGTAGAGTGTGACGCGCTCAGGTACGCTGGAATGTCGCTCGGATGATACGTCGGGTTTCATTGGTGAGTTTGAAATGTTCACTCATTCGATAGCCGCAGAGCCAGACGATGTCAGATGCTGTTGCAAGCACAACGGCGGTGCGCCGATCGTAGTCACTGGCTTTTGCGTTCGTCAAGTAGTCAGCCACGAGCACTTCGCGGTTGCCCATGCCGATTGGTGCAAAACGATCGCCAGCCTGCCACGTGCGGAGGAAGAGACGGTAGGGAAGCTTGTCGTAGTCAAAGTATTCGACGTTTGGATCGGCACCGAGTCGGACGTCGTTCCGTTCGACCTCTTCGAGCGTGATCGTAAAGCGGCCGATGTGATACGTTCCGAGCTTGAAGATGGGCAGGTAAACTGCTTGGAGGGTGCTTTCGTCGCTCAAGACAAGGTGTGCCCGATCGGCAACGGCAACGATCGAACCGGTCACCGACTGCCGCGTGCCTGTTTCGGCTGCAAGGAGCGAGCGGACGCGTTCGACGGCAGCATGCGGGACGGTGCGGTGATCGGTAAGTTCCCCAAGCGCACGTTCGATCAATTCACCTTGCAGGAAGGGGTGCATCTGCCCAAGTGCATTCTTGTTTAGCTCAACTCGCCCATCATAGATCGTTGCAATCTGGAGGAACGTGCTCTCGATAAACGATTCGATGAACCCATCTGCTTGACGGAGCAGCTCTGCAGTTCGCGCCAGTGTCTCGATAATGCGTGGGTTGAACTGCTCTCGGAGAGTCGGGAGCACCTCGTGGCGAATACGGTTGCGCAAGAAGGAGCGATCAGCGTTGGTGCTATCCTCGATCCATTCGAGCGAGCGGGCAGTTGCGTACTGGAGGATTTGCTGGCGCGTGATACCGATGAGCGGGCGAATCAATGCTGCTTTTTTCGTCAGTGGGCGCCGCGGCGGTATTGCTGCAAGGCCACTGAGTCCAGAGCCCCGTACAAGGTTGAGGAGCAGTGTCTCTGCGGTATCGTCGGCGGTGTGTGCGACGGCGCAGTACTGCGCATGGGTGGTGCCACACATTTGCCGAAGGAAGCGGTAGCGAAGCTCGCGTGCTGCTTCTTCGATGCTAAGCCGATGCTTGCGTGCAAAGGCAGCAGTTTCGACGTGTGTAACATGGCATGGAAGGTCATATCGCTTCGCCAGTGCGCGGACAAATGCTTCGTCTCGATCGGATTCTTCTGCGCGGAGTTTGTGGTTGACGTGTGCAAGGTGTAGGCGGTAGCCATGCTCGAAAGAGAGGATGAACAAAATGTCGAGCAGAACGACTGAATCAACGCCACCACTGATGGCAATCAGGATTGAAGCGCCCGGCTCGATGTCGAGCTCACTACTGAGCATGTGCTCAACGTGCTCGATCGTTGGAATGCATTCGTCCGGTATCTCTGGCATTGCGACAAGGTCGCGCACAACGAACGTGCGGTGCGGACGTTTTGGTTTGTGTTGGGTGGATTTCTGCGGCTCAGTCGGTGCTGCGGCTGGCTCAGGTACACGGTTTCCTCCCGCATGTGGTTGGTCTGTGGTCTGGGGCTTGTTTTCCTGGCCCGTGGGTGTCGCTGCCGGTGTTGGCGCACTTTTCTTGCGCCGATGCTTGCGGCGTCGTTTGGGGGAGTCTCCGCTGTCAGGTTGGGCAGAAGCGTGCTGTTGCAGCTGCTGGGATACGCCGCTGGGCGGGTGGGATTGTAGTGGGGACGTTTGAGCTGCTTCTGGCGGTGCAGGTGGTGTTGGAGGTTGCGCTGGTGGAGCGGTGCGAGCTTTCGATTTCTGAGCTTGCCGAGCAGCAGGCTTGGTCTGCTGCGGTACAGGGGATGGGTAGTTCGAAGCAGCAGCGCCGGCATGTTGTGGTGGCTGTCCGTTCGTCTCATCAGGTGGTTGCATTGTCGGTGCGCCAGTCGAGCGCTGCGATTGCTTCAGTTGGGTGATGAATGCGCTCAGCTCTTCGTCGGACGGCTGCAGAGGTGACGGTAGGCGTTCCGCGCTGGGTTCGGTGACGGTCGTTGCACGTAGCTCGACGTCGCTTGCAGAAGCCCTGTGCGCCCTTCGCTTCCGTTGGGATGGGCGTTGCTGCGATTCGGGGTCGGTTGTTTGAGATTGCTTCTTTGATCGTGATGTTGGCATAAGGACTATGGCTCGATTGATGACGATAACCGTTCGGACTGGCTGTGGTGCTGGTCCCACCGTTCAGCAAGGAGCAGCTCTCGCTGCAGATACACTGCAGCACCGAGCGTGGCGATGGCCCAGCCGCGCCACCCGGCACGATAGCCTCGCTTGAGCACAAGGCTTTTGAAAAAGCGCAGACCTGCGCGCAGCAATGCGTTACGCATCGCAGGGCGGTGACCTGTGGCAAACCGTTTTTCTGCGGCAAGTGTGCTATAGCGAATATTCCGCTGCAGATGCTCGGCGACGGAGGCGTAGCTATAGTGCAATAGCTCGCCGCTGAAAACGTGACGGCGGGCATCTTCGTGCACCAGGAGTCGCTCATGGACCAGGTCGTCGCTCCACCGTGCAACGTCTCGGCGGAACAAGCGCCACTTGACGTCGGGGTACCAATCTGTGCAGCGAATCTCCCTGCCGATGTAAATGGGCAGTCGCAGCATTGCGTAAACATCTGCGCGCCATTGCCCTTTCTCTGCTGCGATTTCGTTTCTGAGCGCCGGTGTGAGTACCTCATCAGCGTCGAGCGAGAGAATGTACCGGCCGCGCGTATGATCGTTGCCGAAGTTTTTCTGCATGCCGTAGCTATCGAATTGGCGCTCGAGCCAGACGACATTCGGAAACGCACATGCTACGTCTCGTGTGCGATCGGTGGAGCCGCTATCAACGATGACGATTTCGTCTGCGATTGGGACAACCGCCTCAAGTGTACGCCCGAGCCGATGTTCTTCGTTCAAGGTGATGATGACGACCGATAGTTCCATGGAGACGCTCACAGGTGTCGGCGTTGGCCGTCTGATGCACTGTTAGCCCTGCAGTTCCTGCACTGCTTCTTCTGCTTGTTCGATGGCTGGTTCATTGATTCGATCATGGGTGCGCAGGAATTCGGCATACTGCAGCAGATGCTCTTCGATTGGTGCGTAGGAGTCGAATTCCATCAGTTCCCGCCGAATGGTGGCTGCATGCGGCAATGACTTGAGGTAGCCAGCGTAGAACTTGCGGAACTCACGCACTGCGCGCTGCTCATCGGCGCGATGCTCGATCAACAGCCGCAAATGCTCCAGGCAGACTGCGATACGCTCGTCAGGACGTGGAGGAGGCTCAAGCTGTCCTGTTTGGAGCAGGGTTCTTGCCTGGCGGAAGATGAATGGATTGCCGATTGCAGCACGTCCGATCATCACAGCGTCGCATCCAGTTTCTTCGAAAGCTCGTTTGACGTCGAGCGCACTTGCGACGTCACCGTTGAGGATGACCGGAATGGAAACAACTTCTTTGACACGTGCGACCCAGGACCAGTCGGCAGACCCGCTATGCCCCATATCGCGCGTGCGGCAGTGGATTGCCAATGCAGCAATGCCAGCATCCTCGAGCATACGGGCAACATCGCAAATGACGATCGAAGAGCGATCCCAGCCGAGACGCGTTTTGACCGTAACCGGAACGGGAACTGCTTCCACCAACGCGCGCGCCATCGCAGCCATCAAGGGCGGATCTTTCAAGAGCGCAGCGCCAGCATTCCGTGCGACGACGTTCTTGACCCAACAGCCGCAGTTGATGTCGAGGAAATCTGGGTTGCTCTCGATTGCAACACGAGCTGCCTCGACCATCGTCGGAATGTGTCCGCCGAAAATCTGCACGGCGATAGGATGCTCGTCCGGTTCGATCCGAAGCTTTTGGAACGACCGCGGTGCATTCCGTACCAATCCGTCACTGGAAATGAACTCGGTATAGACGATGTCGGCACCGAACCGGCGACAAATACGGCGAAACGGCGAATCGCTGACATCCTCCATCGGTGCCAGCAGCACGCCACGTTCGATGTCGAGCGAGCCAATCTTCATCGCCATCGCAAGGGAAACCAACTGGTGCGAAACTACGACGGATTACCATAGCGATTCGTCCACAGTTTGAACACGAAAGGGGGACATCGTCCGTTTGTGCGCCCGAAACGATGATCGTCCGATGAACGCAGCGCAATGCAGTTTTTCAATCCGTTGATGCTCCTTGGGCTGGTTGCAGCAGCCATACCGATCCTCTTGCACCTGCTCAATCTCCGCAAGCTTCGAACGATCGAGTTCAGTACGCTCCGCTTTCTGCAGCAAATCGAGCGGACGCAGGTTCGACGGTTGAAGCTCCAGCAATGGTTGCTTCTGGTGCTGCGGACGCTCCTTGTTGTGCTGGCAGTGCTTGCGTTTGCGCGTCCTGTCGTGCGGACATCGCTTCCGGTCCTCGGCGGGCAGGTGCGCAGCAGCGTTGTGATTGTGCTTGACAACTCACCGAGCATGGATACGCAAGACGAGCGAGGCAATCGCTTCCAATGGGCGATTCGCCAAGCAGAGCAGATTCTGTCCTCGCTCAAGAGCGGCGATGAAGTTGCGCTCATCACGTCGAGTGGGGTGCTGCAGTCCAAGTCCCTTGGCTTTACTACGGCACTCGGCGCCGTCCGGGAGGAGCTACAGTCTCTTCCGCTGGCATATGGGAGCGTTTCGCTCCGGGATATGCTCGATGCGGCGCGGAGTGTTTTGGCGACGGCGCAGAATGCACATCGCGAGCTGTACGTCATCAGTGACTTTCAAACGAGCATGCTTGCGCCCAGGGAGGATTCGCTCAAGCAGATAATGCCGGTCGAACGCGTGATCATCGTTCCTGCATCGTCGGGCTCAAACCTTGGACAGTTCGATTTGGGAATTGATTCCGTCGGAATTATCACTCGACTGATCGAACCGGGCAAGCCGATTGAGTTCGCTGTCCGGATTCGCAACAATGGAAGCAGCGATGCACGTGGGAGCGTTGTCCGCTTGCGCTTTGGCAGCGAGCAAGTCGCACAGCGTGCGTTCGATCTGCCTGCCGGGCAAGTACGGACACTCGCGCTCGTCGCTCCGGCGCCACCAGGCGGTGCAGTCGTGGCGCAGGTAGAACTTGAACCTGATGCGTGTGAGAGTAACAACGTACGCTACGCTGCGTGTATCGTTCCTCGCATGCCACGGATTCTCGTGGTCGGGACACCCAAATCGGCGATGTACGTCGAGGCAGTGCTCTCTGCGCTCGGGGAACGGCAATCTCCGATTGTCGAGCGTGTTGCACCGGAGCGACTTGGTGGCATCCAGCTCGATGGCTACGATGTGGCAGTCTTCACGACCACACCTGGGCCGAGCGCAGTCGAGCAGCTCCGTGCATCGCTTACTGCTGGACGGGCCAATGCGCTCATTTTTGCCGATGCGGGCACGCCAAGTGAAGAGCAACAGCGTATGGCGCGTGCCCTTGGCATCGGCTCTCTCGAACAGCTCCCGCGCAAGGAGAGCGGGGTGTGGGAACTTCGCAGTCTCGATGAGCAGCATCCGCTCTTTGCAGGGGTTTTTCGCAGAGAAGAAGGACCTGCAGCGCGCGCACAGGTGGAATCACCAGGAATTCAACAGGCACTGCCGAGCACTGGGGGAGTAGCGCTCATCAGCATGGAAGGTGGTGCATTCTTGAGCGAGCATACCCTCGGCAGTGGACGGATTCTCTACTGCGCTCTCCCGCCCACGCTGGAGTGGAGCGCATTCCCGACAACTGGGCTGTTCCCCGTCCTGGTGGGGAGGGCAGTGCTCTATCTGGCAGCACAGGGAACAATTGGTGTTGACGTCACCGTTGGCGAGCGGTGCCAGTTGGAGATTCCATCGCGATTTGCTGGGGAGAGTGCATTCCGTCTGCACGATCCATCGGGGGCTACCAGTGCTGTAGAGCCGCTCCGCATTGCCGGGCGCAGCGTGGTTGATCTTGGGCGGCCGCTTGTCCCAGGCGTCTTCACCATCGAATCTGTCGCTCAGCGCGAAGCTGTCGCAGCTGCTGCTGTGAACATACCAGCGGAAGAAGCCCTCCTTCACTTTGCTGATGCCAACCGCGTGGCTGCGTACATCTCAACCGTGGTGGGGAAGGAGGACATCGAGATCGCCGAGCCTGATACTCCGCTTGGAGAACTCGTAGCCCGTCAGCGCCAGCACGCAGAGCTTTGGCCGTGGTTGCTCGGCGGGGCGCTCCTTGCTGCAGCAGCGGAAATGATCCTTGCTGCCCGTATCGCAAGGCGCTCGTCATGAAACAAGTTTTCTCCCAAATGGACGATAACCACGCCAGTGGAAGGTCCAACAATGCGTGCACCGAGAGCTTTGCTGATTCCAGTTGTCGCACTGCTCCTTGCAGCGTCGCTCAACGCGCAAGTCCGCGTGCTGTCCCCCAGCCAGGGGCAGGTTCTTTACCCTACGCGAGTTGTTCGAATTGAATGGGACAACTCAACCGCGTTGCCTGTGGATCTGCGCTATTCGACCGATCACGGGGCAACGTGGATACCGATTGCATCGGCACTACCAACCCGGAGCTTCGAGTGGCAGGTGCCGTTGCTCGATACTGTGGGTGTGCTTATCCAAGTGCAGCTAATGGCAACGACTGCTCCACGTGTGATTGCTGAGCATGAGCTTCCGGATTCGGTTCGGTCTGCATGGTGGTCTGGGCAGAGTACTGGTGTGCTCACTCTATCGCGGCGAGGGATTTTCTGCCGAATCGAAGGTGCGTTGTTTCCAGCAAGCGGCGGCTACGTCCTCGGTCTCGATAGCTCCGCTCTGATGTGCCCGTATCCCGGTGCTCGAGATTCGGCGTTGGTGGCAATGGGTGGTCGGTTGGTAGTGCTTTCCACCTTCAGAGGTGAACTGGGCGGAGCATTTGGGGGAGAGCATTCTGCTGCGATCACCGCACTGGCTGCGCATCCGCGCCTTCCTCTAGTCGCAGCTGGGTATGCCGATGGAACTCTTCGCCTCTGGAACGTTGCAGAGCGTCGGATGCTCGGCAGTGTGCTCTCGCAAGCACTTGGCGCGGTAACAGCAATTGCGTTCCACCCGGATGGAGAGCTTCTGGCGCATAGCGGCGCAGATGGCGTCATTATCGTTGAGCCGTGGGAAACGCTGGGCAGCAGCACCAACAGAATTTGGCTTCGGCATGCAGATAATCTCAGCAAGGCATATGCGGTGACTGCAGTTGCATTTTCACCGCGCGGCAAGTACCTTGCCTCAGCAGGTCTCGATGGCACTGTTCGCCTGTGGGACTACGCCAATTGGTGTGCAGAACGCGTCTTCGGTGAGCTTGGTTCAACTCCGCAGGCGCTTGCATTCAGCGGAGATGGAAGCCGCTTGTTCGGTGGTAGTGCTACCGGCGTGCTTTGCCAGTGGAGTGTTGGCGGTGGAGAGCTGGTCCATCCTCCACTCCAGATAGGCGATGCCATCGTTGCGATCGGTGCACATCCATTCAACGACACTGTCTTTGTCGCGACGGCAAGTGGGAAGCTCAGCTACTGGACGTTTGAGCGAACACCGGTTGCCTCTGAGAACGTTCTGGTGCTCGTGCGCTATCCGTTCGGCCTGCGGATAGGCTCCTGCCGCGGTGCGGTCGGCGATACAGTTCACCTGCCAATTCTGCTCGATCGGCGGTACGTTGTGCCTCTGTTCGAGCAGGGTCAGTTTCTGGCGCGGTGTCGGGTTGTGCTGCCACCATCGGCAGCACTGGTCGGCGATCGGAGGCTCTATGCAGATCACCCTCGCCGAGGAATGTACGACACGCTGCAGGTACCGCTCCAGTTCGATGGCAGAGATACGGTCGGAATGGTGCTGCTCCAACTGTTGGCATCTACCCGCGCGCAGGAAGAAATACGCTTGCTTGCGCCGGAGGGAATTACGTGGGAGCGCTCGGTCGAGGCGTTTGTGCTCGAACGAGTAGAAAACGGGGAAATCGTTGTGGATACGCTCTGTCGCACGCAGCAGCAGCGTGTTCCGACCTTCACCGAGCACGTCGAAGCCTTCATAGCACCCAATCCAGCCAATCAGGCGGCAACGCTGGTATTTTCGGCAATTGAAGCAGGCAGTTACCAAATCGAACTCGAAAGCCTCGCGCGAGCTGATGCATCGGTGCTCTTTCGCGGTGTGCTCGAGCGCGGAATGCATCGTATCGAGCTGAACCTATCGCCATACTCGTCGGGAGCCTATCGCGTTGTGATTTATGGCCCAACAGTGACAGCTGCAGTAAGTTTGCTCGTGATTCGTTAGTACAACAGCTGTCGAGTGCGATTATCTGACCGCAGCGCATGCCAGAAACCTCCGATCGAGCGATCACGATCCATCCGCAGGTGCAGTTTCTCCGGGCTTCGATTGCAGCGGTTGTGGAAGAACTTCGCGAGCTTCTCTACCGCTGGTTCGTCCTGACGTGCCAGGAGCGCCCGCTACTGCTGGAGCGCTATGCGGCGCTCTTCGGAGAGCTGGAGCATGCCTTGCAGAGAGAAACGCTCCGTGCGTGGAAAGCTCAGCGAGTTTGCGAGCTTGCCAGCCTGTACGTTCGGCGGGGTGAACCGATTACTCCCGAGCTGTTGGAACGAATCTGCCAGTACGTCGAGCGGGAGTCGCGCCGGTTTAGCGATCCACCGCCGCAGAGTAGCGCTCCGGCAGCGACTGTCGCTTGTGGCGATGAGCATCCCTCAATGCGAACGCAGCAGTGCGTGCAGCTCTACCGAGAGCTCGTCAAAAAGCTCCATCCCGATCGTGAGGGTGATCCAAAGCTCTTTGCGCTCTATTGGAACGTCGTGCAGGAAGCCTACGGGCGCGGAGATGTAGAACGGCTCCGTGCGATTTATGGCATTGTCTGCATCGAGGCACACTATCGTGCTGGAGCATGCGATACGCTCGAAACGCTTGAGCGAACCCACCGGCGTCTGCTTTACCGCCTCGATTACGAACAGCGGCGGTTAGCGCGGATGCAGCATCAGGAGCCGTTCTCATTTGCGGCGCTGCTCGAAGATCCTCAGTGGATTGCCGCTCGACGGGCGCAGCTTCTGGAGGCTATCGAGCGTCAACGACGGACAGCTGCGCTTGCTGCTGCAGAGCTGATGCGTTGGGGAGCGCACGACTGGGAAGAAAGGCTCCAATCCGCCAGAGCAGATGCGGTTCGGGACGATGTTTTTCAGGAGGAATTTTTCAAGCACACGTACTTTTCCATGCGGGCGTAAGAACCAATCGCAGGGGCATCGTATTTTTGCAAGCTCAAAATCGAAGCTGAATCACATTCGAGTTGATTGCTGTGAAGCCTACAGACACAATCACCCGCTCGGTACACGCCGACCAGGTTGAGCGCCGCTGGTGGGTAGTGGATGCAACCGGACAGACGCTCGGACGGCTGGCATCACGTGTTGCTGCACTCATTCGCGGTAAGCACAAGCCGCTGTTTACCCCGCATGTTGATTGCGGAGACTACGTCATTGTCGTCAACGCAGAGAAAGTCGTCCTCAAAGGAAAGCGCGCTGAGCAGAAGGAGTATTTCCGCTACACGGGGTACCCAGGGGGAGCACGCTTCGAAAAGGTTGCTGACCTTCTGGCGCAAAATCCAGCCAAAGTCATTGAGCATGCAGTCTATGGCATGCTTCCGAAAAATCGGCTCGGACGGCGCATGCGGCTCAAGCTCAAAGTGTACGCAGGGCCGAATCATCCACACCAAGCGCAACAACCCGAGCCCTACGAGCTCCCGAAACAGTAATGTTCACTAGTCGAATTGTAACGCCGCAATGAAAGACTTCTACGGCACCGGGCGACGCAAGGAAGCAACCGCACGTGTTCGCTTGCGTCCAGGCAGCGGTCAGATTTTGGTCAATGGCCAACCATTCGAGGAGTACTTCCCCGTCGTGACTACGCGTATTACAGCGCTCAAGCCGCTGCACGTGACAGGAACGGAAGGGAAGTTCGACATTTACGTCCTTGCCGATGGCGGGGGCAAAAGTGGTCAAGCGGGAGCAGTCAGTCATGGCATTGCCCGCGCCCTGTTGGAGTACGATGCATCGTTTCGGGCTACTCTGCGGTTGCATGGCCTGCTCACCCGCGATCCTCGGATGGTCGAACGCAAAAAGTACGGACAGAAGAAGGCACGGAAGCGCTTCCAGTTTTCCAAGCGCTGACACTGGCGGCTGCATCGGGCAGCTGCATATCGCTACCATGCTCTGGATGTGGTGTGTTCCTGCTTCCTGTGTGGAGCCAGGAATGTGGCCTGTGATGCCTCCCAGAGCAGATGTTTAACACCAACTTTGCACTGCTATGGTTACAATCGAACAACTCCTCGAAGCCGGGGCACATTTTGGTCATCTCCGGCGCCGCTGGAATCCGAAGATGCGCCCGTTTATTTACGGCGAACGGGATGGCATCCACATCATTGACCTCCGCAAGACGGTCGTTCTGCTCGATCTTGCCCGGCAAGCAGCGCTTGACATCGCTGCTGAGGGGAAAATCATCCTCTTTGTCGGCACAAAGCCGCAGGCAAAAGAAGCAATCAAGGCAGCTGCGCAACGCTGTGGCATGCCCTATGTCGTCGAGCGTTGGCTGGGCGGTATGCTCACCAATTTCTCGACCATCCGTCGCAGCATCAAGCGGCTTGCAACGATTGACAAGATGGAAAGCGACGGCACCTTCGAAAAACTCACCAAGAAAGAGCGCTTGTTGCTCTCGCGGGAACGGGACCGCCTTCGGCTTGTCTTCGGTGGAATCGAGGACATGACCCGCTTGCCCGGAGCGCTGTTTGTTGTGGACATCAAGAAGGAGGACATCGCTGTCAAGGAAGCGCAAATTCTGGGCATTCCGGTCATCGCGATCGTTGATACCAATAGCGATCCCAGCCAAGTTGACTACCCAATACCTGCCAACGACGACTCGATAAAAACCATCGAACTTGTGGCATCGGTCATCGCCGATGCGGTGCTCGAAGGCAAGCAAATTGCCCGCACTCGTGCAGCGGATCTTGCCGCTGCGGGGGATCGCCAAGCCAAGCAGGAAGCAGCTCCAGCCGAGCCAGTCGCACGTCGGCGCTTGCGGCAGCGCCAGCGTGGCGGTCGGCGCCCTGCGGCAGAAGCCAAGCAACCAAGCGCACCACCAACGGAATCTTCCGGCGACGAATAAGCTCGAATTAGTCGAACCACTTCTACACACCCTGCAATGATTACACTCGACCTTGTCAAGCAACTCCGCGAGAAAACCGGCGCGGGGATGGGCGATTGCAAAAAAGCGCTCGAAGAATCCGGCGGCGACATGCAGGCTGCCATCGAGTATCTGCGCAAGAAAGGTGCTGCTTCGGCAGCCAAGCGTGCCGATCGTGTCGCCAAGGAAGGTATCGTCTATGCAACTGTTACCCCGGACGGTAAACGTGCCGCAATCGTCGAAGTCAACTGCGAGACGGATTTTGTTGCACGAAACGAAGAATTCGGCGCCTTTGCACGTGCCGTTGCCGACGCAATCATCGCAACGGGCGCTACCGAAGGCGATGTGCTCTGGAACTACTCGCTCGGCGACAAGACGCTCGGGAACATGCGCGATGAAGTGCTGGCAAAATTCAACGAACGCATCGAGCTTCGCCGCGCCGAGTATCTCGAAACCAGTGGTACGCTGGCTGCTTACAATCACGCTGGCAATCGGCTCGCAGTTGTGCTCGACGTCAATGCAACGCTCTCGCCGGACAATCAAACGCTCCGTGACATCGCCATGCAAGTTGCAGCGATGAACCCGCTCTACGTTCGGCGAGAGGACGTTCCTCAAGAGACAATCGCCAAGGGACTCGAAATCAGCCGCGAGCAAGCACTCCGCGAAGGCAAGAAGCCAGAAATTGCCGAACGCATTGCAACCAATCGCTTGGAGAAGTTCTTCCAAGAACAGTGCCTCCTGGAGCAGACCTTCGTCAAGGATGCCGGCAAAACTGTTGCCGATGTGCTCACCGCACTCGGTGGCGACGTCACGGTCGTGCGGTTCCGTCGCTACGCGCTGGGTGAATCTGCCTAACGACGATCAGCCAGACCGATGGCAACACCTCTGTACCGCCGCATCCTGCTCAAATTGAGTGGGGAATCCCTCATGGGGAGCCAGAGCTATGGCATTGACCCGGCAATGCTGCGTCAGTTTGCACGCGATATTGCCGATGTCCACTCTCTTGGGGTGCAGATTGGCATTGTCATCGGTGGAGGCAATATCTTCCGGGGTTCGCAAGCAGCAGCGGCGGGTATTGACAAAGTCTCCGCCGACTACATGGGCATGCTCGCAACGGTGATCAACGCGCTCGGTTTACAGAACGCGCTCGAAGCGCTCGGACTGCAAACACGCTTGCAGACTGCAATCCACATGGCACAAATCGCCGAGCCATTCATCCGCCGGAGGGCAATTCGGCACTTGGAGAAAGGGCGCGTTGTGATCTTCGGCGCTGGCACAGGCAGCCCGTACTTCACCACCGACACTGCGGCTGCCTTACGAGCAATCGAAATCGAAGCAGAGTGCATCATCAAAGGCACCCGCGTTGATGGCATCTACGACGCCGATCCTGAACGTGTCCCCAACGCACGACGCTTCGACCGGCTCACCTATCGCGAGGTCCTCGAACGCGATTTGAAGGTGATGGATCTGACCGCAATTACGTTGTGCCAAGAAAACAACTTGCCCATCTTGGTCTTCGATGCACAGACGCCCGGCAATCTTCGCCGACTTCTGCTCGGTGAGCCGATTGCAACCGTTGTTACCAACGGCGCAACCACAGAACAATCACAGTAGTTTTGCACCCGCAGTGCACATCTGCCCTCCGCGGGTATGCACGGTACGCTGTTTGCGCAGTGTAACGTTCCACTTTCTCGTTGGGAAAAGCATATGCCGATTACCCAAATCCTCAGCGATGCACAGCATCGGATGAGCAAAGCAGTCGAGCATCTCCAGCACCAACTGTCGCGTGTTCGGACGGGTCGTGCCTCAGTGGCAATGCTCGATGGCATTCGCGTCAACTACTACGGCACACCGACCCCGCTCCAACAAGTCGGGAGTATTTCTGTTCCTGAACCCCGCTTGATTGTCATCCAGCCGTGGGAACGCTCGATGCTTGCGGAAATCGAGAAAGCAATCAAAGCCAGCGATCTTGGGCTCAATCCAACCAACGATGGAGCCGTTCTCCGCATTCCGATACCGCCACTGACCGAAGAGCGGCGCAAGGAAATAGTCAAAAGCTGCTGGAAAATGGCAGAAGAAGCCAAAGTTGCCGTCCGGCAAGTCCGTCGCGATGCGCTCGAGCAGCTCAAGAAAGCTGAAAAAGAGGAAGGCTTCTCGGAAGATGACCGCCGGCGCGCGGAAGAAGACGTCCAGCGCCTGACTGATCGCTTCATCAAGGACATTGACCAAATCGCCTCGCGGAAAGAACACGAAATCATGAACGAATAGCGCTGCTACCGCTCCAACGCAGCGCACAGCTATGTGCGGTCGCTTTGCACTTGTTGCCTCGAGCAACGACATCGAGCAAGAATTCGGCGTATCGGGCGTAGGTCCAATCGCCCGATACAACATTGCTCCTTCGCAGGAAATCCTCACCATCGTGGGCAATGGGAACGCCCGTGTTGCGATGGCGAGCATCTGGGGGCTCCACCGTTCGGATGGCGGTCTCCTCATCAACATCCGCAGTGAGACTGCTGCCGGACGACCGCACATTCGTCGGCTGCTGGAGCACGGGCGGTGCATTATTCCTGCGAGCGGCTTCTACGAGTGGGTTGGACCGAGGCAGCCGTACTTTCTCCGCACACCTTCCGGTTTGATGGGATTTGCAGGCCTTCATGTGCGCGAGCGCGATCCCGCATCCGGCAAGCTTGTGCTCCGCTCGGCAATTCTGACGCGTGCTGCAGATCCCACACTTGCCCATCTCCACAATCGAATGCCAGTCATTGTTCCGCGAGCGCTCTACGGCGACTGGCTTTCGCCTACGTTCGAGGGCGACGATGTACTGCGACACATCTGTGCAGGCGAGCCAATTCCCCTGCAGTGGTACCGAGTCTCCCCTCGCGTTGGCAACGTTGCCAACGACGACCCAGGTCTGTTAGAGCCAAGTCCAGACTCCACACGCTGAGCCGAGCAATGGGATTTCGGGTTTTCATCGTTGCGGGAGAACCAAGTGGTGATCGCCACGCTGCACGATTGATGGAAGCAATCAAACGTCGCGAGCCAACCGCGGAATTTTTCGGCATTGGCGGACCTGCAATGCAAGCAGTCGGCCTCGAGAGCATCGTTCCCTTCGCCGGAATGAACGTCAACGGATTCTGGGAGGTGCTGCGCCAGTACCGCAGACTTCGGCATGCATTCGAACATACGCTCCGCCATAGCCAGGCACGCGACTATGACCTCTTTGTGCCGGTGGATTACCCTGGCTTCAATTTGCGGCTTGCCGAGCAGGTGCGGCGTCGTGGTGTGCCGGTGTTCTGGTACATCGCTCCGCAGCTGTGGGCGTGGGGCAGATGGCGTGCCCGGCGCCTTGCGGAGGCCGTTGATCGTTTGTTCGTCGTGCTCCCGTTTGAAGTTGAATTTTTCCAGCGGCTCGGCATTGAAGCAGAGTTCCACGGACATCCGTTCCTGGACGACCCTGTCTATGCAACGCCTCCTTCAATCGAGGCAAAAAATCCGCATCAGGTTGCACTGCTGCCTGGGAGCCGCGCGCATGAGCAGCGATTGAACCTTCCCTTGATGCTTCGTCTTGCTGATGCGCTTCGGCAGCGCGATTGGGCGCTCGAATTCACCGTTGCAATCGCTCCGCGAACTGGTGGAACTACCCCCGGAATTCGCTTTGACGATGATGCGCAGCGTGTCCTGCTTCGATCAAGCTATGGAGTTGTCAAAGCGGGTACCTCGACACTCGAAGCGATGCTTGCAGGTGTCGTCCAAGTGGCCATGTATCGAGCATCGTTCGGCACGTATGTGCTCGGACGCGCGCTGGTTTCGATACCGTTTGTGGCGCTACCGAACATCATCCTGGGGCGGCAGGTTGTTCCGGAAGTTATCCAAACAAGCAGTGCAATCGGGCGCTTACTGCGCACTGTGGAACGCGTCCTGGCTGATCCGGACGAAGCTGCCCGTCAGCGGGAAGCATCGCTCCAGCTGCGTCGTGCACTCGGAGAAGGGGGGGCAAGCCAGCGCATTGCCGATCGTATGCTTGCATTGGTCGGTCGGCGATGATTGAGCGCGTTGGCATCACCCTACTCACGATACTTCGGAGAACCTGGCGCATTCGTGTGCGTGGAGAAATTCCTTCCAGCGGTGTTGTCGCCTTCTGGCATGGGGAAATGTTGCCAGTCTGGGCATTCTTTGCAGGGCACGGTGCAGTGGCGTTGGTCAGTCGCAGTCGAGATGGCCAGCGTCTGGCGCAGTTACTCGAGCGTTGGGGCTACCACTGCGTCCGAGGTTCCTCTTCCCGCGGCGGGAAAGAATCGCTCGAGGCGCTCATTACCTTTGCCAGGCATGGCAGACTTGTGCTCATCACGCCCGATGGTCCGCGTGGCCCCCGTGGTGTGGTAAAGCGCGGGGCGGTGCTCTGCGCGCAGCATGCGCATGTGCCACTGCATTGGTGCACGGTTCGTTGCCGGTGGGCGTGGCGCTTTGAGCGGTCGTGGGACCGATTTCTTCTGCCGCTGCCGTTTGCACAGATCGAGCTCGAGTTCTCCGAGCCAATTGCTGTCTTGCCAGCGCTCGATGGTGATGGGATCCTCGCGCTGTGCATCCAACTCCAAGAGCGTTTTGCACCGGAGGAATAGTGCGATGTTGTTTGCACCGATCGTCCAGTTCCGCAATCGGCTCTACGATCGTGGAGTTTGTGTTCGCAGCCTTCCAGTGCCGGTCTTGAGCGTGGGCAACATCACAACCGGTGGTACTGGCAAAACGCCGATGGTTATTGCCCTTGCGGAGATGCTCACAGCTTGGGGCTGGCGTGTTGCGATCATCAGTCGAGGCTATCGGCGGAAAAGCCGTGGCATCGTCGTTGTCTCCGATGGGCGCCGGCTGCGTGCGTCGGCGACAGAAAGCGGCGATGAGCCGGCACTCATCGCCGAGCGCGTCCCGGCAGCAATTGTCGTCGCTGCACGGCGGCGGTATGCGGGTGCGTTGTTTGCCATCGAACGCTTCGGGGCTGAGGTAATCATTCTCGACGATGGTTTCCAGCACCGCGCGGTCGCACGTCAGGTAGATGTTGCGATGGTTGATCGTGCAACGCTCGACCCGACGAACGTGCTGCTGCCGTTTGGGACGCTCCGTGAGCCACGACGAAGCTTGCGTCGGGCGAATGTGCTCTGTGCTGTTGGCGTCGAAGCAGAACGCGTTCGTCCATTTGCTCGTGCTGGAGCATTGATCCTCCGCGGAGAGGTTGCACTCGATGGCTGGTACTCGCTCGACGGTGGCAGTCCTGTCAATCCGAGTGGACCGGTGATTGGTCTGTGCGCTATCGCTCACCCCGAACGTTTTCGAAGCACAATCGAGCGATCCGGCGATATGCACCTTGCAGCATTCTTGAGCAAACGCGACCACTACTGGTACACTCGTGCCGATGTCGAGCACGTCATCGCAGCTGCCAAGCGCTCCAGTGCGCAGTGGGTGCTCACAACGGAGAAAGATGCCGTCAAACTTCGGCAGTACGCTGCCGACTTTCGCAGCGCTGGCTGCGAGGTCGGCGTCGCGCGGATTTCGCTTCGTTTGACGCCTCCAGACAAGCAGTGGCTCGAAGTGATGTTGTTCAACTTCCGGAAGCGGCACCAATGAAAATTGCACTTTCGAAAGGCAGTGGCAGTGCCAAGTATGCCTTGTATCGCTCGTGGTTAGAAAGCATTCGCCCAGATCTCGAGGTGCTCGACCTTGCGCGCGACGGCTACGATCTTTCCCGTGCACGCAGCGAGCTTGCAGAGTGCGCGGGGATCGTCTTCACTGGTGGTGCGGATCTCGATCCAGCCTTGTATGGTGCAGACGCAATGCGCCAGCTTTGCCAGGGCATCGAGCGTGAGCGGGACGACTTCGAGCTTGCACTCTTCGAAATCGCACGCACCGCTACGATGCCGATCCTCGGTATCTGTCGCGGTGCGCAGCTCATCAACGTTGCACTTGGCGGAACGCTGGTGGTGGATATCCCCCATCAACGTGGCAGTGATGTTCCCCATGGGAAAACTGCGCAGGGCGATAGCATGCATGCGGTGAGCATCGAGGCGGGGACAATGTTGGGACGCATGCTCCGCACGTGGGAAGGTCAGGTCAATAGCGCGCACCATCAAGCAATCGAGCAGCTTGGTGAAGGACTTGCGCTTGCTGCACGTGCTCCTGATGGAATCGTCGAAGCAGTGGAATGGGCCGATCCGAGTACGCGCGGATTTCTGATCGCCGTTCAATGGCATCCAGAGCGGATGGCGGAGCGTGACTCGCCCTTTGCACGCGGAGTTGGGAAACGTTTTCTTTTCGAGTGCGAGAGCTATCACCTCCTCCTCCAAGGGCAGTCGTATGATCGCGAGCGCTTTATGGCACCGCCACAGGAGGCATCCAATGGAGCGTAGCGGCTGGCTTGGTTGGCTCCGTCAGTTGAGCAAAGGGCGTATCGTTCCACTTGGCCAGCTGCAGTTCATCGAGCAGTTGCAGCTTGCTGTGCTTGCTGCGCTTGTTGCCGCACTGCTCGATGTAGTGTCCGCATGGCTGAGTTGGTCGGTTCCATCCTTGCACACGCAGTATGCAGAGCTCAACGCGCTCGTTGCGCGCCGAATGGGGTACGAGCCACCAGCGATGCAGGACTTTTCGGCGCTTGGGGTATTTACCGCGTCGTTTTTCGTCGGTGGGGTAGGCGCTGCGCTGCTTTGGGGAGTCGTCGGTGCTCTTACAATTCGCGGAGTGCTTCGGAAAGATGTTTCGCTCGGCGCGTTAGCAACCAGTGCGGTTGTCCCACTTCCGATTGTAAGCCTTGTCCAACTTGCAGTAACGCTCCTTCATTGGGGTGGGGTACCGATCGGCATTGTGCCATCGCTTGCTGTACTCTTCGATCCAGCCACCGCGGATATTCGGCTCTATTCGATTGCAGCAAAACTCGATCTGGGCGCGCTGTTCCATGCAGGGGCGATGGTCTGCCTTGCGGTGGGCTGCACGTGGAAGCACACCCTCATCGGTGGTTTGGTTGCATTCACGGTGCGGAGCATCCTCGTCGGCGGAGGGATCCTGCTCATTGCCCGGAGTGCAGGCTTACCGCCGTCGTAATCGTGCAACGAAGAACCCATCGGTGCCGTGACGGTGTGGCAACAGTTGAAGCTGCCATACATCGGGCGAGAGCGGAAGTCCGATGCCATAGCGTTCGAATGCTGGCGCAAGTGGATCCGGCTCGAACTCAGCGTGGCGCGCCAAAAACCGCTCGACGACGCGCTGATTCTCCTCCGGAAGGAGTGAGCAGGTAGCGTAGAGCAGCACACCGCCCCTGCGGACGAATGCGTGGTACTGCTCGAGGATACGCTCCTGCTTGGCGACGATGCGTTCAAGCTGCCGCGTGTGGATCCGCCACTTGATTTCCGGTGCACGGCGGACAGTCCCGCTCCCGGTGCAGGGAACGTCGAGCAGGACTGCATCGAACTGCATGCGTTGCAGCGAGCGATGACCGTCGAGATTTGCAAGGTGTATCGAGCGATAGCGGTGTCGCTTCAGTCGGCGTGCGAGTTGCTCAAGGCGTCGCCGATCAGCATCGGACGCGATAATGCGTCCGCGATCACGTTGGAGTTGCGCAAGGTGCAACGTCTTCCCGCCGGCGCCAGCGCACGCGTCGAGGATGTCCCAGTCCTCTTCAGGAGCCAGTGCGAATGCAACGAGCTGGCTGCCTTCATCCTGTACCTCGATTGCACCGGTGCGATACAGCGGGTGGTCGAGCAAGTACGTCCGTTGCTCGATGACGATTCCCGACGGCGATAGCGGAGTCGGACGTGCTGCGATACCATCGCGGGCGAATTGCTCCAGAAGGTCTTCTCTCGATTGCGTAAGGCTTGCGCTGCGGAGGACTAGTGGCGCAGGTCGCAGCAGCGCTCGCCCAAGAGCGAGAACTTCCGATTCAAGCATCCCGCCTGTGCGGAGGGACTCGACGATCCATTCCGGCAAGCATGCAGCCAGCGCAAGCTGAGCGCTGTTGCATGGTGAGCATTCGAGCTTGGGGAGCATACGCCGCAGTGTGTCGCCCCATGTGGAAGGGAGTTCGGTCCCATGAATGCGTGTGTAGAGCGCTGCAAGCGCTTGGTCGGGATCAGTGGAGCTGCCTGCGGCGAGGCCTAGCACTTCCTGCGGGTTGAACGATGCCCACGCTGGCGCAATAGCGGCGATTGCGCCCATCAGTGCTGCCAACGCTTGGGATGGTTGCGGAAGGTCGCTTTCGTCGAAGTAGGTGCGGGCAAGATGCTCGGCAGCGTTTTTGGTGCGCAATGTTGCGAAGACAATTTCCGACAGCGCACGGCGTTCTTTGGCGCCGAGATACTTGCGAGCACGCGTGTAGCTGCTAGTGAGAACATCCGCTGGAGTAGCGCGCGAGCGCTCGATCTGCCCAAGGAGCTCTGTGCAGTGCCCGAGCAGCGAAACAGGATTCATCGCACAGCCGACGGTAATTTTGTTCGATTTACGTTTGGACGAGCGTGACAATTCTTTCAGCAGAAAACCTCCACAAAGCGTACTCACTGCGTTCGACCAACGACACGATTGTGCTCCGTGGTATCTCGTTGGCAATCAGCAGTGGTGAATACGTCGCGCTCGTCGGTCCATCCGGGGCGGGCAAAAGTACGTTGCTGCATTTGCTCGGCGGGCTTGATCGTCCCGATGGAGGCGAGGTGTACTACTGCTTCGATGGTGGACCGCCGCGTGCACTATCAAGACTCGATGAATCTGCGCGAACGCGACTGCGATCGTTCGAGATTGGTTTTGTCTTCCAGTTCCACCATTTACTGGCTGAGTTCACCGCACTCGAGAATGTGATGCTGCCGCTCCTGCTGCGCGGCGAGCGACGGGGCCAGGCGCAGGATGCAGCACGTGCGATGCTCGAGGCAGTTGGGTTGGGACATCGTCTTGGGCATCTGCCTGCAGAGCTTTCCGGTGGCGAACAGCAGCGCGTTGCACTTGCGCGAGCGCTGGTGATCCGACCGCGTCTCCTTCTGGCAGACGAGCCGACGGGCAATCTCGACTCGCAGAATACCGAACGGCTGCTATCGCTCATCGCGACACTCCGACGCGAGTATCAGCTTACATTGCTTGTCGCAACGCATAGCGCAGAGATTGCGGCCGCAGCAGATCGGATCGTCTTTTTGCGTGATGGTGCCATCGTTGCGGAAAAGCGCCAATGAGTTCTGCAGCCGTGCAGTGGATTGTGCGTTGCTACGCGGCAATCCTTGTGGTTGCTGGTGTTGCATCGTACGCACTTGGAACGAGCCATGCACCGATCGCACTTGTGGGCGGTGTTGGCGGCGGAGCGCTGCTTGTTGTGCTGAGTGGTCTTTTTCGGCGGCGTGTGTTTTGGAGTCGCCCTGCGCTTGTGACCGCAGTTGGGATTTTTACGCTCTCGTTCATCTGGCGTTCCGCCGAATCCTTCGCGCGTGGGCAGCAGCGCACTGGGCTGCTGCTTGCTGTGTTGGCTGCTATTTCGCTGCCGGTGTTTGTTGTACTTCTTCGTGCATGGAACCGATGAGTTCTCCCGTACTCCATGGGACGACTGTTGTTGCAGTCATCCGCGATGGTCGAGCGTGCATTGGTAGCGACGGCCAGGTTTCGCTGGAGGCGACCGTGCTCAAAAGCACAGCGCGGAAAGTGCGGCGTCTCTACAATGATTCCGTCCTCGCAGGTTTTGCTGGTGCGACTGCGGATGCATTCACGCTCTTGGAGCGGTTCGAAGAGCAGCTTGGTGCGCACCGTGGGAATCTCGTTCGTAGCGCCGTCGAGCTTGCGAAAGCCTGGAGGACCGATCGCTACCTGCGGCGGCTGGAGGCGATGCTCGTTGCGGCAACACGCACGGAAATGGTGCTCATCAGCGGCAATGGCGATGTCATCGTCCCCGATGATAACATCGTTGCGATCGGCTCTGGCGGGAACTATGCGCGTGCAGCAGCACGGGCACTGATTCGTCATACACCGCTGGATGCCCGGCAGATCGTGGAGGAATCGCTCCGGATTGCTGCCGAGATTTGCGTCTACACCAACAACCATTTCACGATCGAAGAATTGCCATGACGATGCAGCCATCAATCCTTGCCCCACGACAGATCGTTGCCGAGCTCGACAAGTACATCATCGGTCAGCAGGAAGCCAAACGTGCACTGGCGATTGCGCTGCGCAATCGCTGGCGTCGGCAGCAAGTTCCTCCACCGCTCCGCGATGAGATCATGCCAAACAACATCATCTTGATCGGTCCGACGGGAGTTGGGAAGACCGAGCTCGCACGCCGACTTGCACGGCTGGCGGGCGCGCCGTTTGTCAAAGTCGAGGCAACGAAATTCACCGAGGTTGGCTATGTCGGCCGCGACGTCGAGAGCATGATCCGCGATCTTGCTGAGACTGCTGTTGCGATGGTTCGGCAGGAGAAAACCGCTGAAAAGCGCCGGGAAGCTGCTGCCGCAGCAGAAGAGCGTCTGCTGAACATTTTGGTACCCCCGCCTCCGAGCGGTGTCTCATTCGATCTAAGCTCGGTTGCAGGCGGTGATGCGTACACTGAACGGCGAGCACAGATGCGCTACCGGCTCAGCAACGGAGAACTCGACAGCCACCTTATCGAAATCGAGGTTGCTGCTCCTTCAATGCCGATGATGCAGGTGATGGGCCCCATCGGACTCGATGATCTCGGCATCAACCTGCAAGACATGCTCGGCAAGTTCTTACCCAAAACGACCAAACGTCGCAAAGTCACCGTTGCCGAGGCACGTGCGCTGTTTGAGCAAGAGGAAGCCGAAAAGCTCCTCGATATGGATGCAGTCGTCCGTGAAGCACTTGCACGCGCCGAGACCATGGGCATCGTCTTCATTGACGAGATTGATAAAATCGCCTCGCGTGGGCAGTCTGCCGGTCCGGATGTCTCCCGCGAAGGCGTCCAGCGAGATTTGCTCCCGATCGTCGAAGGCTCGACTGTCAACACAAAGTACGGTCCACTTCGCACCGACCACGTGCTCTTTATCGCTTCGGGCGCGTTCCATGTGAGCAAGCCGTCGGATTTGATTCCTGAGCTGCAAGGGCGATTTCCAATCCGTGTTGAACTTCACTCGCTTTCGGAGCAAGATTTCGTGCAGATTCTGACGCTTCCGGAGAATGCGCTCATCAAGCAGTACCAAGCACTGCTTGCGACCGAAGGAGTCGAGCTGGAAATTCTGCCCGATGCGATCGCGGAAATTGCCGCCATCGCTGCGAGAGTCAACGAAACAGTGTCGAACATTGGTGCGCGGCGGCTGCATACGATTTTGACGACGCTCCTTGATGAGCTTCTCTTCGATGCTCCCGATGCTCTCACTGAGCGACGCTTTACGATTGACGCTGCGTATGTTCGCACTAAACTCGACCGCGTCACGCAGGATGTTGATCTTAGCAAGTACATGCTCTGATGTTTGCGATTCGCTACTTGCGCTGGCATGAGCGCGCTGAAACTGCAGAGCAAGCGCTCGAGCGCTTGCTGCACCTGTTTCGCATCGTCCTGCTCAAGGTGGATATGGATGTCGAGGATGCACTGCGGCTGGTCGAGCTGCTCGATGAACGCTACGGCGTGCTCGGCGATATGACGATGGATGATTACATCGAACTCTTGATCGCCGAAGGTCTGCTCGAAGAGCGCGATGGCAGGCTTCGCCCCACACCGAAAACAGAACGGCTGATTCGCACCGACGCACTCGGCGAAATCTTCCGTTCGCTCAAGAAAGGGGAACTGGGCAACCACGAAGTCTCCCACAGCGGCGAAGGGAGCGAACCGCTCCCTGAAACGCGTCCCTATGTTTTCGGTGACTCGACAACACTGATTGATCTGGGCGAAACGTTCCACAACGTCCTCCTGCGCGATAGTACACTCGAGCGCTTTTCCCTCCGCGAGGAAGACATCAGCGTCCACGAAACCGAGCACGCGACCTCCTGTGCAACAGTGCTGGCAATTGACATCTCCCACTCCATGGTGCTCTACGGCGAAGACCGCATCACGCCTGCAAAACAAGTTGCGCTTGCGCTCATCGAACTTATCGCCACAAAGTACCCGAAAGACCAGCTGGAGGTCATCGTCTTCGGCGATGAGGCGCGCCGTATCGAGCGACGGTTGGTTCCGTACATCAGCGTCGGTCCCTTTCATACGAACACACGCGATGCGCTGCGCTTGAGCCGGCAGCTGCTCCGCCGCGCTCGGAGCGCCAACAAGCAAATCTTCCTGGTTACTGATGGCAAGCCGTCGGCAATCTTCGATGATAGCGGCCGGCTCTACAAGAACCCCTTCGGGCTTGATCAGCGGATTGTCAACAAAACACTCGATGAAGCAGTTGCCTGCCGCCGCGATGGCATCACGATCAGCACCTTCATGATCGCCAGCGATCCATACTTGCGCAGTTTCGTCGAGGAACTCACCAAAGCAAACCGTGGCCGAGCATTCTACAGTGGCCTTGACCAACTGGGGAAACTGCTTGTCGTCGATTACATCCGCAATCGCCGCTCTCTGCGGTAGGAGTGGTGTATTTTGGCAGCACGTTGAGTATGCACCACAAGGTACGTATGGCACCGCTGCTTCGCATCGAGCATCTTGTCACTGAGTTCCGCACCGAGGAGCGCGTCGTCCGCGCTGTTGATGGTGTCTCGTTCGAGATCCCGCGCGGCAAGACCGTCGGGATCGTCGGAGAGTCGGGGTCAGGAAAGTCCGTTACAGCGCTCTCTATCATGCGCTTGATCCCACGTCCACCAGGGAAAATCGTCAGCGGCTCGATTTTGCTCACCGAACCAGACGGAACGCAGGTGGATTTGCTCTCACTGCCGGAAGAGCAGATGCGCCACTACCGAGGCAATCGCATTGGGATGATCTTCCAGGAGCCGATGACCTCGCTCAATCCGGTGTTTCGGTGTGGGGACCAAGTTGCTGAGGCGCTCCAGTTGCACATGGGAATGAGCCGCCAGGATGCGCGGGAACGCGTGGTCCAACTTTTTCGTGAAGTCCAGCTTCCCCGTCCGGAAATTATCCTCGACCAATATCCGCATCAGCTCTCGGGCGGGCAGAAGCAACGGGTGATGATTGCGATGGCAATGGCCTGCAACCCCGATCTGCTTATCGCCGACGAGCCGACGACGGCACTCGATGTTACCGTGCAAGCAGCGATCCTGGAGCTGATCAGCCACCTGCAGCAGCAACACCAGATGAGCGTGCTCTTCATTACGCACGACCTGGGCGTGATTGCAGAGATTGCCGATTACGTTATCGTCATGTACCGTGGGCGTATTGTCGAGCAGGGAAGTGTGCTCGAGATCTTCGAGTGTCCCCAACATCCGTACACGAAAGGGCTGTTAGCGTGCCGTCCGCGGCTTGATGTGCGCATGCGCCTTCTGCCGACGGTGTACGATTTCATGGAGGAACGGCCAGATGGAACGATCGTCGAACGGTCGAGCGGAAGCTTGGGGGAAATTATCGCTCTGCGTGCAGAGTCGCCCGAAGAGCGTGCGCAGCGTCGTGGAGGGCTTGAGAACCGGCCGGAGTTACTCCGTGTCGAAGACCTGCGCGTGCACTTTCCGATTCGGACTGGGCTGTTCAGCCGTGTATCGGGGTGGGTCAAGGCTGTTGATGGCGTTAGTTTCACCGTTCGGCAGGGTGAGACGCTCGGCTTGGTCGGTGAAAGCGGCTGCGGGAAGACGACCACTGGACGTGCCATTTTGCGGCTGGTCGAGCCGACAGGTGGCCGCATTTTCTTCGACGGTCACGATGTAACACAGCTTGGCCGCTCGGAGCTCAAAGCGCTGCGTCGGAACATGCAGATCATCTTCCAGGATCCGTACTCGTCGCTCAATCCGCGTCTGACGGTTGGGAGCGCGATAATGGAAGTGCTCAAGGTTCACGGCCGCCTCTCGAGCGATGCCGAGCGCCGCGAGTACATCGAAGAGCTGCTGGTCAAAGTTGGGTTGCAGCGGGAGCATTACCACAACTACCCGCACGAGTTCAGCGGCGGTCAGCGGCAGCGCATCTGTATTGCACGCGCATTAGCCTTAGAGCCGAAGCTGCTCATCTGCGATGAGTCAGTTTCCGCGCTCGATGTCAGCATCCAAGCGCAAGTGCTCAATCTGCTCGTCAAGCTCCGCGAGGAGCTTGGGCTGACGTACATCTTCATCTCGCACGACTTGAGCGTCGTCAAGTTCATCAGCGATCGTATCGCAGTCATGAACGCCGGGCGTATCGTCGAACTCCAAGATGCCGACGAGCTCTATCGTGCGCCGCAGCAAGAGTACACGCGCCAGCTCATCGCGGCGATTCCTGCACCGACGGTCGAGTCTATTCGCCACCGACTCTCTGCTGCATAGGCGATGATCGTCATTGAAGACGTTCACAAAGCATTTGGTCCCAAGCAGGTTCTCCGCGGTGTGTCGCTCCACATCCCCGACGGCCAAACCACCTGCATTGTCGGCAAATCCGGTTGCGGCAAAAGTGTGCTGCTCAAGATCATCGTCGGGCTGCTCCGACCGGATCGGGGCATCGTGCGGATTGATGGAACCACGATTGGAGGGCTTCCCCAGCCTGCGCTCTACGCAGTCCGCCGTCGAATCGGCTATGTCTTCCAGGGTGCGGCGCTCTTCGACTCGCTGACCGTTTGGGAAAATGTCGTCATCGGTCTCTACGAGCACGGGGAACGCCGATTCGAGGTTCTCGATGCAGAAGCACGCCGTGTTCTGCAAGCAGTCGGGCTTGTGCCATCGCCGGAGGAAGTCGGCCTCGAATCGCATGAGCGGGAGTATGCCCTCCTGTGTGCAAAGAAACCATCGGATCTTTCCGGAGGCATGCGCAAGCGCGTCGGTGTCGCGCGAGCACTCGTTGGCAGACCAGAGTATATCCTCTACGACGAACCTTCGACAGGGCTTGATCCGGTCACGTCTGAGCAGATTGACCGCCTCATCAAAGACCTTCAACACCGGCTGGGGGTGACGAGCGTCGTCATCACGCACGACATGTTCTCGGTGTTCAACGTCGCCGATAGCGTTGCGATGCTCCATGACGGCGTGGTGTGGTTCAGCGGGAGCGTCGAAGCATTTCGGCAATCGTCGGATCCGGTCGTGCAGGAGTTCATCGAGCGATTTGTGGCACCCTATGAGCGAGCCTAACCATGGCAGTGCGCATCTACACCAAAACAGGCGACCGCGGCACTACTGCGCTCTTCGGCGGGCAACGTGTTCCCAAGCATGCCCTCCGCATCGAGTGCTACGGCACCGTTGATGAGCTCAATAGCGTGCTCGGCACTGCGATTGCGCACGAGCGTATGCCAGAGCAGATGCGAGCAATCTTACTTGAGCTGAGTCAGCGCCTTTTTGCGCTTGGCAGCGATTTAGCAACGCCACTGGATCCACCGCCCCGATGGGAAGTACCGCGGATTGCACCGTCCGATATCGAGTGGCTCGAAGGCTGGATTGATCGCTGGGAAGAAGAGCTTCCTCCGCTGAAAAACTTCATTCTGCCGACTGGCAGCATGCCTGCCGCATTGCTGCACCAGGCGCGAACAGTATGCCGCCGAGCCGAACGACGAGCAACTGAGCTTGCCGAACAGGAGGACATTGGGGTTGCTGTCGTGCCGTTCTTGAATCGCTGCTCGGACTTCCTCTTCGTTGCAGCGCGGATGGTCAACCACCAGCTCGGTGTGCCCGACGTTCTCTGGGTGACACGATAGACTGGGTGCGCTACTGTTGTCGGTACTGCTTGGGATCAATGCCGAAGCGTCGGCAATGGTTGTAGATCGTTTCTCGGCTGACACCGAGCAGTGCTGCGGCTCTGGTGACATTCCCTTTGGCTGTTGCGAGTGCTTCTTCGATTGCAGACTTTTCGGCATTAGCTTTGATCATGCCGAGTGAATCTGCAGAACGAGGCGTGGTGATGCGGTATCCAGATTGCAAGGCATCGGCAACGTGGCGTTCTTCGATGTATTCACCATCTCCGGCGTTCATGAAGCTCTCCTTGAGGACGCTGATGAGTTGGCGGACGTTTCCCGGCCACTGCTGTGCCTGAAGCAAGCTCAGTGCTGCTGGTGTCAGTGTCTTGGGTACGAAGGCTGATTCGTTGAGTTGTGCAAGGGTATGCTGGGCGATGAGGGGAATGTCCTCCCGTCGCTCGCGGAGAGGCGGGATGACGATTTCTGTTTCGCGCAACCGGTAGTAGAGCTGCTCGCGGAAAAGACCCTGTTTGGTTGCGGCTGCCAGGTCACGGTCTGTTGCGGAGATAAAGCGGATGTCAACAGTTTCTACCTCGCTGCTGCCGACGCGATGGAAGGTTTTCTCTTCAATCGGGATAAGCAGGCTCGATTGCATGTCGTAGGCAAGCTCGCCGATTTCATCCAAAAAGAGTGTGCCGCGATTGGCAGCATGGAAGAATCCGCGTTTATCTTGTGCTGCGCCGGTGAATGCACCGCGGACGTGACCGAACATTTCGCTTTGGAAAAGGTCGTGTGGAATGTTGGGGATGTCCACGGTGACGAATGGATAGTTCTTCCGAGGGCTTGCGGCATGAATCGCCTGTGCCACTAAGCGTTTGCCGGTGCCAGTCTCGCCAGTGATGAGGACGTTCAGTTGTGAGCGTGCGATACGGAGAATCTTTTGCGCCAGCTCGGCCATGATCGGCGATTGTGCGACGATCCCGTGCGTGCGGAGAAAGCTGAGCGCAGCTTCCGTATCGGTGCCGTTGGTGGATGCGCTGCCGGCGGCTTGGCGCACAACCTCGAGCAGCCGTTCATTGCTCAGCGTTGCTTTGTCAATGAAGTTTTCCGCACCGAGCTTGATTGCGCGGACGGCGCTTTCGAGTGTCCCTCGGCCGCTGATCATCACAACAGGGAGGTGCGGAAAGCGCCGACGGATGATTTCGAGCACATCCATCCCCGTGCGCTGTTCACCGTCGAACTCGATGTCGAGCAAAACCAAGTCGAGTTCGCGCGCATGGCGTTCGACTGTTGCGAGTGCCTCGTCGGTTGTGTGCGCGACCAGTGCACTCCAGCCCTGCTGCGAGAAGCATTCGCACAGCGAGGCGCAGTAATCTCTGTGGTCATCAGCGATGAGCAGCTTCATCGTTACCGACCAAGTGATTCAACCACCGAAAAATAGCACGGAAGTGACGGCTCCCGTATGTTTCGAACCGCGCATCCCAGACGGCGCGGGCTGTTGCGGTTGGTGTCGCAAGCTCGACGTAGTGCGAAACTGGTCCGATGACGACGTATGTCTGGTGCTGCACGAATGCATTTCGAAGATCGGTCGCCACGGCGCAGTGCGTTTGCGGTTCGATGCGGACGTTGAGCGTGTCGAGGAGATGGAGCTCGCCACTGTGGATGCTCTGCTGGTAGCGGCTCACTGTGCCGTTCCACGCAAGCTGGTAGCCTTCGAGACGCCCGAGCGAGTCGAGCCACGTCCCCCAGCGAATGACATGCCCTGGTGGGAGGGTGCAAGGCGGTGGTGACGTGCTCGCACAAGCAGCAAAGACTACTGCAGCAATGCTAATCGCCAGGCGCATGGCGCGTGCTCCATGCAAGGAACAACTCGATTCGCCGAAGCACCTCTGCTTTGCCAAGTAGTGCCATCGTGTCCATCATCCCAGCACCGACGCGTTTTCCAGTGATTGCCAGCCGAAGCAGCGTTCCGATCTGGCGGAATGGAATGTTGCGTTCACGGCTGTAGCGATTCATCTGCTCGTGGAGCGCCGATGCAGTAAACGGCTCGGTAGCCTCGATGAGGCTTTTGAGCTGTTCAAGTGTGACGGGGACGGAATCATCCCACACGCTGCGGAAGAACTCTTCGTCGTAGTCGGGCAGGGTAAACATGTAGGCGCCGAACTCGGCAATCTCTGGCAGCCGATGGACGCGCTCGTGGAGCAAGACGATCACGCGTCCGATGTACTCATCGTCGGGGTTCCAGCCTCGCTGGGCAAGAACGGGCCGCAATTGGGCAACAAGCCCGGGGAGGTCGCGTTCGACGCGTTGTTTGAGGTATTGAGCGTTCATCCAGTCGAGCTTGGCAAGATCGAAGACGGCGCCAGCTTTGTTGACACGTTCGAGTGAGAAAGCTGCGATGAGTTCTTCCATGGTGTACAGTTCCCGATCGCCGCTTGGGTTCCACCCCAAGAGAGCGATGAAGTTCACAACTGCTTCGGGGAAGTAGCCTTTGGCGATGTAATCGCGGACAGCGACGTCACCATGCCGCTTGCTAAGCTTGGAACGATCGGGATTGAGCAAGAGTGGTAAATGCGCAAATTCTGGCGGTTCCCACCCGAATGCCTGGTAGAGCAAGATGTGCTTGGGAGTCGAAGGCAGCCACTCTTCGCCGCGAATGACGTGGGTGATGCCCATCAGGTGGTCGTCAACGACGTTCGCCAAGTGGTAGGTGGGGTAGCCATCACTCTTGAGGAGCACTTGGTCGTCAATGTCTTTGCACGGCACAACGATGGTGCCGCGAATGCGGTCGTCGAACTTGACCTCTCCGTGAAGTGGGACCTTGAGCCGGATCGTTGCTGGCTCGCCTGCTGCAAGGAGTCTGCGGGTTTCGTCCGGCCCGAGCGTGAATTGGTTCCGCATCGAGCTGCGGTCATAGTGTGGTGCAATGCCGGCAGCCTGCTGCCGCTCGCGCATGCGCTCGAGCTCCTCTGGGGTATCGAATGCGTAGTATGCGGTTTGGCGTTCGAGAAGTTGCTGTGCGTGCTGGCGATAGATTTCCGTGCGTTCGCTCTGCACGTAAGGGCCGAACTCTCCACCGTGGAGTGGTGATTCATCCGGTTCGATGCCTGCCCATCGGAGTGATTCCATGATGTCCTCGACGGATCCCGGGACGTAGCGCGTACGGTCAGTATCCTCGATGCGGAGAACGAAACGCCCGCCGTGGTGACGAGCGAAGAGAAAGTTGTAGAGCGCTGTTCGGAGGCCGCCGATGTGAAGATACCCAGTTGGAGAGGGTGCAAAACGCACGCGAACGCTCATGGTGCGGTCGGAGTGGTGGAAAGTGGAACTTCGCATTCAGCAAACGCAGTGGCAGTCTCGTGGAGACGCACACGCAACTGTGTGATGTTCGGGTAGCGGCGGAGTTGGTGGGCAAGATGCTCAGCGATCCAGCGGCAAATGTTTTCAACCGTTGTCGGAAACGGGACAGTGACGACTTTGAATTCTGGATGGTCGCGGAAGAAGCGCTGCATTGTCTCGTCATCGCTCGAGCAGAGGAATGCGTGGTCCAGCATGTCAACGATTGGCTGGGCAAGAGTTGCCAGCTCGTAGAAGTCCATCACCATTCCGCTTGCGTCTGGGATGCCGTCGAGCGTGATCCGGAGGCGGTAGGAATGACCGTGGATGTTACTGCACTGGCCGCTGTGAAGTGGAAGGCGATGTCCCATTTCCCAGCGAAATTCTTTTGCGATGCGGACAGTGTTCATCGCTGCTGGCTACGATGGTAACTGGCTTCGATGATCGAGTGAATTCCGCCGCGCGTGCGCCACTCGGTGGTGACGGTCATTTCTTCGGGGTCGCAGGCAGCGACGAGGTCGTCGAGAATTTTGTTGGTTACCGCTTCGTAGAAGATGCCTTCGTTGCGGTAGCTCAGGTAGTAGTACTTGAGCGATTTGAGCTCGATGCATCGCTCGCGTGGGATGTAGCGAATCGTCACGGTCCCAAAGTCCGGCAGGCCTGTTTTGGGGCAGACGGACGTAAACTCCGGGTTGACGTGCGTGATTACGTAGCGGCGATTGGGTGCAGGATTAGGGAATGTTTCGATCGGTGGTGTGTGCATCGTACCATATGCTAGCAAAGTCATACGCACTGCAAAGCTACGGCAGCCTTGGAGAGTTGTTCGGCCCACCAAGGGCAGCATGCCGTATTTTTGCAGCCCATCCTGTCAGCGCTCGCGCTGAGCGTTGACTAGTTGAACATGCGTTCTACTATCCACAGGAGCTCCACATGAGCACACGCAGGTTGTACGAAACCACGTACATCATCAATGCCGCGCTCGAGGATGCGGAGATCGAGGAATCCATTGCCCGCATCAGCGAGTACATCGTCCAGCATGGTGGCACCATTCGAGAACTCAATCGCTGGGGACGGCGGCGAATGGCATACCCCATCAAGAAAAAGTACAACGGGTACTACGTCCACTGCATCTTCGATGCGCCGCCGAGCTCGATTCCTGTCATTGAGCGTTACTTGATTCTCGATGATAGCGTCCTCCGCCACCTGACGATCCAACTTTCCGAGCGCCTCATCGAGTATCGCAAGCAGCGCATGACTGCACCTGCTGAACAACCCGCCGAAGTTTCGGCAGAGAAATCCACAGCGGAACAGGCAACACAAGAGTAACCACACTAGCGCACGTTTTCCCATGAAAGTCATTCTCCGCGAGAACATCCCCCAACTGGGCTCGATCGGCGATGTCGTCGAAGTGCGGGACGGCTACGCGCGCAACTACCTCATCCCGCGCCAGCTGGCATACTACGCCTCGCCGTCAGCGCTCAAGCGCATCGAGTTCGAACGCAAGCACTACGAGCGCAAGCAGCAGCGCCTGCGTGAGCAAGCTGAGCTTACCGCTGCTCAACTTGCCGAGCTGCAGATTTCAATTCCCATGCGGGTCGGCGAGGAAGGAAAGCTCTTCGGCTCGGTTACTCCACAGATGATCGCCGATGAACTTGCGCTCCGCGGCTTTTCGATCGATCGCCGCTCGATCATCATCGAAGAACCAATCAAAACACTCGGCATCTACGAAGTCAAGGTGCGGCTATTCCAGGACATCGTCGGCACCCTCAAAATTTGGGTGATCAGCCAAGAGTGAGCAGCGCCTCCGCACTGTCGAAGCCAGCACACACCCACCATGCACGAGGTGGAGATGCCGTGCTGCGTGGCATTCTTCGCTGGAGCTGCCTCTGTCTGCTTGTTCTCGGTGGAGCGCTTGTCCAAGCCAATGCAGGCAGCGACACCACCGATGCTGTTCTCTCCGCACTTCAACAGGAGCTTGCCCGCTGGACTGAAGCCCTTCGCACAGCGGAACGCCCTGCGTATTACATCGCCTACTGGGTGTACGATCAGCAGGGAGTCTCCTTGAGCGCTACCAGTGGCGCACTCGTGAGCGCCACCATCGGACGGCAACGGTTGCTCGATGTCAGCGTCCGCGTCGGCGATTACACGCTCGATAATACGCACATCCTCCGCGGTTCGAGCGGAATCCAGTTCGGGCGTGGGCAAGGTTCGGTGGAACTTCCCTTCGACGGAGATACGCTCGCGCTACGGCAGGCCATCTGGCAAGCTACCGACCGCACCTACAAAGCAGCAGTGGAACGCTATGAGAAAGTCTTGACCAACCGCGCGGTCAAAGTTCGTGAAGAAGACACCTCGGCTGATTTCACTCCATATCCGCCCCAGCATTTCATCGAACCACCGCTGCCGTTCAAATGCGATACTGCTGTCTGGGCGCCACGGTTGCGGCGACTTTCTGCGTTACTGGCGAGTCAGCCACACGTGCTGGCCAGTCAGGTAAGCCTGCAAGCAACGATGCTCCGGAAATACCTGGTTGCCAGTGATGGGAGTACGATCGTTACCACCGAGCCGCTCTGGCGCATCACGATCGTTGCCCGCACAAAAGCTGACGATGGAATGACCCTGCCGCTCTACCGAACGTACCTATCGCGCAGTGCCGAAGGACTGCCGACGCTCGATTCGCTCGAATCCGACGTCCTCCAAACTGTGGAGCTGTTGAAACAGCTCCGCACCGCGCCGGTGCTTGAAACCTACGTTGGTCCCGCGATGCTCTCGGGGCGAGCTGCAGGGGTCTTCTTCCACGAAATTTTTGGTCACCGCGCCGAAGGTCATCGCATCAAGGATCCAACATCGAGCCAAACGCTCAAGCCGTTTGTCGGCAAGCAACTGCTGCCACCGTTCCTTGATGTGGTCTTCGATCCAACGCTCCGCTCGTATGCTGGAGTTGAGCTTGCCGGAAGCTATCGCTACGATGACGAAGGCGTTCCTGCCGAACGTGTTGTGAGCGTCGAGCGTGGCATCTTCCGCCAGTTTCTGATGTGTCGTTCCCCGATCGAAGGGTTCCCTACGTCGAACGGCCATGGACGAAAGCAAGCAGGCTATGCGCCAGTTGCACGCCAATCGAACCTGATCGTTGTTGCCCGCCAGCGCGTTTCCTTCGATTCGTTGCGCGCGCTTCTTCGCGCGGAGTGCCGCAAGCAAGGAAAGCCATTTGGGCTGTACTTCGACGACATCGCCGGTGGCTTTACGTTCACCAGCCGCGGCATTCCGAATGCATTCACCGTTCAGCCACTAGTGGTGTACAAGGTGTACGCCGATGGCAGGCCGGATGAGCTCGTCCGGGGAGTGGATTTCATCGGCACACCACTGGCAACCTTTGCGAACATCATCGCAGCCTCGGAGGAAATCGGCGTGTTCAACGGAATCTGCGGTGCAGAATCGGGCAATGTGCCAGTCTCAGCGTGTTCGCCGGCGTTGCTGGTATCGAACATCGAGCTGCAGAAGAAAGCAAAGTCCCAATCGAAGCCACCATTGCTCCCGCCACCGGTGAGTACAATCGAGCCTGAAACGCCATGAACGGCACGCTGCGGAGAGTGTTTCGGATTCTTGTAGCGTGTGCTGTAGCAACGCTCGGCACTGCGCCGGCTGCGATGCCACCGTGGATTGGCCAGGTCCGGCGTGCACTCCACGATGAGCTTCGGCGCTCGATGGATAGTCTCTCGATCGAGTCGCTCAAGAAGCCGTACTACCTGGAGTACACATTTCGCTATCGCTGGTCAGCGCGAGCGAAGGTTTCGCTCGGCGGTACACTCGATAGCGGGCAGGCAGCATCAGCCCGGCTGACGGTTGGAATCCGCGTGGGCTCTCCCGAGCGCGATAACACGAACTTCTTCGATGCTGCGCTGCTGTTTTTCGGAGGAGATGACGACGAAACCTACCGAAATCGCCCAGTACCACTCGAGCCAAGCTACGCGCGAATGCGGCACCAAGCATGGCTCGCGACCGATGCAGCCTACAAGGCCGCTGTCGAGCAGTACGCCAAGAAAGAAGCCGTGCTCAAAAACCGCATCCAGCAGGATACGACACCTGACTTTGTGCTGCTGCCGCCACAGACGCTGGCCGATACTGCTGGGGACATTCCGCACGTTGATCTTGCAGCTGTTTGCAGGCAGCTGCGCAGCATTTCCGCGCTTGCGCGGGACTACCCCGAAATCCAAACTGCAACGATAACGTTCGAGCACATCCCAGAGCTTGTTCTCTACGTCAACAGCGAAGGACGCCAGATGACGAAGCTCCATCGCCAAGTGGGCATCGAAATTGTTGCAACAACCCAGGCTCCCGATGGCATGCCGCTGGCACAGACCTATGCAGCCTATGCTCGAACGCTCGACGAGCTCCCGTCATGGGATTCGCTCGCGCGGGCGATGCGTGGTGTCCTCGAGCACTTGCGCCAGGTGGCTGCAGCCCCTGTAGTTTCGGAGCCGTATTCGGGACCAGTGCTTTTTGTTGGGCAAGCTGCAGCAGAGCTCTTCGCACAGGTGTTCGCACCGAACCTGGTAGCGCAGCGGCCGCAACTTGCCGAACAAGGGGTCCAGGAGCAGAATCGCTTCGGGGCACTGCAGAACAAAATCGGTGCGCGGGTCATGGCAGAGTTCCTCTCGGTCGAAAGCACGCCGCAGCGCACAACGATTGGCAGAACTCCAGTGGTGGGTGCATATCGGATTGACGATGAAGGAATCGAGCCTGGGCCACTGGTGTTGGTGCGAGGCGGCTACCTGGAAACCTTGCTCAGCAGCCGCGTACCAACGCGACGCATCCGCACCTCGAACGGTCGTTCGCGAGGTGGAGGAGCGATGTACGATGTGCTCATCCTCCGCTCGGAGAATCCGTCACGGAGCCTTTCGCAGCGCGCATTGCTGGAGAAGATGCAGCAAATGCTCAAGCGACGAGATCTGCCCTACGGCTACATCGTTCGCCAGGTGCTCAATCAGAATCTCCTCTACACAGCTGTCTATCAGCAGACGAGCGGGACATTCCCTACCGGCGGAGAAGGGCAGATTCCTGCACTGCTGGTCGAACGCGTCTGGCGGGATGGACGGCGTGAACTAGTGCGCGGCGCGCTTCTTGCGCCCGGGGGGTACCAAGTCTTCCGCGATGTCGTTGCCGTCGGGCAGTCGCTCTACGTCCATAACCTTCTGGCGCCCTCGGTGATTTCACCGTATCGCACGGGCGGATCGCAGTATGTGGTTGCTACCGTCGCCACGCCGGATATGCTCATCGAGGATCTCGAACTTCGCCCGTTGGAAGATAGCTACCCCAAGCCACCACTGTTACCGAGTCCGCTTTGGAGCGCTACAGCACCCGTTGGCTCTGGACGGAATGGGCTACGGCGGTAGTGGCAACGTCGCATTGCCATAAGGAGCGAGCACATGCCTCAAAATCTTGCAGTCATTGGAACCGGCTACGTTGGTCTTGTCTCGGGCGTTTGCTTTGCTGAGCAAGGCAATACCGTGTGGTGCGTTGATGTTGATCGCGACAAACTCGCGCGTTTAGAGCGTGGCGCAAGCACCATCTACGAGCCAGGCTTAGAGCCAATGCTCCAGCGTAACCTCCACGAAGGACGACTCCACTTTACCGACGATCTTCCCCTTGCAGTCCGCAATGCAGCGGTGATCTTCCTGTGCCTACCGACACCACCAGACGAGGATGGTTCTGCAGACCTTCGGTATGTTCTCGAAACAGCGCGCCAGATTGCGACGATCATTCACCAAGAGTCAATCGCCGAGCGTAGAATTCTTGTGACGCGAAGCACTGTCCCGGTTGGGACAGCAGAAAAAGTTCGGCGCGTTGTCGCCGAGGTTGCGCCTGGTAGTGACGTTCGCGTTGCCAGCAACCCTGAATTCTTGAGCGAAGGAAATGCCGTTCGCGAGACGCTCCACCCGGAGCGGGTGATCATCGGCAGCTCCGATCCAGAGGTGGTGGCGGTGCTCAGCGAGCTTTACCGTCCGTTTGTCAATGAGTACGACCGCCCACTCTTGGTGATGGATGAGCGCAGTGCAGAAGTTGCCAAGTACGCAGCGAATGCATTCCTTGCACTCCGCATTTCGTTCATGAACGAGCTGAGCCGCTACTGCGAGGCGGTCGGTGCGGACATCGAGCACGTCCGCATTGGTATGAGCTTCGATCCGCGGATTGGGCGGCGTTACTTGCATCCCGGCCTTGGCTTCGGTGGGAGCTGTCTGCCGAAGGACATTCGTGCGCTCGCCCACTCTGCGCGGGAAGTTGGTGCACCGTTGCGTCTGGTTGAGTTGACTGCTGCTATCAATCGCGAGCAGCTCGAGCGGTTTGCCGCGACCATCAAAGCGCGGTTTGGCGGCAGCGTCCGCGGACGACGCATCGCGCTCTGGGGACTGGCATTCAAACCAAACACCGATGATGTGCGGGAAGCGCCCGCGCACGCACTCATTCGACTGCTCTTGGCCGATGGTGCGAGTGTCGCTGCCTACGACCCAGAGGCGATGGAGACCTCGCGCCAAGTCCTGGGCGATGCGATCGAATACGCCCCCGATATGTACGCAGCAGCTTCTGGTGCCGATGCACTCGTGCTTGCGACCGAATGGGCGGAATTCCGCTCGCCGGACTGGGAGCAGCTCAAAGCACTGCTCAACGGCAGTGTTATTTTTGATGGGCGCAACCTCTGGGACCCCAGCGAGATGCACCGGCGTGGTTTCGAATACTATGCCATCGGGCGTCCCCGTCGTGCGCTTGCATAGCAGCAGTGGTGCTGCGGTGGTGAACAGTAGCAATGGAGTGCCATGCGAATTCTTGTGGCAGAGGATAACCCTGTCACTGCAACGTACCTTCGCACTGTGCTCGAGCGGAAAGGATGGAGTGTCGAGATTGCGCTCGATGGGGCGCGGGCGCTCGAGCTCATCGAGCGCGAACGCTTCGATGCAGTGCTCGTGGACTGGATCTTGCCTAGGTACGATGGCATTGATGTCCTTCGCGCAGTCCGCGAGCGGCACAGTGAGCCGCCACCCTACGTTGCGATTGTGACAGTAGTAGATTCAATCGCTGCACAGCAGTATTGCATTGCTTGTGGCGCGAACGCATTTTTCGTCAAGCCGATTCAACCTGACGCAGTCATCGCCAGTATCGAGGAGTACTACCGCCAATTTCAGCAGTGAAAGCACTCGTCCTTCGCTCTGCAGCCCAGTTATCGCTCGATGACATCGCACCGGAACCGATCCCGCCAGGCTATGCACGTGTGCGGCTCCTTGCTGCAGCGCTCAACCATCGCGATGTTTGGATCCTCGATGGCAAATACGCGAAGATTCGGTACCCATCAGTCCTGGGATCGGATGGGTGCGGAATCGTCGAGGAAATCAACGGTCCCGATCGCAGTCTCGTCGGTCAGCGGGTGATCATCAACCCCAATCAGCACTGGGGCGGCGACGAACGTGTGCAAAGCGCAGACTACACGATTCTTGGGATGCCCTCGCCGGGGACGTTTGCCGAGTTCATCACCGTGCCGCTCGATCGGCTCCACCCTGCACCGCAACACCTGAGCGATGAGGAAGCCGCTGCACTGCCACTGGCAGGCCTGACTGCATATCGGGCGGTTGCTGTCCAAGGGCACGTCGGTAGTTCCGATGCTGTGCTCATTCCAGGAATTGGTGGTGGAGTGGCCCTGTTTGCATTGCTCTTTGTACGTGCGTTGGGTGCCCGCACCATCGCAGTGACCAGCGGCGCTGTCTGGAAACTTGAGCGTGCCTCAGCGCTGGGCGCCGATTGTGGCGTGCTTTACACAGAGCCGACGTGGGCCGATGCGCTTCGACGGCGCGTTGGTGGTTTCGATCTCATCGTCGATGGCAGTGGCGGAGAGCCGTTCAACCAGCTCATCAGATTGGCCAATCCCGCTGGACGGATCGTCCTCTACGGGGCGACGCTCGGCGGGGTGCCCATGCTCGATGTGCATCGCATCTTTTGGCGCCAGCTCCGCATTATCGGAACAACGATGGGGAGCGATCGAGATTTCGCAGCGATGCTTGCCGCTGTCGAGCAACACCAGATTCGACCAGTTGTGGATTCCGTCTTTCCTCTTGCGCAGTACGCGGAGGCATTCGAACGTATGCGGCGAGGAGAGCAATTCGGGAAAATCGTCCTGCGCATAAGCGCCTAACGCAGGTGATGAGCGCACCCTCCCATGTCCGCAACGGTGGAACGCTGGCGCTCCTGTCAATGGAGGAAATGCCGCATGCCAGTAAAAATCATCGCGATGTTTCGTTCGTTGGCGGCGCGGATGACTTCTTCGTCGCGAATCGAGCCGCCAGGCTGAATAATCGCGGTAGCACCAGCTTCAGCGCACTGGATGACGCCATCGGGGAAAGGGAAGAATGCATCGCTTGCGACTGCTGCACCACGCAAGTCAATGCCGAACTGCGCAGCTTTCCATGCGGCGATACGCGCGCTATCAACGCGGGAGGGTTGCCCCGCACCGATTGCGAGTGTTCGGTCTGGTCCGGCGTAAACGATGGCGTTCGACTTGGTATGCTTGACGACTTTCCAAGCGAACATCATCGCGCGAAGCTCGCGATCGCTTGGCTCGCGTTCGGTTACGACCCGCAACTGGTCCGGATGGAACAGCTCACGATTGGCTGTCTGCACGAGGACGCCGCCGAGTACTGACCGCACACGAGCACGTTCCCGCTGCTGCTGGATCACGTTTGGATCGAACGTGATGAGCCGGCGATCGCGCTTTTTGGTCAGTATCGCCAGCGCTTCATCGCTAAATGCCGGCGCGACGATCAGCTCGGTAAAGAGGGGGTGAATGTGTGCCGCAAAGTCTTCTTCGATCGTGGTATTGGCAGCAACAATCCCACCGAATGGCGAGACGGTGTCGGTGGCATATGCTTTCTCCCATGCCTCCAGAAGCGTTGCGCCAGAGCCAACACCGCATGGGTTAGTATGCTTGACGATCACGATCGTCGGCTCGGAGAATTCCATCACCAGCCCGACTGCGGCGTCGAGGTCGAGCAAGTTGTTGTACGAAAGCTCTTTGCCGTGGCGATGGGCAAAGCATTCCGTCAACGTGCCGAAGAATGCTGCCTGCTGGTGCGGATTTTCACCATACCGCAGTGAGTGTTTCGGCGCCATCCCGAGCGTAAAGAATTGCTGTTCGATGGGCGAGGGGGCAAAGTACTGCGCAATCTGCGCGTCGTACCATGCCGTGTACTGGAACGTCAGCGCAGCAAGCTGGCGGCGGAGCTCGAGCGGGACGTTGCCCTGGCTACGGAGATGCTCGATGACAAGCGGGCAATCATCGGCACGCACGATCGGAACTACCCAGCGATAGTTTTTCGCAGCTGCGCGCAAGAGCGTTGGTCCGCCGATGTCAATCATTTCGAGCATGCTGTGCTCATCGCGACTGTCAGTGGCTACATCGGGGAAGGGGTAGAGATTGACGTACACCAGATCAATCGGCTCAATGCTGTAGATGCGGAGCTGCTCGCGATGGGAGGGGTCGTCACGCCGAGCCAAGATTGCAGCATGGATGGCGGGATGGAGTGTTTTCACGCGGCCGTCGAGAATTTCTGGGAAGCCGGTGCGATGCTCGACGAGTGTGACAGGAATTCCCGCATCCTTGAGTGCGAGCGCTGTCCCTCCTGTCGAGAGCAGTTCGACGCCCAGCTCGTGGAGCGCTCGTGCAAAGTCGGCGAGACTGCGTTTATCCCATGCGCTCAGCAGTGCACGTTTGATTGGTGGTGTTTCCATCAGCGTTCGGGATTGTTGGAAGAGCAGCGAAAATACCTGCCTTACTTGAGCCAGAGCAATTGCTGGTAGCTCGGTAGCTGCCAAAGCTGCTCTGGGACGAGCCGCTCGAGTTGATCAGCAACTGCACGAACGTGCTCCATTGCGGGCAAGACGTTGGTGGCCATGTGATGTGCTTTCTGTCTCGGCAGGTCTCCGCCAAGCTCGCGATTTTGCTGTCGTAGCTGTGCGAGGGCTTCTGCAAATTGGTCGGTCAAATGTGCAACTTCGCCAGCCAGAGCCCCAGCGGCAGTTCCGAGCTTGATGTTCCCAAGCGATTCAAGGTACGCAAAGCATGCGGGCAGAAGCTGCGTCATTGCAATCCGTTCGGTAGTCTCTGCTTCGATGTTGATGGTCTTGAAGTATTGTGTGTAAGCAATTTCCTGGCGGGCAGCAAGCTCGCGCTCGTGGAAGATGCCGTAGCGTGCAAAAAGTTCGACGTTTTTGGGTGCAGTCAGTGTGGGGATAGCTTCAATCGTCGAGCGGAGGTTGAGCAGGCCTCGCTTTGCTGCTTCTGCATGCCAATCAGCCGAGTAGCCATCGTCGTTGTAGATGATCGCGCGGTGTTCGGCGATGGCATGCCCGATGACTTCCTCGAGTGCTTTTCCCAGTGGATTCCCTTGCGCAAGGGAGCGTTCGAGCGATGCTGCAAGTTCATCAATGGCCTCAGCAGCAATTGTATTGAGCACTGTTGCGGGGAACGAGACACTCTGGGATGCGCCGACTGCGCGGAACTCGAACTTGGCACCTGTGAACGCAAAGGGCGAGGTGCGGTTTCGGTCAGTAGCATGGCGCGGAAGGTGCGGAAGAATGCGTGCGCCCAATTGCAGGATGCTGCCATCATTGGACGAGGCACCATGTGGCTCGCCGCGGGCGATGCGTTCGAACATTTCCGTGAGCGCATCGCCCAGATACATGGAGATGATTGCTGGTGGTGCTTCGTGTGCTCCCAGGCGGTGGTCATTGGCTGCCGAGGCGACGCTCAACCGAAGCAAATCTTGGTGGCGGTGGACGGCTTTGATCATCGCGGTGCAGAAGAACAGAAACACCATGTTCTGCTGCGGATCACTCCCGGGGTCGAGGAGGTTCAGCCCTGTGTCGGTTGCAATGGACCAATTGAGGTGTTTGCCGCTTCCATTGACACCGGCAAACGGCTTTTCATGGAGGAGGCATGCTAAGCCAAATCGCCGCGCTGTGGAGCGGAGGATAGTCATGACCAGGTGTTGGTGATCGGCTGCAACGTTCGCATGCTCGAAGATGGGAGCAATCTCATACTGCGCGGGAGCAACCTCGTTATGCCGCGTTTTAACGGGGACACCGAGCCGGTAGAGCGCGTGCTCGACCTCGGTCATGTACGAGAGCACGCGATCTGGGATGGTGCCGAAGTAGTGGTCTTCGAGTTCCTGCCCACGCGGAGGTTTTGCTCCAAAGAGAGTGCGTCCGGTCAGGTAGAGATCCGGCCGTCGGTAGTAGAACGATTCATCCACGAGGAAGTACTCTTGTTCGCAGCCCATCGTCGCGTAGGCACGGTTGGCATGGATGCCCAGCAGCGCAAGTGCGCGGACGACGCTGCGGTCGAGCGCATCGAGCGACCGCAGGAGCGGGAGCTTTGCATCGAGTGCTTCGCCTGTCCAGGATGCGAAGACGGTCGGGATACAGAGCGTGGCGCCGTTCGAATGTCGCATGATGAATGCAGGCGAGCTCGGATCCCACGCAGTATAGCCACGTGCTTCGAAGGTTGCGCGTAGCCCGCCGCTAGGAAAAGAGGATGCATCCGGCTCTCCTTGAATGAGGTCTTTCCCGGAAAACTCGGTGACGGCACCACCACCGGCAAGAGGAGTAACGAAGCTTTCGTGCTTTTCAGCAGTTGATCCTGTCAGCGGTTGGAACCAATGCGTAAAGTGCGTAGCGCCACGCTCGGTGGCCCACTCCTTCATCGCCAGCGCAACGGTATCAGCGATACTCGGATCGAGAGAGCGCCCTTTCTCGATTGTCTCGCGAAGCGAAGTAAAGACAGGCTTTGACAGCCGCTGGCGCATTTGCTCAAGCGTGAAAACATCGCATGCGAATGCTTCGTGCAGCGCATCCGGGGCTTCGAGAGGTATGCCGTTAGGGCGCCAAGCGGCATGAGCAGCAGAACTAGTGTGTGCGGTCATCGTCGCCGTTTCGGTGGTGAAACATGCCGGAGAAGTTGGGTTGTCTCGATCGGGGTGGAGAGGACAATGCTCGTTTGTGTGCGTTGAACGCCACGCCACTGTTGAATTGTCGAGAGCAACTCTTCAAGCGCAGCAGTATTGGTGACGCGAACTTTGAGAAGGTGCGAAGCCTCTCCCGTGATGGCATGGCATTCGAGAATCGCTGGGACTTTCTTGCAGCGCTCGATAAAGGCAGGGTAGTGCGCACTTCCTTCAACCCAGACGAACACGAAGGCGGTGATGTCCAGCCCGATTGCCGCCGGTGCGAGTTGTGCGTGGTACCCCGTGATGATCCCTTGCTGCTCTAACTTGCGGATGTGCTCGCTCGTTGCGGTAACGGATAACCCAATCCGTTCGGCAAGCTCCGTCATGCTCAGGCGGGCATTCCCCTCGAGCAAGTGGCAGAGCAGAAGGTCGGTCTCGGAAAGTTGATAGTTTTTCTTCAAAACGTGTCTTTTGTTGAAAACTTCAACTGTTGTCGGCAAAAATACGAAAGGATTCAAGAATGCGTGCCATTATTGTTTGGACTCTCAGGATTTGTCTTGTTTGGTTCATCGGCACTGGACTCTGGGTGCTCCTCTACGCATTTATCCGCCCACCGATTACCACAGTCATGGTTGCTAACCTTATCGGAGACTTGCTCGATGGCGGAAAGTGGTATGGGATCGCCAAGTGTTGGGTGCCGCTCGAGGAGATCTCGCCAGTGATGGTGCGTGCAGTGATCGCTGCCGAGGATACACGGTTTTTCGAGCACCACGGGTTCGATTGGGAGGCAATCGAACAGGCGCGCACGCTCAACGAGCGCTACCGCGGGCGCAAGCTCTATGGTGCGAGTACAATTACGATGCAGACGGCAAAGAATGTCTTTCTCTGGCATGGACGCACGTACATTCGGAAGGCACTCGAAGCATACTTCACCGTGCTCATCGAAGCAGTGTGGGGCAAACGCCGAATCATGGAGATCTACCTCAACGTTGTAGAGTTTGCACCAGGTGTCTATGGCGTCGAGGCTGCGGCGAATCGGTATTGGAAAAAGTCTGCCCGTCTGCTTACTGCATCGGAAGCGGCGTTGATGGCTGCGGTGTTACCGAATCCACGCCGCTGGCGCTTTTGGCAGCCGACCGCGTACATCCGGAAGCGACAAGCAACGATACTGGCACGGATGGAGCAAGTAGCGGTCCCACGCCAGTGGTATGCGCACTAATTTTGCGTACCCCACCATAGGTTCAAACGCAATGACGTTTACGTACTACGGTCACTCGTGTTTTGCAATCGAGTTGCCGAGCGGTGAACGGCTCCTGTTCGATCCGTTCATCACTCCGAACCCACTGGCAGCGGGAATAACACTGGAGAGCATCCGTGCAGATTATATTCTGCTTTCCCACGGCCATGCAGACCACGTTGCCGATGCTGTTGCTTTAGCCAAGCAGACGGGAGCACTCGTTGTCTGCGCATGGGAGATTTCCGAGTGGCTTGGCAAGCAGGGAGTGCACAACGTTCGTCCGATGAACACTGGTGGGACGTGGCGTGCGCCATTTGGAACGGTTCAGTGTGTTGTGGCGCAGCATTCGAGCAGCTTACCCGATGGGACATACGGTGGGAATCCTATGGGATTTGTTGTCGCCACGACTGCTGGGACGTTCTACTATGCAGGTGATACTGCGCTGACACTCGATATGCAACTTATTCCGCGCCGATATTCGCTTGATGCTGCAATACTTCCAGTCGGCGATAATTTTACCATGGGCATCGACGATGCAATTGTTGCGGCTGAGCTGCTTCGGTGCTCCAATATCATCGGAGTGCATTTCGATACGTTCGAGCTGATTCGGATTGACCACGATGCGGCGACCAAAGCATTTGCTGCCCGCGGTCTGACGTTGCGACTCCCAGCAGTTGGAGCGAGTATCCCGCTCCGGCTGGAATAAGTTTCACTGTTTGCTGGAGGTGCCATGAAGGCGAACATGGGTGGGCTCGATCGTGGCCTGCGCATTGTGATTGCAATCATCATTGCGGGACTGTTGCTGACAGGCGCTGTCACCGGAACGTGGGCGATTATCCTGGGCATTGTCGCTGTGATTTTCCTGCTCACAAGCTTTGTGAGTTTCTGCCCCGTGTACGCACTCTTCGGAATGAGTACACGCAAGGTCAAACAAAACGAGTAATCGTCCGTTTACATTGCTCGTAGTGGGCACAGTATTCCGTCGAGCCTGCTGAAGGCGAGTGCGGAGTGGTGTGTTGCTCAACCGATGTCGTGCTGGCACCATTGCTTGGTCGCCGGAATGTTTTTTTCATCATTACTCAAAGGTTCCTCCGATGAATCGTCCAATGTGGATTGCACTTGCTGTCGCACTCGGGGCAGGCAGCCTTCTGGCACAGCCAGTGCAGAAAAAAGGCGCTGCACCACAGCCAGCAGCATCAACTGTTCAGCTGCATGACTTTGCCGATAGCTTGAGCTATGCGCTCGGCATAAACATCATGCAGATGGTCAAGGACCAACAGTTCCCCCTTCGTCGGGAGATTCTCCAGCAAGCGATCGCAGATGCGCTCGACGGCAAACGCCTTGCACTTGCAGAGCAAGATGTCGCAGAACTCTTCCAGCGCTACCAGCAGCAAAAGCAAGCAGAACAGCAAGCCAAACAGGCCCAGCAAGCAGCGAAAAATCGAGCAGAGGGCAAAAAATTTCTCCAGGAAAATGCCAAGCGGCCTGGTGTCAAAACTACACCGAGCGGCTTGCAGTACGAGGTGATTGTGCAAGGCAACGGCCCGAAGCCATCCGGTCCGAAAGCAAAAGTCAAGGTGCACTATCGCGGCATGTTACTCGATGGCACTGAATTCGACAGCTCCTACAAGCGCGGCGAGCCGGCAGAGTTCGAGCTTGATCAGGTTATCAAAGGCTGGAGTGAAGCAGTGCAGCTGATGACAGTCGGCTCCAAGTACAAGTTCTATCTGCCGCCAGACCTCGCTTATGGCGATCGCGAAGTCGGCGGTGGAGTGATTCCTCCAGGCTCGACGTTGATTTTCGAAGTTGAATTGCTCGAAACGAACTGAGCAGAGAATGCACCGGGTCATTGGCGTTCTCGTCGTGCTTGGTATCGTGGGGACGCTGTCGCTGGCACAGGTGCAGGATGCGATAGTGTCCCCACCTTCGCAAGAGAAGTCGCAAGCAGACCCGCGGGTTATTTACCACTTCCCCGTTGCAGAGAGCCTGCCCGAATCGGCGTTTCTTCCCGATGAGATCGCGCAGATGATGGCATTCGATACTGCGCTGGTGATCATTGATCTCCGTCCGCCTGACGAATTTGCCACAGGGCACATCCGCGGCTCGGTGAACATTCCCGCCGAGCAAGTTCGCAAGCGGCTGAAGGAATTTGTTGCCATGCAAAAGCGGCGGCGCAACATGATCTTGGTCTCACGCGATGGCACCGACGCACGCAGGATGGTCAAGCGACTGCAGCGGGAGAAGATTGACCGTGTCTGGTACATGTACGGCGGGATCGAAGCATGGGCCAAGTCTGGCCATCCGCTCAGCAAGGACTAAGTGCTGCGGTGCTGCTCATGTTCCGACAGCCTCTCTTTGCACAGTGTGGACGTCAGCATGCTGAGCAGAATCTGTCAACTGCAGCATCAAGACGGTAACGTCATCGGGGAGGTGCTCGGCCACCCAAACGGACGAAAGCTCCGCAATGAGCGCAGATGGCAGATCAACCCCATGGTGTGCCAACGCACGGCAGATGACCTGGCGCCAGACGTGCTCCTGCTCTGCTAAGTCTCCGGAGAGTGCATCGAGAACACCGTCGGTGTAGAAGAGCACGCGGTCACCTGCTGACAGGTGCACCTGGATGCTCTGGTAGGTACTCGTTTCCAGTGCGCCGAGCGGCATTCCGTGCGGCAGCGAGAGCTGACGAATGCCACCATCGGCGCTGATGCAGAACGGATCGGCGTGCGCAGCATTGCAGATCTCGAGGGTCCCCGTTTTGGGATCGAAGATAGCCGCAATGGCTGTGACGAAGTATGCCTGAGGATTATTCGACGCTAAGACGCGGTTCGTTGCTGTGAGTGCTTCGGCAATGGTGCTTCCGTGTTCGATGTGGGAACGCAGTAGTGTCTTGGTCATTGCCATCAGCAGTGCAGCGCTGATTCCTTTGCCGGAGACATCGCCGATGCAGACAGCAAGCCGGTCATCCGGCATGAGCCAGTGATCGTAGAAGTCGCCTGCAACGTGACGGGCAGGCATCAACAGCGCCGCTACGCTTACACTTCGGCATCTGCTCGAGTCCAGAGGCAACGGCAGCATCTGGCGCTGGATGCCGGCAGCGATAGCAAGCTCTCGTTCGTATTGCTCAAGCTTATCCCGCACCTGCAGTTGACGGTCAAGCTGGCTGTAGCGCTCCAACGCCGAAAGGAGCGACGATTCGAGTTCTTCGAGCGTGGGTGGTTTGATGATGTAATCGCTCGCACCGGCACGGATCGCTTCAATGATAGCTCCGCTATCGCTCCGGCCAGAGAGCACAACGATCTGGAGGAGAGGGAAGCGACTTCTGCATCGCCGAATCAGTTCAAGCCCATCCATCGTTGGCATCGCCAGATCCGTTAGCAGTGCTGCAGTGCTTGGGTGCTGCTCCAGCAGCGCGAGCGCTTCCTGGCCACTAGTGGCATGGAGGATGCCGAGGTGGTGTTGTTCGGCGACAGGCTCGAGTGCCAGTTCGACAAGGCTTAAAAAGTCGCTGCTATCGTCAACGACGAGTACGAAGCGCTTGTTCATTACTTGCGTGAAATTGTGCTGCGCAAATATCCGATGCAGTCAGTCCGATGTCTGCTGCAACTATTGACTGCGCTTTGGGCGTGCCGCAACACACGTATGGATGCACGACAGAGTCGGCGTATTTTTGAGCGACGCTAACAATCACCGAGCAACACACATGCGCGCAGTGCTGGCACATCCAGCCTTTGGGCTTCTGGCACGAGCAATCGTCGGCGGCATTTTCGTCATGTACGCGGTTGATAAGATTGCTGCGCCGGCAGACTTCGCACTCAACATCGAGCGCTATCAGCTCTTGCCACTTGCTCTGGTGAATCTAGTGGCAATTGTGTTACCGTGGCTCGAGCTCGTGGTGGGCTTATGCCTGCTCTTCGGCATACGGCTTCGCATCAATGCAGCGCTCGCCGCGCTGATGCTCGTTGTGTTTATCGGTGCGATCGGCTCTGCTATGGCACGAGGGCTGGAGATCAACTGCGGATGTTCTGCACACAGCGAAACAGTTGGATGGGGAAAGATTGCCGAGGATGCCGCGTACTTGCTGTTGGCGCTGCGTATTGCGGTCAAACCTGATCGTGTCCTAACGCTCGAGATCCAGCCTGGGACTGTTCCCGGTGTAGTTGCTCGATGAAAGTCTGGGTAGCTGCCTGCGCGTTGTTCCTTCTTCGCAGTGTTCTCGTTGCGCAAGGGAGCGCTGGTGAGCTTGCACTCTACGAATCCCAGCGCATCGTGGAAATGCCGACCGCAGGCATGCTACCACGTGGGGGAATGCTCGTGCGCGTCCTTGCCTTCGAGCAAGGAGGGATGCTGCTCGAAGCGGTCGTTTCTCCGCTGGCTCGACTCCAGCTTGGCCTTGGCTATAGCGGTACCGGCGTTATTGGTTCGAACGCTATCGGCTGGCAAGGTACGCCAGCGGTTCACCTGCGATGGCGCGTCATCGAAGAATCGCTTGCATTTCCTGCAGTGGCACTCGGCTTAGAAACGCTCGGCCGGGGTGCGACGAGGGGAACAACCTTTGCCACGCCCGCAGCAGGAGCATTCCTGGCGCTGAGCAAGCAGTTCCGCTGGGCGCTCGGCGGCATTGCGCTCCACGGCGGCATAGGGTACGGACTCGATCTCCGCTTCAATGGTACGTCGCCAAATGCATGGGCGGGGATAGAGCAATCGCTCGGTCGCTCGGTTTCGGCAAGCATTGAACTCAACCCACGCTCACTGGAGGAACGCATGCCACTCTTGCTTAACGTCGCTGTTCGGTGGTCGGTGCTCCGTGGCGCAACGCTCGAATTTTACCTCCGCGATGTGCTTGCACATACCGCCCCGCAGCCGATACGTACGCTCGGTGCCGAAATGATCGCCCAACTTTCTCAGGTACTCTGGTGATGGTGTATCCAGCAACACTGAGCCGCTCTGAGCTTCCGCTTCCGCTTGTCCATCGCGGAAAAGTGCGCGATATCTTTGCCGTTGATGATGACCGGTTACTGATTGTAGCAACCGATCGGGTCTCTGCCTACGACGTCGTGATGGCTGAGCCGATCCCCGGCAAGGGAATTGTGCTTACGCAGCTTTCGGCATTTTGGTTCGAGCGGACGCAGCATATCGTCCCCAACCATCTGCTCAGCGTACAGGTGCGCGAGGCCCTGCCCGCGCTCGTCGGTGAGCACCCAGAACTCGACGGTCGGACGATGCTTGTCCGTCGCAGTGAGCCTATCCGTTTTGAATGCGTTGTGCGCGGCTATTTGGCAGGTTCTGCGTGGCGGGAATATTCACAGCATGGAACAGTTGCGGGCATTGCTCTCCCGCCGGGTCTGCGGCAATCAGAGCGACTCCCAGAGCCACTGTTTACGCCAGCAACGAAAGCCGATCGCGGGCACGATGAGAACATCACTTTCGAGGCGATGGCTGCCTGTCTCGGTCGGGAACGTGCCGAGCAATTGCGCAGCTATTCGTTAGAGCTCTACCGCTACGCGCATGAGTATGCGCTCGAGCGAGGATTGATTCTGGCAGATACGAAATTTGAGTTCGGATCAACGCCCAATGGTGCAGTGCTCTTGATTGACGAAATCCTGACACCGGACTCCTCTCGTTACTGGTTGGCGGAGGGATACCAGCCAGGCAAACCCCAAATCGAATTCGACAAACAAATCCTCCGCGATTGGCTCGATCGCACCGGTTGGGATCACACCCCACCGCCTCCGCCACTGTCGCCAGCGATTATCGAACAAACTGCAATGCGCTACCATGAGGCGTACATCCGTCTTACTGGTAACCACCTGGCGTACTTCGGATGAGTAGCTACGCTGAGTACTACCAGCGGCGCGAGCCGCTCAGCACAACGAGATTGGATGCCTATGACCTGCCAAGTATCATGGCGATGCTGGCGCTAGTTGGGATCGGCTTGATTTCGATCTACAGCGCCACCTACCAGACGCCGATGGCAGGGTACTTTACCAAGCAACTTGTCTTTGCCGCTGTCGGAAGTGTTCTCTTCCTCGCTGCGATGTTCGCTCCGACCCACGTTATCCGAGCGAGCATTCCATTGCTCTACGGGGTTGCGTTGGTATTGCTCGTTGCAGTGCTCATTCCGGGAATCGGAGTGAAAATTCATGGGCAACGCTGCTGGATTGCTCTTGGCGGCTTTCAATTTCAACCCTCGGAGTTTGGGAAGCTGGCGACCCTCTTGATGGTTGGCTTCTTTGTGGCACAGCGTGGGCGTGCGTTCGGGGGCATGCGGGATATGCTCAAGGTGATTGGAATCGTCCTCGTGCCGATGGGGCTTGTCTTGCTGGAGAAGGATGCGGGGACAGCTTCTGTCTATGCTGCGATGCTTCTGGGAGTGCTGCTATGGGCAGGCGTTCGGCTGTTGATTGTGTTTCTGCTTGTGCTTGTGCCAATTAGTGCTGTCACCGCAATGCATGCAGTGATGTACAACACCTTCCTTGCGCTCGGAGCTGTTGCACTTATTGCTGCGGCGATTTCTTTTGCTCTCGAGCGTCGGTGGTGGGCGCCAGTAGCGACGCTTGTCCTGGTTGCAGCGACCAGCTATGCCAGTAGCGTTGCGTTTGAGCATCTTCCGGAATACCAGCGTGGGCGTATCCGGACGTTCTTTGAGCCAGAAAAGTACCCGAAGGAGGAAGGCTACCACGTCCTCCAGTCGCTGATTGCAATCGGCAGTGGCGGCATCACCGGCAAAGGGTATTTGCACGGGACTCAGACGCAGCTCCGTTACATCCCCGAGCAGTGGACCGATTTTATCTTCTGCGTGCCGGCGGAAGAGTTCGGGTTTGTTGGTGCAGCGATTGTCCTTGGGCTCTACGGATTTTTGCTTGTTCGGTTGGAACGGATCTACCGCGCATCCCGCGACCCAATTGCCTCGGTGCTGACGTTTGGTTTTGCGGTGATGATGCTCTACCACGTGCTGGTCAACGTTGGCATGACGGTCGGGCTTGTTCCCGTGATGGGCATTCCGTTGCCGCTCATGAGTGCGGGGGGAACAGCACTGATCGCGAACATGGCGACGCTTGGTCTGATTTTGAATTTCCATCGTCGCGAACGGCTTATCGAACGGATGCAGTAACCGGCAATGCGCATCATCATCACGTGCGGTGACCCCAACGGTATCGGGCTTGAGCTGTTACTCCGTGCAATGAGCGATGCACAGCTTGCATTCGACGGCGTCGAGCTTGCACTCTGCGCTCCTCCAGCGATTGTGCGTGCCTACGCTGATGTGCTCATGCGGGCGGGATGTATCGAGCCAGTGCACGTCGGAGAGGGCAACGTCTCTATAGGAGGCCTGACACTTCCGCTTCTTCCCATCGAAGGCAGTGCCGATGCGCTGCAGCTTGGAACGCCTACGCGCCAGTCGGGCAACGTTGCCATGGCAGCGCTCCACTGCGCTGCACGTGCTGTCCTGGCAAGCGAGTGCGATGCAGTTGTCACGCTCCCTGTTTCGAAGCACGCACTGCACGCAGCGGGCTTTCCCTTCGCTGGGCAGACGGAATTTTGGGGAAGCGTTGCTGGTGCCAATCCGCTCATGATTCTGGCATGCAGCCAGTTGCGTGTAGCACTGGTGACGATCCATGAGCCGCTTGCGCGCGTTGCTGAGCTGATCACGCTCGAACGTGAGATCGAAACCATCGAACGCTTCCACCGAGCGCTCGCGGTGGACTTTGCCATCCAGAGTCCGACGATTGCAGTGCTCGGGCTAAACCCTCACGCTGGAGAGCACGGAATGCTCGGGCAGGAGGAGGACGCCATCATCGCTCCGGCGCTCGAGCACGTGCAACAGCGCGGCATCAGGGCGGAAGGACCGTTCCCCGCTGATAGCTTTTTCGCGCGCAGCCACTGGCAGCGCTACAGCGGCGTCGTCGCACAATATCACGACCAAGGCCTCATCCCGCTGAAGATGATCGCCCGCGGACGCGGTGTCAACGTCACCGCTGGACTGCCGTTTGTGCGAACTTCGCCTGATCACGGCACCGCATATGACATTGCGGGGAAGTGTCGGGCTGACTATCACAGCGTGCTCGAAGCGATTAGGATGGCGCAGTATCTTGCAGCAAATCGGAAACGTTCCTCGATGCATGTTTCACCAACTCCAGCTCGATAATGCCAGAGATTCGGACAGTTCTCGTCGTTGGCGCCGGAACAATGGGCAACGGCATTGCACACGTTGCAGCGCAGTGTGGCTACACCGTCCGCCTTGTGGATGTCAGCGCAGATCGCCTCAGCGTGGCACTGCAGACGATCGAGAGCAATCTTGCACGGCAAGCAAAGAAAGGCGCCATCGCCGACAGCGACATTCCGAACATCCTTGCGCGAATTACCCAGACGACCGATCTTTCTGCAGCAGCACGCGATGCAGATATTGCCATCGAGGCGGCAAGCGAGAATTTCGACGTCAAGCGCTCGATCTTCGAGACGCTCGATAACGCTGCGCCGGAGCATTGCATTCTGGCATCGAATACCTCCTCGATTTCGATTACAGCGATTGCTGCGACGACTGCACGTGCGGACCGAGTCATCGGGATGCACTTTTTCAACCCCGTGCCGGTGATGAAGCTCTGCGAAATTGTGCGCGGCCAATCCACCAGTGACCAAACGTACGCGACCACCTTTGCGCTGGCACAAGCGCTCGGCAAGACACCAGTGACGGTGCAGGACTACCCCGGCTTCGTTTCGAACCGCATCCTGATGCCGATGATCAACGAAGCGATCTACTGCTTGATGGAGGGTGTTGCCTCAGCCGAAGACATTGACACGGTCATGAAGCTCGGAATGAATCATCCGATGGGGCCACTGCAGCTTGCCGATTTCATCGGTTTGGACGTCTGCTTGGCGATCATGGAAGTTCTCCACGAAGGCTTGGGTGACGACAAGTACCGTCCCTGCCCATTACTGCGACGCATGGTGGCTGCAGGGTTGTTGGGACGCAAGACGGGGCGTGGGTTTTACAGCTATTAGCGCGCACCAGCGAACATATCCAGCGTCCGTCGGGACACCAACAGTGTGACACGGTGTGAGCTGGTGTGGTCGCTGCAGGAGCATTCGTCAGATTTTTCTCTTGGTTTGTAGGGATTTGTTGCGTAAATCTGGGTTGAACCTGTGGTGATGTTCCATCCATTGGTGAGGTACGGTCATGATGCGTGCAATGAACCGAGTGAGTACTCTTCTCTTCACGCTTGTGATGGTGGCTGCGAGAGTATCGCTGATAGCACAGCCACCGTGCGATGTGTACCTGAATGATCCCTCGATGACACCGTGCGTAAGACCAAATCCTTGGGATTTCAATCCTACGCCAATTACGATTCGGGTGCCTTTACCACCGAATTACGATACGTGTGACATTGAGGTTCACTTTGTGAGGAGGAAGTATGTGGATACATGCACCGGAGAGGAGATGTGGGAATATCGCATCTTGTTTTGGGTGTATTTGGATTGTCCAGCATACCAGGCGTATGCGGATAGCCTTCGGGACGCCGCTCCAGAGCGCTATCGTCAGATCGTTCGTCAACTTCATGGTGAGCTTAGTAGGAGGCTAATTGAGCTGAAGTTTATTGAAGACTATAGTAACCTACCTCCAGCACAGCAGTTGCTGTTCCACTGCACAGAGCCTCCACCAAGCTGTGCAAAGACTAAGCCCGGCGGCCATTACATTTCGGCATTTGTATCCACCTGTGTTGAGTTCGTTGAAGTACGCTCGTTTGGTCCGACTGCACCGTTGAATGGGTGCTGGTATTGTTTCATATCACCATGCACAGTTTCGAAGTGTTGTTTTCTCCATCAGGTGTATTGCTGGGATACTGCGACGAATTCACCGCGGATGTGTTCGTGGTGGACATTCTCGGGTAATACAGTCGAGTGTGGCGGAGAATCGGATTTCAATCCACAGCAGGCGATGCCGGACTGTCCTCCGCCGTACATGATCATTTGGCGTTCGGGGTGCCGAGCATATGAGTGTCCATAATCGGAGGAGGATAGAGATGGTCGCGTTACTCTTGTTGCTTGTTGGTGTTGGTGTTGGTGCGTGGTCGCAGGAGGTGCACCGGGACACGATGGTTGGCAACATTTGGCTCGAATGGATACGAAAGCCGACCCGTCTGGTGCCGGATACCTCTCCTATTCGAATCGTGCCTCTTGGTGGGAATGATAAAGTGTGGATGTGGCCTTCGAAGCTTTCGTGGCTAAGTAGTGAGCGTCTTGCGGTTGTTCACCCGCTCAGATATGGGGTGGTCGCAGAGCTGTACGATACAGCCGCCCGTGCACAAGTCGCTGGGCTGTATTACTTTTTTCCTCATGATGGGTGGAGTGAAAAATGGCATGCATCGCAGTTGCGGAGACTCCGCACCGGAGGTATTGGTTTATGGGGCGTTAGCTTTTGGGGAATACTAATGGACGCTATTAAAATAAGCATACCCACGATTCCGATGTTTTTTGAGCTCGACACGATGTTGGGTGTAAAGCGCATTGTGAAGGATACTACGTGGTACGGTCGGGTGTATCCCCCAAAGGGTAGCGATCCTTATTCAAGTTACCCATTTATATGGCGTGGGTATGGTCATGTGTACGAGGCGGAGAGTTTTGATGGGAATGTGTGCTACATGATGTCGGATACATCATGGAAGCGTTGGTGGTTTGTGCTGTACACGGATGATTTAGCGACCAAGGCGGTGGTGCGGAATTACCCGCTGCCGTTTGCCGTGAGCATCCGGGATACTCTGGGGCGGGATACTACGTGTCAATTGGTGGTGATGCCGTTTGCAGTCCGTGCCAGTCGGATGGGGATTGCTGCGCGGTCAGTGACGTCTGATAGTGAGCGAGTCATCGTGCTGTTCCGTGGGGAGAATTTCGATGATATCCGAGCGATTCGTTTGCCGAGAGCTGATCTTGATTTTGTGGGTGTCAGAGTCTCTGGTAGTCTCCGAGAGCTTGAGTACTTTGTCGAGGATGGGTATGTGATTGATGCAGCCATGCGGGGGAACCGGTTTGTGTTGTCGAAGGTGTGGGAGAACGGCAAGGTGGAATGGGAGCAGTATCCGGTTAATCAGGTGCTGGCAGGGGCACGGTCGTTGGCGCAGGACTACATGTACTATCGCCTCAAGCGGTCGCGGTGGGGTGGTTGGTATCTTTTGGGTCGCTCCTGGAGGTCGGGGCTCTCGTTTGTTGCCCGTCTCAATGGTCAGGGGAGGGTCACTGGTTATTATCGCATCGAGGTTCAGAATCAGTGGACCGATGGGGACAATTACGCGATGGTAGATGTTGAGGAGCATTACGCGGACAGTAGTTTTTACGTGTTGGCGACCTACGACACAGTGCTTGCGTTGATGAAGTTTGGGATGCGCCCGTCGGATACAACGGGGATTGACGTGGCGGTGGATACGACGTTATCGGTCGCGGGGAGAGTTGGGGTTGGGACGATGGAGCTTTCCCCTCATCCGGTGTGTCGAGGCCAGGAGGTGGAGGTGAGATTGCCGGAGGGATTTGATCGAGGTGAGGTACGTCTGGTGTTGTACAGTGTTGGTGGTCGAGTTGAGGCAGTCTCTACGCTGGTGAACGGTGGTGGGGTGGTCCAGTTGCCATTTTCGGTGGGCACGGGAGTCTATGTTTTGCAGGCAGAAGGCGGTGGTGGCCGGATTCTGCGGCGGTTGGTAGTGGTGATGGAGTAGAGGAGGCTGTCGCTATTGGTGTGCAAGAACGCCTCTGATGGCTGGCCGTTCAGTGGTGAGCTGGCCAGGCAGTCGCGCAACGTGGTAACTTCGAGCGCTCACACTACCAGCACTGCCGATGCGAATTCTGGTGATCCGGCTCAGCTCGCTTGGCGATGTACTCCTTGCAACACCTGTTGTGCGGTTGCTTCGCGGTGCGTTCCCCGCTGCGCAGATTGACGTTGCCGTCGCGCAGGACTTCGCTGCAGTTTGGGAGCACAACCCCTACGTAAGCCGCATTATCGCCGTTGATCGCTCGCTCGATGCATGGAGGATGGCACGCACTGCGCGGGCGGCGATGGCTACGCAGTATGATGTGATCGTTGACCTTCAGCGGAACATTCGTAGCTCTGCGCTCAGGTGGGGCCGTGCTCGCCGCGTGCTGCGCTCTCCGAAGTATCGGCTCCAAAAGCTCCTCGTGGTCAAGGCAAAACGAACGTTCCGTCCGATGCCGCACGTCGTCGAGCGGTATCTCGGGGCGCTCGAGCCGCTCGGCATTGCCGATGATGGAGGCGGGGTAGAGCTATGGCTGCCCGAAGAGCGCTCGCACGCGGTGTATCCACCCGTCAACCGACAGCCGCCGGCGGATCCGACGATTGGCATTGCTCCGGGCGCCCGGCACAACACGAAACGATGGTTACCGAGCGGCTTTGCAGCCGTTGCGCAGACACTGCAACGCCAGGGATGGCGGGTCATCGCGCTCGGAAGCAAGTCAGAGCGCGACCTGTGCGAGACGGTCGTCGCAGGTCTGGACCGCAGCAGGACGCTCAACGCGGCGGGCAGTTCGCTCGAGGAGACAGCGCGATTGCTCGATCAGTGTACGCTCGTGCTGAGCAACGATAGTGCAGCAGTACACCTTGCTGCGGCACGGCGAGTGCCGGTCGTTGTCGTCTATGGTTCAACGGTACCAACGCTTGGGTTTACGCCGTATCGCGTCCCGTACCGAGCAGTTGAGGTAGAGCTTTCCTGCCGGCCATGTACACACATCGGACGCTCGGCGTGCCCTCGAGAGCATTTTGGTTGCATGCAGTACGTGACACCAAACGATGTGCTCAGAGCAATCGCTTCGCTGGAGGCTACGACGGCCGAGTCGGGCGGAGGTCAATCTCGCTGACCATCGTGCGCTCCGGTGCCGAGAGCGCAAAAAGCACCGCTGCTGCGACGTCTTCTGGTTGCGTGATGTGGTCGCCGCGTTTGTTGATCGAAGAAAAGCCTGTATCCACCGATCCGGGACAAATCGTGATGACGCGGATATTGTGCTGGCGAACTTCGAGCATGAGCGAACTTGCCCAGCCTCGCAGTGCCCACTTTGTCGCAGCGTAGCCTGTTCCGCCGGCGAAGCTGTTCTTCCCTGCAAGCGAAGCGATGTTGACAATTGCGCCATGCTGTGCTGCGATCATCTGGGGGAGCACGGCACGAGTGAGCACCATCGGTGCGCGCATGTTGAGCCGCCACATCGCGTCGAACTCTTCCGCAGTCAGTTCGATGGCGGGCTTGAAGATGCCGATGCCAGCATTGTTGACGAGCACATCAATGCGGCCAGCCCAATCAAGCGCCGACGAAACGATGCGCTCAGCTGTGCTATCGTCGGTGATGTCAGCCGGGACAGCAAGAACGCGACGTTCCCCGGTATTGTGCATTTGCTCCAGCTCGGCAAGGCGATCAGCCGATCGAGCAACCGCAAGCACACGGTATCCCTGCTCGATGAGTGCGTCTGCAATTGCGCGTCCTATTCCACGACTTGCACCTGTGACGATAGCGAGCTTGGAGGTTTCACTGCTCATAGCGGGTAACCTGTGGCGAATGATTGATGACCGTGACAATTCAAAACTACGCTGCGATGAGCACTCTACACTTGCGTCTGCAGCCGTGGAGTGGCAATGGTGATGCGCATCTATCTTTGCGCGCAAGTAGCAGTTCGACCATCGGCCCAACGCAGTGGAAACGCACGCAATCTATCCTGGCTCGTTCGATCCCATCACCAACGGCCACGTTGACGTGATCGAACGTGCTGCCGGTATGTTCGACCGTGTGACAGTTGTCATCGCCGTCAACACGCAGAAGGTGCCGCTCCTTAGCGAACACGAACGGCTTGAGCTTGCTCGCCTGTCGCTCGAGCACCTTCCGAACGTTGCTGTCGAGCTTTTCCACGGGCTGACGGTCGAGTACGCTCGCCAGCACAACGTTACTGCGATCATTCGCGGAGTGCGTGCAGTTTCGGATTTTGAGTACGAGTTCCAAATGGCGCTCATGAATCGGAAACTCGAGCCGTCAGTGACGACAATCTTCATGATGCCACACGAACGCTACACGTTCCTCAATTCCAGCATCGTGCGTGAGTTGGCGCGCTTTGGGATCGTTTCGGAGGACTTTGTACCGCCGCCGGTTGCTCGAGCACTCCGCCAGAAATTTGCATCGCACCGCGATGGATGATCCAGCCGTCTTTTTCCGACATGCGCTTGCGCAGGCGCTCCCTGGCCCTGCGGCACAGGAGACGATGATGCCGCGCTATCCCGATGGTCGGCGGCGCTCGTTTTCGCAACCATCCGATGCACGGCAGAGTGCGGTCGCTGTCGTTCTCCGGAAGGAGCAGGATCGCCCTGCAGTGCTCCTGACGCTTCGTAGTGCGATGCTGCGGCACCATCGCGGCCAGCTCAGTTTTCCCGGCGGGAAGATTGAACGCGGCGAAACGCCCCCAGATGCAGCGCTCCGAGAACTCGGCGAGGAAGTGGGTTTTCCGGCTCGATGCGTAGAAGTGCTCGGTATGCTCTCGCCGCTCTATACGCCCCCATCGAACTCCGTGATTACTCCGGTGGTGATGTGGTGCACTGCTCCCGTTGAACTTTCGCTTGATCCTCAGGAAGTAGAGGAAGCATTCTGGGTGCGATTGGACGACCTGCTCGGGAGCGCAGTCGAACAAGAGTGGGAGTTGCCCTACGGACGGATGATCGTTCCGCACTGGCGCATCCATCCGAGAGTTCCGCTCTGGGGCGCAACCGCAATGATTCTGGCAGAGCTGCTGGAGCTTTACTCGCAGTGGCTCACTCGACAAACGACTCCAACAGGAGAAGCTGCTGGCGGTCTGCATCCAGCCGCACGCGCAGACCAACAGGGACGCTGATTTTCCCCCGAATGTGACCGTAGGGAAGGTTCATGACTGCTGGAGGATTCCCAGCTTTTGCGACGTATTCGGCAAAGATTGTCCCGAGTGGTCGTTTCGGCGTTGGTGTTGCTCGCGTGGTATCTTCGGTGAACGCGCCAAACGCGATACCCGCTGCACGCGGGAGCACGTCAGTGAGCAGAAGCTGGCAGAGCATCCGATCAATTCGATACGGCTCCTCGCCGATGTCTTCGAGCAGGAGAACATATGCGCTCTCCGCGGAAGGTCGAAACGCTGTTCCACAGAGTGCTGCGGCAAGGGTCAGCGTTCCGGCAAAGAGAATTCCTTCAGTGCAGCCGCGGCAGAGTTGGTCGTTTCGATTACCTTGCCAGAGCGTGCGCTGGGGCAGTGGCTCAGCAAGAAGCGACCAGAAGAGGAAAAGCTGCTCGGGATCTGGATCGGCAAAGTCCACACCGACCATTGGCCCGCTGATGCTTGGAATGCCAGCGCGCACGTAGAGTGCCCACTGCAGAGCAGTGATGTCTGAAAATCCCACGAAGATTTTGGGGTTGCGGGCGATAGTGTCCCAATCGAGTAGCTCGAGCAGTCGCATTGTCCCGTAGCCACCGCGCGCACAGAAGATTGCCTCGATCGTTGGATCGGCAAAAAAGCGGTTGAGTTCATCGGCACGCGCAGCGTCGGACCCGGCTAAGTATCCATCGGCGGTATGCAAACTTTCACCGAGTACGAGCCGATACCCGCATGATTCCAGGTAAGTAAGCCCGCGAGCGAGCTTTTCGCGATCTCGGATCGGTGAGGCAGGGGCAGTAACGGCGATGGTTCCACCGGGACGGAGGCGGGAAGGTTTTCTGCATGGTTTGGGGTGCGCGTTCGGCATTGGCACGCAGTTGGCATTGTTGTTGCGGAAATTCAAGGCAGAGATGTTCAACAATTGCGTCCATCAAGGAGGACGCCGGTCATGGACGATCGCACGATGCATCAATTGAACGTGGTGTGGGAGGGACCGCTCTACCACGCGAGCTCGCTGGCAACGATCAACCGAGAGCACGGGTGGAATCTTCTCCGTTCGGGGGTGATCCGTCTGGTGATGATCCCATCGTCGGCTTCCGAAGCTGGGCAGATGCTCTCTCCCAAACTCGAGCTGCTCAGGCAGGCAGATGTCCGCACAGCGGAACCAGAGCTGGTTCCAGCGCCGGTTGTATGGGTGCGCCATCAGTGGCCGCCAGCGGGAGAACGCCCACGTGGCGCGACGTGGATCATCATGCAACCGTGGGAGATGAGTTTGTTGCCCCAGGAGTTCGTTGACATTTTCAACAGCGCCGATGAGGTCTGGACACCTTCGACGTTCTGTCGCCGAGTGTTCATTGACTCTGGTGTGCACGCCGAGAAGGTTCAGGTCATCCCCAATGGCGTTGATCCGAGCGTATTCACCCCAGCAGGGGAGATTCCTGACCTTCCGACAACGAAGCAGTTCAAGTTCCTCTACGTCGGTGGCACGACGTACCGTAAAGGGTTCGATCTTTTGCTCGAAGCATACGTTCGTGCATTTACCGCCGCAGACGATGTGTGCTTAGTTGTCAAGGACTGCGGTACGCGGACGTACTACCGTGGGCAAACAGCCGAAGAACTCATTGCCAAAGTTCGTGCAACGCCGAATGCACCGGAGATTCTCTACACCGATGCTGACTTGAGCGACGAGCAGATGGCGCAACTCTACCGTGCGTGTGATGTGTTCGTTGCACCCTACCGCGGAGAAGGGTTTTGCATGCCGGCGCTCGAGGCGATGGCGTGTGGATTGCCAGTGGTCCTCACTGAAGGAGGTGGCACCGACGACTTCGCTGATGAAACCGTTGGCTGGCTCCTGCCGGCTGAACGGCGATCGCTTGGTTCAGTCGTGGACGGTCGCCAATTCCCTGGCGAGGTCTTCCTGCTTGAGCCAGATGTCGGGGTCCTTGTCGAAACGCTCCAGTACTGCGTTGCGCAACCGCAGGAATGCCGCCAAAAAGGAATTGCTGCCTCGCTTCGCGCGCGCACGGAGTGGACGTGGAATCGTTCGACTCTCAAGGTACTCGAGCGGCTCGACCAGCGGTTTGGGACGACTACTGCTGAACAGGTACAGCACGTGCTCAGCGACCAGGACGATACGATGGTGCTCTTTGCGCGTGCTGAGCATGCGCATGCACACGGCGCCATTGATGACGCCATCGAGTACTACCACCGCTGCTTCGAGCGGAAGGATTTACCCGCCAGATTCATGGTGCTTGCGCTCGGGCGGATGGCGGCGTTCTGTTTGCTGGAAGAAGAATATGACCTCTGCCGCCGCTACATAGACAAAGCCGAGGAGTTTTCACCCGGTCATCCTGACATCCGATACATCCGCTCGGTGTACTTCGCAGCGCGGGAGCAGTGGCACGAGTCCTTGAACGAACTTACTGCGATCATGAATGACTGGCATCGAGCTACACTGGAAAGCTTTACGGTCACCCTCGATCGGCTGCTCTGCGACAGTGCGCGAGCATTGTTCAATCTGGGATTCCCAGACGACGCTCGCCAGCTTTATGAGAAGGCACTCGAGCTGAACCCGAACAATCCTGACGCTTGCTACGGAGCAGCGCTGTGCTTCAAGGGGATTGGGAACGTCGTCAAAGCGAAGACGATGCTCGAGTGGGCGATTCGACTGCGCCCAGAGTACGCGGGCACGCTCCAGCTCGACAGTAGTGTGTAGTCCGTTCTCATGGTAACACACATCTGCGGTGCTTGTGTTGTTGCGCAAGCGCCGCATTGTTTTTAGAGGCTCCGCCCTTGTGATTCCTGCCGTGCTTTTTCGATGGTGCCAAGTTTTGCTGTCACTGCAGACGCAAGGTCAATGTTGCACGCATTGGCGTAGTTGACCAGTGCGATGAGGACGTCAGCAGCCTCGTCGGCGAGCTTGTCAAGAGGGATCTCGGTGCCTTTCCAGCGCTTTTTTTCGAGATTGGCTAATTCACCCGCCTCACCACAGAGTTCGAGACAGAAAAATTCTGGCACACGCTCGGGGAAATTTTCCGCCTGATATGCCGCAAAGCGCGATTGAAGGCGCGGAAGAAGCTCCCGGCATGCTACGAGTAAGGCATCGAACGAGAGAGTGCCGGTTACCATGCTGCCACCTCCCAAAAAGTGGGATAACTACCTGTGATGAGCGAAGATAGTACTTCGAAGCGGAAATTACGGGAAAGTACGTATTGGCATCTGCCCGCGTGCAGACGATTTTTGACACCGACCGGTGGAAGGTACATTCTGCGGCGGAGGATCCTGTCAGACAATGTCTGAAAATCCAAGCAGGCCTTCCATCACAGACACGCGTCCGTGTATCTCCCACTGTAGCACTGATGACGGAATACCTGCGATGAAAACCTTGCGCCGTGGTATTGGAGTACTTCTGCTGCTTTTGGTCATAGGACTTCCGCGCATGGAAGCCTGCCCGACGACGTTTTCGTTGAGTGCGCTCACTCCGCAGCCCTGCCAGTACGAGCCGATCGTCCTTGAACTCAGTGGGAATGAACCCAGTGTGACCTATACCTTGTTGGCAAACGGCTCTCCCTTGAATGGAGTTACTCAAAGTGTCGTCAATGGCCGTCGCCGCTTTATGGTTACCGGTGGCTTGGGAAATGGCACGTACACGTTCTCAGTCCAAGCAACGCTCGATACGTGTACAGTTACGATGGGCAACGTGACAGTGACCGTTTATACGCCTGCTGTCCCGACACTGTCTCTTACGTCGCTCAATCAAATTTTGTGCTACGGCGATCCAGGGACAATTGTCGTCGTCAATACCGACCCCCAGGCAAGCTATACCGTTCGGGATGGCAATACTGTCGTTGCAGGACCAACCCAGGGGAACGGCGGGCAACTTCAGTTCGTCCTGCCAGCATCGCTTTTCCCGCAAAGCGGAATGAAAACATTTTCGGTCCGAGCGACCGCGTTAGGCAACAGCCAGTGTTACGCTGAAACAGCCAATGGTCCACTCGATGGAGCAACGTTCATTGTCTATGGTTTACCGCCAGCACCGCAGATTAGCGCACCAGAGCCGTATGCCTGCAGTCCAGGTGGAACTGCCCGCATTGTTGTCCAGAACGCTGTAGCGGGGTATGTTTATCAAGTGCTCGATGGCAATACGGCGGTGTACTCAGTGTTGGCTACAGCGACGGGACCACTCGATATTACCAACATTCCCGTAACCCCAGCATCCCCTGGACTTGGATTTGGCACTCGAACGGTCAGAGTTGTTGCCATCAACCCGAATAACAACAACTGTCGAATACAATCTACCTCCTCGGTCACTATCACTGTTGTTGCACGTCCTGCAACCCCACTCCTTGCGATGGGAACAACAACGCAGGTTTACTGTGACGCGCCGGGTGGGGCCACAGCCTATGCGATCATTGCAAATGGCGAACAAAGTGCCACCTACGAGGTTCGCCGTGTCGGGAGCAATGCGCTTGTCGCATCAGTTGCCGGGCAATCTGGGGTTGTCACCATTCCACTTGTGGGTTTGACTGCAAGTGGATCGCCGCATCAATTTCGGGTTTATGCAGTGAGCACGCAGTCAGGCTGTAGCTCCGATCCGAGTTCTTCACTGACGGTTGTTGTCAATCCAACACCAACTGTTGCAGCAAGTGTGCAAGGCGGTGGTACGTCGGCACAGCTCTGCGCTGGGTATAACACGAGCGTAACGCTCACCGGTAGCAGCAGCGGTGCGGTGACGTACCAGTGGCTTCTCAATGGCACTGCGATTCCTGGAGCGACAACATCCACGTACACCGTCCCACTGGGTCTCGGGGTTGGGACGTACCTCTACCAACTTCGCGCGACTAATGCCTTTGGCTGTTCCGCTCTCTCATCGCCAATCTCGATCTCAGTTGTTGCAGCGCCAAGTGTTGCAGTTGCAGCGGGCGGTACTACAGGGCTCTGTGTTGGATATGCAGCCGGGCCGACACTATCCTCAAGTGTAAGCGGGTGCAATACTCCGACGTATCAATGGCAGCTCAACGGCAGCCCGATCAGCGGCGCGACGTCCTCCACGTACACGGTGCCTTCAGGCCTGAGTGCTGGGACGTACGTGTACACGCTGGTTGTGACGTGTGGCAGTTGCAGTGCGACATCGAACAGCGTGACAGTGACCGTGAGCCCAGCGCCGACCGTGACAATCAGCGCGAGCGGCTCGACGAGCTTGTGCGCAGGGTATTCGAGCGGCCCGACGTTGACATCATCAGTGAGCGGATGCAGCAGTGCGATGTATCAATGGCAGCTCAACGGCAGCCCGATTAGTGGCGCGACGAGTTCGAGTTACATGGTGCCGGCAGGCCTGAGTGCTGGGACGTACGTGTACACGGTGGTTGTGACGTGCGGCAGTTGCAGTGCGACGTCGAACAGCGTGACGGTGACCGTCAGCCCAGCGCCGAGTGTGAGCATCAGCGCGAGCGGTTCGACGAACTTGTGCACCGGATATTCAAACGGCCCGACGCTGACATCATCAGTGAGCGGATGCAGCAGTGCGATGTATCAATGGCAGCTCAACGGTAATCCGATCAGCGGTGCGACGTCCTCCACGTACACGGTGTCTGCAGGATTGAGCGCAGGGACGTACACGTACACGCTTGTTGTCACGTGTGGCAGTTGCAGTGCGACGTCGAGCAGCGTGACGGTGACGGTGAGTCCATCGCCGAGTGTGAGCATCAGTGCGAGCGGCTCGACGAGCTTGTGCACCGGCTACTCGAGCGGTCCGACGTTGACATCATCAGTGAGCGGTTGCAGCAGTGCAACGTATCAATGGCAGCTCAACGGCAGCCCGATTAGTGGCGCGACAGGTTCGAGCTATACGGTGCCGGCAGGATTGAGTGCAGGGACGTACGTGTACACGCTTGTTGTCACGTGTGGCAGTTGCAGTGCGACGTCGAACAGCGTGGTGGTGGCGGTGAGCCCATCGCCGAGTGTGAGCATCAGCGCGAGCGGTTCGACGAGTCTCTGCACCGGATATTCAAACGGCCCGACGTTGACATCATCAGTGAGCGGTTGCAGCAGTGCGACGTATCAGTGGCAGCTCAACGGTAATCCGATCAGCGGTGCGACTTCTTCCAGCTACACGGTGCCCACTGGGCTTACAGCAGGGACCTACACGTACACGCTTGTTGTCATGTGTGGCAGTTGCAGTGCGACGTCGAACAGCGTGACGGTGACGGTGAGTCCATCGCCGAGTGTGAGCATCAGTGCGAGCGGTTCGACAAGCCTGTGCGCAGGGTATTCGAGCGGTCCAGTGCTGTCGTCGAGCGTGAGCGGGTGCAATGTACCGACGTATCAATGGCAGCTCAACGGTAGCCCGATTAGTGGCGCGACGAGTTCGAGCTACACGGTGCCTGCTGGCTTGGGTGCAGGGACGTACACGTACACGCTTGTTGTCACGTGCGGCAGTTGCAGTGCGGCGTCGAATTCGGTTACTGTGACTGTCACTACTCCTCCATCAATCAGTGTCGGAGCGATTGGTCCAACAACGCTGTGTGTGGGCTATTCGAGCTCGCCACTCCTTGGAGCAAGTGTGAGTGGTTGTAGCGGGAGCGTTTCGTATCAATGGCGCCTTAATGGATTTCCCATTCCTGGTGCAACGGCAGCGATGTATTCAGTCCAGAGCGGCTTGCCAGTGGGGACGTATGCATTTACTGTCGAGGCAACGTGTAACGGTTGCAGTGCGATTTCCTCCACGATAACACTGAGCGTTACATCCCCACCGAATCCAAGCATCACTGTGCAAAGTGGGCAGACAACATTCTGCCAGGGAGCTGCGACAACGGTTACGCTTGGGGTGTCGCAGAGCTACACGCAATACCAGTGGCAGCGGAATGGCTCGGATATTCCTGGTGCAACTAACCAAACGTACGTTGTGCCGAATGCACTCCCGGCTGGTATTCACATGTTCACTGTTCGTGTCACCGATGCAAGTGGCTGTAGCGGGATTTCAACAGCCGCAATGGCAATTACTGTTCTGCAATCCCCAACGCCGACAATCTCAATTCTCGCCGGCGCAGCAACCTGGTGTGTTGGGTCGCCAATCTCAACAGTGCTTACGGCCCAAATGGGTTACTCGAGCTACCAATGGTACCTCAATGGAACCCCGATACCAGGTGCAACAAACTTTGTGTACAGTGTCCCAACCACGCTTGGCGTCGGTGTGTACGCCTACACGGTGGTTGCAACAAATAGTCTTGGCTGCACAGGGAGTTCGTCCCCACAGCTTATTCTGGTGCTCCAGAGCCCAACAGTGACTGCAACATCTTCGATGAATCCGGCAACCTTCTGTGAAGGAGCAACAACGACGCCGGTTTTGAGTGCAACACCAGGAATGATGAACTACCAGTGGTACATGAATGGAGTTGCGATACCGGGAGCAAACCAATCAACCTATACGGTGCCATCTTCCCTGACTGTCGGAACGTACACGTTCTACGTTGTAGGCTCAAGCTCCAATAGTTGCACCGGCACATCGAACACAATTACCGTTACAGTCAACCAGACGCCGACTCTTTCCATTGGCTGCCTAAACAATGCTGCAACGACCCTGTGCAGTGGGTATTCGACCGCGCCGGTTCTGAGTGCAAGTGTAGGCAATTGCAATGGAACAATAAGCTATCAGTGGTTGCTCAATGGTTCACCAATTCCTGGTGCGACGAGTGCGACATATCCTGTCCCAACAGGATTAGCGCCTGGGAACTACGTGTATCGCTTGCAAGCACTGTGCGGGACATGCAGTGCACTTTCCAACACGATCACCGTAACTGTGCTGAGTGCCCCGCAGGTCACTATCACTGCAAGTGGCTCGACCTCACTCTGCAGTGGTTATTCTTCAGCACCGACGTTGACCTCTACGACGAGTGGCTGCAGCGGGACGACAACCTACCAGTGGTATCATAACGGAGCAGCCGTCATTGGGGCAACCAGCGCGATCTACCAAGTGCCACTCGGATTGAATCCTGGATCTCACGTGTACACACTGATCGCGACGTGTGGCTCCTGTTCTGGTACATCGAACAGCATCAGCATAACCATTAACATCTCGCCAACGGTCGTTGCTTCAGTCAGTGGTGGTGGTACATCGGCGACGGTTTGTACTGGTACATCGAACGTTCCTGTGATCAGCGCAACAGTATCGAACTGTACGGGGATGCCATCATACCAATGGCAGGTCAATGGTACTCCTATTGCTGGTGCAACGACTGCAAGCTATGCAGTACCATCTTCGCTTAGTGTTGGGACGTGGAATTACACGGTGAATGTCACCTGTGGGGGATGCAGCACGGCTTCGAATACTGTAGCCATCACCGTCAATCCGTCGCCATCGGTTCAAGTAGCTGTCAACGGTTCGACATCGCTCTGCACTGGGTACGTGCAAGGTCCAGTGCTGACAGCTTCCGCAAGCAATTGCTCTGGGACTCCGTCGTACCAGTGGTACCGCGATGGACAAATGCTGACCGGTGCGACAGCTGCTGTCTTTACTGTGCCCACAGGGCTTGGAGCAGGGACCTACAACTATGCTGTAGCCGTTACGTGCGGCGGATGCACCGCAACCGGATCAGTAGCTGTGACAGTGGCTCCTTCAGCAACGGTTTCGATCTCGACCACTCAGCCAGTTCAACTTTGCACCGGCTATAGTGCTGGTCCTACACTTCAATCGAACGTGATGTGCTACGGCACACCGTCGTACCAATGGATGCTCAATGGGACTCCAATTAGCGGAGCGACTGGATTGACCTATACTGTACCGAGTGGGCTAACCGCGGGTACGTACACGTACACACTTGTGATTACCTGCGGCACATGTACCACAGTATCGAATGCGATTGTCGTCACTGTTGCCCAGTCGCCCAGCGTCAGTATTCTCAGCTCAAGCTCCACAACTCTCTGCACAGGTTATGCTTCAGCGCCAACATTAGCGGCTGCAGTCAGTAATTGCAGCGGAACGCCTACCTACCAATGGTATCTCAACAGCAATCCGATCGCTGGTGCTACGAGCGCAACGTATGCAGTGCCTCTTGGTTTGAGTTCTGGGTCGTATTCCTACACAGTTGCAGCAACCTGCGGGACGTGTACGGTTCTCGCAAGTCCTCTAACAATTGTCATCAACCAATCACCAACAGTGCAGGTAAGCGCTGTCGGAAGCACAGCACTATGCACTGGCTATACCAGCTCTCCGGGATTGGTCGCAACGGTCTCGAACTGCATAGGTACACCATCGTACCAATGGCTCTACAACGGTGCGCCAATTAGTGGTGCGACTGCAAGCACGTACCTTGTCCCGACAGGATTGGGAGTTGGTACACATACGTTCAGTGTAGATGTAACGTGTGGAGGATGTACCGTTGGATCAAATGCTATCCAAGTGATCGTAAGCCAGTCGCCAAGTGTTACGATTACGCCAAGTGGGGCAACGCAGCTGTGCACGGGGTATTCGACTGCTCCTATTTTGACTTCGAGCGTTAGCAATTGCTCCGGGCCTGCAACGTACCAATGGTACCTGAACAACTCTCCGATCGTTGGTGCTACAAGTTCGACGTACGCTGTGCCGAGTGGTCTTTCCGCTGGGCTATACAACTACGCGCTTTCAGTTACGTGTGCAAATGGTTGTACTGGCTATTCGAATACAGTCTCGGTTCTTGTGCACCAATCTCCCTCCGTTGCGGTTACAACTACTGGATCGCTGCAGCTTTGCACCAACTATAGTGCTGGTCCAACACTTGTTGCCAGCGTAGGTAACTGTTCTGGTACACCGCAGTATCAATGGTTCCTCAACGGCAGCCCAATAGCTGGTGCAACGACCAGCACCTACACTGTTCCGCAGGGGCTTAGCGTTGGTGCTTATGACTACGCTGTCAGTGTGCAATGCGGTAGTTGCAGTGCGACGTCTGGGGCTGTGACGCTCACTATCCATCAATCACCCTCCGCAACGATTACAGCATCAGGACAGACGACACTCTGTACAGGCTATTCGAGTGGACCGGTTCTGAATGCGACGGTTTCAAATTGCTCCGGTACACCGAGCTATCAATGGTACGTCAACAGTACCCCGATCGTTGGAGCTACTGCAAGTAGCTACACCATTCCCACAGGGCTTGGCGTTGGTAATTACAGTTATGCAGTGATTGTCACGTGTGGCCAATGCAGCGCAAGCTCGAATACGATTAGTGTCAGCGTTGCGCAAACTCCGTCAGTATTTCTCACCGCCCAAGGCCCAACAAGTTTATGCACGGGATATACGAGCGGGCCAACTATTGCTGCAACGTGCGGTAGTTGCTCCGGCAGCCCACAATTCCAATGGTATCTCAACGGTAATCCAATTAGTGGGGCGACGTCCTCGAATTACACCGTGCCCGCTGGTTTGAGTGCTGGGACGTACACGTACACGCTTGTTGTCACATGCGGCAGTTGTAGTGCGACGTCGAACAGCGTGACGGTGACGGTGAGTCCATCGCCGAGCGTGAGCATCAGCGC